>Ga0210068_1000171_pt1 | contig 9115 bp, 10 predicted proteins | sample RushOxbow_ThreeS_5_FD_185561 | JGI IMG/M metagenome (GOLD analysis project Ga0210068, IMG submission 185561) | Wetland microbial communities from San Francisco Bay, California, USA, that impact long-term carbon sequestration -... | ecosystem: Environmental > Aquatic > Marine > Wetlands ... | reverse complement strand
GCCGTGGCATTGTCCCGCACCGCCGAGTGTAGAGTGAGAACTCGGGATGGAGCACTTCAGCCAGCAGTTAGTGCCAAGTTGGCTAACGCGCATCTACGCGCTGCCAGCTCACGGTCTTGCAGAGTAGGCCCAAAAGAATGCAGCCGCGGCTGACTAGTTGCGTCTCGGAGACCTCGAGCCTGACCTTCACGGTCAGATCGCGCTTTGGGTCATAGCCCTCTCCGGTAAGAACGCCATCGGAGGCCTGCTCTAGCGTCATGACGAGGCGGTCGCCCACCTCCTCGCCCCAAGAAGTCTCGCCAATCCAAATGTTCGTTGCGCATAGTTGTGGACCGCAAGGGCCAACGGTTACCACAGCGTTGCGGTCTTCGCGCATCCATTTGCCATGTAGCGGCGTCTCGGCGGAAAGCGCAACCGAGCCGGCAAGAAAAAGCGCGAGCGTCGCTGCGCCGATCGTCTGGCCATGTCGGAGACTTTTGCCCCTTACAGTGATGCGTTCGAGATCCAGTGCAGGATGTAGGCCCGGCGCGGCTTTCTTGGTCGACATTTTCCAGACGGCCTTCACGTTTGAGGGAAATAAATAAACGCCCCAATATTCATTGGGGAACAGTACGGCGACAATGCGCCGAACATTACAGTGGTAGTTGTCTGACCGTACCGACGTCAGCTTTAGGTCAGAAGCTAACCTTAAGCTGGCAAGCCGCAACGTCCGCACCGTGCCGATTTTGTTGATTTAGTCGGGCTTGCTCGACGGCGGCGGCCGTGATTCCGTTTTCCTTGTGATTTGCGAGGAGGGCGGGGCGATGATGGGGACCCAGGCGGCACCGGAGCGGCTGTTCTACGACTTCTGCCTGGAGGATCACGTTCCCGACGATCATCTGCTGCGTCGCGTCGACCATTTCCTCGATCTGAGCGAGGTGCGGCGGGAGCTGAAGCCGTTCTACAGTCACATTGGCCGTCCCTCGATCGATCCGGAGCTGATGATCCGGATGCTCATTGTCGGCTATTGCCTCGCCATTCGCTCCGAGCGGCGACTGTGTGAGGAGGTTCATCTCAACCTGGCCTATCGCTGGTTCTGCCGCTTAGGCCTTGATGGCAAGGTTCCCGATCACTCCACATTCTCGCTCAATCGCCACGGTCGGTTCCGTCAAAGCAACATTCTACGCCATCTCTTTGAGACCGTGGTGCGCCGGTGCATGGCCGAAGGCCTGGTGGGTGGCGAAGGGTTTGCCGTCGATGCGAGCCTAATTGAGGCCGATGCCAACAAGCAGCGCTCGGTGCCGGGTGACGAGTGGAGCGTTGAGGACATCCCCGGCGACGCCACACGGGCGGTCAAGGACTATCTTACCAGGTTGGATGATGCCGCCTTCGGCGCTGCCAGCGAGGTGACACCGAAGTTCGTCTCGCCGTCCGATCCGGCAGCCCAGTGGACCGGCGCGCTGCGCGGACCAGCCTTCTTTGCCTATGCCAACAATTATCTGATCGACACCGACAACGCGATCATCGTCGATGTCGAAGCGACCCGCGCCATCCGTCCGGCAGAGGTCGGAGCGGCACGTACCATGATCGATCGCGTGGCAGACCGTTTTGACCTCAAGCCCAACCGGCTGGCCGGCGATAGCGCCTATGGCGCAGCCCCGATGCTTGCCTGGCTGGTCAAGGACAAGGCGATCGCCCCACATATACCAGTGTTCGACCGATCCAAGCGTGATGATGGCACTCTCTCCCGAGCCGACTTCACCTTCGACGCCGTGCGCAACGTCTATGTCTGTCCGCAGGGAAAGTTGCTGAGAACCACGGGTCGGGTTCATGACGGCAGGACGCTGCTCTACCGCTCACAAAAGGCCGAATGTGATCTGTGCCCGCTCAAACTGAAGTGCTGCCCGAATACGCCCCATCGCAGAATCCCCCGCGACATCAATGAAGAGGCTCGCGATGTGGCCAGGGCTCTCTATGACACGCCTGCATTCGAGCAGTCCCGCCGGGATCGCAAGCGGGTCGAGATGCTGTTCGCCCATCTCAAGCGTATCCTCAGACTTGGCCGGCTACGACTGCGTGGCCCTTGTGGGGCACAGGATGAGTTCCTGCTCGCCGCAATCGCCCAGAATTTGCGGAAGCTTGCCAAGCTCAGACCAGATCCACCGCCAGCACTCCAGCCAGCGTGAAGCACAAACCATCGGAAAACCAAAGAGCGCACGCAAAATCCAGTTCCGCCACAGCATATGCCTGGGCGGGAACGCAAACGTCAGCTTCTGATAAGAGCAGACACCGTTAAACCCGTCGCCCGCGCGACTAAATCAACAAAATCAGCCAGAAGCGGAAGTCGGGCTCGCTCATTAGCACGTACACAAAGTGCATTGATGCCTTCAATCAAGCCTTCGACGGACCTAAGCTGAAAACAGAAATCTTGCCTTTCCCCTTGATCTCAAGCATGCCCACCGGCTCACCGTCGAAGTCAGATTTAACCCGCTCCCAGATTTCCTTTGTCACGGCAACGCCACCGGGCGTGACTACGCCCATCATGCGTGCGGCCATGTTGACGGTGTCACCCCAGATGTCGAACTGGTACCGCTCCTGGCCAACAACGCCAGCCACCACAGGTCCCGCGTGAATGCCAACACGCACCTCCCAGCCCAATTGGGCGTCAACCGAAGTCGAGGCCATCTCCAACCCGCACCGCACGGCTGCGCCAAGGGGATCCTCTACCTCACGCAAGAGGCCGGCGACCGCCAGGAATCCGTCGCCAATAGTTTTTATCTTCTCCAGCCCGTACTTCGCGGTCACGCGCTCGAAGATTACGAATAGCGCATCAAGCCTGGATACCACGTCCTCTGGTTCATGTTTGTCGCAATAGGCGGTGAAATTCGTCACGTCGCAAAACAAGACCGCGACATTCTCGTAGCGTCGAGGGATCACTGTTCCAAAACTGCGAATCTCATCCGCTGCCTTCATCGGTAGCAAGACGTGCAGCAACTGATCGGCTTCCGCCTGAGCCTCCCGCGCCTCATTCAGTGCATCCTTCAGGGCTAGATGCGTTCTTACTCTGGCGAGAACGATAGGCGCCGAAAATGGCTTATGGATATAGTCGACGGCACCGACGTTAAAGCCCTTCTCCTCGTCGCCGGACTCGGTTTTCGCCGTGAGAAAGATCACGGGAATGTCCGCTGTCGTGGGGCTTTCTTTAAGCCGGCGGCACACTTCATATCCGTCCATGCCCGGCATCATCACATCGAGCAAGATTAGATCGGGCCTTTCCTGCCCTGTGGCGAGGGAAAGCGCCTTCTCGCCATTCGTGGCGATCTTGGTGCGAAACTGATCCTTCAAAATGCCCGACACGACCGCGATATTGGTAGGCGTGTCATCGACGATCAGTACGAATTTCTTGCCGTTGGACATTACTCGGTAACGGCATCCTGAATTGCTGACACAGTGAGACGTAGAGATTCTGACAGGGTTTCGAGCGCTTCTTCTACATCCTGACCTGACTTGATTGCGGTTTCGGCCTCCGCCGCGCGTTCAGCGAGTGCATGGGCGCCGAGCGTACTTGCAGATCCCTTAAGCGAGTGAGCCGCCCTTTCTGCCGCAGCAATATCGCCAGTCTCGAGCGCCGCTCTAATCTCGCCCACAATGCCAGACTGGCGATCAGCGAACTTGTGCAAGAGTTTGGCGTAGCGATCGACTTTGCCCCCCATGATCTTCAGCCCGGCCGCGCTATCAAAGCCTGCGCCATCAAGCACTCCACAATCCACGCTCATTGGTCGCCCCCTCACACTTGTCTATGGCCGGCCAATCCAACGGATCAGCGCGCCAAACAGCTGATCAGGATCAATGGGCTTCGCGATATGATCATTCATGCCGGCCGCAAGACACCTGTCTCGATCGACTGCCATGGCATTGGCGGTCATGGCAACGATGGGCAGCTGATCGAAGCGAGAGTCCGCCCTGATAATCCGGGTTGCTTCGATTCCATCCATGACCGGCATCTGCATGTCCATGAGGACGATGTCGTAGCCCTTCGACCGAATCATATTCACCGCGATTTGACCATTGTCGGCTACATCGACCTCCACTTCGGCATCTTCAAGTTGGCCAAGAGCGACTTCTTGGTTGATTTCGTTGTCCTCGACCAAAAGTATGCGAGCGCCGCGCAAGTGGGAGACGTCGACATGCGCTTCCGTCTGGTCTTCCTCGATGCCCGGGCCTTCTTCGTCCGCCCTAAGTATGGTCAGAGTCGTGTCCAACAGCGTCGAAGACGTGACAGGCTTTACGAGGACGCTATCCACGCCTGCCTCCACAGCAGTCTTGATAACTTCCTCTCGTCCGTAGGCTGTGACCATGACAAGGCGGGGTGTCGGGATATTTTCCAACGCCATGATCAGCTTGGAGGTCTCAATTCCATCCAGTGTCGGCATCTGCCAATCTATATATACGACATCGTAGGGCTCACCCCTCTCAGCGGCCTGAAGAACCATCTCAATGCCCTCCCGGCCGGAAGGGGCTTCGTCAGAGGTCATCGACATGCTGTCCAAAAGGCCCGAGAGCACCGTTCGCGCCGACGAATTGTCGTCGATGACCAATGCGCGCCGTCCTTCGAGATCCCTGCGCAACATCCGGCGCCGCGCCGGAACTTTACCAAGGCGAGCGGTGAACCAGAACGTGCTGCCCTGACCCAACTCGCTGGTCGCGCTGATCCGGCCACCCATCGCCTCGGCCAGTTTCTTGGAGATCGCGAGCCCAAGGCCCGTTCCGCCATATTTCCTGGTCGTCGAGGTGTCTGCCTGTTCAAAGGCCTGGAAGAGACGAGACATTTGCGCCTTCGACAGTCCAATTCCTGTATCCGCGACAGAGAATTCGACGAGCAGGTCGTCCGCGTGGTCCTCCACGACCTTCACCCGGACTATGATCTCGCCCTCGTCCGTAAATTTGACGGCATTGTTGCAGAAGTTGATCAGCACCTGCCCCAGCCTGAGGGGGTCGCCCTCAAGGCCCGTCGATAACGAAGGATCGACGTCGAAAATCAGCTCGAGCCCTTTGGCGGCGGCCTTCTCGGAGATCAGATTGACGACGTTCTCAAGAACACTATCCAGCTCGAACGGGATCTTCTCGATCGAGAGCTTTCCAGCCTCGACTTTCGAAAAGTCCAAAATATCATTGATGATGCCGAGCAGATGTTGCCCCGAGTTCTTGATCTTGAGCAGGTGATCGCGCTGACGCGGCGGCAAATCCGTCTTCAACGCAAGCTGCGAAAGGCCGATGATGGCATTCATCGGCGTGCGGATCTCGTGGCTCATGTTGGCGAGAAAATCCGACTTGAGCCGCGTTGCGTCTTCGGCAAGCTCCTTGGCCGCCTGGGAGTCTTCGTTGCTCACCTTGAGAGCCTCGATCAGTTCGTCGACACTCTGTTCGGCGACAATCGCCCGGCATTCGCCAAGTTTCGACTCTTGAAGTTCGGCTTGCATCCCTGTGCGGCAGTAGCCACGCCAACCATGACGATTGCTTCTCTCGAAAGCCTCAACGCGCTCGAAACCCATGCTGAGAAATCGGCTATCGCTCCGCCGCTCACCGAGCACTTCTACATGAACCTCTCCGGCCGCTCCCGAACCGGCAAGTTCGATATTTATCTCGACCGGCCCCGCCCTTACCAATTCCTTGGCATGATCCGAAACGGCCGACGCGAGGCGCACACAACGCACATGACCTATGCCGAGCGCGTTTGCGATGGCGAACAGTTTCCGACGCATCGTCAGAACCGCGACCTCTCCCTTGACCGAAATTGTACCAAGTTCTGTCACTTGCATCGTATTACCGCACACGACGCGTCGTCCAACTCCTTGCCGAATCTGCGAACGACATTGAGGGCTATTGCTGAAGCAGGATCAAGACCGAGGCTTGGATAGTCCTCGAGCCCGAAACGGTGAGTGACGCCATCGGAGAACAGCACGAGTACGTCCGCAGCCTTGAGACCCAGAGCTTGAGGTCTGGCGGAACGCACTCTTTGGCCAAGCACGCCATCACCAAATTCCATGGACCTTGTTGCTTCTCCGAATATTCGGCACCGGACGTTTCCAACGCCGGCAACCCAGCCCTCGAACGAAGCCGCGTTTAGCCAGGCAACGGCGGCAACCGCGCCTCGAGTGCCTTGGGCACTTTCATGGAGCAACTCCATCACGCCCTCAGGCTCCGGACTGCCCGTCGCGTGCACCCCTTGCGAAAGTGCGCTGCGAAGCCGGACGCCAACCTCGTGCGCTTCCGGTCCGTGTCCAAGTACGTCTATGACCGCAACGAGTACGCCGGCGTCCTCATGCTGTGTGAGCACGACATCCCCCGACAATGTCTCGCCTTTATGAGGGCGCACGTATTCGCCTAGCTCAACGCTTCCGGTCATGACGGTGGACCCACATTGTCGCCGTTACCACGGCCCCTTCTCCAAGCTCAGATTCGATCTCAAGTGCATGCATGATGCGTGCAACGCCCGGAAGGCCGAGGCCGAGCGTTCCCGACGTGGAATAGTGATCGGACATCGCCCTCTGCTTGTCGATGAAGCCGGGCCCGCGATCGACGGCTTTGATTTCGACACCATCCCCATGGTTCGGCACATTTTCGATCCAGGTCACGAGCAGGTGGCCATTGGCGTGGCCGTACTTCAAAATGTTGCGCCCAAGCTCGGAAGCTACGGTCGCGAGCATCGCGACTTCTGTCGTTCCAAATGACTCCGCAAGCCGTTCGTTTCTTTGAACGTGCAGCACGGCAATGTGCAGATCGGCCTCCGCCCGGATATCAAAGCGACCTAAAACCGTCCGACTCGAGTTCGGACTCATCGTCTCTTTCTGATTCATCTTCTTGTTCCGACTCTTGGCCATCGCCATCATCGTTCAGCTGCTCCAGCGCGAGCTCCAAGTCCAGCGCCGCGCGCAACGTTCCCAGTTCGACCCCGCTGGAAACGATATAGGCGACGATGCCCGGCCTCAATCCGGCCACGACACACCGCAGGCCAAGCCATTCGACCGTTCGAACAGCCTTTTGCAGCTCGGCAAACTCATCGAGGTCCATCACCTCGCAGGCCGACACCTCCATCACGACACTGTCAACGTTCTGCCGCGCCTGTGCCTCGGCCAAAGAGTTAACCAAGACGCGGAGCTCACTCGCATCGACGTCTCCCTCGAAGGTCGCAACCATGGCGCGATTCAGCTTGGTAATGACGAGACGCCCATCTCCCATGTGATCCTCCGACCGTACCGCGCACTTAGCGGGACGAGGCGTCGCCCTGCCCGCGCCTTCGACCCTCGCGCCAGGTTGGCTCTATCGACGCCAGCGCAAGCTGTAGCGCGTCCCGCAACGTCGCCGTGGTGCGGACTTCGCCGACGTTGGCGCCCAGCTCGACCAAGGTGCGTGCGACGTTGGGCGAAATGCCCGAGATGATGCAGTCGCAGCCCATTAGCCGCGTGGCCTGGGTAATCCGGATGAAGTTGTTCGCCACCGCGGTGTCGACGGTGACGACGCCACTAATATCCATAACGAACACGCGCGCGCGCGTTTCGGCAATGCGCGACAGGCTCTTCTCCATGATGTCCTGCGTGCGCTGCGAATCTACGATGCCGACCAAGGGTAGGAGCAAGACGCCGTCCCAGATCGATGTAACCGGCGTTGACATCTCCAGCATGGCCTTGCCGCTCTCGATGAGGCGCCGCCGCGCAAACAGAGCGACCTGCTCGCTCGCAACGAACATGTCCAGCAATCTGAGCTTGTCAAACGCAGTGAAAGCTAGACTGGTGTCTTCATGAGAGAAATCGCAGGAGACGATGGCATCGGAAAAGAGTTTGTTGAAGTGAGCCATGGCGGCAAAGTAGATTAGATTGGGCGTGTCGCGCTGCGCGTGGACCTCGCCGACCAGAACGCGATAGTCGATATATTTCTGATCCACATCACCGCTGAAGAACTCTTGCCAATATTTCTTCTGCAGTTTTTTGACGCGCTCTACAGTCTCTGGGCTATTGAAAAAGATTGAGAACTCAGGCTGTTCGCCTAGCCACTCGTAAAACTGTTCGACAACACTGTGGATCGTGTCGGATGCGTCAAACGATTCGCCACACCGCTTCAGCAAGACAAGATCCTCAGGCGAGATATCAAACCGCTCCAGAAGCGACTTGGCATCCAGTGATTCCGACATTGCTACATATCCTCGTCTCTATGTGGGGGCCATGCGAGCGAATGATCCATCGATCGTCAGACCCTGTCGGGGGCCGGCCAGGCATTTTTACGAAAAAGTTCAAGAAAGCTATCAGTCTTTCGATGACGGATTGAAAGTCTGTATCGGAAATAGTGTAATAAAGTTAACCACGTTTCTCCTTCGGGATACCTGCTTATAAGACATAGCGGGCCTACCGGTCTTCGCTGAGGTCCGCTAGGGGTCAAAAGCTGACCTCACGTGCCGTCCCCGGCATGTCCGCTTCGTGCCGATAGGCGACATAGAAAGATGTCGGGCTATGGCTTCAGGAAGGCAAAATGCAGCGTTGAAGCCGACAGAGAAATATCGCGCCGGCACCCACAGAAAATCGCTTTGCTCCTAGCAGCGATAAACACCAACGGCGCACCGGCGAACGGTCCGACGGGCCACACCGGCGACGCTGACCGGCGTTAGGGGACGGCCAATCCTGGCGTCAGCGGTCGAGACGAGACCGTGATCGCGAAGGGTCGAGAGTCGCTCGCCAATTGCGAGTCCACCAAATCCGACCATGCCGGCCAGCACTAGCAAGCCAAGCTTCTTCGATATGCTCATTTTTTGCCTCCTATGGTGAAGTTGCTCGGCAGCTCGCCCATGTCCTTCATCTTCTTTAGTTCGGCTAGGCCAATCTGCTTGGCACCGTCCGGTGCCTCAAAGGTGAAACTGTCAGTGGCGACCTCATCACCGGTCTTCCAGTCGCTGACCTGGACGCTATATTGCGGGTCGCCGTCGATGAGCTTGGACGCGATGCTATAGCGACAAGGATAGGGACGATCCCCTTGGGCGATCCAGATCTGCCAATCGACCTCCTTGGCGCGGAAAGCGAGGTGATCGCATTCAGTCCCGCCGATTACGCCGCTGCCGAGATCCTTCACATCGGCCACGTTAGCCATC
>Ga0210068_1000168_pt1 | contig 9166 bp, 9 predicted proteins | sample RushOxbow_ThreeS_5_FD_185561 | JGI IMG/M metagenome (GOLD analysis project Ga0210068, IMG submission 185561) | Wetland microbial communities from San Francisco Bay, California, USA, that impact long-term carbon sequestration -... | ecosystem: Environmental > Aquatic > Marine > Wetlands ... | reverse complement strand
CGGCGGTCCCATCCGACGTCTGGGATTACTACGAGGGTGGCGCCGGCGACGAGTGGACGCTCGCGGAGAACCGCCGGGCGTTCGATAGGTGGATGCTTCGCCCTCGGTTCCTGCGGGGTGCCGGTTCGCCCGACACGTCGACAGCGGTGCTCGGCGCGTCGCTGCGGTTCCCGGTCGCGGTGGCGCCGTGGGCGTACCAGCGGCTGGCACATCCCGACGGGGAGCTCGCCACCGCGCGGGCGGCAGCCGCCGCCGGCACCCTGATGGTCGTGTCCTCGACCACCGAGTCCTTCCTCGAGGAGGTCGCCGCCGCGAGCGAAGGGCCGAAGTGGTGGCAGCTCTACGTGGCGCAGGACCGAGGGTTCACCGAGGCGATGCTCGAGCGCGTGGTCTCGGCGGGGTTTTCGGCGATCTGCTGGACCGTCGACTTCCCCGTGAGCGGCTTACGTCACCGCGACACGCGGAGCGGGTTCGTGATGCCGATCGGCATCGGGGCGAGCGACTACCTCTTCGACGCCTCGCTCACCTGGGACGACCTGGGCTGGATCAGGGATCGCGCGCCCGGCCTGCCCGTGGTGGTGAAGGGGATCCTCACGGCGGAGGACGCCGAGCTCGCGGTGCAGGCCGGCGCCGACGCGATCGTCGTCTCGAACCACGGCGGACGCCAGCTCGACCGGTCGCCGGCGGGGCTCGACGCCTTGCCCGAGGTGGCGGCGCAGGTCTCCGGGCGGGTGCCGGTGTTGGCGGACGGCGGTGTTCGGCGTGGTACCCACGTGCTGACCGCCCTGGCCCTCGGTGCCTCGGCGGTGCTCGTCGGGCGTCCGACGATCTGGGGCCTCGCCGCAGAAGGGGAAAGAGGTGTAGCCGGCGTGCTCGAGATCCTCCGCTCGGAGTTCGAGAACGCTATGGCGCTCACCGGATGCCGCTCGGTCGACGAGATCGGCCCGGCGCTCGTGGCCCCCGCACCGTAGTCACACGGCCCCGAAGCGCCGTCTGGGACCATCTGGATATGAGCGGATACGACCTGCACACCCACTCCACCTTCAGCGACGGCACGGAGACACCCACCCACAATGTGAAGCTCGCGGTCGAGCGTGGGCTGGACGGCCTCGGCGTCACGGACCACGACACGTTCGCCGGCCTCGACGAAGCCGCGACGGCCGCCGACGGCGTCGACCTCGAGATCGTGCCCGGCATCGAGTTCTCGGCCGAGTACGACGGGGCCAGCCTCCATGTGCTCGGGTACTGGGTCGATCCCGCCCACGGACCGCTGCAGGAAGAGCTGAAGCGTCTGACCGACACCCGGTTCCGCCGAGGCGAGATGATGATCGAGAAGCTGCAGGAAGCCGGGTACGAGATCTCGTTCGACGACGTCCGGCGCATCGCCGGCGACGACCTGATCGCCCGACCCCACGTCGCGCAGGCCATGGTGGAGGCGGGCATCGTCGGGACCGAGAAGGAGGCGTTCGATCGCTACATCGCCGACGGCGGCGTCGCCTACGTGCCCAAGCACGCACTGGACCCGGTCGATGCGCTGCGGCTGATCGGTGACGCGGGGGGTGTGTGCGTGCTTGCCCACCCCGCGATGTGGAAGGGCAACGGCTCGGTGCCCGATGCGCTGATCGAACGGATGGCCGAGGGTGGCATGGTGGGGCTCGAGGTCGACCATCCCGATCACGACGATGCCACCCGGGCCTACTATCGGGCGATGGCCGAACGACTCGACCTGGTGCCGACGGGGTCGAGCGATTGCCACGGTTCGCGGTACGACTTCCGGCTCGGCTGCGACACGACCCCCGCCGAGCTCGTCGACGAGCTGAAGCGGCGCGCGGGTCGATAGCGTCGGCTCCGGCGCCATCGCGGGTGGCTACGATGCGACCGTGACTCGCGCTGCCCTGGAGATGGTGTTCTTCGACATCGGCGGCGTGATGTACGACGACTCGATCTACGCGCGTTCGTGGATGAAGGCGCTGCGCGAGTCGGGAGCGTCGTTCACCGACGAGGAGTTCGAAGCGGAGTACGCCGCCGCGCGGGCCGCGCAATCGGCGTCGTTCCGGCGCCGGCTCACGGCCCGATTCCTGGGATCCGTCGACGGGCTCGCGACCGTGGAGGCCCGCGCCGCGCGCTACTGGGCGTATCCGCCGACCGCCCTCTACCCCGACGTGGTGCCGTGTCTCGAGGCGCTCGAGGGTCGCTTCCGGCTCGGGGTGATCGCGAACCAGCCCAGCTCGGTGCGACAGGCGATGGAGCGCGACGGTCTCACGCGCTTCTTCGAGGTCTGGGGGGTGAGCGACGACCTCGGACTGCAGAAGCCCGACCCGAAGCTCTTCTCGCACGTGCTCTCCACGGCGGGCGTGTCACCGGCGCGCACCGTGATGCTGGGCGACCGTCTCGACTATGACGTCCGTCCGGCGAAGGCTGCGGGCATGCACGCGGTGTGGGTGCTGCGCGGCGAGGCCCCCGACGAGCCCACCCCCGCGCAGCTCGCGCAGGCCGATGCGGCGGTCGATGATCTCGGCGCGGTTCCCGCGTTGCTCGCGTCCTGGTCGTAACGTCGGGTCATGCACGTCGTGATCGTGGGTGGAGGCGCCGCCGGGCTGAACGCGGCCCGGGGGCTGCAGCACCGTCTGCGCACCGGTGGGCACTCGCTCACCCTGGTCTCGACGGAGAACGTCTTCCTCTACCAGTCGCTGCTGCCCGAGGCCGCGGGGGGGACGCTCGAGCCGCGTCACGTGGTCGTGCCGCTGCGCTCGGCGCTGCGGCGTGCCCGCGTGGTCGTCGGCGACGTCGAGCGGGTCGACGCCGAGCACCGGCTGCTGCACCTGAGGGGCGTGGACGGCGACCGGTTCGAGATGCCGTTCGACCAGCTCGTGCTCGCGCCGGGGTCGCGCTCGCGAACGCTGCCCGTCCCGGGACTCGCGCAACACGGCATCGGATTCAAGACGCTCGGCGAGGCGATCCTGCTGCGCAACCACGTGTTGTCGAGGCTCGAGGCGGCGTCGCAGCGTCCGCGTCGCGATCCGCGGCGCCGGGCGGCCCTGACGTTCGTGTTCGTGGGCGCGGGGTACGCGGGGGTCGAGGCGTTGGGGGAGCTCGAGGACCTCTCCCGATGGGCCTTGAAGCACATGCCGGAGATCGGACCCGACGAGCCGCGGTGGGTGCTGGTCGAGGCACGGGACGAGATCCTGCCCGAGATCGGCGGCGACCTCGGGACATGGGCGGCTCGGGAGCTCGCCGAGCGAGGCATCGAGATCAAGACCGGCACGCGTCTGGACTCGGTCGAGGGCGGGATCGTGCGCCTGAGCGACGGGGAGACGTTCCCGGCGGAGACCCTCGTGTGGACCGCCGGCGTCAAACCCGAGCCGTTGGCGGCCCTCTCGGAGCTGCCGATCGACGACCACGGGAGACTGCGCGTCGACGCCGCGATGCGGGTCGCGGGCCACGAAGGTGTGCTGTGGGGGGCCGGCGACGCGGCGGCCGTGCCGGATCTGGTGGCGAGTGGCTTCTGCCCACCCTCGGCGCAGTACGCGACCCGGCAGGGCAAGCGGCTCGCTGCGAACGTGCTCGCCACGATCGAGGGTCGTGACGTGGAGCCGTTCCGATACAAGGCCCTGGGCGCGTTGTGCTCGCTGGGACGTTACCGGGGGGTCGCGGTTGTGATGGGCGTACACCTGCGCGGGTTCCCGGCGTGGTTCGTGACACGCTCGTATCACCTGCTCCAGCTGCCGACGCTCAACAGGAAGGTGCGTGTCGTGCTGGACTGGACGTTGTCGCTGTTCTTCCCGCGCGACGTGGCGGCGCTAGGTTCGCTCCACGACCCCACGGGGGCGTTCGAGCGAGCGTCGGAGGGGTAGCTCAGGCGCCCTTGCGCCGCTGCTTCTGCAGCTCGCTCGCCGCCTGCAGGGCCTTGTGGCTCCGAGCGATGTCGGGCATCTCGGCGCCGCTGGCGAGCTCATCGGCGGCCCAACGCGTGAGGTCGCGGATCGACACGATGCCCACCACGCGACCCCTCTCCACCACCGGCAGGTGACGGATGTTTCGCGCCACCATGTGCTCGGCCGCGTCCGCGAGGTCCATCTTCGGCACCACGGTCTCGAGGTCTCGGCGGGTCATGCCGTGGGCCACCTTCACCGAGTGCGGATCACCTCCGGCGGCCACCAGGTTCACGATGTCGCGCTCGGTCACGATGCCGCTGAGCTTCTTCCCGTCGAGGACCACCACCGACGAGATACCGTTCGTGCGCATCGTCTTGGCGACGTCGGCGAACGTGTCCTCCGCGTCGGCCGTCTTCACGTCGGTGTGCATCACGTCGGCGACCTGCATCGTTGCCTGCCTCCTTGAGGAAGGGCCCTGGACCCTGGGGCGGCAGCCTACCGCGTCCACGGGCCCGGCCGTCGTACAACTGTCCCGTGCACCGCACCAGCGCCCTCATCGCCACGCTCCTCGTCGCGGCGCTCGTTCCATCGTGCACGATCGAGACCCACTCGACCGCTGGCGTGCGCGCCGACCGGCGTGGACGGGCCGTGATCCTGGCGCCGCGGTGCGGGGAGGAACTCGTCGAGGCGGTACAGGTCGCGGACCTGGACGGCCCGGTCCGCTGGCGTGTCGAGGGAGGCGGCACGTCGCAGACGATCTTCCCGGTGGGGAGCGAACCGCCGCTGATGCGGGTCACCGATCCGCTCGAGGGTGTGCTCGACCCCACCGACGCGTACGTCGCCACGGTCGAGTACTCGGGCTCGATGCCCGACGTCGCGGTGGAGTTCCGCCCCTCGAGTCTGTCGACCGATCGCGTGATCGACGCGGACGGGAACACCCTCACGACGCAGGAGTTCGCGGACGAGGCCGACCTCGGGTGCATCGGCGGATGGCTCTGGGTCGCCGGCGCGATCGCCGTCGCGGTGGTGCTGGTGCTCCTCGTGGCCGTCGTCGGTAGCGTCTGGGTGATCGTGCGAACGCTTCGCAAAGCCAGACGCCAGCGCGAACAGGAAGCGACCCCTGCTCGCCCCGACCTCAGTGGTCGCTGACGCTCGAGAAGTGAAACTCGTCGACCTTGAGCGCGGGCACCCGTGAGGCGCTGAAGAAGAACTCGCTCGCCAGGTGCGCCTCGCGCCCGACCATCGAGACGCTCGTGAGCGCCCCGAGGATCGACTGGGTGAACCGCAGGTTGCGCACCGGCCCGACGATCTCGCCACGCTCGATCAGGAACGTGCCGTCGCGCGTCATGCCCGTGATCGACGATTCCATCGGATTCACGATGTTCGAGTAGTGGAACCGGGTCACGAGCAACCCGCGCTCCGTCGAGCGGATCATCTCGTCGACCGTCGCGTCGCCCGTGCCCATGAACAGATGCAGCGGGAAGGGCCCCTCCGGGTTCGGCGACGGCAGGCCGTGACCGGTCGACGGGCGACCCACCTCCTTGCCGGCGCGGCGGTCGTAGACGACGCCTCGGAATACCCCGTCGGCGACGAGGTCGACCCGCTGCTTCGGCGTGCCCTCGAAGTCGAACGGCACGCCGAGCGTGCGCGGATCGGTGCCGTCGTCCCAGATCGAGACCGACGGCGCGGTGACCTGCTCACCCTCCTTACCGTCGAAGCAGGAACGTCCCTCGATGTAGGCGCGTCCGGCGAACCCGACCCACGCGAGGAAGCCGACGAGCGTCGCCGTCGCCGCGGGCTCGAGCACCACGGTGTAGGTGCCGGCGTCGAGCGCCCGGGGCGACGCCGAGCCGACCGCCTTCTCGTTGGCCGTTCGCCCGATCGCGCCGGCGTCGATCGCGCCGGTCGAGCCGGCGAAGACCTCGGCGAACCCGCTGCCCCCGTCGGGGCCCGTGACGACTGTCGTGAGCGATGCCTGCGTCGAGGGGGCCCAACAGAACTGACCCTGGCTGTTCGCCACGCCGAGTTCGACGGCGACCGTCTCGTAGGCGCCCGCCGCGCGACACCCCGGGGCGCAGGTGCCGATCAGCTCGGCCACGGCCGCCGCGCGCATCTCGGGCGAGGCCGAGGCCGTGTCCTGGAAGAACCGATCGACGTCCGGGACCGGCGCAGGTGGGGCGAGCCCCGGCCAAAGCGGGTCGGCCGCGACGACCTCCGCCATCTCGAGCGCGCTGCGGGCGGCGGCCAGCGCACCCTCGGGCGTGGCATCGTTCGAGGCGGCCACGCCGATGTGTCCGCCCTTCGCGACGCGGACGCGCAGCCCTGTGTCCTCACGCGCGATGCTCTGGTGGATCTCCGAGTTGGCGAATCGCGTGAGCCCCCCCGATTCGTGCATCAACAAGACCTCGACGTCGTCGGCGCCCTGCATCAACAACGCACCGTCGGCGATCCTTCGGAACGCGTCAGGCCCGAGCACGTCGGCGGCGCCGCTCATCCACGCACCCCCACCTGCACGTCGCGGAACCGGGCTGGCGAGGCGCCGTGGCCGACCCGCCCGACCTGGCCGGGCTGGCCCTTGCCGCAGTTCGGTGTGCCCCAGACGACCCAGTCCTCGGCGCCGCCGACCGCGTCGCACGAGCCCCAGAACTCGGGCGTGATGCCCGTGTAGTTCGGGTTCTTGTAGAGCGTGGTCAGCCTCCCGTTCTCGATGCGCCAGGCCTGCTCGCATCCGAACTGGAAGTTGATGCGCTTGTCGTCGATCGACCACGAGTTGTTCGTGGTCATGAAGATGCCGCGGTCGGTGTCGCCGATGATCTCGGCGAGGGTTCCCTCGCGGGGCTCGATCGAGACGTTCGTCATGCGGATCAGCGGCAGGTGGCTCCACCCGTCGGCTCGGCTGGTCGCGTTCGAGGTCTGACCGACCACGGCCGCCGTCTCGCGGCTCGACAGGAAGTTCTCGAATATGCCGTCGACGATGATCGGCACGCGTTGGGCGGGAACGCCCTCGTCGTCGAAACCGAACGTGCCAAGCCCCCCGGGCAGCGTGGCGTCGGCGGTGATCGAGACCAGGCCGCTCGCGTAGCGGACCTTGCCTCGGTCGTCCGGCGAGAGCCACGACGAGCCCGCGTACGCCTCCTCCATGCCGAGGACCCGGTCGAGTTCGATCGGGTGGCCGATCGACTCGTGGATCTGCAGCTCCATCTGGCCCGAGTCGAGCACCAGTGTCGTGAGCTCGCTCGGGCACTCGGGCGCCGAGAGCAGTGCGACCGCCTCCGAGCCGATGCGCTCGGCCTCCTCGATCAGACCGAGCGTGCGGATGTGCTCGTAGCCGGCCGCCTTGACGTGTCCCCGGAAGGAGTTCGGATAGCTGCGGCGCTGCATGTCGCCGTCGGCCACCGCGACGGCCTCGATGCCACCGCCGGAGTTCGTAACCACCTGCTCGATCGCGGCGCCGTCGCTCGAGGCGAACCACGTCGAGCGGCGGAAGAAGTCGAGGCCCGCCTCCGCGAACGAGAGGTCCGGCACGCCCTGCATCACGCGGGACGCCTCCATCAGCAGGGCGACCTTCTCCTCGAGCGGCACGGTGAAGGGGTCCTCCTTCACCGTGGTCCGCCACGATGCCGTGGCCGGTTCCACGGGCGTCAGCGAGACCGCGTCGCCGGGCAGGCGCTGCGCGGCCTTGGCCATCTCGACCGCGAGCTTCGCCGTGCGGTCGATCTCGGCGCCGTCGAGCCGGGCGGTGGCGGCGAAGCCCCACCTTCCTCCCACGAGCACCCGGATGCCGACCCCGGTCGAGGTCGACCGGTCGATGCCCTCCATCTCTTGGTTGCGGACGGTGAGCGACTCGCTCTCGTCGGTACCGGCGCGCGCGTCGGCGAAGTCGGCGCCCGCGCTGCGGGCAGCTTCGACGGCCATCTTCGCGACGTCGAGCACGAGAGCCTCCCCTGGGGTCCGCAAACGTTCGGGCGGCCGGGCTCGAGGGCCCGGGCGATGCGGGGCATCGTACCCGGTGCGACCCAGCGATACCCCGTCACGATGGAGGTGACGCAGGAGGTGTCGGCATGGACGGACCGAGGCATGGATTCACCGAAGAGCAGGCTCTCGCGTCGGCGGCGGAGATCGGGCTCGATCTCAGCACGGCGCCGTTCGACGTGGACCAGTTCCGACGGGGGATGGAGGTGGAGCTCGAGCACGGGCGCCACGATCCCGTGACCGACGTCACCGACGACGATCCGCTGGTCACGGCGAGGATCGCGTGGGCGCACCTGAAGGAGTTCCCCGACTACTACGATCGGCTCGAGCGCATGGAAGCGGAGGCCGAGGCCGAGGCGGAGCGGCCGACGGCGTAACCCGGGCACGGGCGCGGGGGTTGGCCGGGCCACGGGCCCGGGTGGGAAGATGCCCGCCCGAGTCTGACGATGCTTGAGGAGGCCTTTCCGTGCCGGTCGAACACGCCGATGAGCACCCCACGTTCGAGTTGGGGGGCAACACGATCACGAGCCTGGCCGCGCCCGGCCGGGGCGCCGACGAGGCCGCCCTGTTCCGGATCTCGGTGCCTCCCGGCGGCGGCCTGCCCGCCCATCACCACGACCACCTCGACGTCTTCGCGGTGGAGGCCGGCGGTGGCACGTTCCACATCGACGACGCGTCGTTCGAGCTCTTGGCGGGCGACTCGGTGGTCGTGCCGATCGGCGCCGTGCACTACCTGGAAGCCGGGGAGACCGGCGCCACGATGGTGGTCACGATGCTCGCCGGCACGAAGCTCGTGCGCGCCGACGATGGCACCGAGATCGTGCCGCCGTGGGTGAGTTGATGGCACGCGCCACCTACGTCACCGACGTCACCCTCTTCGACGGTCTGCGGATCCACCGCCGCCAGGGGGTGCTGCTCGAGGGCGACCGCATCGCCTGGGTCGGGCCGCACGTCCGGGCCCCGCGCGCCGCCGGTACCGCCCGAGCCGTCGAAGGGAGCGGCCGCACGCTTACCCCTGGCCTCGTCGACTGCCACGTGCACCTGAACTTCGACGGGAGTCCCGACTTCGCGGCCGAGGCCGCCGAGCTGAACCTCGCCCTCGCGACGATCAAGGCGACCGTCAACCTGCGGAAGCACCTGGCGGCGGGCGTGACCACCGTGCGCGACCTGGGCGGACTCGGCACGTGCGAGCTGGCTGTGGCGATCGAGCGCGGTGTGGTGCCCGGCCCGCGGCTCGTCGCCGCCGGCCGGGCCCTCACGGTCACCGGAGGGCACGGCCACAACGTGGCGTTCGCGCGCGAGGTCGACGGCGCCGATGC
>Ga0210068_1000163_pt1 | contig 9391 bp, 11 predicted proteins | sample RushOxbow_ThreeS_5_FD_185561 | JGI IMG/M metagenome (GOLD analysis project Ga0210068, IMG submission 185561) | Wetland microbial communities from San Francisco Bay, California, USA, that impact long-term carbon sequestration -... | ecosystem: Environmental > Aquatic > Marine > Wetlands ... | reverse complement strand
GTGCCCGTCGTGGTGATGCACCCGCCGTTCCGATGGCAACGTCCCTACCGTCGCTGGCTCGTGGACGAGCTCCCGGTCCTCGAGGCCCGTACCGGGGTGATCGTGGCGATCGAGAACATGTTCCCCGTGCGCATGGGCCGTCGCAGCGTGACCTTCCACTCGAACCAGGACCTCGACGAGCTCGAGGGCCTGCCGCACCTGGTGCTCGACACGAGCCACGCCGCGGTCGCCGGGCACGACCTGATCGATGTGCGCAGGCGTTTCGGGGAGCGGCTCAGCCACGTGCATCTCTCCGACAACGCAGGCAAGGGGTGGGATTCGCACCTGCCGCCCGGCGAGGGCGTACTGGATCTCGACGCATTCTGTGACGACCTCGTGGAGAGCGGGTTCGCGGGGGCGGTCTCGCTCGAGGTCGATCTGCGTACGCACCTCACCGATCCGGTCCGCCTGCGCGAGGTCATGGTCGAGATGCGGGAGCGGGCCGAGCGGGCGCTCGGCATCGGTGTATCGGACCGCGCCGGGCGCGACGGCGAGGCCTGCTAGCCTGCCGCCCCCATGCGCCGACAGACCCTGATCATGATCGTCGTGCTGTTGCTGCTGATCGGCGGGGCCGCGGTCGCCCAGCTCGTGATCGTGAGCGGAGGCGGCGATCCCTTCCCGGGTCCCGCGAGTCCCGGGCAGCTGCCCAGTTCCTCGGCCGATTCCTCCGCCGGTTCCTCGGCCCCACCGAGCGCGTCGGCTCCCTAGTCACTCGAGCACGACGGCGCTGCCCGCCTTCAGGCTCAGCGCCTGCGCGGCACTGCCGTGGTTCACCACGAGGGCCAGGTACCCCTGCGAGTCGACGATCGCGGCGAGCTCGCCCTCGGGCACGTCGGCGAAGATGCCCACCAGCGGCAGCGTTCGCCCGGAAACGGTGAACGGGGGCCCGATCCCGGCGGCCTCCAGGTCGGTCGGTCGCGCGCTCAGCTGCACGTTGCCGAACGCATCGACCTCGATCACGCGGGTGCCGACCGCGCCGGGCGTCACCATCGCGCCGGGCATCTCCACGATCCGCAGCTCGTCCACCTCGACCGCCGGCCCGACGTGCTCGAGCGCGGATCCGGTTGCCAGGTGAGCGGCGGCGGGGGCGAACACGTCGCGTCCGTGGAACGTCTTCGACACCGGCGAGAGCATCACGCGCTCGTCCTCGATCGCGGCGGCGGTCTCGGCGCCGCCGAGGGTCTCCCACGCGAGGGAGAGCAGGCCGTTGTCCGGCCCCACGAGTAGTGCCCCGGTCGCGGTCCGCACCGCGATCGAACGGCGCTCCGAGCCGACGCCGGGGTCGACCACGGCGACGTAGACCGCATCGTCGGGCATGTACGGGGTCGCCCGCGAGATCGTCAGCGCGCCGCGCAGCACGTCCTGGCGCGGCACGGCGTGGGTGAGGTCGATGATGCGCGCGTCGGGCGCGATGCGAGCGATCACGCCGTGACAGACACCCACGAACACGTCCGACAACCCGTAGTCGGTGCAGAAGACGATCGGCCTCGTCATGCGCCTCCCTCGGTCGGTGCCTGCACGGGCAGGAACTGCGCGAGCCACACCGAGAGCAACCTTCGCACGTTCGGACCCTGGTTGCCGTCGAGCAGCTCCGTCCCGTGATCGTCGGAGGGCACGATCTCCACCCGCTTGGGTGGCACGCTGAGGTCGTACATGCGTTGCGCGTCGTCGGCGGCCGTCACATCGCCGTTGCCGGCGACGAAGAGCTTCGCCGAGGTGGCCGCCACGAGCGTCTCCGGCGCCACCACGAGCCCACCGATCGCCATCGGGGCGGAGAGTGTCGCGACTGCCCCGATGCGCGCGCCCGGCTGCGCGGCGGCCACCAGGGCCGCGGTGCCTCCCATGCTGGCCCCGATCACCGCGACCCGAGGGATGCCTGTCGATCGCAGGTACCGCACCGCCGCCTGCACGTCGCGCCAGAGCACCGCGAGGTCGGTCTCTCCGCCCGAACACCCGGCGTCGCCGCCAGGACAGTAGCCGCGGAAGTTGAACGTGAGCGTGCGGTACCCCTCGTCGGCGAGGGCCTCGGCTTCCTCGAACCACGAGGACTGGTCGGCGGGCTGCATATGCGCCAGCACGACGCCGGCCGACGCCCCCTCGGCCTCGAAGATCCGGCCCTCAAGCTCGACGCCGCCGGACGCCGTGAAGCTGACCGGACGCGAGCCCGACGACGGTGGAGGCGACGACGGACCGCAGGCCGAGAGCGCGAAGACCGCGGCCGCGATCGCGGCCGAGGACCGGACGAACCGGAACCGTGGCGCGCGCACGAGCGTGCTCGCGCTTACTTGCCCAGCTTCATGCGCTGGTGCCGCGTGCGCTTCAGAAGCTTCTTGTGCTTCTTCTTGCGCATCTTCTTGCGGCGCTTCTTGATCAGCGACGGCAAGCGGTGACCCTTTCACTCGGTTCCGAAGAGGTTCCGGAGGTCGACGCGCTTCACGCGGAAGCTGTCCTCCAGACGAACGGAGCCCAGTCTAAGCGCTTTCGGCGGCTCTGCCACGGGCGAGATCAGCCGCAGGCCCTGGTCCTCGGGCACGTACTCGAGGTAGCCGAGCCCGGTGAAGCCACCGGCGCCGTCGGACAGGCCCACGAGCAGACGGTCGAGCTCGTGCAGGTCGAACAGCGGCGGTAGGGTGGGCATGAACACCGTGGGCTTCACCCGGAAGCGCTGGAGGTCACCCTCGAAGTAGGCCGCCATCGCCCGTTCCCGCTGCTCGGACCGCTGATCCACGCTCGTGGCCACCACGTTCGGATGCACCGGGAGGGTGACGAGATCCACGCCGAAGAACCGCTGGATCACGCCGAGCACCGGTTCCAGCTCCTCGCCTCGCTGCAGCCCGACGACGAGGTCGGGCTCGAGCATGTCGACCTTGTAGTACTTCACGAGCTGCCCCCAGATGCCACTCACCATGGCGCTGGTGTCGACGACGATCAGGTCGGCGCCCTCGGCCCTTCCCCGGTCGCGGAGGCGAGCGAGCGCCCCGACGAGCGGGAGCACGTGCCCCTGGGGGCTGGTCGAGCCGACGAACCCGAGCGCGTCAGCGGTCGAGAGGCGATCGAGCGTGAGATCGTCGGGCTCGCGCACGTGCTTCAGACCGACGGTCGCAGGTGGCCCCACGGTCTTCTGCGCCACGTCGGCATCGAGATAGGCGACCGTGCGACCCTGCCGCAGCGCGAACGCCGCGGTGGCCCGTGCCAGCGTGCTCTTGCCGGCGTCCAGGCCGCCGACGAACAGCACGGTGCGTGCCTCGCGGGCGGCCCGATCGACGAGCCGGTCGTGCTCGTTCACTGCGCCCCCTCCGTTCTCCACGGAGGTCGGCTGAGCGCGCGTGCGCGGGAGCGGTGTCGTGTCTGCCGGACTCAGCCGGCCTCGGTGTACCGCTCCGTCAGGTAGGTGTCGACGTCCTCGGAACGGAGCCGGTAGCTCCGGCCCACCCTCACGGCGGGCATCTCTCCTGTCTTGATCATGCGGTAGACGGTCATCCTGGATACGCGCAACAGGTCTGCGACCTCGTTGACGGTCTTCAGCCGAGCCTCGGTGAAGGGTTCTCGCTTCACGATTGCGGCATCATATGGGGTGGACCGCCCCGCTGGATACCCCTCGTTGCGGAACCCCAGGTCAGCCACTATGTACCGCCGTGAGGCGGAGTTGAACGCGATTCAGAACCGTGAGGCGATCGCCTGGAAGCAGGGCCAGTACGCGTCCGGCTCGACGTGGTCGTCCATCACCACGACGACGTCCGTCCGCCCCTGCGCCTGGGCCACGATGAGCGCAGGGTCGTTGACGTCGGCGATCGAGAGGGTCTCGACCCCCGCCTCGATCGCCGCGCCGGCGAAGCCGTGATCGGCGGCGACGAGATCGGGACGTGCCTCGTCGAGCATGCGCCGCATCGCGTCGGGCCAGTGGGTGTGACGCGGCTCCCGTCCGTCGGTGAGCATCGCCACGCCGCCCCAGTGGTCGACGAACCAGTCGTGGGCGAGGTGCGGGTCCCGCCACCGCTCCCCGTTCGCGAGCCTCAGCACCTCGGCGCCGCGCTCGGTCAGCAGGCGGTCGATCGCGTGGTAGAGCAGCGCGAGGCCGACGGGGTGTCCGGTCGCCAACACGACGCGCTCGCGGTCGGTCGCGGCACGGGCGAGCCGCTCCCCCGCCGCCTCACATGCCTCGACGATCGGCTCAGGCGCGATCTCGACCGGTCCATACCGCGCCTCGTGGTCGATCGGCACGCCGGCGCCCTCGGCCACCAGGTCGAGGATGCCGTCGATGTCGAACGCTCCCGGAAGCCCCGAGAGTCCGAAGAGCTTGTCGGGGTCGCCGTCGATCAACATCAGGGCGTTGGCACGCACGTTGTCAAGCGGATGCGTGGCGGTGCCGGCCACGTCGCCGTCGAGCAACGCGACGGCCAACTCGTCGCGATCGTGGGGTCGTGGCGTCCATCGCTCGTCGAGCGAAGGAAGCCGGGCAACGTGGCGTCCGATAACGTCCATGCATGGTCGATGCTAGAGGAGCTCACTCGTGTCGCCCGCCCTGCAGGAGCGTTCCATGGAGCTGAAGGGTGCCGTCGTGGTCGTCACCGGTGCCTCGGCCGGGATCGGCGAGGCGACCGCGGTGGCCTTCGCGAAGCGGGGCGCACGCGTCGTACTGACCGCCCGTCGGCTGGAGCGCCTCGAGGCGCTCTCCCACCGGATCGAAAGGGCCGGCGGTTCGTCGTTGGCGCTGCGGATCGACGTGACCGAGCCCCGTGAGGTCGCGGGACTGCCCGCGGTCGTGCGCGAGGTCTACGGGCGCCACGCCGACGTGCTCGTGAACAACGCGGGCGTCCCGGGCGGCGGCGCGATCCACGACCTCTCCTACGACCGGATCCACGACGTCGTCGAGGTCAACCTGCTCGGGGTGCTGTACGGGATGCGGGCGTTCCTGCCCGAGATGCTGCGCACGGGTCGAGGCCACATCGTGAACGTGGCGTCGCTCGCCGGCAGATTCGCGACCCCCGGCACCGGCCTGTACGCGGCGACGAAGCACGCGGTGGTCGCGGCGAGCGAGTCTGCGAACTACGACGCCGAGTCCCGGGGGGTGCACGTGACCGCGGTCAACCCCGGGCTCGTCGCGACCGAAGGGTTCCCGCAGGATGGCCTGCCGTCGTGGGCGGTGATGCCGGCCGATCGCATCGCGGACGCGATCGTGAAGGTGGTCCGCGAGGACATCGCTCCCGAGTACGCCGTGCCCCGCTGGGTCTCGCCGTTCCAAGCCTTCCGCGTGCTCACGCCCCCGCTGTACCGTTGGGGGGTGCGCCAGGCGCGACGGACAGGCGTGCGAGCGACCCAGGCGAAGCGATGACGAGCGCGAGCACCGCACCGGTCGAGATCGGTCGTCCCGAGACGGTCGAGGACATCGAACCCGACGTGCCCTGGATCGTGATCGTCTGGAACGACCCGATCAACCTGATGACGTACGTGACGTGGGTCTTCCAGAAGCTGTTCGGCTACTCGCGGGCGAAGGCGGAGAAGCTGATGTGGGACGTGCACACGAAGGGCAGAGCCGTGGTGTCGAACGGCACGCGTGACGAGGCCGAGCGCGACGTCGCCCGCCTGCACGCGTACGGGCTCTGGGCGACGATGCAGAAGGACCGCTAGTGCGTCGACGAAAGGGGCCGGTGCACCGCACGGGGCCCGGACGGTTCGCCGTGCGCCTCTCCGAACGGGAACGCGACGCCGTGCGCACGTTCACCGCGCAGCTGCGGGTGCTGCTGACGTCGGAGAACCCCTCCAGTGACCCGGCCGTGGCTCGCCTCTTCCCGCCGGCGCTGCCCGATGATGATGTGCTCGGCAACCTCGAGTACGAGCAGCAGCACGGCGACGAGCTGCTGCTCGGCAAGCTGGAGGCCCTCGACACCGTCGACCGCACCCTCGACGAACGGGAGCTCACGGAGGATGAGCTGATGGCCTGGCTCGGGTCGCTCAACTCGATCCGTCTCGTGGTGGGCACGAGGCTCGGGGTGACCGAGGAGACGACCGAGAAGGACTTCGCCGGCGACGAGCAGGGCGGCGAGATGTTCGCGCTCTACGGCTACCTGACGTGGCTCGAGGGCTGGGTGATCCAGGCCCTCGACCAGGAGCTCACCACCGACGATGCGGCCGACGCCTAAGTAATCTGTTCCAGAGTAGTCGAACGGCTGGAGCGATCAGCGGACGGGCGAGCCGACCTGGTGGAGCTTCAGCATGTTGGTGGTCGTGCGCCCAGCAGGAGAGGACGCGGCCATCACCACGATCTCTCCGGGCGCCACGAGCGATCGGCGACGAAGCCCCTCGTCCATCAGGGCGATCATCGCGTCGGTGTCCTCGGGGCGCTCGGCCGCGAGCGGCGTCACGCCCCAGTTCAACGTGTTCACGCGCCTGACCTGTTCGTCGGGGATGAATGCGTAGATCGGGCTCGCAGGCCGCTCGGCCGAGAGCAGCCTGGCGGTCCGCCCCGTCTCGGTGTAGCAGGTGATCGCCACCACCTCGGGTTCGTTCGTGGCCACGGCTGCGACGGCGTGGGCGACGGCGGCAGCCTCGCCGGTGTGGCGACAATCCGGCTGGGCGGCGCGGTGATCGCGGCCGCGGGCCTCCACCGCCGTCGCGATCTTCGCAGCGGCCGCGGCCGCCTCGAACGGGTACTCGCCGATCGCGGTCTCACCGGAGAGCATGATCGCGTCGGCCCCGTCGAGCACGGCGTTCGCCACGTCGGTCGCCTCGGCGCGCGTCGGCCTCGGAGCGCGGATCATCGATTCCAGCATCTGGGTCGCCACGATCACGGGACGGCTCGCGGCGCGTGCGGCACGCAACAGGTCCTTCTGCAGCAACGGGATCTGCTCCATCGGGAGCTCCACCCCGAGATCGCCGCGGGCCACCATCAGCGCGTCTGTGACCTCGAGGATCGATCCGATGTGCTCGATCGCCGGCTTCGTCTCGATCTTCGCGACGATCGGCACGACCCGATCGCCCATCAGCGTCCGAAGCTCGTGCAGGTCGTCGGCGCCCCGCACGAACGACTGGGCGACCAGGTCCACCCCGAGATCGAGCGCCCGCGCGAGCCCCTCGCGATCGCGCTCGGTCACCGCGGGCAGGCCGAGCCGCTCCGCGGGGACGTTCACCCCCTGCCCCGACCGCACGGTTCCGCCCCGCACGCACTCGGTGCGCACCGTGGCACCGTCGATCCCGGTGACGAGCAGCTCGACGGCGCCGTCGGCCAACAGCACTCGGTCGCCCTGCCGCAGGTCCTCGGCCAGGCCCGGGTACGTCGTCGACGTGCCGTGCTCGGAGCCGGACCCGCCCGGTCGCAGTTCGAACGGCTGCCCCGGCGCGAAGCGGAACGGGTCGGGGTCCATCGCGCCGAGCCGCACCTTGGGTCCGGGCAGGTCGGCGAGCACGGCGAGCGCCCGGTCGCCCTCGGCCTCCGCGTCACGCACCAACCCCACCGCGCGGGCGTGGTCGTCGGGCGTGCCGTGGGAGAAGTTCACGCGGAAGATCGACGCCCCCGCCGTCACCAGGCCACGGACGAACGCCGGTGTGTTCGTGGCCGGTCCGAGGGTGCACAGGAGCTTCGTGCGGGCGGTCAGCGAGGGGCCCGGGGTGCTCACGGAGGGCCTCCCCCGTCAGGTGCACGTGGCTCGAACCGGTGGGCCAACGCGGCCGAGGCCACGGCCCCGGCCTCCTCGTCGGCCGGCGACGAGCGGGCGGGTGGCTCCGAGAGGGTGGTCGGCACCTCCCCGCGCAGCTCGAACTCTGCGCGCTCGATCCATCCCTCGGGGATCTCGTCGGGCGGCCTCACCCCGGCCATCTCGGCGAAGTAGATCGTCCAGGCGCGCGGCACGACCCGCGCCCACTGGTAGCCGCCACCGCCCGTCGCGACCCACCGTCCACCTGCCGCGTCGTGCGCCAGCTCGTGCAGGATCGACGCGGCCGCACGATAGGCGTTCGTGGTGAGACCGAGATGCGCGAGCGGATCGCTCGCGTGCGTGTCGCACCCCAGCTGGGTCACGAGCACGTCGGGTCCGAAGTCCCGCACGATCGGGGGCACGGCCGCGCGGAACGCCTCGAGCCACCCCTCGTCGCTCGTGCCCGGAGGCAGCGGCAGGTTCACGGCGGAGTCGGGAGCGTTCGGCCCTCCCCGCTCCGAGGGTCCGCCCGTGCCGGGGAAGAAACCGATCTCGGGCGCGTACTCGTGGATCGAGACCGTGAGCACCCTCGGATCGTCCCAGAAGATCGCCTGTGGACCGTCGCCGTGATGCACGTCGACGTCGACGTAGGCGATGCGCTCCACGCCCCGGGCAAGCATCCACGCGATCGCGATCGCCGGATCGTCGTAGACGCAGAAGCCGGAGGCTCGGCCGGGCATCGCGTGGTGCAGGCCGCCCGCCGCGTTGAACGCGTGCGCGACCTCGCCTCGCAGCACGGCACGGGCCGCGGCGAGGCTCGCGCCGGCGACGATGGCCCCGGCCTCGTGCATGCGATCGAAGATCGGGTTGTCACCGGGGCCGTATCCGAACCGGCCCCAGGATCCCTCGATCCCGTGGCCCGCGTCGCGGGTCGCCTCGATGAACTCCCGGGTGTGCACGAGCATCAGCGTGTCGTCGTCGGCCGGCTCTGCGCCGAGCCGGACGACGTGCGGTTCCCGGTCGATCCCGTACTCGGCGATCAGGTCCCAGGTCAACAGCACCCGCTGGGGCCGCAAGGGGTGTCGCAGGCCGTGGTCGTAGATCCTCGCCTCGGGGGCGATCACGAGGCCGGCGGTGCCGCTCACGCGACCGAGCGGACCGCGGCCGCCGTGCGCGCGACCAGCTCGGCGGCGTCGTCGTCGGTGAGCACGAACGGTGGGCCTAGCATCAGCAGATCGCCGTCGCGGCCGTCGACGTGCCCGGTCGAGGAGTACAGCAGCAGGCCCGCCTCGCGCGCCGCGGTCACGACCCGCTCGGTGACCCGGTCGGTGCGCGCGAACGGCTCATTGGTCTCGGGGTCGCGGACGAGCTCGATCCCGATCATCGTTCCCAGCCCGCGCACGTCGCCCACGATCGGCAGATCGAGGAGCTGCGACAGCGTCGCCTTGAACGCCGCCTCGTTCTCGCGCACGTGCTCGAGGATGCGCTCGCGCTTCATGATCTCGATGTTCTTGAGCGCGATGGCGCACATCGTCGGGTGGCCGCCGAAGGTGATGCCGTGCGCGAACATCGACGTCTCGCCGGTGAAGGGCTCCATCACCCGGTCGGTTGCAACGACGGCGCCGATCGCCGCGTACGAGGAGGAGAGGCCCTTTGCGCTCGTGACGATGTCGGGGCGGATGTCGTAGCGCTCGGAGCCGAACCAGTGCCCGAGCCGGCCG
>Ga0210068_1000161_pt1 | contig 9449 bp, 9 predicted proteins | sample RushOxbow_ThreeS_5_FD_185561 | JGI IMG/M metagenome (GOLD analysis project Ga0210068, IMG submission 185561) | Wetland microbial communities from San Francisco Bay, California, USA, that impact long-term carbon sequestration -... | ecosystem: Environmental > Aquatic > Marine > Wetlands ... | reverse complement strand
GACGAGATGTGCCGGGAAGATGCCCGACGAGTTCCCGGAGATGAGCGTCTCCCAGTCGGCGAAGACCTTCTTGAAAACGACGGTGCCCTTCTTGCCCTGGCACGTCATCGACCTGACGTCCTCCCAGCCGGTGCGGCTGGCCACGTTGTTCGCGGGGTTGATGTAGAGCTGCCATCCACCGACACGCCAGTCGTTGCACGTGACGGGCCTGCCGTCGCTCCAGACGGCCTTCGGATGAATCTGGAACGTCACCGTCATGGGGCTCTTCTTCACCAGCTTCGGCTTCGAGCTGAAGTTGCGGAGGACCCAGTTGGCGTTGTTATCGCGAATCATGCCCCCGTGGAAGATGTTGTTCGTGATGAGGCTCGTCGCGTAGAGCTGGTTGTCGACCCAGCCCGGGCGAAGCGACGGCGGCTCCTGGTCGTGGATGAACACGACCGTCCCTGCCGACGCCTTGTCATGGCCGGCCGTCGCCGCCGGGCCGATGACGAGGCTCGCGAGGATCGCGGCCCCGACTGCCAGCAGCGTTATCGGGTGTTTACGCATTCTCGTACTCCCTCCTATCTCCTGAGCGGTGTACGTCCATGACTGCGCCTCGCGAGTCAGAATTCGCGCACCTCTCATCCGGTCGATTTCGCGCAGCGCTATGGCACACGTACGCGACCTGCTATCCACTCAGACGCTCAGTGATTACGGAATGCGATTAGGCCCTCTTACCGCCCATAGCGACTCGCTTATCAGCGCAGTTTTTGTCTCCAGGTAATTACGAGTTGTTGTTTCTCTCGTCGACCAGAGGCACTACTGTGGGTGCAAGCCCTCCATCCGAGGTTCGCTCAGGGCCTTCCGCCGTGGGGGTCCTGGGCGGACGAGGGCGGCCTCCCGCGAGGCAGCGCTCGTAGCTCAGGCCGGGCCGGGGACGCTGCGCAACCCGCCGTGCTGGGCGAAGTGACGGCGGGAAGAGCCGGGCGCGTCACTCGTGCTACGGCTGCGGTCGAGCTCCGAGCCCGCGCGGGCTGCGAGCGTGACGAGAAGATCGAGCGAGCGATCGCGTGTGCGCTCTTCGTGCCAGGCGAGCGCGACGCGTCGGGGCGGAATGAGCTCTCCGAGATCGACCGTCGCCGTGCGGTGATCGGAGGGATTCACGGCAAGGCGGGGCATGATGCCGACACCGAGGCCGGCTGCCGCGAATGCCTGAACGACCGAGTCGTTCTCCGACCGCAGGGCGTCGCTCGGGTTGACGCCTGCCGCCCGCAGGCAGTTGAGGCAGGGAGGGCTCTCGAGCGTCGCGCGCGAGGCGATGACCGAGAGCCCCCGAAGCTCGCGCAGCGTGCGGAGCGTCCCACGCCGGACGAGCGACGCGCTCGCTTCGGCGACGAGAACCCAGGGGTCCGTGAACACGACTCTGGTCTCGAACGGGCCGTTCGGGATCGGCAGAACACAAAACGCTAGGTCGCACGCTCCCCGCTCCAGTCCTTCGAGCTCCGGATCGAACGGCAGCTCGTCCACGACGACGTCGATGTCCGGGCATTCGTCGTGGAAGCGCCGAAGGACATCCGGCAGGAACCGTGCTGCGATGCTCTCGCTCGCTTCGACTCGGAGCGGTCCGACCAGGCCGCCGGTGGCGAGCGCCGCGATTTCGCCGCGGGCCGCCTCGAGGCGCGCGTCGATGCCGTTCAGATGACGAAGCATGATCGCGCCCGCCTCGGTGAGGCCGAGTGCCTTGCGCCCATGCTCCCTGACCACGACGCGCGCTCCGATCGTGCGCTCGAGACTCGTGATCTGCTGGCTGATGGCGGACGGGGTGTATCCGAGCTGGTGCGCCGCTGCCTTGAACGAGCCTTGCTCGGAGATCGCCCGCAGCGCTGCCAGGTGACGAAGATCCAGCCCGTACCAGTCGTTCGTGGCGGCAGTGGCGCCCCACGCTTGCGCGGCAGCCGCATCCGGCGAACGCATCATGCGGGGGCGGCGGGGACGACCTGGAACCGTCACCCGTGACATGGTACCGCGGATCGGCTCTATCGACGTCTAAGGATTTCCTAACAAAGCGCCCGCGAGCGACGTCGAAACCAACAATCGCGCAGGCTCGTCCGAGCCTAGTGACCGCATGTACCGCGGAACTGCGGTACGTGTAGGTCTGCGCCCGAAAGCCCGACCCTGGGCGAGTTGCCGGCTAGCGATGACGACTTCGACGAGCACGTCCCGGGCAGCGTTTCGCGGTCGCCCGCCCGACCCGGAAGGATTAGGGCATGGACGAAGGCGTCATGCTCCTCGCAGTCGGCGCCGTCCTCTGCGCGAGCGTGCTCGTCGCGCTCGGGGCGGCGCGCACCGGCGTGCCGGTGCTCGTCGCGTTCCTCGTGCTCGGGATGCTCCTCGGATCCGACGGGCCAGGTGGGATCGAGTTCGACGATGCGGAGCTCGCCAGGCAGGTCGGGATCGTGGGGCTCGTGCTTATCCTCTTCGAGGGCGGGCTGCAGACCTCGTGGCGGCGCCTCAGGAGCGTCGCGGTGCCGGCTGCCCTGCTCAGCACGGTCGGGGTCGTCGTCACCGCGGTCCTGACGGGGACTGCGGCCCACGTCCTCTTCGACCTCACGTGGCTCGAGGCCATCCTCCTGGGTGCGGTCGTGGCGTCGACGGACGCGGCCGCCGTGTTCGCGACGTTGCGCTTCACGCACATTCGCCGCCGTGTCGCCCGAACGCTGGAAGCCGAGTCGGGCGGGAACGACCCGATGGCGATTGCGCTGACCGTCGGGCTGATCGCCTGGATCGAGAGCCCGGACACCAACGGCTTCGGCGATCTGGCGTTTCTCGTCGTCCGCGAGCTCGGCCTCGGTCTCCTCGTCGGCGTGCTGCTTGGACTGGCGGCGGCGTGGATCTTCGCGCGGCTCCCCGATTCGATCGGTGCCTTCGCACCCGTCGCTTCACTCGCTGCCGCTGGTGTCTCGTTCGGCGCGTCGGATGTTCTCGGGGGGAGCGGCTTTCTCTCGGTTTACCTCGTGGGGCTCGCAATCGGGAGCACGCCGTCGCGCTACCGGCGAAGCCTCGTCGGCTTCCACGAGGGCATTGCATTCGTCGCGCAGGTGGCGATCTTCATCGTTCTCGGCCTGCTCGTCTTCCCGAGCAGACTTCCGGAGGTCGCACTGTCGGGTCTCGCGCTGGCGTTGTTGCTGGTCGTGGTCATCCGACCCGTCGCCGTCTGGGCGGCGACGGCCTTCAGCGACTACTCGGCCCGCGAGCGCGCATTACTCGGCTGGGCGGGTCTGCGGGGGGCCATCCCCATCGTGCTTGCGACATTCGTGCTCTCGTCGGAGATCGACACGGCGGACACGATCTTCAACGCGGTCTTCTTCGTCGTGCTCGTCTCGACGATCGTGCAGAGCCCGACGCTCGAGTGGGTCGCCCGTCGGCTCGACCTCGTGTCGCCGATCCCGCAGCGCCACGACCCACCGATCGAGGTCGGTGAGCGCAGCAAGCTCGACCTCATCGACTTCGTCGTCGCGGACGACCATGCGATCGCGGGAGCTGCCGTCCGCGAGGTCGGGCTGCCACGCTCGGCGATCATCGCCGTCGTCGTACGCGGCGAGGACTCGATACCTCCGCGCGGGAGCACGGTCATCGAGCCCGGAGATCGACTGTACGTGCTCGCCCCGAGGTCGCTCCGGCCGGCCGTCGAGGACGCCTTCACGCGCTGGCAGCGGCGCGTCTGACCCTCTGTCTACCCTGGCGCAGTGGCGACGGTGCTGGAGGCAATCGGCGTGGAAACCGCACTCGGGGTGTTCGGCATCGAGGCGTCCGATGCCGGCGTTCGCCGGATCCGACTTCCGGAGCGCGGCCGGCCGATGGGCGCTGGCTCATCAGCGCGCAGCGGTCCGGGCGCAGCGGCGGCCGGGCAGATCACCGAGTACGCGGCGGGAGAGCGCCAGGTCTTCGAGGTGCTCCTCGACTGGGACTCGGTCGACGTGACGCACCGCCGCGTCCTCGAGACGCTCCGGGAGATCGCGCCATACGGCGAGACCGTCACCTACGGAGAGCTCGGACGGCAGTCGGGCGTCGACGATCCGCGCGAAGTCGGCGTCTTCATGGCGACGAACCCACTCCCGCTCGTCGTCCCGTGCCATCGAGTCGTTGCGTCCGACGGACTCGGTGGCTTCGGTGGGGGCCTCGCGTTGAAGCAGCGGCTGTTGGAGCTCGAAGGTGCACTTCCTCCGCGGCTCGACCTCGGCATCTGACTAGCGTTAACGAGATGGAGATCGTCGAACTCGGCTCCAGTGGCCTGCGCGCGTCGCGCGTGGGGCTCGGTTGCAACAACTTCGGCGGACGGATCGACCTCGAGGCGACCCGCGCCGTCGTCGAGGCCGCGCTTGAAGTCGGCATCACGTTCTTCGACACGGCCGAGGTGTACGGGAACGGCGGCGACAGCGAGCGGTTCCTGGGCGCGACCCTCGAGGGCCGACGGGAGCAGATCGTGCTCGCGACGAAGTTCGGCTGGGGGCCGGACACTGGCGACGGCTCGGCGGAGAAGGTCCGGGCTGGGATCGAGGGCTCGCTCGAGCGCCTGCGTACGGACTACGTCGACCTCTACTACCTCCACAAGCCCGACCCGTCGACGCCCATCTCGGAGACGCTGGGCGCGCTCGACGAGCTCGTACGCGACGGCAGGGTTCGGGCGATCGGCTGCTCGAACTTCTCGGCGGAGCAGCTCGCGGAGGCCGACCGGACGGCACGCGAGCTCGGAACAGCCCGCTTCACGGTCCTCCAGAACCAGTACAGCCTGCTCGAGCGCGGCGACGACGACGACGTGCTCCCGCTCTGCCGGGAGCTCGACATCGCATATATCCCGTACTTCCCGCTCGCGAGCGGGCTCCTGACGGGCAAGTACCGCCGCGGCGTGCCCGCTCCTGACGGCACGAGGCTCGCGGGGCGCGAGATCGAGGAGGAGCGCTTCGAGCGCGTGGAGGCGTGCGCAGCGTTCGCCGAGGAGCGGGGCCACTCGCTGCACGAGCTGGCGATCTGCGCGCTCGCATCGACGCCCGGTATCGGCTCGATCATCGCCGGCGCGACGAAGCCCGAGCAAGTTCGAGCCAACGCCGCCGCCGCCTCCTGGCGGCTCGGCGCGACCGACCTGCGGGCGCTCGCAGCGCTCTGACGGACCGCCGCAGAACCCTTACAGCCCGCTCAGAGAACGCTCACCGGATCGTTCGATAACCCGAGCCGAGGGATGTCCCTCCGTCGGCACGAAGGGAGCCGGATGATGGGCAGGCACCGTATCGTGGTCGCACTCACGACAGTGGTCATGGGCGCGCTCACAGCGTCGGGTGTGGCTGCTGCGCAGGAGCGTCAGCCAGAGCGACAGCGCGACCCGGGTGATCGGCAGGTGGCATGCCAGCGTCTCGCTGAATATGCGCAGGCGCTGCGGGCACGGATCGGCGAGATCCAGGCCACCCAGGAACGGATCCGGGCAAGGCTCGCGAGCGGCGAGCTTCGCCCGCGGCAGGAGGCGCGGGCGAAGCATGCGCTTCGCACACTCGAGGCGCTTCAGCAGGCGCTGCTCGGCAAGCTCGCTCGCGCTCTCGCGGTCTACGACGAGCGCTGCACCAGGTAGCCGTCCCGGATCACGAGCGAAAGTGGGGCGGCCGATGGGTCGCCCCGCTTTCGCTACGGCTCTCATCGCCGTCTCATCCGCACGCCCTACAACGCTGGGCATGAACAGACATCTGGTCGGACTGAGCGCTGCGCTCGGGGTGCTTGTGGTTGGCGTCGGTGCGGTCGCGGGACGGGCAGGGCCTGTGAAGTCTTGTCCTCTCCCGCAAGGCAGCGAGACGGTGAAGCTCGACGCGGCGCGCTTCACGACCCGGATCACGAATCCGTGGTGGCCCATGAAGGTCGGGAGCCGCTGGGTGTACCGCGAGACCGCACCCGACGGGACACGGCAGAAGGTAGTCGTCACCGTCCTCGCGCGGACGAAGCTCATCGCAAACGGGGTGACCGCGCGGGTCGTGCGCGACGTCGTCACGGAGAACGGGAAGCCGGTCGAGGTGACGGACGACTGGTACGCGCAGGATCGGTGCGGGAGCGTGTGGTACCTCGGCGAGGCGACCACCGAGTACGAGAACGGCAAGCCCGTCTCGACCAAGGGGTCGTTCGAGGCTGGCGTCGACGGTGCGCAGGCGGGTGTCCTGGTTCCGGCGAAGCCGGTGCCCGGGATGAGCTACCGCCAGGAGTATTACGAGGGCGAGGCAGAGGACCGCGCCGAGATCGTGAGTCTGCGCGAGCAGGTAGAGGTGCCGTTCGGACACTTCCGCCGGGGCCGTGTCCTCATGACGCGGGACCTGAATCCGCTCCAGCCGAAGATTCTGGAGTTCAAGTTCTATGCACGAGGAGTCGGGCCGGTCCTCGTCGTCGGTGTCTCCGGCGGCGACGATCGCGAAGAGCTCGTGCGCTACAGCGCGGGAAGATAGGAGGCGACATGACGGGACGGAGGAAGGTCGTTCTCGCAGCGACGGGGCTCTCGGTGCTGATCGTCGCGGGAGGAGCTGGAATCGCGCAGGCGGTGTCGGGCGACGGGGCGCAGGTCACAGGACCGGCCGCGGAGAAGGCCGCCGCGGCTGCGTTGGAAGCGGCGGGTGGCGGGATCGTGCTCGAGGTCGAGGGTCAAGACGGCGACGGTCGCGGCGTCTACGAGGTAGAGATTCGCCGTGAGGACGGGTCGCAGGTGGAGATCCACCTGAGTGCCGAGTTCGAGCCGGTCGGCTCCGCCGCGGACGACGACTCGGCCGGCGAGTCACCAGACGACGACTGAGCGACCGGTGAGAGGTGTCGGACGCGCCGGCTGACACCTCTCATCTCGCTCTCATCTTCGCGCGGAGAATGTGCGCATGCGCATCCTCGTGGTCGAAGACGAGGTCAAGATGGCGGCGCTGCTCCGCCGAGGTCTGACCGAGGAGGGTCACGCCGTGGACGTCGCGCGAACCGGTGACGACGGCATCGGGATGGCGCAGGCCGTCGACTACGACGCGATTGTGCTCGACCTCATGTTGCCGGGCGTCGACGGGCTCGGTGTATGCCGGAGCTGGCGAGAGAGCGGTGTGTGGTCGCCGGTGCTGATGCTGACGGCGCGGGACGCGATCGAGGATCGGGTCGCGGGCCTCGACGCCGGCGCCGACGACTATCTCGCGAAGCCGTTCTCGTTCGCGGAGCTGCTGGCCCGACTTCGCGCTCTCGCGCGGCGCGGCGCGCCCGAGCGGCCGCAGATCCTGGAGGTCGGCAACCTCCGTCTCGACCCGGCGTCTCGGCTTGCGTGGCGGAGCGACGCTGAGGTCGCCCTCTCTGCGAAGGAGTTCGCGCTCCTCGAGACGTTCATGCGGCGGCCTGGCGACGTGCTCTCGCGTCTCCAGCTCCTCGAGCACGCGTGGGATTACTCGTACGAGCTCAACTCCAACGTCGTCGACGTCTACGTGCGCTACCTCCGCGAGAAGATCGATCGGCCGTTCGGGCGGCGGTCGCTCGAGACAGTGCGCGGCGCGGGCTACCGGCTGCGGCGGGACGGCGGATGAGCAGGCTGCCGATCCGCGTACGCCTTACTCTCGTGTTCGCGCTGGTCATGGCTGTCGTCTTCGCCGCGGTTGGGGCGTTCCTATACGTCCGGCTCGGAGACACGCTCGACGAGCGGATCGCGGACACGCTCGAAGCGAGAACGACTGCACTGGCGTCCAGCCTCGATGCGACCTCGCCCGGCGTCGCGGGCGAGGAGGGCGTTGCGCAGGTGCTCGATGCCGACGGCTCGGTCGTCTCCGGCAATGAGGCGCCCCTGCTCACGTCGGCACAGCTCGAGCAGGCACGACGCGCGTCGCTCATGCTCGACGCTGAGATCTCGGGCGCGGACTTCCGCTTGCTTGCGGCGGCGCTCGCCGATCGCGTCGTCGTCGTCGGGGAGTCGCTCGAGGATCGCGATGAGGCACTCGATGCGCTCCTCGCGCAGCTCCTGGTCGTGCTGCCGCTCGCACTCGTCGCCTCGTCGGCCCTCGGCTACGTCACCGCCGGCGCCGCGCTGCGCCCGATGGAAGAGATGCGTCGCGAGGCAGCCGAGATCTCGTCGTCGAGCTCGGGGCGGAGGCTTCCCCTTTCTGCAGCCGATGACGAGGTGCGGCGCCTCGGCACGACGCTGAACGAGATGCTGGAGCGCCTCGACGCCGGCCTCGAGCGCGAGCGGCAGTTCGTCGCCGATGCGAGTCACGAGCTGCGCACACCGCTTGCGATCCTCAAGGCGGAGCTCGAGCTTGCGCTGCGCAAACCGCGCTCGGCGCGGGAGCTCGAGGACGCTCTCAGCTCGGCGCTCGAGGAGACCGAGCGCCTGGCGCAGCTCGCGGAGGACTTGCTCGTCGTCGCACGATCGGAGCGGGGCGTGTTGCGCATCGAGCCCGAGCCGGTTCGGGTCGACGAGCTCCTCGAGGAGGTCGCGCAGCGCTTCCGGGGAGCGGCGGGCGGGCGGCTGATCGACATCGATGGTGACGCCCCCGAGATCTACGGGGACGGCGCTCGGCTCGAGCGGGCGGTGGGCAATCTGATCGACAACGCGATCCAACACGGTGCGGGTGCAGTGAGAGTTCGCTCCGCCGTGCACGAGGAGATGCTCGAACTTCGTGTCACCGACGAGGGGGCGGGCTTCGACCCGGCGTTCATCCCGGCCGCGTTCGAGCGCTTCAGCCGCGCCGACAGAGCCCGGACGAGCAGTGGAGCGGGGCTCGGTCTCGCAATCGTCCGAGCCATCGCCGTTGCCCATGGCGGCTCGGCCGGCGCTCGGAACGGCGAAGGTGGTGGTGCGGACGTCTGGCTCGTTGTTCCCAGCCGGTTGAATTCCGAGCATGCTCCTCGCCGAGATCGCAGCGACGTCGGCTGACGTCGCTGCGACGTCGTCGCGGCTGGCCAAGGTCGCTCGAATCGCCGACTGCCTCGCGCTTGCGTCGCGGGAGGAGATGCGGATCGCCGTCGCATATCTGTCGGGCGAGCTCCCGCAAGGAACGGTCGGGGTTGGCTGGGCCGCCCTGAGGAACCGCCCTTCCCCCGCCGCCGAAGCGACGCTTGAGATCCTCGAAGTCGACGCGACCGTGTCGCGTTTGCAGGCGATCGCCGGACCTGGATCGAAGGCGGAGCGGAGCCGGGAGCTCGCGACGTTGCTCGCTCGCGCGACGGAGACCGAGCAGCGCCTACTCGCAGCTCTCTTCCTGGGTGAGCTGCGGCAGGGCGCACTCGAAGGCGTCATGGCCGACGCCGTGGCGCGGGCGGCCGGAGTGGAGCCGGCCGCGGTCCGCCGAGCGTCGATGCTCGCGGGTGATCTTCCGGCGGTCGCCGCGGCGCTGATGCGAGACGGCAGCGCCGCGCTCGCGACGTTCAGACTCACCCCGCTGCGACCGGTCGGTCCGATGCTCGCGCAGACTGCCGAGAGCGTCGTCGAC
>Ga0210068_1000157_pt1 | contig 9569 bp, 8 predicted proteins | sample RushOxbow_ThreeS_5_FD_185561 | JGI IMG/M metagenome (GOLD analysis project Ga0210068, IMG submission 185561) | Wetland microbial communities from San Francisco Bay, California, USA, that impact long-term carbon sequestration -... | ecosystem: Environmental > Aquatic > Marine > Wetlands ... | reverse complement strand
GACGAGCGGCTGCGTCACGCGCAGCCTTCCTTCGTGCTCGAGCGGGACGGACAGATCGGCGCCGACGTCGAACAGCTCGTTCTGCACGCGTACGAGCACCGTGCGAATGGCGGCCGGGCAGCCGCGAGCAACCACGAGGCCGAGCACGGCGTTCAACTCGTCGACCGTTCCGAACGCAGCGATGCGCGCGTCCAGCTTGGACACGCGACTCCCATCGCCGAGGGACGTCTCGCCCGCGTCCCCTCCGCGCGTGTAGATCCTGGTGAGCCGAACCGGCTCGTCGCGCTTGCGGGCCACCGCGCCTACGAGCGAGCTTCCTGGGGCAGCGGCTCCTCGCGCGTCTGCCGACCGAGGATCGAGCGCGCTATCACCAGGCGCTGGATCTCGCTCGTCCCCTCGTAGATCTCCGTGATCTTCGCGTCGCGGTAGTACCGCTCGACCGGAAACTCCTTCGTGTATCCGTATCCGCCGAGGATCTGGATCGCCTCAGCCGTCTGGCGCCGGGCCATCTCCGAGGCATAGAGCTTGGCCTTCGCACCCTCGACCGCGTGCGGCCGTCCCTCCTGCTTGAGCCACGCCGCCCGGTACGTCAGCAGCCGCGCCGCGTCGATCTCGGTCGCCATGTCCGCGAGCTTCCACTGGATGGCCTGGAAGTCCCCGATGCGCCGTCCGAACTGCTCGCGCTCCTGCGCGTAGACCCGCGCGACGTCGTAGGCCGCCTGCGCGATCCCGAGAGCCTGTGCGGCGATCCCGATCCTGCCACCGTCGAGCGTGGCCATCGCGACGCGGAAGCCGCGATCCTCCTCGTAGAGCAGCCGATCGCGGCCGACGCGAGCGCTCTCCACCGCGATGTCCGACGTCGTCGACGAGTTGAGCCCGAGCTTCTCCTCTTCGCGAGTGACCTTCACGTGGGCTGCGTCGAGAACGAAGCACGACACGCCGCGAGCACCGGCGGTGCCCGCCTCGGTCCGGGCGAACACGAGGAACGTCCCCGCGCGCGAGCCATTCGTGATCCACTGCTTCGAGCCGGAGATCACCCACTCGTCGCCGTCGGCCGTCGCCGTCGTCCGCAGGGAGCCGGCGTCGGAGCCGGACCCAGGCTCGGTCAGCGCGAACGCCCCCAGCTGCTCGCCGCGGGCAAGCGGCGGGACGAAGCGTGCGCGCTGCTCGTCGGTCCCGAACACGAGGAGTGGAAGCGTGACCGCGCTCGTGTGCACGGCGACCGTCACCCCCACGCCTGCATCGGCTCGGGAGAGCTCCTCGAGAACGAGGACGTACGAGAGGAAGTCCGCGCCCGCTCCACCGTATTCCTCGGGGATGCACACGCCCATGAGTCCGAGCTCCGAGAGCTTCGGGAAGACCTCGTCGGGGAACCGGCGGGCACGGTCCCACTCCGCCGCGTTCGGAACGATCTCGGCCTCCGCAAGCTCGCGCGTGAGATTCTGGATCGCGCGCTGGTCGGCGGTGAGATCGAAGTGCATCAGGAGTAATCGTAGAAGCCGCGACCGGACTTGCGGCCCAGTCGACCGGCAGCGACGTATTGCCGCAGCAACGGGCAGGGTGCGTACTTCGGATCTCCGAGGCCTTCGTGGAGAACTTCCATGATCGACACGCAGGTGTCGAGACCGATGAGATCGGCGAGCGCGAGCGGACCCAGCGGATGCGCGAAACCGAGCTTCGCGATCGTGTCGATCGCCTCCGCCTCCGCGACCCCCTCCATGAGTGCGTACGCCGCCTCGTTGACGAAGGGCATGAGGATGCGATTGGAGACGAAGCCCGGAAAGTCGTTCGCCTCGGCAGGTGTCTTCCCGAGGTCCTCGGCGAGCGCCACGATCGCCTCGGCGGTCGCGTCCGAGGTCTGTAGCGCGCGAACGACCTCGACGAGCTTGAGGACCGGCACCGGGTTGAAGAAGTGCATTCCGATCACCTTTTCCGGCCGCTCCGTCACCGCCGCCAGCGAGGTGATCGGGATCGAGGACGTGTTCGACGCGAGGACTGCATCGCTCGACAGGACGGCATCCGCATGACGGAAGATCGCCTGCTTCACCGCCAGATCCTCGACGACCGCCTCGATGAGCAGGTCGGCGTCCACGACGTCGTCGACGGGTGAGACGCGATCGAGCACCTCACGGCGCGGCGAACCGCCCTTCTCCTCCAGCCTGCCCAGGCTCCTGTCCATTGCGGCGAGTGCGCGCTCCACCGCTCCCGGCAGCGCGTCGTGCAGCGACACCCGCCGCCCGGAGGCCGCGACGACCTGCGCGATGCCACCGCCCATCTGCCCGGCTCCGACGACGAGGACGTGCTCGAAGATCACGCGGGCAGTCTAGGGCTGAGGCGCTCCGGGAAGATTCGGTCGCGAGCCCTTGCGCAGGCGGCTCAGGGCCCAGAGCAGGACGAGGCCGAGAATGATCGCGCCGACCACGACCTTGATCGGGCCGCCGCGCGGCTCTCCACCCTCTGCGACGAGCTGGCCGGGGATGACGACGCTGCAGGCGTTCGCCAGCCACGAGCCGTCACTTGCTCGCGTCAGGAGGAGACCGATGCTCTCGTCGCGCGGGATGTCGAGGTCGCAGTCGGTGCCCGACGGGCTCCGTACGACCACGGTGCGCGAGACGTCGACGCCCTTCACACGTTGCTCGACCTCGATCGTGAGGTAGCGCTGCGGCACGCCGTTGAAATCGCGGATCCGCTCCTCGACGACACGTCCGACCACTGCGCCGTCCGCGTCGTCGAAGCGCTCCGAGACAGGCGCCTCCGCGCACACGCACGCAGCTGCAGGGCCTGCGAGCGCAAGCCATGCGACGGCGATGACCGCGAGCGCGTTCAGACCTCGACGAGCAACGCGTCGCCCTGTCCGCCGCCCGAGCAGATCGCCGCGAGGCCGAGACCTCCACCGCTGCGCCTGAGCTCGTGCACCATCGTGCCGACGATTCGCCCGCCCGATGCGCCGATCGGGTGCCCGAGCGCCACCGCCCCGCCGTTGACGTTCACGATCTCCTCGTCCGCGCCGAGCATGCGCGTCGAGTTCTTCGCGACCGAGGAGAACGCCTCGTTGATCTCCACGCGCGCAACGTCGTCGATCGACCTGCCGACCTTCGCCAGCGCCTTCTCACCAGCCCGTGCGGGCGTCCGGGCGAGATAGGCGTACTCGTCCGCGACGTAGGCATGGGCGAGGATCCGCGCCAGCGGCTCGAGGCCGCGACGCTCCGCAAACTCCTTCGAGCACACGATGACGCACGATGCGCCGTCGTTCACGCCCGGCGCATTTCCGGCGGTCGTCGTGCCCTCGGCGTCGAACACGGGCTGGAGCGAGGCGAGCTTCTCGAGGGTCGTATCGCGGCGCACGCCTTCGTCGGCGACGACCTCGCCGACCGGGACGATCTCGTCGGCGAAGCGGCCGTCATCCTGCGCGGCGGCCGCGCGCTGGTGGGAGCGAAACGCCCACTCGTCCTGCTCCTCGCGCGAGATCCCGAGCTCGCGCGCCACCAGCGACGCCTGCTCGACCATGTGCATGCCGTCGAAGCTCGAGGTCAACCCGTCGAAGACCATGTGGTCGACGACCTCGCCGTTACCGAGCCGGTATCCGAAGCGGGCCTTCGGGAGGAGGTACGGGGCGTTGGACATCGACTCCATGCCGCCGGTGACGACGACGTCGTGCCCGCCCGCGCGGATCATGAGATCGGCGATCTCGAGCGCGCGGATCGACGACGCGCAGACCTTGTTGATCGTGTCGGCAGGCGTCTCCTTCGGAATCCCCGCGCCGATCGCCGCCTGCCGAGCAGGCGCCTGGCCGGCACCGGCCTGGAGCACCTGGCCCATGATCACGTACTCGACTTCGTCAGGCGCGAGGCCGCAGCGGTCGAGCGCGGCGCCGATCGCCACGGCCCCGAGCTCCGTCGCGCGGTAGCCGGCCAGCCCACCCCCGAGGCGCCCGAAGGGCGTTCGGACAGCCGCAACGATGACGCTGTCGTCCACCGGCCCAGCGTACCTTCGGGCCATGTCCAGGGGTCAGACCCTCAGGGTCTGACCCCCTACCTGTCCTCTTCAGACGGGAGGCTCGGCGAGAGGCCGCATCAGGCGTCGCCCGCGACCTACGCGTCCGGGCCGACCTTGACGAGCATCTTCCCGATGTTCTCGCCTCGGAGGAGCCCGAGGAACGCACGGGGAGCGTTCTCGATGCCCTCGACGATCGTCTCGCGATACTGCAAGCGCCCCTCGCGCACCCACCCCGACGCCTGTTCCATGAACTCGCCGTAGCGGTCGTAATGGTCGCTGATGATGAAGCCCTGCAGCTTGAGGCGCTTCGTGACGACCATGAACATGTTCCGCGGCCCCGGCGCGGGCTCGGCATCGTTGTAGCGCGAGATCGAGCCGCACGCGACGATCCGGCCGAAGGGCCGCAACGCACCGATCGCAGCCTCGAGGTGCTCGCCGCCGACGTTGTCGAAGTAGATGTCGATCCCATCCGGAGCGCATCCCCTGAGCGCGGCGGCCGGCCGCTGCTCGCGGTAGTTGAAGACGCCGTCACAGCCGAGCTCCTCCAGCCACGCGATCTTCTCCGCGGAGCCGGCGCTCCCGATCACCCGGCAGCCCACGATCTGCGCCATCTGCGCGGCGGCGCTCCCGACTGCACCCGCCGCCCCCGAGACGAGCACGGTCTCCCCCTCCTTCGGCTCGCCGAGCACGAAGAGGCCGTACCAGGCGGTGAAACCAGGCATCCCGAGGACGCCGAGTGACGTCGTCACGGGCGCGAGAGCGGGATCGACCTTGCGGAGCGCAACACCGTCCGAGAGCGCCCACTCACGCCAGCCGAGCTGGTGGAGAACCCAGTCGCCTTCGGCGTACGCCGGGTTGCGCGAAGACGCCACTCGCCCGACCGCACCACCCGTCATTGCCTCCCCGAGCGTAAACGGCGCGACGTACGAGCGAACGTCGTTCATGCGCGGTCGCATGTACGGGTCGACCGAGAAGTAGGAGTTGCGGATGAGGACCTGGCCGTCCCCCGGCTCCGGGATCGGAGTCTCGGCGAGCTCGAAGAGATCATCGTCCGGGAACCCCTGCGGGCGCGCGACCAGCCTGACCTCGCGACCTCGACCGTCCATGCGGGCGATGATACGACCGTGGAGTCACTCAAGGGGCAGCTCCTGATCGCCGGACCGGGCCTCCTCGACACGAATTTCTGGCGGGCCGTGGTCCTCGTCGGCGAGCACTCGCCGGACGGCGCGCTGGGCGTCGTTCTCAACCGGCCCTCCGAGACCTCGGTGGACGAGGCGGCTCCGGAGCTCGCCGGGCTTGCAGGCGACATGGGAGACGTGCACGTCGGTGGCCCCGTGCAGCCGTCCGCGGTAGTCGTTCTCGCAGACTTCGTCGAGCCGCCCGACCCGAACGCCCTCGTCGTCGAGTCCGTCGGCTTCCTCCCGGCCGAGGTCGATCCGGACGAGCTTGGCGAGCTGCGGCGAGCGCGCGTCTACGTCGGGTACGCCGGATGGGGTCCGGGGCAGCTCGACGACGAGCTTGCGGAGGGAGCCTGGATCGTCGAAGCCGCGGTGGCCGACGACGTCTTCACGGAGCAACCGGACGACCTCTGGACCACGGTGCTGCGCCGGAAAGGCGGACCGTTCGGCATCCTCGCGACGATGCCGCCAGACCCCTCGCACAACTGAGCGCTCCGCGTGCGGTGCCTGGCTGGAGCCGTGCGGCATCGAGCCTCCGCCGCTCCCCGCACGCTGACAAGGATCGACAGTCGAGGCCGAACCCTCGAGTGCGGCGCAGGTGTTGCCGCTTCTCCGCTGGACGAGCGCGCACGCGTGTGTCACGATCGCCGCCGACTCGAGGAGGTGGGAACACAGTGACGACGATCGCCGACCGCGCAAGCTCACTCGCATCGGAGTTTTCGGGAACGCTGCTGCAGCCGGACGACGCCGCGTACGACGAGGCGCGCCGCATCCACAACGGCCTGATCGACAAGCGCCCCGCGTTGATCGCCCGCTGCAAGACGGCTGCGGACGTGGCCCGTGCGATTGCGCTCGCACGAGAGCTGGGCCTCGAGATCTCCGTGCGCGGCGGCGGCCACAACGTCGCCGGCCGTGCGTGCACGGACGGTGGCGTGATGATCGACCTCACCGAGATGCGCCGCGTCGAGGTCGACCCCGAGGCGCAACGAGCCAAGGTGGAGGGCGGGGCGAACTGGAGCGAGCTGAACGCAGCCACCGGCGAGCACGGCCTCGCCGTGACCGGAGGGGCGGTCTCGACGACCGGCGTGGCCGGGCTCACGCTCGGAGGAGGACTGGGCTGGCTCATGGGGCTCTACGGGCTCGCCGCCGACAACCTCGTCTCCGTCGAGCTCGTGACAGCCGACGGCGAGATCCTCGTGGCGAGTGCCGAGTCCCATCCCGACCTGTTCTGGGCGCTGAAGGGTGGCGGCGGTAACTTCGGCGTCGCTACGGTCTTCGAGTTCCAGCTTCACCCGGTCGCGACGGTGACCGGCGGGCTCGTTGCCCATCCGTTCTCGGCAGCCGCTGAGATGTTCCGCTTCTATCGCGAGTTCACGCAGAGCGTGCCTGACGAGCTCAGCGTGTTCTCCGGGCTCGTTCACGCGCCGGACGGATCCGGGGCGAAGCTTGCGGCCATGGTCGTGTGTCATGCGGGATCGCCGGAGCAGGCGGAGCGCGACCTCGCGCCGCTCCTGGAGTTCGGCCCGCCGGCAATGGCGGAGGTCGGCCCGATGCCGTACGCCGTCATGAACACGCTGCTGGACGGGGGATTCCCTCGCGGAGCCCTGAACTACTGGCGCTCGAGCTTCGTACGCGAACTGGAGGACGGCTTCATCGACGCCGCGATCGAGGCGTACGCGACGACACCGTCACCGCTCTCGGCTGTTCTGCTCGAGCACTTCCACGGCGCGGTCACGCGGATTCCCGTTGCGGACGCCGCGGTTCCGCATCGCGAACCCGGGTTCAACCTCCTCGTGGCGGGCGTGTGGACCGACCCGCCGGCGACCGCGGAGAACGTCGCCTGGGTACGCGAGACGTACGGTGAGCTGCAGCCGTACCTCGCCGACCGGCGCTGGCTCAACTACCTCGGAGACGACGACCGGGGTGACGCCGTGCGCGCGGCCTACGGGCCGAACTACGACCGCCTCCTCGAGGTGAAGCGTCGTTACGACCCGGAGAACGTCTTCCGGCTGAATCACAACGTGAACCCGGCCGGGTAGCGGGCCGCTGCGATCGTTCGGGCACGCTCGCGGTAGGCTCGGCGTCGCTTGGCCGACCTCCGGGCAACCGTCTCCTCCCTCCCCCGCGCCGCGATCCTTCACGCGGCGGAGAGCGCGCGGTTGCAGCGTCTCGTCCAGCGTCACGGCAAGCGGGTCGGCGCCGGGCGCTTCGTCGCAGGCGAGACGCTCGACGAGTGCGTCGCCGTCCTGCGCACGCTGAACACTGCCGGCCTCCAGGCGAACACGACGCTCCTCGGCGAGGCGATAGCCGACCCGAACGGCGCGGCCGCCGTCACCGACGAGTACGAGACGATCATCGAGCGCCTCGTCGCCGAGCGGCTGAAAGCAAACGTCGCGCTGAAACTCACGCACCTCGGCCTCTCGTTCGACGAGGAGGTCGCGTATGGGAACGTCGAACGTCTCGTCGCCCGCGCGGAGGAGCTCGGCACGTTCCTCCGGATCGACATGGAGCAGTCGGAGCTCGTCGACGCGACGCTGCGAATCTACGAGCGCCTGCGCGACGTCGGGCACGACGGCGTAGGGACGGTGCTCCAGTCGTACCTCTACCGAACGCCCGACGATCTCGAGCGCCTGCTCCCCCGCGCTCCGAACCTCCGCATCGTAAAGGGCGCATACCTCGAGCCCGACACGATCGCGTACCCGCGGAAAGAGGACGTCGATCGCGCATACGTCGAGCTCGTCGAGCAGGGCCTGCGCGGCGGCGCGTACATCGCCGTCGCGACCCACGATGAGGCGATCATCCGCAAGGTCCAGGCGTTCGCGGCGCGCGAGGAGATCCCGCGCGACCGCTTCGAGTTCCAGATGTTGTACGGCGTCCGCTCGGGCTTGCAGCGCTCGGTTGCGGCCGAGGGGTACAAGGTGCTCGTTGCAACGCCATACGGGCCGGACTGGTACCCGTACCTCATGCGCAGGCTCGCCGAGCGACCCGCGAACGTCGGCTTTTTCCTGAAGAACCTCGTCCGGAAGTGACGAGCGTCCCGGCGGCGGCCGACGTCGTCGTCATCGGCGGCGGTGTGATCGGGACGTCGATTGCCTGGGCGTTGGCCGATCGCGGCGTCACCGGAATCGTCGTGGTCGATCTGGATCTCGCCGGCGTCTACGCGTCCTCGGAATTGAATGCCGGCGGCGTGCGCGCAACCTGGTGGCAGCCGGTCAACATTGAATCGTGTCGATCGACACTTGATTTCTTCTGCGCCCACGCCTCTGCTTTCGGTTTTCGGGACCGTGGTTACCTGTGGCTCTATTCCGATCCCGGTCTCTATGCGCAGGCGATCGAGAAGCGGAGGATCCAAAACGATCGCGGACTCGGTGTCGAGCTGCTTTCGACGCCCGAACTTGCGGAGCGATTCCCCATTCTCGACCGTGGCCTCGAGGAGATCGTGGGCGCGACCTTTTCGCCCCGCGACGGGTTGGTGAACCCCAACGCAGTCCGGGCGTGGTACCGATCCGAGGCCGAGCGACTCGGTGTCGTCTTCCGCAATCGGCACTATGTGGCAGGCGCAGTGACGCAACGCGTCTCGGGTGTTGCGGGAAGCCGGCGCCGGGTCAGCGCGGTCGACGTGATCGAAGTCGAGCGAGGAGAGCTCGCGGACACGGGTGGAATGGTGCAGGAGATCCTGACCACCCACCGTGTACCGATCGACAAACAGGCTGGCGAGATGCGCATCTCCAGCGACGTGGTCGTGAACTGCCTCGGCGCCTGGTCACCGATCTTTTCGTCGAAGATCGGGATCGCGGACGTAACCGAAGCCGTTCGTCGCCAGATCTCCCTGGTCGACGTCCATCGCGAGGATATTGCGCCCGGTGTCTCGTTGGATGATCTCGGGATGATCGTCGATGCGAGCGGGCTTTACTTCCATCCCGAGGGACCCCACATCCTCGCGGGTTTCTCGGTTCCCGACGAAGCCCCCGGTTTCGATTTCAGCTACGACGGCGTCCGGCGCTCGCTCGACGCCAGTCGCGAGCGCATGGGCATCGAGCGCTTCGACGCTCTCCACATCCATGATCCCGACTGGTTCCCCGATGAGGCCATCGACGGTGCCTATCGAGCCCTCAGCGACCTCAAGGCGGCCGGCGAGATCGGCGCCGTCGGGGTCGGGGTCAACCAGTGGCAGATCCTGGTCGACTTCGCCGAGCGTGCCGACTTCGATGCCTTCCTGCTGGCCGGTCGTTACACCCTCCTGGACCAGGGCGCGCTGGAGAAGCTGCTGCCCCTGTGCGAGCGCAGAGGCATCTCGATCATCGCCGGCGGCGTCTACAACAGCGGCATCCTGTCCCATCCCGACCCTGGCTCCGTCGCCGGTATCGGACGTGGCGCCGACGCCATCGCGTCGTG
>Ga0210068_1000149_pt1 | contig 10016 bp, 11 predicted proteins | sample RushOxbow_ThreeS_5_FD_185561 | JGI IMG/M metagenome (GOLD analysis project Ga0210068, IMG submission 185561) | Wetland microbial communities from San Francisco Bay, California, USA, that impact long-term carbon sequestration -... | ecosystem: Environmental > Aquatic > Marine > Wetlands ... | reverse complement strand
GCGCAGCGTTCTTGGCGCCGCTGATGGGAATGGTGCCCTTCAACGGCGCGCCGCCGACAATGCGGATACGATCCATGACGACGTGCTCCCCTCGCGCGGGGCTCTGGCAGGCCTCGCGCCACAAATTCCCGTTCTTGCCGCCCCCCGGCGATCGCGGCAAGCGGCCAGTCTACCCTTCCCGGCTCAGTCCTGTCCCCCCTCTTTCGGGGGCGTCCTGTCCGGGGACACCGCGGGGCCTTCGGAGCCGCGGGCTTTTACCTTCCTGGCCTTGCGTTTCAACAAATTGGCACGAAGGGCCTGCTCCAGCCGGGCCTGGCGGGCGGGCGCCTTGTCCGGTTTGGCAGGTTTTCCCTCGCGATCGAGCTCATCGGCCATCGTACCCGCCTTCTATATCAAGGACCGGCGGGCGGTAAGACCTTGGCGCAATCCTTGCGCGGCCAAGCCCCGTATGGCAGTTTGCGCGCCGCACGGCCAGGGGCATCCAGTATATCGGGGCTTGCCGCCCGTGCCGGCCCACCGGTCAAAACATGCCGCCGTAGCTCAGTGGTAGAGCGCGTCATTGGTAATGACGAGGTCCTCAGTTCAATCCTGAGCGGCGGCACCATTTCCTCCCAATCGTGTTATCTTCCGAAGCGGCGAGGAGGGTCCATGACCGCAAAGATCGTGATGCTGTATCTGGCCGTCACCAACTGCGACACCGGCGCGGTGCTGTATGAGAGCGCGCGTCAAATGCCGGGCTTTTCGATCAGCGGCGACCGCATCGAGGACTGCCGCAAAGCCGGCCTGCGAACAGCCAAGGCTCTGACGGCCCGCTTTCGGCAAGACTACCCGAATGCAAGTTCCAACGTGGTCTGCAGATGGGAACGTTCATCCTCGCAGCGCGCTTAGGGCAGAGCCATGACCAACCGGAAAGCCATCATCGCCTTTGGGCTCGCGGCACTGCTGACGGCTATGGCCGGGCCGGTCATGGCGAAGAAGCAGACGTCCGAGCAGATCACCGCGGCGGAGCAGCAGGCCAAGAAGAAGAAGGCGAAGTCGGGCGAGCACTGCTTCCTCCAGGCCCCGCCTTTCATGCGCAATCCGCGCTACATGAACCGCGGCTTCTTCAAAAAGAAGTGTTACAAGACGAACGAGTAGCCGATCGCCCAAGACGCATCGGCTCAGCGGGCGAAGGAGAAGCGAAAGGCCGTGCCCCCGCCTTCCGTATCGATCTCGACCCTGCCGCTGGCCTGGTTCGTCAGCACCTCGATGAGCTGAAGGCCGAGCCCTTTTTCAGGCGCCTCGACGCCGATGCCCTTGCCGTTGTCGGCGACGATGAGTCGGTACTCCTTGGGAGTCTCGCTGAAGTTCACCGAGATCTCGCCGCTCTTCCCGTCGAAGGCATGTTTGAAGCTGTTGGTGCTGACCTCGTTCACGATCAGACCGATGACGATGGCGCGGTCCCGATGCAACTTCGTGTCGGCGGCGGCGCACTTGAATGTGATTTCGGAGGGCGCGGCTGCCTCCTCGAGCGCCGAACACAGTTCCTGAAGGTAGGTACACATGTTGATGACGCCGCCGTCATCATGACGGCGATAGAGAAAGCTATAGGCGCGCGCGTAACTCTCCACCCTCCCCAGCGCACTTTGTAGCGCCAATTGTGCCGCCGGATTCTTGGCGTTGCGCATCTGAAGCCGCAAGACGCTCGCGATCGACATGAAGCTGTTTTTGACCCGGTGCTCCAATTCGAGGAGTAAGGCCTCGCGGTCGGAGAGCGCCTGCCGCATGGCGCGCCTGAACAGCTCGGCAAGAGCGACCACGAAATAGCCCGCGAGAAGATTGATGAAGACGCGCGGACCGTCGTCGGGGTCGGAGAAAGCGAAGCTGCCTTGAATGGGAAGAACGAAATACCAGGCATGCAAGGAGACGATGGTCTGGCAAACAAGGCCGGCAAGCCAGCGTCCAAAAAGTGTGGCGACCAGCACCAGGGGAATCGTCAGGGCAAAAGGACCCGCCCCCGGAAGCCACATATCGGTCAGCATCCGAAGCAGAAATCGCAACCAAGCTGCAGAGAATGCCGAAGGCGACCTGACTCAGGACCGGAGGGACCGGCTTCGCCAATTCGGTAAAATCTAAGCTGGTAAGGCGCATCTATCCTTGCGGTTCGGCCGAGTTGCGGGAAATGACTTGGGTGGAACTAGCATCCTCGAGTCAACGAGATTTGACACCTTGACCCTCGTTTCGCGGCATCGGGGCAATTCATAGCATCGCGATCTAAACCATATCAGCCGATTTTTGGCCGGATGCGCTCTTTCTTGCCACAAAGCCGGTGAAACTTGGGCGCCAACCGGCGTTTACACTGACTAGCGGGGGGACAATCGCGGAGGACGGTGTCATGCCGAGCGAGAAGTCCCGATACCGTGGCTACGAGATCCAGCTACGGCAAGAATGGTCGAATTGGTGCGCGAACGTTCATCCCACCCGGTCCGATCTCCCTCTTCTGACTCAGTCTCCCCTGCTCACGCTGTCGTTGAGCCCGGAGGAGGCGCTGAGCGCAGCCAAGCACAATATCGATATCGCGCTGGGCGGCGGCGCGGAGCGGAACGTCGCTTGAGCGGCTATTTGTAGAGCAGAGCGTAGGCCGCGTAGCAGAGCGTCAATGCCAGCAGCGGCCTCAGCAGCCAGTCCGGCGCCACGCCCGCGAGCCGCGTGCCGAACAGAATGCCGGGGATCGAGCCGCACAGAAGCGCCAGCAAGACGCCGAAATCCACATGCCCGAGGCCGAGATGGCCGGCGCCCGCCACGAGCGTCAGCGGAACCGCATGGGCGATGTCGGATCCGACGATGCGCTTGGCGGGCATCAGCGGAAACAGCATGGCGAGCACCACGACGCCGATCGCGCCGGCGCCGACTGAGGTCAGGGTCACGAGGAAGCCGAGGGCCGCGCCGAACACAACCGTCGCGGCCACGCGCGGCGGCGGACTGCCGTCCGCGTCGACGTTGGCGTGGCCCCGCATGAGAATGGGATAGAGCACGATGGCCGCGGCGCTGACCGGCAGGGCGAAGGCGAGGCCGTAGCGGATCCATTGCGCCATCTTCACGGTGTCGAACGGCACGTAGGCCATGACCGCGAGCAGGATGAGCGCGGCGGGAATGCTGCCGAGAGCGAGCCGCATCACGATCGGCCATTCGACATTCTCGGCAAGGTGATGGCGCCAACTGCCGACCGTCTTGGTCACCGCCGCATAGAGCAGGTCGGTACCCACGGCGACCGCAGGCGCCACACCGAAGGTCGAGATCAGCAACGGCGTCATCAACGCCCCGCCGCCCACCCCGGTCAGCCCGACGAGAAAGCCGACGCCAAAGCCGGCGCCAGCCAAAGGCAGCAGGGCCCACACCCCGCTGAGGTCAGTCATCGATGAGGGCCTCCCCCTACACTGCCGGCGCGATCGCTGCCACTTAGGCCGTTATTATTGGTCAGTTTCGATCAGAACCGGAACCCCCGCCGAGCGTAGCAGAGTTGCCACCTCCTGCGCACGCCGCTCGAATTCGGCCTTGTCTTCCGGGGATTCGCCGAGATCGGCGCAGAGCCCGGCGAGCCGGGCCCGGTCGAGAACGAGCACATTATCGCCCACGGCGGCCGCACCCGTCTGCACCCAGGTGATGACTCCACCTGCGACAGTTGTGCCGTCGACGGCGTTGACCAGCACGAAATTGCCCGTGAGCGGCAAGTCTGCGAACAGGTCGAGCGCGGTGGCGCGGCCGAGCAGAATGCGGCAATCGGCGATATCGTTCATGCCGCAGGCGTGGGCCGGGTTCGAGGCCAGCGTCTCGAAGTCGACAAGGGCCGAGACGCTCATCGAGGTGACCGGGGTGAGATCGGTGGCGGTGCGAAGCAGGTAGCCGACTTCCGGATCGAACGCCGTGTCGGAGAGCCAGACCAGGCGGGCCTCGATGACGTCCGCATTGACGGGCCGCCGCGGCACTTCCGACAGGACGGCGCCGCGCGAGATATCGAGATCGGTGTCGAGCACGAGGGTGACCGCATCGCCCTTGCTCGCCGTGGCCTGGTCGCCGTCCATGGTGGCGATGCGGCGCAAGGTGGCGCCGAGGCCGCTGCGGGCATCGACCACACGGTCGCCCACATGGATCTTGCCGGAGGTGACGGTGCCGGCATAGCCGCGGAAGTCATTCGTCGCGCGCAAGACGAGCTGCACGGGCATGCGGAAGGGCGCGTCTTCGGGCTCGGTCTTCGGATCGACGTGCTCCAAATATTCCAGCAGCGTCGGCCCTGAGTACCAGGGCATTTCCGCGGAGCGCGCAACCACGTTGGCGCCGGTGAGCGCGGCAACGGGGATCGCGGTGATCTCGGTGAAGCCGAAATTGCCGGCGAGCGCCCGGAAGTCCGCCTCGATGGCGCGGTAGCGCTCTTCAGACCAGTCGATCTGGTCCATCTTGTTGATGGCGACGATGACCTTCTTGATGCCGACGAGGTTGCAGATCGCCGCGTGGCGGCGCGTCTGGCGCTTCACGCCGTGGCGCGCATCGACCAGAAGAATGGCAAGGTCGGCGTGAGAGGCGCCCGTCGCCATGTTGCGGGTGTACTGCTCGTGGCCCGGCGAATCGATGATGACGAAACGGCGGCGCGCGGTCTCGAAATAGCGCCAGGCGATGTCGATGGTGATGCCCTGCTCGCGCTCGGCCACGAGGCCGTCGAGCAACAGCGAGAAATCGATGCGCTCGCCGTTGACCGCGCGGTTATGCGAAGCGTGCAGGATCGCGGCGCGCTGATCGTCGGTGACGCCGGCGGCATCCCACAACAGCCGGCCGATCAGCGTCGACTTGCCGTCATCGACCGAGCCGCAGGTCAAGAGCCGCAGCATGGCCTCCGACTTGTCGCCCGTGCGCGCCGCGGGCGCGACGGATTTTCTCTCCTCGAGCGCAGCCAAAGTCATCAGAAGTACCCCTCACGCTTCTTCATCTCCATGGCGCCGGCCTGATCGTGATCGATCAGCCGCCCCGCCCGCTCCGACACGCGCGCTTCCAAGGTCTCGGTGACGATTGCGTCGAGATCGGTCGCCTCGGATTCGATGGCCGCGGTCAGCGGGTAGCAGCCGAGCGTGCGGAAGCGGACCTTGCGCATTTGCGGCGTCTCGCCGGGCTCGAGCCGCATGCGCTCGTCGTCGACCATGATGATCTGGCCGTTGCGCACCACCACCGGACGTTCGGCGGCGAAATAGAGCGGCACCACGTCGAGCTTCTCGAGCATGACGTAGCGCCAGACGTCGGCCTCCGTCCAATTCGACAGCGGAAAGATGCGGACGGTCTCGCCCTTGCCGAGGCGCCCGTTCAGGAGCTGCCACATTTCGGGGCGCTGAAGCCGCGGGTCCCAGCGATGGCCGGCGGCGCGGAAGGAGAACACGCGCTCCTTGGCGCGGGAGGCTTCCTCGTCGCGGCGGGCCCCGCCGAAGGCCGCATCGAAGCCGCCCGTGTCGAGCGCCTGGCGCAAGGCTTGGGTCTTCATGATGTCGGTATAGACGGACGGCGGGTGATCGAACGGGTTCATGCCGCGCGCGAGCCCATCGTGGTTGGTGTGCACGATCAGGTCGAGGCCAAGCTCCTTCGCCGTGCGGTCCCGGAAGGCGATCATCTCGCGAAACTTCCAGGTGGTGTCGATATGGAGGACGGGGAATGGCGGCTTGGCCGGCCAGAAGGCCTTGCGCGCGAGATGCAGGAGGACGGTCGAGTCCTTGCCGATGGAATAGAGCAGCACGGGCGTACGGAACTGCGCCGCCGCTTCGCGGAAAATATGGATGCTCTCGGCTTCGAGGAGCTTGAGATGCGAGGTGAGCGCGGTCATGCGGCTTTCTCTTTCACTTTAGCGTTCTCGTTCACGTGCAGGCCGCATTCCTTCTTGTCCTCGTTCTCCCACCACCAGCGGCCGGCGCGCGGGTTCTCGCCCGGCTGGATAGCGCGGGTGCACGGCGCGCAGCCGATGGAGACGAAGCCGCGGGCATGCAGCGGGTTCACGGGGATGTTGTTCGCGGCGATATAGGCCATCAGGGTGTCGGTGGACCAGTCGGCGACCGGGTTCACCTTGGTGAGCCCCCGCTCTGCGTCCCACGCGGCAAGCGGCACTTCGGCGCGCGCGTCGGAGTGCTCGCGGCGCAGGCCCGTGATCCAGCCTTGCGCGCCTTCAAGCGCCTTGTTCAAGGGGCGGACTTTGCGGATCTCGCAGCAGCTCTTGCGGTTCTCGACGGACTGACGGAAGCCATAGACGCCGTCGCGGGAGACGAGCTCTTCAACCTCTTGAGCGTCCGGTGCGACCAGGCGGATGCGGATGCGATAGCGAAGCTCCGAGAGTTCGACCGTTTCCAGCACCTCCGGAAAGAGCCGTCCGGTGTCGAGGGTGAAGACGTCGATTTCGGCGCCGGACTTGATGACGCCGGATTTGGCGATGGCGTGCAGGATGACCTGATCCTCGAGGCCGAGACTCGTCGAAAAGGCGATGCGCCCTTCGATCTGAGCAGCGACCTGCTTGATGCGGGTCACGAGGTCGTCGGTCTGGCCGAGCGTCTCGTCGAGCGTAAGCGCGGCCTTGGAGGACGCATTCCAGCGCAGCGGCAAGGGATTGCGCACGGCCGGCTGATAATTGTGGCGGATGCGCTCGAGCGAGGCCTTCCAGATCTGCACCGCGTCCGGATCGGTAATCTCGGCGGTGTCGAAGCCGGAGCGCAGCAGGAACTGGCCGTGATCGGGGATCAGATAGCCCACTGCGCGGATCTCGCCTTTGAAACCGTGACGCTCACGCAGCAGTCGCGCCAGGCTGAAGCCGCGCCCGTCGGTGAAGCTCGGAAAGGCGATGGCAATGGGTCCCGCGTTGCCGCCGGCCGCGGCATGAAGCGCCGCCTCGTCTGCGGTCGGCTCCAGCACCGTCGCCACCTCGTCGGGATCGGCGACGATCGTCCCGGTGGCGAGTTCAACGAGCACCATAAAGAGCCTCCTTGAAGGGCGCGGCGCCAACGCGGCGCCAGGTTTCGAGGAAGCTCTCTCCCTCGTGACGGTTGTCGATATAGGTGTCGACGATGGTGTCGATGGCTTGCGGCACGGCTTCGGCACGGAAGCCCGGCCCGATGATGGTGCCGACCGAGGCGCTATCCTTCGGGTTGCCGCCGAGCGTGATCTGGTAGAGCTCGGTGCCTTTCTTGTCGACGCCGAGAATGCCGATATTGCCCGAGTGGTGATGACCGCAGGCGTTGATGCAGCCGGACATGTTGAGCCGCAGCTTGCCGATCTCTTCCTGGCGCGCCGGGTCCTCGAAGCGCTTGGCGATCTCCTTGGCGATGGGGATCGACCGTGCGTTGGCGAGGTTGCAATAGTCCAGCCCCGGGCAGCAGATCATATCGCCGAGCAGCTCGTTGTTGCCGGTGGCGAGCCCCGCGCCGGCCAGCTCTTCGTACATCTCCAAGATGTCGGCCCGCGCCACATGGGGCAGGATCAGATTCTGCGTATAGTTGACCCGCGCCTCGTTATGGCCGAAGCGCTCGGTCAGGTCGGCGACGAAGTCCATGGTGTCGGACGAGGCATCGCCCGGCGTGCGGCCCGGCTCCTTCAGCGAGATCACCACCGAGGCGTAGCCCGGCACGCGGTGGGGCAGCACGTTGTGCTTGTACCAATTGGCGAAGGCGGGATCGCTCTCGCGCCGCGCCGCCAAGGCCTCGTCGCGCGCCGGCCGCTCCGGCAGCTCGGGCGGCGCGAAGTAGCTCATGATGCGGCGCTTCTCGTCCTCGGGCAGGTCGATGGCGTCCTTGTGGGTCGCCTCCCAGTCGGCCTCGACGTCCTCGCGGAATTTGTCGATGCCGAGCGCATTGACGAGGATCTTGATGCGGGCCTTGTGGATGTTGTCGCGGCGCCCGTGCAGATTGTACACGCGCAGGATCGACTCGATGTAGGACAGCAGGTGCTCCTTCGGCAGGAAGGACTTGATCTCCTGGCCGACATAGGGCGTGCGGCCCATACCGCCGCCGACCAGCACGCGGAAGCCGTTCTCGCCGTTGGGCCCGCGCACGATGCGCAAGCCGATATCGTGGAAGGCCGTGGCGGCGCGATCCTCGGCGGCGCCGGAAATGGCGATCTTGAACTTGCGCGGCAGCCAGCTGAACTCCGGATGCAGCGTCGACCATTGACGCAGGATCTCGCACCAGGCGCGCGGGTCTTCCAACTCGTCGACCGCGGCCGCGGCGTATGGATCGGCGGTGACGTTGCGCACGCAATTGCCGCTGGTCTGGATGCAGTGCATCTCGACCTCGGCCAAAGCCGCGAGCACGTCGGGAATGTCCACGAGCTTCACCCAGTTGAACTGGAGATTCTGGCGCGTGGTGAAATGGCCGTAGCCGCGATCCCATTTGCGGCCGATCATCGCCAGCTGGCGCAGCTGCCGGGGCGACAGCACGCCATAGGGAATGGCGATGCGCAGCATATAGGCGTGAAGCTGCAGATAGAGACCGTTCCGCAAACGTAGGGGCCGGAACTCTTCCTCCGTCAGCTGGCCGGCAAGCCGGCGCTCGACTTGATCGCGAAACTCCGCCACGCGCTCATTCACGAACGCATGGTCGAACTCATCATAGCGGTACATCGTACCAATCCTTCGTCAACGTTGTGCGGTGCGCGGCACGGATGCGTTCGCGCACGGAAAGGGGATCGATCGCGCCGTCATCCTTAAGGCCAACCGCCATGGGATACGGGCCAACCACAAGGCGCTCGCGCACGGCGTTGTCGGCGATCGCCTCGAGCGCCTTCGTCTCCGCCTCGTCGTCGGCGACGCGGGCATTGGCGATCTGCTCGGTCCATTGGCCGTCGGCGGCGAGATAGACGACGATGCCGTCGGTGAGGCGGTTGGCTGTGACGACGCTAGGCATAAGCGTGCTTGACCTCCTCATGAGCCAGAACGGTCTCGACGACGCCCGCGGCCGGCAGTCCGGCAACCTCGCCGAAGATCAGAACCGCGGGGCTTCTCAGCCCGAGCGAGTCCGGATGGGCGGCGAGGACCGAGATTGTGGTGGCCACCCGACGCTCGTCCTCGCGGCTGGCATTCTCCACCGCGATGACCGGAAGCGCGGGCCGGAACCCCGCCTCCAAAAGCCTTTGGGCGATCACGGCGCCGGTGGTGACGCCCATGTAGACGACCAGGGTATTGTTGCCGGAGGCCAGCGCCTTGAGATCGAGATGCTCGAAGCTCGGCGCCTTTCCGCCCGCTTCATGGCCCGACACGAAGGTCACGGTGTGCGATACGTCGCGATGGGTGAGCGGGACCTGTAGGCTCGCGGCGGCGGCGATGCCGGCGGTGACGCCGGGCACGATCTCGATGGCGATATTCGCGGCGCGCAGCGCATCGAGCTCTTCGCCGCCACGGCCAAAGATGAAGGGATCGCCGCCCTTCAAGCGCACCACGGTCTGCCCGGCCTTGGCCCGCTCAACCAGAAGCGCATTGATCTCGGCCTGCGGCACGCTATGGGCGCCCTTGGCCTTGCCGACGGGGATCAGCTCGGCCTCGCGGCGGGCATGCTCCAGCACGCCCTTGCCGACCAGCTTGTCGTAGAACACGACGTCGGCGATTTTGAGCGCGCGCACCGCCTTCATGGTGAGAAGCTCGGGGTCGCCGGGGCCGGCGCCGACCAGCAGCACGCGGCCTTCGCGCATGCCGGCCTCGCTTGCCTGCTCGATGGCCTCGCCGATCAGGTGACGGGCTTTCACCTCATCGCCTTCCAGCATGGCCTCTGCCGCGGCGCCATCGAACACGGACTCCCAGAAATGACGCCGCGGCGCGCCGGGCGGAAGTTTCTCGGCGACACGGCCGCGGAACTCGCCGGCGAGCTTGGCAAGATCGTCGAGGCGCGGGTGAAGCTCGCGCTCGAGCCAGGCGCGCAGACGCTGGGCGAGCACAGGGGCGGCGCCTTCGGTGCCGATGGCCACGGTGACCTCGCCGCGATCGACGATGGCCGGCAGCGCGAAGGTGCAGAGTTCTGGGCGATCAGGGA
>Ga0210068_1000147_pt1 | contig 10068 bp, 16 predicted proteins | sample RushOxbow_ThreeS_5_FD_185561 | JGI IMG/M metagenome (GOLD analysis project Ga0210068, IMG submission 185561) | Wetland microbial communities from San Francisco Bay, California, USA, that impact long-term carbon sequestration -... | ecosystem: Environmental > Aquatic > Marine > Wetlands ... | reverse complement strand
CAGATCGGGCAACGAGGCGAGAACCTCGTCGACCGATTGCGGCGTGCCGTAATAGGGCGTGACCGACAAATGGTCCGGCGTCATCAAAGCCTTGGCCGCATTGACATTCTGCGCCTCAAAGGCCGCATCCAGTTGCGCCACCACATTGTCGATGGTCTCCACTTTCGCGACATCGTCCTGCGTGCATGACGTGAGCGCGACGAGAATCACAGCGGAGAAGGCGGCCAGAAGCTTCGGCATGTTAGACTCCGTTTGTCGTTGACGGTTTGCTGCCGGCTGCATTTCACTCTGTCTCCTGCAAGAGCACAACAACCCACCGATGCCATGACAGCACCTGAAGCAAGCCCCCGCGACCGTCCAATTATCAGGGGCCGCGCGGCCCTACTCGTCATCGATGCGCAGAACGGAACCTGCGGACCCAAGGAAGAGACCATGGGGTCCGAGTTCCACAAAGCCACGGCGCTACGCGTGATTCCGAACATTGCAGCCCTCATCGAGGCGTTCCGCGCCGCGCGGCTCGAAGTAATCTATACGGTGATCGAGAACCTGACCGCGGACGGTCGCGACCGCAGCCTCGACTACAAGCTTTCCAATATGGGCTTCGCCAAGGGGTCTCACGAGGCGCAAGTGGTTCCCGAGCTTGCGCCGGCCCCCGGCGAGATCATTCTCTCCAAGACCTCGTCGTCGGTCTTCAACTCCACCAATCTCGATTACCTGCTGCGCAATATCGGCATCGAAGATGTGTTCGTGACGGGCTATCTCACCGATCAATGCATCGATCATGCGATCAAGGACGGCGCCGATCGCGGCTATTACATGACCTGCGTGCACGATGCTTGCGCGGCGGAAACCGAAGCGCGCCACGCGGCCGCTCTCGACTGCTTCAGAGGCTATTGCCGCATGATATCCACCGAGGACGTTCTCGACCTCGTTCCGCTGCGCTAACGCGGCTCCTACTCGTTGACGACTTTAAGATCGTACGGCTTGAGATGCTCCTCGGTCTTGAGAGAGTCCGTCAGCCCCAGCATGTCCTTCACTTTTGCCGATGAATAGAGATCGGTGGTGCAGGTCTGATCGGTATAGGTGTCCGTGACCACCACGTAAGGGCTTTCGTTCGTGACGATGTTGCAGGAGCAGACGGCTTTGGTCGGGTCGTCACCGTCCACGATGCAAGGCCGATCGTAGCAATTTGCCCACGGGCGATCGTTGTTGCAGGACGCGTAACTCTTGATCGGATAGTAGCGGGAAACGACCTGCTTGCCTTCGGGACTGTCGATGGGTGCGTGGCACGGCGTGCCGCCGACGGAATACCCCGTCTTCACCTCGCAACCGCAGAATACTGTGCGTTGCCCTTCTTCGATGGGCGTGCATTTCGCCGTGGTGCAAAGCGCATACGTGCTTTCGCACACGATGTTCTGGGTCTTCGCCGCCTCGTCGCTGCAACCTCCTAGGGCAAGGACGCCAAGAGACATGAACACGAGCGCCAGTACGGTCTTCCGCATATCGGTAGCTCCAGCAACGGCGAATCTAGCACGGACGTGCCACTTCGCTGGAACCTAGAGGCGACACTGTTAGCGTAGGGTTATCGTATCAATAGACCTCGGCGTAACGCGCGCAGAGATCCGCCTTCGACAGATCGGCGACATAGGCCGCCTCGGACCGCTTGTGGCGCAGGTAAGCTTCGAAGAATACAGGTCCAAACCAGCTCTTGAGCGTATCGCTCGTCTCCATGAGGTTGAGAGCCTGGTCCAATGAACGGGGCAGGTCCGCCACACCCTTCGGAAGTGCCAGTTTGCGTGCGATGCCGTCGGCGCCGGCGAAGATCAGCGCCCCAAGCGCCATGTAAGGGCTTGCCGCCGCATCGCACACGCGGAATTCCAGATTGAACTGAGCACCCCTTTCCTTCTCGTCGTGCACGGCGAAGGTCGGACAGATGCGTAACGCCGCGCCGCGGTCTTGGAGTTGGAGGTCGGCGACGGTCGGCGCCCAGCGGTTCGGCGTCAGCCGCAAGTAAGAGACCGGCGACGGCGCGGTGATCGCACAGAGCGCCGGCAGATGATGCAGCACGCCGGCGGTGAAATGCGTCGCCGCTTCGCTCAAACCCAACGGCCCGTCGGCGGTGTGTGTCACCGGTGCGCCCGACTGATCGTGCAGGCTGAAATGGATATGCACCCCGTTGCCCGCACCGTCGGCCACGGGCATAGGTGAGAAGATGGCGCGGTTCTCGAGCCGGAAAGCGACGGCTCGCGCCATCTCCCGGGCGATCACGGCTTGATCGGCGGCGACAAGTGCCGTCTCGGGCGTAATCGTCATCTCGTATTGACGGGGGCCGTATTCGGCGAGGAAAGAGTCCGGCTTGGCGCTCGCGGCGCGGATCGCGGCCGTCAGCATCTCGCCGAATACGCCTTGGCGCCGGAAGGCGCTCAGGCTGTAAGCGTGGCCCGGCAGATCCTCGACGCCGGTATAGATGAACTCCTGCTCGAACGCCGCGATCAGATGGAGACCGCTTGCGGCCTGGAGCGAGGCAACGGCCCGGCGCAGGAATGCGCGCACGCAGCACTCCCACGGGCTGCCGTCGGTGTTACGGACATCGCCGAGGAAGAAATGCTCGGAGGCGGAGCCGTCGCGAAAATCCACATGCACTTCGGCGGACGGATCGGGCACGATCATCAAATCGCCACCGGTGCCGAAGGGCGTATCGAGGATCGGACCGAAGCAGGTCTGCATCAGGTTGGAATGGGTCCAGCCGATGCCGGTCCTGCGCCGCGCGGGCAATTCGGTCGCCGGAAAGCCTTTGCCGCGCACAAGTCCGGCAATGTCGCAAGTCCCGACGAAAATCAGCTCTTCGCGCAGCATTGACCGTCCCCGGCTCCGCTCGTGATACGCCAGTCTACGTCAAGAAGGGATTACCCGAGGGGGGCGAAGTGACGCTCAGGAGCGGCGGATATGGTCGCGCATCGGCTCGCTCGCCGTCGCCACGAACGCGGCTTGCAGCGTGCGCAGCTCTGCCGCCTGCGCCTGGAACACACCCATGTTCTCCTGCCAATAGGTTATGCCAAGCCTCATGAACTCCATCGGCGTCTTGGCGCCGGCGAGATCGCGGGCGAGCTCCATGCCGGCATTCATGTTGGCCTGGGCAATGTCCACGAGCTTGGAATTGACCGCCACGGCCGCAGGGACGACAGCCTTCAGAGATTTCTCGAACGAATCCATCGCCTGCACGACAAGCGCGGGCTCAGGGAGCTTTTCCTCGGGCTTGATCGCGTTGACCAGCACGGCGGGCGCCTCGGCGATCGGCGCCGGAGCGGGTGCCTTGACCGGGGTGGGGTCTTTGGCGGGCGCCGTTTTCCGCGCCTCGGGACGGCTCTCCTTGACGGCGGGTTTCTTCCCAGCCGGCTTTTTCGCTTTCGTCTTGGCTTGAGGCTTCTTCTGCTCGGTGGTGGCCATGACTCTTCCCCGCATCTGTTGAGGGTGCACGCCTAATACTTCATCACCCGTGCCGCCGAAATAGGCGGATTGGCGGTATTAGACACGGGCCCCGCGGCCATTTTGCGGCGGCGCGGCTCGAGGTCCAGTGGCGCCGCCGGGCTTTCCTTGCACGGAGCGTGCCGCGAAATTGCACTTACGCCGCGCGACCCGCCGCATCGAGCGCCGCGAACTCCTCGGCCGACAGTGAGATATCGCAGGCGGCCACGTTCTCTTCCAGATGCTTGACCTTCGACGTGCCGGGAATGGGCAGCATCACCGGGCTGCGCGCAAGCAGCCAGGCGAGCGCGATCTGGCCGGGCGAGGCGTCATGGGCGCGCGCGATCTCATCGAGGATCGAGCCTTCTTTGGCGAGTTCGCCGTTCGCGAGCGGATACCACGGAATGAAGCCGATCCCATTCGCCTCGCAATACTCGAGCACATCCTCGCTCTTGCGCTCCACGAGATTGTAGAGATTCTGCACCGTGGCCACGGGAAACACATCTTGCGCCGCCTTGATGTCGTCCACCGACGCCTCGCTCAAACCCACATGGCGCACGATGCCATCGTCGATCAGCTCACGCACCGCAGCGAACTGATCTTGCCGCGGCACTTTGGGATCGACGCGATGGAGTTGCCACAGCGCAATCTGCGAGACGCCGAGCTTGTCGCAGCTCTTGACCGCCTCCTCGCGCAAATGCACCGGATCGCCGTTCATTTGCCAAACTCCGGCACGCGGCCTCTCGAACCCTGCCTTCGTCGCGATCAAGAGACCTTCGTAAGGATAGAGCGCCTCACGGATCAGCTTCTCCGAGACGTCGGGGCCGTAAGAGTTGGCTGTGTCGATGAAGTCGACATGAAGTTCAGGCAGCCGCTTCAGAACGCGAATAGCTTCCGCGCGATCCTCCGGCTCGCCCCACACGCCCGGCCCCGTGATGCGCATGGCGCCGAAGCCGAGCCGGTGGATGGTGATCTCGCCGCCGATCACGAACGTCCCCGACCGGCGCGCGTCTAGTGATTGTCCGCTTGCGCTCATGATTTCCTGCTGCGTTGCTCAACCCGCCGGGTCTGGCGTCTGCCCCAAAGCGACCGGCATTTGAGATAAACATTCCAGAGAACGAAGGCCGTCACGGCGGCGAGCATGAGACCAAAGCCGACAATCAGCATCGCTGGCAACCTGCGGAAGACACTTTATGGTAAGGCCCCATATCTCCCATTCCGGCTCCTTAATCCATGACCCTCGCCACGGATCCCGCCTTTTTCGACCTGCTTGCCGGCAGCTACCGGCGCCTGCTGGGCGAAGATCCGCCCTTCCTCGATAATACCCAAACTGACGCGGCGCGCTGGCTTTACGAGGACGCACCTGCTTGCGTGCTGGCCCACAATACCGAGCCAGACCCGCGCTTTATCTATGCCAACAAAGCCGCGCAAGCCCTGCTGGAGTATAGCTGGGACGAGATTGTGGCGTTGCCCTCGCGCTTTTCCGCCGAGGCGCCCAACCGCGCCGAGCGCCAGCGCCTCCTGGACGCGGTTGCACGCGACGGGTTCGCTACCGGATATTCGGGCGTGCGCGTCGCCAAATCCGGCCGCCGCTTCCGCATCGACGACGGCGTGCTGTGGGAGTTGCGCGACGCGCATGGCGCATTGCAGGGCGTGGCGGCGACGTTCGCGCAATGGCGGAACGTGGCTTAAGCCTAGTTCTTGCGGCGATTGACTTCGGCCTGGCTCACTTGGCCATCACGCACCAGGGCCTGGACGCAACTCTTGGACAGGCTCTTGCCGTTGCGATCCATGCACGAGCGCAGCGCGTTGGTCTCAAGACCATACTCGCCGCAATACTTCTTGTAGTCGGCGCGGCAATATTGCTGAACGGCCTTCGAATAGGACTCCGCATGCGCCGCACCGGCGAAAGAAACAGCGGCGACCCCCGCAAGCAGCAGTCCGGAAAAAACAGTCTTCATGTGTGATTACCCCTCGAACCCCGGCACCGGAACCCTATCAAACGAACCTCGCCACGCAAGAGCGGTTCCCCGCTCATGACGCCGATTTCATAAAAAGAATCTGAGTGTTGACCTGGCGCAACAGCGCATCGGGAAGGAGTTGCAACCGATCGGACGAGCGCGTCTTGAAGTGCGCTGGCAAGCGCTGCGTCCAATCCACTGCGCGGGCGAGCCTCTCAGGGTGAGCAGCGCCGGCTTTGGCTGACGCCATCGGGACGCTCTCAGTAGTTCGTGCCCTTCTTCGTGTTGGGGCTCCAAGTCGCATCGGCCAGGCAATTGGCGATGAAAGCTTCCCGTTCCGGGGCGTTGAGGATCGGCCGGACCTCCATCGCCTTCCGCTCGCAAGCCTGCCGCACCTCTGGTGTGACTTGGGCCGTGGCGGCGCCTGCGACGGAAACGAGTCCCGCGGCCAGCAACAGTGCGGTGCAGATAGGCATGGTCTTTGCCATTCAATCCTCCTGATTGGAATTGTGGTCGCCTTGTCGCATTCGCGCCCACCAGCGCGCGCTATTTACTGCTTCTCGCCTGTCGTCGCTGTTGCGTCGGCCAAGCAGTCGGCCATGAACGCCTCCCAATCGACGGAGCTGAGCGGCGGGTCGTGCTTCTCAGCCTTCTCCTCGCAAGCCTTCTGCGCCTCTTCGTCGGCCGCGGCGACCGGGCTTGCGGCGAGCACAAGCGTCAAGGCGCAGCAAGCGGCGGCGAGCCCGGTCATGCCGGCCATGGCGTTCCGTGTCATCCGACGTCTCCTCCAGATTTATGGCGCCAAGCCATCATAGCATCCAAGGAGAGCCGCCGACCAAGCCGGTGATCTTGGCCCCTAGAACACCCCAAGGAACGACAGGACAATGGCGATCACAACAACCAAGCCAATGAGATAGATGATATTGTTCATTCAGCCCTCCATTCGGCGCACGGTTTCGACGGATAGCGCCCCGATGTGGAGCCTACACATTTTTTTCGCCGTTGCCGCCTGATTTGCCTCACCTTGGCTCCATCGTGTTCACGAAGGACTTAGGTTAAGGACGCTTGCGGGCTGTGCGCTCGCGCCTCGGGGCGTAATTTCTCCCCCGGTCTAGGCTAAGAGACTGCTCGGTGCCGGAGAATCGGCACCTTATGGAGGAGACCTCATGTCCAAGCTGTTCGTTCTAGCCGGTGTGGCCCTGCTGCTCGTGTCGGGCGCCGCCACGGCGGCCACCATGTCGTCGGGGCGGCCATCCGCCGTCTTGACCAAGGAGCAATGCAAGACGGTGTGGAACGCCGCCGTCCCCGACGGCCGCTATCTCGACCGCGCCAACGCCGCGCCTTTCATCGTCAATTTCAAGCTCGCCGATGGCCCCGACCAGGACGGCCAGATCTCCAAACGCGAGTTCAAGAAGGCATGCAAGAAGGGCTTGGTGAAGTACCCCTTCCGGTAGGCCTCGCGATGACGATGGGACGCCGCAGCCGCGGCGTCCCACACGTGATCTAGGCGCCCTCTTTGCGCATGCGAAGCAGCCAAAGAACGCCCAGGAAGATAAGCGATCCGACGACGGCCGCGAGCACATCCCGCAGCGAGATCGAGACCGACTCGAGCCCCGAGGCGATATTGAACACACGGAAGATCGCCCCGCCGATCAGCGCGCCCACGAGGCCGACCCCGAGGCTGGTCCAACGGCCGAGCCCTTCCCACTTCGCGGTCACCAGCATCCCGGCCAGAGAGCCGGCGAGGCCGCCGATCACCAGCCAGACGATCAAGTCGCTTAAAGTGACGGACATGCTCATGCCTCCATCGCGCGGCGAACCATCATCGGCAGCAGCAGATAGGCCCATCCGGTCATCAGTAGATTGATGCCGACCAGCAGGCCGATGGCCCAGGTCGCAGAACTCGGCAGATCGAACAGGATGAGAATACCGACCGCGAGCGCAACGAGGCCGGCAAGCAGCATCCACACCCAGCCGTCAAGCGGCCGCATGCGGAACGCCATGGCGATCTCGATGACGCCCTGCATCACGAACATCGCCGCCAGGAAGATGGTCAGCGTGACGATGCCCGTCAGCGGAAAGAAGGCGAGCCAGCCCCCGCCCACGAGGAATAGAACGCCCATCAAAAGATCGAGGAAGAATTCGCTCCAGCCTTTCACCGAGAAGGCGTGGATGATCTGCACGATGCCCCCGATGAGGAACAACCAGCCCAAAAAGATCTTCGTGGCGATCGTCGCCATGAACGGAAACGCGATCGCGATGACGCCAAGCACGATCAAGAGAATGCCGAATATCGTGAACCAGGTGCGATTCTCGGAAATTGCCGTATGCGCGGCTGCATGTGCGGCCATGACCGCTCCTCCCCTTTAAGCCCGCTTTATTGCGGTGGCGAAGCAGAATAGCACGGACGGCCCGGGCTCGGAGGAAGCGCCGGCTCTTGGCTGTGGAGAAGGGCGCCGGAGGCCGGCACCCTTCCCCGTCAGATCCCTGAAAATATCCCCGAATTAGCGGCTTAAGACGGCCGGATGGTCTGGCCGTTGGGCGCGGCAGCGAGAGAATCGCCGCTCCGTTCCTCGATGGCCTGGCCGAGGCACCAATCGGCCATCTTGAGGTTCTCCTTGACCACGTCGGGATGGTCCGCCTCCGTGGCCCGCTGGATGAACTTCTTGGCTTCGTCGACAAAGTCCATGGAACCCTCCTCCTGACACACCGCCCTTTCCGGGCGCTCCCTTGGACATGTGGGCCCGCGGTCCAAACCGGAAGACCTCTCAGCGGGGCGCGGTCTGAACTCCGTCATCTAGCGTACGGAGTCCCGCCTCCACTGCCTTTGCTTCGAGAGGCTAGCGCCCCCATCCTTCGTTGCTGAGGGCGCTCAACGCCCCCGTTCAACAACGATGGAGGAAATGCAAGACATGAAAAAATTAGTGGCGACGAGCGTCTTTGCTACGGGCCTTTTGGCCATCGGACTGACGGCGCCCGCTTCGGCCGCCGAAGAAAAATACTTCGTGACCATCGATACGGTGGGCATGTGCTCGGTGATCCTGGATACGCCCGGGACGGAGCTGAGCGCGGGCAAGGAGTCGATCGGCGCCGCCGAGGGCTACGGCAGCATGGAGGACGCCAAGGCGGCCCTTGCCGAGATGAAGGACGAGAAGAAGTGCGAAGGGGTCGTGGTCGGCGGCTAACGCCGATCTGAAGGACTCTCCCTCGAGATGCCCGGGGTCACCCCGGGCGTCTCACCCATCAGCCGGCGAGAATCTCGACCTCGGCGGCGGCGCAGAAGGCGGACAGCGCGATGAGCAATTTCCGCTTCACCTTCGACATATCCCATTTGTCGGCTTGCGCGCACATCAGGCGGTAGCAGCGGCAGGCGATGCGCTCGAGGCTCGGCCGATCCTTGATGCGGATGACGCCGCGATCCTTGGCGAAGATGCCGCGCTGCTCGAGATCCTTGAAGGCGCACGAGACTGTGGGGCGGCGCACGCCGAGGCTGCGCGCCAACAGATCCTGCGTCACGGGAAGCCGGTCCAGATCGCTGCGGTCGTGGGCCATGAGCAGCCAGCGCGCGAGACGCGGCAGGAGCGCGTGGCGCAGGCTGCACGCAGCCGACTGCGAGCTCTGCATCAAGGAGACATGCAGATAGCCCTTGAGCGCCTGCCCGAGGCACGGCAGCTCCGGCGCCAAGCGGTTCAAATCCTCGACGCTGAGCCGCAAGGCGCTGCCGCCGATCTGCACGAAATGGGTGAGTTCCGAGATCTCGCCGCCAAGCAGGACGGTGCCGCCGACCACGCCGTCGCGCCCGATCAAACCCACCTCGGCGGCGTTGCGGTCGTCGACCTTGGCCAGCACGGAGACGAGGCCTTCCTCGATGAAGAACAGGTGCTCGATGGGAAGCCCCGCATGCTGCAACACGCGGCGCGAGACCAGGGTGACCCGGTCCAGGACCGGGAAGAGCCGGGAGAACTCGTCCACAGGAAGGGAGCGAAGCAGCGCATTGCGCGGGGGCTCGGAAGCGGCGGGATACGGCAGGCCGCCGTTAAGCTGCTCGGTCGGAATGCGGATGAACCCCACGGCAATACTCCCCTGTTGACGCTCCGGCGACCGGAGACGCACCCTCATGACTAGATAGGGCGCCGCCGACGGGGTTCAAGACCGCCAAGCCCTTGTTGCACCGCACCAAACGCACCTGGGACCCCGCCGGATCGTCCGCAAAACCGTCACGTTCGCTCGGTATTTGCCGGGCGAGGACAGTGATCGTAGGGCGTGTGGGAATGACGGTCCGAAGCGCAAAAAAGATCTCAGGCGGCGTGGTCCACGACCTGCCCGCGGACCTGAAAAAGGCCCTCATAGCCAACGCCAAGGCGCTGGCGACATGGGAGGACATCACGCCGCTCGCGCGCAACGAATGGATCTGCTGGATCTCGTCGGCCAAGAAGGCGGAGACCAGAACGCGCCGGATCGCCTGGGGCTGCGAGAACCTCCAGGACGGGAAGCGGCGCCCCTGCTGCTGGCCCGGCTGTCCGCATCGTTGAGAGGACGGCGTGCGAGTCCGTCACCGCGGCGCGTGACGCGTCCGGCTTCTGTCATTTTGTTTTGCGCTACCGGCCTTCGGCCTACTTGAGCGCATTCACAGACCCCCGAA
>Ga0210068_1000141_pt1 | contig 10322 bp, 13 predicted proteins | sample RushOxbow_ThreeS_5_FD_185561 | JGI IMG/M metagenome (GOLD analysis project Ga0210068, IMG submission 185561) | Wetland microbial communities from San Francisco Bay, California, USA, that impact long-term carbon sequestration -... | ecosystem: Environmental > Aquatic > Marine > Wetlands ... | reverse complement strand
CGGAGGCCACACCCGTCTACAGCCGGTCTTCGTGGAAGATGTGGCGGAGGCCATCGCCGCCATGCTGTTTGATCCCGGGACGGTTGGTCAGACATACGAACTCGCTGGCCCCAAAGTGTATACGCTGCGCGACTTGACCAAGATGGCCCTGCGCTTCGCAGGCAAAAGGAGACCGCTCTTCTCACTCCCACTTGCCATTGCCGAAGTCCAGGCGCGGGCTTTCGAGTTTCTGCCCAATCCGCCGCTCACCACCAGCCAGGTTGACCTTCTCAAGAGCGATAACGTCGCAAGCGGAAAGTTGCCTGGCTTTGAGCAACTCGCGATTCAGCCGCGATCCGTTGAGGCGGTAGTCCCCACCTATATCAAGGCCGAGGCATGACAAGGCTGGCCGCTTGCCAGAGTCCGCGTTGAGCCACAGCGCCTCGTTTATCTAAAATGAGCCTCGGCTTAGAATCGGTGGTTGGAGTCGCCAACTGGCCTAGCCCGAGGTTTCGCACCGCGGCTTCTAGCAGAATAACCGCCCGGGATCCACCACGAGTGTGGTATCGTGGCACCACACCGCCGGAATACGCGAGCCACTAAAGGAACCCAAATGGCGTTTCCGAGTTTCCGCTCGAGTGATGGGGCGCGAGAAGGAGGGCAGCGCAATGGATTGGAGCAGGATCGAAAATAGCTGGGGACATTTTAAGGGTCGCATCAGGAACAAATGGCGCCGTCTCACAGATGAAGACCTGGAGGCCATAGCCGGCCGTCGTGACCGTCTGGAAGGGAAAATTCACGAGCGATACGGATTTGCTCAGGAACACATCCGCAAAGAAGTGGACGACTGGACTCGCTGGCAGAGGTTTGAAAGCGGTCAAGAGCGGGCGCCGTTAGAACTAGCAAGACCTAGGCAGAAACCATCTGGTGCCAAGGCGCGCAGATAATGTCTGCGCGGTGCGATGTTCAGGCCGCCAAAAGATTCAAAGTTTAGGCCCTACCGGTGGTCTCGCGGCGCCACGCTCAAAAACTCGATCTGCGTCCACCTAGAACCTGGATCGCCAACAGCGGCCGCCAGCATCTTGGCTGCTCTCGTGGCGGGTTGACCACCAAGATCTGTTGTGGACGGCAATGTTGCCGTGCAGCGAGGCCGCACAGACGTGCACGACAATCGGCGCTAATTATCTCGCCTGCATCAAGGTCACGACAATAGCGGTCTCGGAGCAGTCCTGGCGGGTGTAGCCCGAGGCATTTTCTGCCTTGTCAGCCACGTCCCGCCTGCGCCAGGTCGAGGTCTAGACGAAGAGCCCCGGCCAAGGTGGACCGACCGGGGCTCCCACTCGCCAAGAGGAGAGGGCTCCCGGCTCAGGGTGCAAGCCGAAAGCACATACTTCCTAACACAGGTTGCGACCAAAGTGGGACTTCCTGCGTACAGGGCTGTCGGCGCCGGCTGGGGCCTTCGTAGCCAAGCGTCCCAAAGCCCTTAGGGCCCCTGGCGTATCACCTCTCTGTGGCCACCCAAAGGTCCTTAGAATCGCCTCCTCGGCGACGACAGGGAGAGCGTGCCGACGCTGGACGAGGCAGTAAAGGTCTGGCCGCCGGACTGCGGCACCTGGCGGGATGCACAGCCCCGCGATCCAGCCGCTAAACAAGCCATCCCAGCTCACGCGCCTTCTTTTGGGCGGCTATCCACGCAAGGGCAAGGAACTGATTGCGCGAGGTCGTGGTACTGGCATCGACTGTAATGGGGTCTGACTGCATAAGGCCTGGCGAGCCAGGGGCCTTGAAATAGGTGCTGCGGAACGACGTGCCGGTCATCGTGACAGTGATGTAGTCGCCATCCACGTCGACCTGCATAATGCTTTCCTCTTTCATATTCGCACCTCCAGCAAAAAAGCGCGCCGACTGAGCCAAAGCCCTTATTTCCAGCCTTACTGCACTGCCTTCTCGGACGCCGCGGTCCATGCGATCTTCTCGAACTCGTCGCGCGAGACGCCGGGTTCGCCGTCCTCGGACATGAAGGGAGACTCTGCCAGCCCCATGTCATCTCGGACGTAGACCGTCCTTGACTTGATCCTGGAAAGGGACACCGAAGCTTCCATCAGGCCTCGTAGCTTTGTTTCATAGGCCGCAGCTTAGCAGAACATTGCTCGTACCAACCTTTCCATCCGCTGATCTCTTCCCAGTTTGACGGCATAAGTAGACGGTGGGCGATTCGGAAACATCTCCTGCGCCTGTGACGGGTCTCGCTGTGTGCGCTGTCGGCGATGTCAAAACGGCGGAGCCAACGCGGAGCTACTTCCGCGCTCGGGGATGCCATTCAATCGACTTGATTGCTCAGGGCATTTCACCGAGTAAAGATCGCTTCGGATGCTAGACGGCGCCGCCCCTGTGTTTATGCCAAGGCTCAAGCCTCTTGTCATGCTTCTCATAAATACCCATCATCGGAGCGCAGCAGACAAATGCGATGAGTTCTACGAGGCGTTCCGATGCGGAAGTATTTGCGCGTCACAGGATTGCTAATGATCGTGGCCCTGCTAAACCTGGCTCAAAGTGCACCCGCGCTAGCAGCGTGCGTCGGCTTGGCGGGTACCGGCGACGGATTTGACAAGGAAACGGCGGTCGACCGCGCGCAACTTGCGCTCGATGAATATATTAACGAGTACAAAGCCGAGAATAATCTCCATGCGGTCACCGTAAGCGCCATGCGCGCAGAGCCGCAGCCTTATTGGCGCGGGAAAGTGACCGAGAACATGATGCGCGGGCCTGACATCGTAACCGAAACGTCCCACACGGTATGCTGGCAAGGCGTCGTCTCGACTTACGTCTGCACGTCGGGAGCCCGGGTTTGCTGGTAGCCTTTTCCCTTGCGGTCAGGTTTTTGTCATCGTCCGACAGATCGAGTTTCCGGCGCTGACGGGCAATGTGGAACTAGGCGCTTCGCGCATGAAACGTAACTTAAGGCGCCGCGCGGATCGCGAGCACAGGACAAGTTGCGTGTCGCAAGACCTGCTCCGTGGTGCTTCCGCGAAGTGCGTCAACGAATCCGTGGTGTCCCACTGTGGGCATCACGATTAACTGATCCCGACGATGTTGTGCAGCGCCAAGGATGGAGTCTACGACCGACCCTTCTACGACTTCTACTTCTTGCAACTCCATTTCCCCACTGATCGCAGAGATTCTTGGTGGATCATCGCCAACGTAAAGAAAATGAAATGCCGCTGGCGATACGCCGAAGGGTGCCAGAAGGTTGGTGAGAACGTTCAAGGCACCAAGGGGCGAGGGGTCATGCGCGATCGGTACAAGAATCCTCTTCAAATGGATTTCACCGGTCTTGAGATCGACGAAGCCCTTGGATTTCGGTCCAAAAAAGAGGGTTGGAATATGGGTACGACGGGCCAACTCTTCCGACACGGAGCCCCGCAACCAGTGGTTCAGCCCGTCGCGGCCATGCGTGGCAAGCACGACTAAATCAGGGCGGTGACCGACTATAAACTCAAAAAGCCCACTGCTTGGATTTCGGTGCTGAATTTCCACCTTGGTGATCTGAATACCCAGTCTCTCCTGGATTTGTGACGGGGAAGCATTAACTTCCATAAGACCCCAATTGACGAGGACCTCACGAACATGGGGAAAGGAGATCCATTCGTCGGGACTTCCGGGCTTTTTGACATGCAGCACGTAGAGCCGACTTTTTGTGTCGAGAGCGATACGCAGCGCATGAAGGAACGCGTCGAAACTTTCTGGAGAAAAGTCCGTCGGATGCGCGATGGTGCTGATCGCTTGGGCAGTCATTGTCGGTCACGCTGTAGAAAGTGACCAACGCGCGAAGGTTCTGACTAGCCCTGTTTCTATCAAGGATACGCCTTTTGGCGGTTTGGCAAACCTCTAGCGGTGTACCAGGGGGCTAAAGAACTTGCTGCTGGCTTGTTCGCACGGCAGCGGCACGCCATCGTTCGAACGCGCCGCCAGCGTCGAAATCGGATGAACAAGATGCTCGGGAAAATTGGTGGTGAGGTCGCAGGTCGCCCCGTTGATCTGTGCTTGGGTGAGACCTTGGGCACCGCGCAGACTTGCCCCTACAAGGTTTGCTCCCGCGAGTATAGCACCGGCGAAGTTTGCGTGATCAAGCACGGCGTAAGCGAGTCGTGCGCCCGTGAGATTTGCGTGATCCAGCCGTGCGGCGGCCAGGTTGGAATCCGATAAGTCGGCACCTTCCAGGTCGGCCCCGGTCAGACAGGCCGTCCGCAGAAACGCCCGCCTGATTTGAGCCCCTCGCAGGTTGACCGGACCTCCATGGGCAGGTCCCAATTGGCGCTCTCCTAGGCTGAACGCGGCATCATCAAAATCCGGAATCTGGTCTGGATTTTCCAGTCGCCAAGCGTTCCAAGCCCTTGGGCCCTGGCGCAATATTTCCATGTGTACAGGATCTGACAACGCAAGACTGCCTGACGCATTACTGACACCGAAACTTAGGAAGAAGCGGCACCGATTTCGAGCCAAAAACATAGAGACTGCTCACGATGTGTTTTCGACTGTGGCTAATGTATCACTACCGTGTGATGCTTCCCATGGGCCCCTGGGTTGGGTTTGATGCGCTCACGTTCTCGCAACCGTATTGTCCGGAAACTTCCAGCCAATTTGGATCTCACATGCTGCTCAAAGCGATCTCGGCCAAAGGCCTAGTCCTATCTCTTCTCGTATCGGCATTCCTAGCAGGTCCCGCTCTTGGGGATATGAAGACGGTAGCACGCGCTGGTGAGCTACGGATCCTGTCGAGTTCAGGCGGTGTGGCCGCGTCTTATGCAGATTATTTCACCAAGGTGCGGAACTCCGGGCAAAGAGTTGTTATCGACGGACCCTGTCTCTCCGCCTGTACCTTGGTGCTCGGCATTGTGCCGCGCAGCCGAATCTGCGTGACGAAAAGAGCAGTTCTGGGCTTCCATGCTCCAATCTTCGTTGATCGGACTGGTCGGGTTTCGCGTCCGACGAATGCAACGCGCGCTGTTACCGCCTCCTATCCGGCTTCTGTGCGTGCATGGCTCAGACGCAAAGGGGGACTAAGAGCCGATTTCATTTATCTAAGAGGACCCGAGCTCGCGTCGCTCTATCGACCCTGCTAGAGGTTTGGCTAAACTCGGCAAGGCACGCGACATAGCGGCCCGTCCGTGGGTGGAGGCAGGCGCTTGGACGCCTCGGCATTTGGTTGAAATAAGTGAGAGTAGCGGCCTGCTTTGTTCAGCCATTTCGCCTAATCTCTGCGCACTTCGTCACGAAGTCTTCGATGGCCACGATGATGACTATGGCGCAGTTCTTTTCCATGCTCTCCTCGGAAACACCGAGCATGGCGGCACACCATCCCTCGGCAAGCGCCGGTCCCGCCCATTGCGCAAGGACTGGATCCTCGGATTGCGTGATGATCTTTTCGCGTTCGTTCCTGGCGACTTCGAGCAGGCGGCTGAGTGGGACTGCGTCACCGACGCTTTTGGCATGATTAATAAAGTTCCCAACGCGCGTCGCAATTTCTACCTTGTTATGGAGAGGGAGCCGTTCGACCTTCTCTAAGATCGAAAGAAGGGTCCTCTCGTAAAAAAGGGAACGAAAGAACATGAGCTTTCTGCCAGGCTGTCATCTACCCTCATAGTATACCCGTTATACCCGCCAAACCCTGAATATTGGCTCAAGAGGCGCCGGCTGGGCTTCTTCGGTGGTGTCTACTAACTGCGAGCATTGCGCCCGGTGCCGGATTTGGCAGAAAGGGCGGGCGTTGCGCCGAATACGGTGAGCCGCTTCGAGAACGGGGCAGGGACCAGAGTGGATACTCTCGTCCTCATTCAGCACGCAGCAGAAGAAGGCGGTGTATTCGTTGTTGCGGCCGATGATGCACGGGCCCTAGGGGTACGACCAAAAAGGTATGCTAGGGCTAGCCGTCAGCCCGCCGTTTCTCGGCGGCCTACTTTGCATGGGCTTGTTCTGATCGACCTTCAGAAGGGCTGCAGAAACGCCTCAAAGGTCGTTAGGAGCGGTTCAGGCGTTCCAGGCAAAGACGCAGGAGCCGGCCATGCTCGCCTCCCAGGCAGGCGAACGCGACGTTTGCATTCACCCAAAGCTGGTTGTCCGTTTGGGCACCAGCCTTCACCTCCACGTGGTACAGGAAGACAACGCCTGCTTGCGGCGTTCCCTCGATCGCGACGAGCGTGGGAGTGATACGCTGCTGCTGCAATGAAAAGAGGTGATCCTCGACCTGGGTGGTAATGGCTTCCCTGGCCTGGAGTTCGATGACCGGAAGTCGGGGAGGATCAGCTGGCGATGCGAGTACTAGCAACTGATCGCTCTCGTTGAACACCATGAGCACGGCCTCGGTAACGGTGGCACGGTGAGCACGCTCAACCTTGCGCCAAAGCCCGATGAGGGGACGACGCGCAGCCGAGAAGCCGGCGCCCCACTCCAACAATCCATGGATCAGAGTCGACACTAAGAGCGATCCTCAGTTGGCCTTAGAGGCAACGCGACCCCTCAGGTGGGTGCAACAAGCCTTCTGGACAAATCTACTCGCACGGGTCCCCCCAGTAGCTCCAGCAGCACACCAACGCGCCCCCTGTCATCCAGTCGCTCAAGGCGGCCGATCAGATCCGCAAAGGGGCCAGCCACAATCTTGATGGTCTGCCCTTCGTGCAGGCAATAGTCGAACTGCACGACGCCGTCTTCATCGGTGGCACTAATGAGGCTTTCGACGAGGCCGCGAGGAACAGTTTGAGGCTCTCCCGCGCACATCAGCAAACGTTCTACACCAAAGGTCCCGTTAATGCTCCGCCAACGATCTCGCGTGCGATCAACGATGGCAAAAAGGTACCTCGGGAACAAAGGTGCGGAAATGGTCTCAACTTTGCGGGCGTGACGTCTCGTCCTCAGATGCAAGGGGAGAAAGGCGCGATATCCCTGATTTTGAAGGTTCTTGACAGCGTAACGTTCGCGCTGTGGCAGGGTGCGGACAACGTACCAGCGCTCCTCGCCCTTCAGGAGCCAGTCTGCAAATGCGGACTCTACTGGGAACGCGACTTGACTTGCCATCACTGCTCACTCGATCGGCCAACACTCGGCTAGATTATAACAAGTGGCGTCGGTCCGGTAACCTCCAGTCTTGCGGCCGTGGAGGACAGAGTCAGCCCGAGACTCGGCCCAAGAGACAGGGCTAGACACGCTCAGGCTCAAGCCCTCACTGATGCGGGCCCGGCGAGCAATCGTTTGGGATGAGCCCTGCGATGCCAACGCCATGCGGTCTCGACGATGGTTTTGAGGTCTGAAGCCTCAGGCACGAAGCCAAGCCCTGTCTTTGCGAGAGTAGCATCCGCCACCAGCATCGGCGGATCACCCTCGCGACGGGGCGCCGGTATGGCCTCTAGTTTAGTTCCAGTGGCTGCCGTTATCGCTTCTAGCACTTGCTTGACTGAGTAGCCATGGCCCGTACCGAGGTTGAAGGTGCCGCCCGGCACACCTTCAAACAGTCGCCGTACCGCATTGACGTGAGCGCGGGCCAAATCAGAGACATGAATATAATCTCTGATCGCTGTTCCGTCAGGTGTTTCGTAGTCGGTTCCGAAAACTGCAAAGTCAGCCAAATGACCCTGAATTGCCATCATGGCTCTAGGAATCAGGTGTGTCTCGGGTTCTCGTAACTCACCAACATCGCCCGCCGGATCAGCGCCGCTGGCGTTAAAATACCGGAGTACGGTAAACTTGAGGAAATACGCCTGACCATAGTCGCGAAGAATCCGTTCCACCATAAGTTTCGAAGCGCCATACGGGTTGACCGGATTCTGGGGAGTCGTCTCGACTATCGGAATTTTGTCTGGCCGTCCGTAGGTCGCGCACGTACTCGAAAAAACAAGCCTCTGGATATTTGCTTCGAGCATGGCTTCAAAAAGAGACAGAGATCCGCCCACATTGTTCTCATAGTACTTCCGAGGATCGGTGACGGACTCTCCGACATAGGCCGACGCCGCGAAATGGAGAACGGCCTCAATCTCGTGGTCACGGAGCGCCTTGAGAACAGCCGCCCTGTCGCGGATGTCGCCCCGCACCAGAGGCCCCCAACGAACAAAACTCTCGTGACCTGTCGACAGGTTGTCAAAAGCGACTGGGAGATATCCTGTCTGAGCCAACGCTTTGCAAGCGTGTGCGCCGACATAACCAGCTCCGCCTGTCACGAGGATGCCGGTCACCTAGGCGCCTTGCTTTCTAGTTCCGCCTTTTGACCAGTGGGACCCTTGATCGCAGAATCTGAGGAAGGAATTCGCCCGTTCGCGAGGAGGTGCTCGAAGTAACGAATTGTCTCTACAAGGCCTTCGTTTAGCGACGTGGTCGGTCGCCAGTCCAACACTCTGTCAGCTTCACTAATATCGGGACGGCGCATTCGCGGGTCGTCGGTCGGCAGAGGCTGATGCACGACCTTAGCGCGCGAACCGGTTAGATCCAGGATCACTTCGGCAAGTTCGCGCACAGTCATCTCGTTCGGATTTCCGAGATTGATAGGTCCTGTTACTTCAGGAGACGTGGCCATCATTTTGACGAGCCCGCCCACCATATCATCGACATAACAAAAAGAGCGCGTCTGATCGCCGTCGCCAAAAACAGTAATGTCCTGGTTTCGGAGCGCTTGCATGATGAAACCCGAAACCACTCGACCATCGTTGGGATGCATGCGCGGGCCATATGTATTGAATATGCGGACGACCTTAATCGGAAGGCCATGTTGACGGCGATAGTCGAAGAACAATGTCTCCGCACACCGCTTACCCTCGTCGTAGCAAGACCTAGGTCCGATTGGGTTGACATGGCCCCAATAACTTTCCGATTGCGGATGCACCGCAGGATCACCGTAAACTTCGCTTGTCGACGCCTGGAGAATCTTGATCCTCAGACGCTTTGAAAGGCCAAGCATGTTCATGGCCCCAATGACGCTGGTCTTCGTCGTTTGCACCGGATCCCGTTGATAGTGAATTGGCGACGCGGGACAAGCCAAGTTAAAGATCTCATCGACCTCAACAAACAAGGGATGCGTGATGTCGTGGCGCAACAGCTCGAAGCGCTTGTGCTCCAGCAAATGTTCGATGTGGTATCGAGCGCCGGTGAAAAAGTTATCGACACAGAGCACCTGGCATCCCTGCTGGAGCAGTCGTTCGCAGAGGTGAGAGCCCAGAAAGCCTGCCCCACCGGAAACGAGAACTCGTCGCTCTAAGTGCATTACCCATACTCGGCTGAAGGGTTGTCGAAGAAACACATCTTTGGCGAAATGTTCAGCGCGGAAGCCCTTCGGCTATTCTAGGCTGCGGCGCGACGAAGCGCAAAGATGCGAGAGCTTCGTTGCCCAAAGCATGGGTCAAAATGCCTAAAAGATGGGCTTCCACTCTGGCCGGCCTTTAGTATACAACCAATGGTGCTATTGGACTTGGCTTAGTTCGTCAAAACCGCAGTTCATCTGGTTGGAATTTGAATCCAACACGCGCTGTTTCGGTACATTGTGAATGGATACCGCATGTTAGACATCCGATCTGCATTCTTTCTGCCGGCAATCCTGTGTTGCCTCGTCACAATGGCGCATGTTGGTATCGTCGAGGCCGCCCCGATCGGCAAGGTCACGCGAGTCCAAAAGCAGGCGCAGATCGGGTCCCGCCCTGCTGCCGTCGGCGCTTCCGTGAACATGAACGATCGGCTTCGCACGGGGCCCGGTGCTCGGCTTCAGGTAACCTTTGTCGATGGCACCAATCTAACTCTCGGGGAAAACGCCACGGTCGTCATCGATCGGTTCGTTTATAACCCCTCCAAAAGCGTGGGCGCGATGGCGCTTAGTTCAACGACCGGTGCTCTTCGTTTCGCAACTGGTAAGATTGGCAGCATGGATAATAAGGACGTGACGGTTTCGACGCCCCATGGTGCGCTTGCCGTTAGAGGTACGGAGTTCTGGATGGGCCCTATCGACGGACACTACGGAGCCTACGTACTCGATGGAAAGGTTGATGTCGGGGCTCGAGGACGCACCGTCAGACTTAGGCCGGGGTACGGAACGGACATCTATCAGCGACGACGGCGTTAGATTTCTCGTAAGTCACTCGGAAGTCTCGCAATTCTGGCTGAGTGCTCAGAGTTTCGCCAGATTGGCTTTGTGTGATCGCCAAGCCACAGCTATTGCCTAATACTTTGGAATTCCATGATTCCTGTTGTCCGGTGCCGCGGCGGTCCGTAACCTTTTTAGTGGAGACTAAACTGAGAAATGGGGGGGCGTGCATGGGCGGGCATTCGACTGTGCACACGGGCGCGGGGAGCCGAACGCTGAATTGCGGTCC
>Ga0210068_1000140_pt1 | contig 10324 bp, 14 predicted proteins | sample RushOxbow_ThreeS_5_FD_185561 | JGI IMG/M metagenome (GOLD analysis project Ga0210068, IMG submission 185561) | Wetland microbial communities from San Francisco Bay, California, USA, that impact long-term carbon sequestration -... | ecosystem: Environmental > Aquatic > Marine > Wetlands ... | reverse complement strand
GAGACGGCTCGCGGTGCCGGAGTTGCCGAAGTCGAGGGGGGCCTCCGGCGCCCTCAAACCGCCGACACCTTGGCCGAGCACCTTGAAAGCACCGCCGTCATGCGTGACTTCGGCACCGAGGGCCTCGACGGCCCGGGCCGTGGCCATGACATCTTCGGCTTCGAGCAGGCCCGCGATACGCGTGCGGCCGGTCGCCAGCGCGCCCAGGATCAGCGCGCGATGAGAGATCGACTTGTCGCCGGGGACCCTGACGCGGCCGGAAATCGGCGCAGATCGGCGAGCGGTCAGGGGCTGCGACATAGATTCTCGATTGGGGTTTGAGGGTGCTCGATAGCTTTTGACACTACGCATGAGGCGTGGCAATGGGGAGTCACGCAAGGCTAGTTTTGAGGAGAGTCATGTCGAAACCCGCACGGGGGACCAAGCGCGTTTGCCCGAGCTGTGGAGCGCGGTTTTACGACCTGGGTCGTTCACCTATCACCTGTCCCGTCTGCCAAGCCGTCTATCAGATCAGCGCGCCATCATCGCGGCGAGCCGAGCGCGCCGCGCCGGTCGAGAAGACGCCGAAGCCCGAGGCGGAGGACAAGGATCCGCCAGTAGTGGGCGGCGCCGATGTCATTAGCCTGGACGAGGCGGCGGAAGCCGAGGAGGCCGCGGTTGATGACGAGGAGATCGTCGATCTCGGTGACGACGATGACGATATCCCGGCCGAGGACGACGACGACGATACCTTCCTCGAGGCAGACGAAGAGGGTGACGACGACGTGACCGACATCGTCAAGGGTGGCGCGAAGGAAGAGTCCTAGAGCCGAGCGCGGCGAGAAGCAGCCTTCTATCCACGCCGGCCCTTGGATCGTATTTCGCTTGAACCCGCCGGAGACCCGGCCTAAGTGATGCGGTCTAAAATCCGGCTTCGGCCTTGGACCGTCGCGGATTTCCCTTTGGTGAAGGGGCCATAGCTCAGTTGGGAGAGCGCGTGAATGGCATTCACGAGGTCGTCGGTTCGATCCCGTCTGGCTCCACCAAAGCCCTAATCTCGTTAGCCTAGCCGGCCGTCGCCGGGTCGATGACCTCCACGATCTCGGTGATCTTGGTTGCGGGAAAGCCGCTGAGTTCCGCGTGCTCTCTGATCGCGCCCTCATCGCTCGCGAGATAGATGCAAAGCGTCTTGTCGCCGGCGACGTAGCTCTGGACCCACTGAATGTCCTTGGCGCCGATCTGGCATAGCGCCGCATTGGACTTGGCGGCGGCCCCGGCCAGCTCTTCGGCATTGAGCGTGCCGACCTTGGGAATGTCTCTTTCGATCACGAATTTCTTGAGGCTCATTTGTCTACTCCCTAGTTGGGTTGTTGGTGCTGGTTGCGTCGATCAAGCCCGACACCACCTGTTCGAAGGCGGGTGTGATGACGGAGGCATCCTTAAGCGCCCAGGCCACGAGACTTGCGCCCTCCAATGCGCTCAGAACGAGCGATGCGGTCTCGCCCACGTCGATGTCCGGGCCGAGTTCCCCCGCTTTCACGCCCTCTCCGAGGACGGTGCGAAGCCAGGCGAGATGCAATTCGAAGAAGTGGCGCACGCGCTGCTGCATGGCGAGCGGAAGTGCAGAGGTCTCCGCCGATAACGCGCCGCACAGAGGCATCATCCCCTCGCGCATGCTCGCGGTGAAGAAGCCCGCATAGCGCCGAAGCCGCGGGATCGCCTCGCTCTCCTGATCAAGTATCTGGGCGAGGTCCGCTTCGAACTTGACCAGGTAGGTGTCGATGAGAGCCGCGCCCAGCTCTTCCTTGGTACGAAAATGGTGATGGATGCTCGCCTTGCGGATACCGATCCGCTCGGCGAGATCCGCGTAGCTGAAGGCCGCGTAGCCTTTGGTGCGCAACAGGACTTCCGTTTCCCGTAGCAACCGCTCTCTGGTGTCCAAACTCATCGCAAACATCCCTGTCCAATTAACCTACCTACTGGTAGGTTTGTCCGTCAAGAGAAGGTTCTCTCGGAAGGCGCGCCACGTTTGCCTAGAAAAGCCAGCTATTGTTGCCGCGTATCGGAAGACATCCCGGAGAAAGAGACCATGAGAGGTCGAGACAGACTGAAAGGACGCGATCTTGCGCTGCCGCCCGTGCGGGTACCTGCGGTCGCTTCTGGCGCAGCTGCCGTCGGCGCGCTTGCCCTCGGGGCGCTTGCGGTTGGAGCGCTGGCTATCGGCGCGCTCGCCATTGGCCGCTTGAGCGTGCGCCGGGCGGACTTGCGGAAACTGCATCTTGGCGCGGTGGAGATCGACGACCTGGTGGTCCACCGCCTGCATGTCGTGGGGGCTGATGGCGAGGACCGCGGCCCGGAAGCTTAGCGAGCTGCCCCCGCAAGGCCGCGGCGGCTGTTCACGCCCTAGTGTCTCCTGCTTGAATTCACTGGCCTGCTTCCCATATCCGACTTTGATTCCCAGGGCAGTGCATGACCCTTCATGACGGCAATCTTTGGTTAAGCCTTACAGGCGGGCGCGCGACCGCGCCAAAGTCGGCCGAGGGCGGCTATCCGCCCTACAATATCGAACTGCTGCCCGAAGACGATGGCGGGCCTGAGGCCTTGCGGATCACTCTTGCCGTGGCGGGATTTTCCCGGGACGAGCTTGACGTGAGCGTCGAGGACGGCGAGCTTCTGATCCGCGGGGTGAAACACGACGAAGGTGCGAAGGACTATCTTCACCGTGGCATCGCCGCGCGTCATTTCAAACGGACCTTCGCGCTTGCCAGCGGGGTCGAAGTGCGTAATGCAGAATTACACAATGGACTCCTTGCCATCGAGCTGGAGCGGCCGCATAGGGAGAAACGAGTCCTCAAGGTAGGCATCAAGCCTGCGCGCTGAAATCCGCGCTTTTGCCGCGGCCAGCTTCCGCACGAGGAACCGGAGTTCGAATGAACAAGATTGAAAACGAAGAGGTCCGCCCGCTGATGAGCCTGAAGGAGCTAGCGCTTCTCGGCGACGGCGAGGTCGCGTACATCAAGCAGCTCGATTCCGACGCGGCGACGGAACTGTTTCCGGCCCTGGACGATGCACCCGAGGGCATCGACCTCTATGCCGTGCTCGGCGCCGACGGGACGCCGATTGCGCTGACCGACAGCCGCGGCGCGGCCATCGCCAATGCCATCGAGAACGACCTCGTGCCGGTGAGCGTGCACTAGTTCTTCCCTAGACGATCACTCAATTTCCGTTTACCTGGCGCAGGTCTGCGGCTGGATGCATAGTCGGCTCCCAAGAAACCTGGGAGACGAAGACGATGACCAACGACTCGACGACGCGTGGCGTTCGGCGCACGGCATTCGGTCTGCTCGCGGCCGCTTGTATCGCGTTTCCGGCACCAAGCACGGCGTTGGCGGAGGACGCTCTCCTCGACGAGATCGTGTCCTTCACAGGCACCGTCTTTTTGCTAGACCAGAAAATCCCCGGGCTCGTCATCGGCGCGGTCCGCAACGGCGAGACCGCCGTCTACGGATTCGGCGAGGCGACGGACGGAGGCGAGGCGCCGGACGGCGACACCGTCATGCGCATTGGTTCGATTACCAAGGCTTTCACAGGCCAAGCCCTCGCGCATCTCGCTGCCCACGGTACCGTGTCGCTCACACAGAAGCTCGGTTCGCTCGCGCCCGACCTCGGCTCCGGCGCCGACCCGAACGTGTCCAAGATCCGGCTGATTGATATCGCAACACAGTCGGCCGGGCTGCCCCGCGAGGTGCCGCATGATCAAGGCCGTGCCGACAACCCGTTCGCACCGATCACGCGCCAAGCATTCTCGGACTGGCTGAAGACCGAGAAGCTCCTCTACGCGCCCGGGACGGGCGTTCTCTACTCGAACTTCGCTTTCGGTCTCCTGTCCATCGGACTGTCCGAGGCAGCGAAGACGCCCTATCCCGAGCTGCTCGAGAAGCACGTGACCGGGCCGCTCGGCATGAAGGACACGACCTTTGCCCCTTCGGACGATCAGAAGAGGCGGCTGATGCAGGGCCACGGCTTCGATGGCAAAGCGCTTCCCGACGTGCCAACCGGCGACGTTATCGTCGGCTCTGGGGGGCTTTATTCGACACCCAACGATTTGCTGCTCTGGATGCAGTGGCACCTGGACCATCTGTCGCCGGACGGCGCGGAGGCAAGGATGCTCGACCACGCGGCGTATCTCGTGCGAGACGGACTGGTACCCGTTTCGGGCATGGACGAGTCAGGCCATATGGACGCCATGAGCCTGGGCTGGGTCGTGATGATGCCGGAAGGCGATCGGCCCTTGATCCTTCAGAAGGCCGGCGGCTTGCAGGGCGTTTTTTGCTATATCGCGTTCGCGCCGGCCCGTGACGTCGCGGTCTTCATCGCCATCAACCAATTCGATTTCGGCGCGGCGATGGCCATGGGCCAAGTCGCCAACGAGATGATCGCGAACTTGGCGCCGCGCTAGGCGGCGTGGGACGAGGCTTCTTCCTGGGTGAGAACGGCGTAGAGCGCGCTCGCGTCCTTGGAGGCCCTGAGCTTTTCCACGGCCGAGCCCTCGCGGAGCAGGCGCGAGATGCGCGCCAGCGCCTTCAGGTGATCGGCACCGGCGCCTTCAGGTGCCAACAGCAGAAAGACGATATCGACCGGCTCGCCGTCGGCCGCATCGAAATCGACAGGCTCCGCCAGGCGCGCGAACACACCGACAATCTGCTTCAGGCCGGCCATTTTGCCGTGGGGAATGGCGACGCCCTGACCAAGGCCAGTTGAGCCGAGCCGCTCGCGCTGCAAAAGAACATCGAAGATGTCCCGCTCTTGCAGACCACAGGAGCGCGACGCGCACGCGGCAAGCTCCGTGAGCAGTTGCTTCTTGTTCTTGACCTTCAGTGAAGGCTTCACAGCCTCGGGTGCGATGAAATCACCTAAATGCATTTTAGACTACCCGTGTGACTTTCCAGGGAGCGAACGGCATTTAACGGCCGACAATTCGCTCACGCTTTCCTTCCCGCCGCAATCGTTGCCGCGGGATGTCCCGTACTCGTTGTCGATGTACACTTGCCCCGACGGCCCGTGCCCACGTAATTCCCGGCGATGTCTACAACGCATTCCTGGACGCAACCGCGCAATGCCTCGAGAAGGTCCAGAATCTTTTCGGTAACTTGTGTTGTCGCCATTGCCCGAGGAAGACTGTCAAATCCTTGCTGACCAGCGCTTCCCGGCGCGCATATCACATCTTGGGAGGACTAACTCTGACAGGGCGAACCGTGACGCCCTGGCCCATCCACAATAGGCCTCCACCGAGGGGCGGGAAGCTAGACCCCCGCTCGGAGGGTGTCAAACGCATTCCGTTCCTCTTACCTCTTTACACGATTCGCGCGTGCGAACAGCACGTTAGATGTGCCGATCAGGCGCTTGCCGCCAAAGCGATGCGTTTCAGCCGGCGGCGCTGGACCGAAGAAGGAATTCCCAACGCCTCGCGGTATTTCGCCACCGTACGCCGTGCAATATCGATGCCGTCGCCCTTCAGGCGATCGACGATCTTGTCGTCGGAGAGGACGTCCGCCGCGGGTTCCGCGTCGATCATTTCGCGAATGCGGTGACGCACGGCTTCGGAAGAGTGGAAGTCACCCTCGCCCGTGGCAGCGATCGCCGAGGTGAAGAAATATTTGAGTTCGAACAGGCCGCGATTTGTGGCCATGTATTTGTTGGCGGTGACGCGGCTCACCGTGGATTCATGCATGGAAATGGCGTCGGCCACGGTCTTCAGATTGAGCGGCCGCAAATGCCTGACGCCGTAGGTGAAGAAGCCATCCTGCTGGCGCACGATCTCCTGCGCGACTTTCAGAATGGTCCGGGCACGCTGATCGAGACTCTTCACCAGCCAGTTCGCCGTCTGCAAGCAGTCCACCAGATAGCTCTTATCCTCTTTGCGCATCTTCGACTTTGAGACCGTTGCATAATAGGTCTGATTGACGAGGACGCGCGGAAGCGTGTCGGAGTTCAGCTCGACGTGATAACTCCCGTCGGGGAGCGACCGAACGAGCACGTCAGGAACGATCGGCTGAGACGGCGCCGATCCGTATTTCAGTCCGGGCTTCGGATTGAGGCGCCGTACCTCGGCGATCATGTCGGAAAGATCTTCGTCGGAGACGCTGGCGGCGCGCTTCAACGCGACAAGGTCGTGGGTCGCGAGTAGATGCAAATGATCGAGGAGCGCCGCCATGGCCGGATCGCAGCGGTCCTGCTCCTTCAGCTGAAGCGTCAGACATTCGCGAAGGTCGCGGGCGAAAACCCCGCATGGCTCGAAGCCTTGCATGACGGTCAGAGTTTCCTCGACGAGTTCCATGGGCGCGCCGAGAAGCTCCGCGAGGCCATCGAGCTCGCCGCGCAAGTAGCCCGCCTCGTCAGTCATGTCGATAATGTGCCGCCCGATCAGGCGTTGCGCGGGGTCTGCGAAAGCGAGGACGAGTTGGTCGCAGAGGTGATCCCGTAGCGTTTTCTGCTCGGCTACATAGGCTTCGAGATTGGAGCCTTCGTCGGACTCTGCGCGCGGCCCTTGTGAAAGTCCGGTCCAGCCGGAATCGGTCAGCGCGCCGGGAATGAAGCTCTCCGAGTCGGGAAACATGTCTTGCGGGTCGGCATCGAGATCGTCCGTGCGGCCGGTATCGTTACCGGTCTCCAGATCGACCCAATCGTCGCTGTCGCCGCTATCGGTGCCGGTCTCGCCGCCGGCGTCACTGCCGCTTTCGCTCCCGCTGTCCTTCTTCGCTTCACCGTTCTCAAGGGGACGGTCGTCGTCGGCACCGTTCGGCTCATCCGTCTCCGCCCGTTCAAGCAGTGGATTGCGCTCCAACTCTCCGTCGACGAATGTCGCGAGTTCCATGTTGGAGAGTTGCAGAAGCTTGATCGCCTGCTGGAGTTGCGGCGTCATGACCAGACTGTGCGTCTGGCGTAGCTCGAGCTTTGTTGTGATCGCCATTTACGAACTCACTCGCGATCAGGAACTCATATCTTGAACTCGTCACCAAGGTAGACGCGCCGCACGTCTTCATTGTTGACGATATCGTGCGTGGTCCCGTGGGTCAGGACCATGCCGTCATGGATGATATAGGCCCGGCTGACAAGATCGAGCGTCTCACGCACGTTGTGATCGGTAATCAGGACGCCGATACCGCGCTCGGTGAGATGGCGCACCAGCGCGCGGATGTCGCCGACGGCGATGGGATCGATGCCCGCGAAGGGCTCGTCAAGAAGCATGAAGGACGGCCGCGAGGCGAGCGCGCGGGCGATCTCGACGCGGCGGCGCTCACCGCCAGACAGTCGCATCGACGGCGATTTTCTCAGGCGTGTGATGCGGAACTCCTCGAGCAAGGAGTCGAGCTGAAGCTGGCGCTCCTTCTTGTCGGGTTCGACCATCTCAAGCACGGCGAGAATGTTTTCCTCCACCGTGAGGCCGCGAAAGATCGAAGCCTCCTGCGGCAGATAGCCGATGCCGAGCCGAGCGCGCCGGTACATCGGCATTTTGGTCACGTCCCGCCCGTCGATCTTGATGGAGCCCTCATCGGCGGGGATCAGACCCGTGATCATGTAGAACACGGTGGTCTTGCCCGCGCCGTTGGGGCCGAGCAGGCCCACGGCCTCGCCACGCGCGAGATCCAGGCTGACGCCGCGCACGACCATGCGCTTCTTGAAGCTCTTAACGACGGAGCGGATGGTGAGCCAGCCATTACCGGCCTCATGCAGTCCTTCCGGTTCGCGCGCAACCGGCTGCACCGGTGCGGCGACCTTTGGGGCAGCGACTGCCTGAAGGCTTGGGAACGACAGCAACTTGCCCACTGACCCTTTCGCTCCTAGTTGAAGCGCCGGCCCGTTAAGATCGGATAAAGCGCTCGGTGCGTCTATCGAAACTCAGGTACGAGCGGCAACGGCTCGTTGTCGTCGACGGCAGGACCGCTCGGCGCTTGCGGGCTCGACGCGGCATTATCCTCAGCCTTCTTGCGCTTAGGTTTGGCGTCGCCGGGCTTTGCCCCATCCTTGGGCATAAAAAGCGCACGAATCCGACGTCCCCCAGTCGCGGCGGTGCCAGTGTTTTCGAAGCGGCTTTCACCCGTCTTCAGGTTGATGACAAGCCGGTCACCCTTTAGCACATTCTGACCTTGCGATAACACCACATTGCCACCCACGGTTACCAGCCCTGCGGGGACGTCGTAGACGGCCCAGTCGCTCGTGGTGGTCTGGTCGTCCTCGCTCGTGATGACGACGCTGCCGCGCGCCTCGATCTTGTTGATCCGCGATTCCGCGCTGTCGGTATCGCCCTTTGCCTGCTGGGTCGCTTGCTGAGGGGCGACCGGCGCTGCCTCTTCACTTTGCCCGGTCAGCTTGCCCGCGCCGCCGACATAGTGAACGTCAAGCTCGGTGGCGCGCAGCGTAGTCGTGCCCTGCACCGCCTTCACGTTGCCCTTGAAGGTCGCGTATTTCTTCGCGTCGTAAACAGTGAGCGTGTCCGACTCGATATCGATCGGCTGATCGGAATTATCAGAGAGACCGCCGAACGCGTTGTTGAGGGTCTGCGCCGGTGCCGGGCCCGCAAGCGCTATCAGCACAGCGATCGCACCGCCCACGATGGCGGATACGGATCTGGCGTTCCCTCGCCGGCTCATTGCGGTTCCATCGTTTGTGGCACGGCCTGGGGTGTACTTGCCGCGACGGGTGCTTGTTGCGGGGCCGGTGGCGCCGCGAGCCCCGACGGCGCGGCGGTTTGCGGACCGGTGGCCTGCGGTGCGCTGCGTGCGGCGGGCTTCTTCTTGCCGGTCAAGTGAACCGCGACCTTGCCGCGGAATACCAGCGTGTTCTCCCGGGACCGCAGCGTTAAAGCGTTCGCACGCACAGTGCCGTTGGTCAGCTTGAAGGAGACGGGATTGTGGGACCGCAGCGTCTGCGTCGCCATATCGAGCGTGGCGTATGAAAGTTCGCCCGTCACGCCGGCGCTCGTCTCGATGGTGATGCGATCCTTCATCAACAACCGTTCGGTCTTGCTATCGAACTTACCCCGCACGGCTTTCATCTTGGACCAGCCGCCGGACGGATTCGACACGTCCGCCGTGATGGCGTGGAGCTTGATGAGGTTGGGGTTCTTCACTTCTTGATCGGCGTATTCCGCCTTTATCACGTAGTCGCCGTTCTTCTTGTCGGCGCCTTTCAGCGTGGGATTGAGCATGCGCAGATTACCGTCGGCGATCTCCATGCCGTCGATGCTCGCCGTGAGGTCGCCCACGGTGACGCTCATCCTGGTGGAGACAAAGTATGCCGCCAGCACGAGGATCGCGACGACCGGCAGCGCCCGGCGCAGAATGTGCACGATACGGCTGTGACGCTCGGCGCTAAGGAAAGCACGCTCGCGCTCGTCCGCCGACCGCACGGTATGGTGCCGGCCTCCGCCAACGAGATTCGCCTCATATGCCATAATATCCGCCAATAATTCGCGCGACTCCGGCTTCTGTGCCCACCCAGCCTAACCTAGCCGCAGGACTTTGATCAGATTGCGACCGTGAGCCGTTGAATTTCGGGGCTTTTGGCCGCGCTAATGGGCGAAGATATCCATCTCGGCCCAGCCTTCGAGGTCGAGCTCGGCCCGCGTCGGCAGGAATTCGAAGCAGGCGCGCGCCAGGTGGTCGCGGCCTTCCCGCTTCAGCATCGCATCGAGACGATCTTTCAGCGCGTGCAAATATAGCACATCGCTCGCCGCGTAATTGAGCTGCTCGGGGGTCAGATCCGCGGCGCCCCAATCGGAGGATTGCTGCTGCTTTGAGAGCTCGACGCCCAGCAGTTCCCGGCAGATGTCCTTGAGGCCGTGCTTATCCGTATAGGTGCGGGCCAGCTTGGAAGCGATCTTGGTGCAGTAGACGGGCTTCGCCATGACGCCGAGGAAGTGCTTCAGCACGGCCACGTCGAAGCGAGCGTAATGAAAGATCTTGAGGATGCTGTCGTCCGCTAGCAGCCGCTTAAGCTCCGGCGCGTCGTAAGGGTCGTTGACCTGGACGAGAGCGGCGCTGCCGTCGCCATCGGACAGTTGCACGAGGCAAAGCCGGTCGCGATGCGGATTGAGCCCGAGCGTCTCGGTATCAATGGCGATGGCCTTGGCCTTGAAGCGGCCTTGGGGCAGATCGCCCCTGAAGAATTCGACGGTCGGTGCCTCACTCAAAGCTGTCTCACCTGCCGTCGTTGGCGCCCGTTGCCGCACGGCAACGGGGCGGGAATGGTGCCCAGGAGAAGACTCGAACTTCCACGCCCTTTCGGGCACTAGCACCTGAAGCTAGCGCGTCTACCAGTTCCGCCACCTGGGCTTGAGTGCGTT
>Ga0210068_1000137_pt1 | contig 10465 bp, 7 predicted proteins | sample RushOxbow_ThreeS_5_FD_185561 | JGI IMG/M metagenome (GOLD analysis project Ga0210068, IMG submission 185561) | Wetland microbial communities from San Francisco Bay, California, USA, that impact long-term carbon sequestration -... | ecosystem: Environmental > Aquatic > Marine > Wetlands ... | reverse complement strand
CGCACGGGCAAGCTTTCCTCGGATGTCGACCTCGACCTCCTCGCCTTCCCGCAGATCGCTGTCGAGCAGCGCCAACCCGATCGCGCGCATTCCCCTCTCGTCGGTCTGCGTGGAATCGATGCTGGTCCCGGCGCTCACCCAGTAAGGGACCATCGTCCCGCTGGTAACGAAGCCGGCGGGTTTACCGCCGCGCAGCACCCGCGCGCCGGCCCGAGCGATGCCCTTGTCGATCAAGGCGATGGGTTGAATCAGCCGCGGGAGCTCGGCGATGCTGCTGAAATCCCGCTCCGCGAACCGCCGCCACGCCTCGAACAGGTCCTCGCGCGAGTGGCTGCGCTCGGTGGTGGCGACGAGCGCGGTGAGCTGGGGAGCCAACTCTCGGTCGCCGAAGAGCTCCTCGACCGCCTTCGCGGCCTTCTCCTGCGCCACCTCCGCCGGATCGTCGTCGAGGATCTCGCATTGGGCCTTCACCGCGTCTGCCAGAGCCGAGTACGACGTGTTGCCGTAGGCGAGGCAGCGGCCGATCCGCCAGTAGAACGTGGTGGGGAGCCCCTCGACGTGCGCCGACACTTCGCGGTACAGACGGGACTTCCCGACGCCGGCCGGTCCGATGAGCGTGACGAGCGCGGGACGTCCCTCGGTCTCGACCCGGTGGAGCGTCTGCTTGAGGACCGCGAGCTCCTCGTCGCGGCCGATCAGCCGCGCCTGCATCCCGAGCGCCGGCCGCTCGCCGCGTCGCTTCTTCGCCATGACGGCGAGCGCGTCCCACGCGGGCACGGGCTCGGCCTTGCCCTTCAGGGTGAGCGCCGGGAGCTCGGTGAGCTCGATCACGTCCTTCACGGCCGCGAAGACGCTCGGTCCGACGACGATGCGGCCGGCCTCTGCGGCCGTCTGCAGCCGGGCGGCGGTGTTCACGGCGTCGCCCGTGAGCATGCGGTCTCGGGCTCCGGTGGCTCGCTCGAGGTCGACGAGCACCTCGCCCGCCTCGATCCCGATGCGCATCGCGAGCTGCGGCTTCCCCTCGGTGGCGAACCCGCGGTTCAGCTCGGACAGGACGGCGAGCATCTCGAGCGCGGCGCGGACCGCGCGCTCGGGGTCGTCCTCATGCGTCCTCGGGATGCCGAACACCGCGAGCACCGCGTCACCCATGAACTTCTCCAGGTGTCCGCCGTACCGCTCGATCTCGTGCGAGAGCCGGTCGAAGGTGCGGCCGACGACCGACTGCACGATCTCGGGGTCCTGCTCCTCGGCGAGGGTGGTCGAGCCGACCAGGTCGGCGAAGAGCGCGGTCGCGAACTTGCGCTCCATGCGGGCGGCGGCCGGCTCGTCGCCGAGCGAGGCGCCGCAGTTCAGGCAGAACTTCGCGCGTTCGGGATTCTCCTCACCGCACGAGGCGCAGGGACGCATGTGGGGAGCCTACGAGGTCGGGTCGTGTGGACGCGACCCTCCCCCCGTCTCACTCCGCAGCGGCGTCGATCGCGTCGCGGGTGGGCATGCCGTCCCGGGCCCCAACCGCTTCCACGGAGAGCGCGGCCGCCACCACCGCTCTCCTGAGCGCATCCGTGAGTCCCGAGCCCTCGAGCAGACCCGCTGCGAGCACGCCATTGAGGGTGTCGCCCGCCCCGGTCGTGTCGACCGGGCGCATCTTCGGCGCGGTCACCCTCATCTCGCCCCCGGGCCCGTAGACGATCGCGCCTTCCTCCCCGAGCGTGACGACGACCGAGAGTCCCTCGTACCCGGCCGCGAGGCGCCTGGCGCCACCTCGCGGCTCCTCGGCCTGTGCCGCCAGGATCGAGAGTTCCCCCGCATTCGGCGTGACCACCGTCGCGAACGGCAGCAGGTCATGGGCTTCGACCCGTGCGGGTGCAGGATTCACGACGACCGGCAGCCCCCGATCGTGTCCCCACATCGCCGCGGCCTCGACCGCCTGCAACGGCACCTCCAGACTCACGAGTACCGCTCCGACGCCGGCGCCGAGCGAGTGGAGCGCCGCCGTCACCCACGCCTTCGTCAACCCCGCGTTCGCCCCCGATGCGACCACGATCTGGTTCTCACCCGACGCGTCCACCGCGATCAGCGCGACGCCGGTGGCCGAGGATCGATCGATCGCGACGTGCGTGACATCGATCCCCTCGATCGCGAGCAGTTCGCGCGCCGACTCGCCGAACGCGTCGGGGCCGACCGCGCCGATCATCGCGACCCGGCCGTTCGTGCTGAGCGCGCGAGCGGCGGCGACGGCCTGGTTCCCGCCCTTGCCGCCCTGGTGTTGGGAGAACTCGCCTCCGACGACCGTCTCGCCTGCGCCGGGCAGGTGCGATCCGCGCACGACCAGGTCGACGTTGATCGCTCCGACCACGGCGAGCGTGTCGCCGCCTATCGGGCTCACGCAGGAGCCTCGACGAGGGACCGGAGCCGGTCGGCGAATCGCGTGAGGACTCGCTCGACGTCGACGTCGAGCGCGACGCGGGCGTTCTCTTCGGGCTCCCACCCGATGGGCCACGGGCTGTGGCGCACGCCGCGCAGGTCGGCCACCGTCATGCCGCGCGTCCACTGGCCGTCGGTCTCGACCTCGACGCGGGTCGTCTCGAAGGTGCCGAGGGTCTCGTCGATCGCGAGCGCGAGGGCGAGCGGATCGTGCATCGCGGCCCCGCCGGTCACGCCGGTGCGCTCGTAGAACTCGATGTAGTACGGCACGGACTGCTGCAGGAAGCGGCCGACCGGCGAGGCCGGCATCGGCTCGCAGATCGCGTCGAGCGCTGCCCGCGAGAGCTGCACGCGATCGGTCACGTCGAGCCCTGCACAGAGCGGGAGCTTCTGGGGCGAGCGCCCCGAGAACCCGCGGAACACCGCCTGCGCCGCGTCGGGATCGACCCAGATGTTCGCCTCGGCGGCCGGTGTCGCGTTCCCTCCGCGCGCGAACGCGCCCCCCATGATCGCGAACCCGGCGAGCAGCTCGGGCAGCCCGGGTTCCTCGGCGAGCGCGAGCGCCACGTTCGTCAACGGGCCGGTCGCGACGAGTAGCACCTCGCCCGGACGGGTCCGGGCTATCTCGACGAGCAACCGGGCGGCCGATCGAGACGAGGGTGCACGCGAGGGGGTCGGGAGATCGGCCTCGCCGAGTCCTCGCTCACCGTGCACGAACGAGAACGGTTCGTGGTCGCGCACCAACGGCCTCGCCGCGCCCCTCGCGACCTCGACCTCGTCGAGCCCGACGAGCTCGAGCACCGCGAGCGTGTTCCGCGTGGCGTGCTCGACCGTCACGTTGCCCATCACGCTGGTCGCCGCGATCAGCTCGACCTCGGGGGATGCGGCCGCGTAGAGCAGCGCGAGCGCGTCGTCGACGCCGGTGTCGACATCGAGGATCAGAGGCTGCGCCATGGGCGAAGACTACCGACCGTAGACTCACATCGAGTCTTCCCGAAGAGAGCGTTCGATGGAGCCCTCTGAGTACGAGTTCAGCCGCCAGGATCTCGACTTCCTGCACTGGTGGGGTGTGCCGACGTTCTTCCGGTGCCCACACGTTCCCGATCCCGCCGAGTGCGACATCGCGCTCGTCGGCGTGCCGCATAGCTCGGGGAACGGCACGACGTGGCGCGACCAGCATCTCGGACCCCGCTCGATGCGCGACGTCTCGATGGCGTACCGGCGTTTCCATCTGAAGTGGCAGCTCGATCCGTGGAGCGCGTGTCGCATCCACGACGTCGGCGACGTGCCGATCTACGAGTCGCTCGTGAACGACCGGGCGGTGCGCGAGATCGAGGTCTTCTACGGGGCGATCGACCGCGCCGGCGCGCGTCCCGTCTCGATCGGCGGCGACCACTCGATCTCGCTCGCGATCCTGCGCGCGATCGCTGGGCCCGAGTCGAGGCACGGCCAGCCTGCCGCGGTCGTGCACTTCGACGCGCACTACGACACCTACGACGACTTCCCGAACTGGTACGGGGCTCGCGACAGTGCGGGCCACTGGGCCTCGAAGTCGGTGCACGAGCACCACGTCGCCGCGACCCGCAGCGTCCAGATCGGCATCCGCGGTCATGATGTCTGGATGGACCCCGGGAAGACGAGCCGCGAGCTCGGCTACCGGATCGTCACGAAGGACGAATTCGACGACGAGCTCGGCATCGACGGCACCGTCCAGCTGATCCGCGAGCGCGTCGGGGACCTGCCCGTGTACGTCTCGTTCGACCTCGACGCGCTCGACACGACGATCGCGCCGGCGGTCTCGAATCCCGAGCCCGGCGAGGAAGGCCTCACGATGAAAGAGGCGATCCGGGTGCTGCAGGGCATGCGCGGGATGAACCTGATCGGCGCCGACGTCGTGGAGCTCATGCCCTCGCTCGACTCCCCGAACTCGATGACGGCACAGAACGCCACGCGCATCGCGTTCGAGCTGATCTGCCTGATCGCCGACGGCGTCGGGCGCGCCGACTCGGCGGGCTAGGCAGTTGTCGCAGGTTCCAGCTCGAAGCCGATCAGGCTGGCCGCGACCTCCTGACACATGCGCTGCATGTGCTCGGGGCCGACCTGCGTGTCGTTCATCAAGACCTGGATCGCGAGGCCGTCGATCAGCGCGCCGAGCTTCAGGCCGATCTCGTCGGCGTCCTCGCCCTCGTCGAACTCGCCGGTGGTGCGTCCCTGCCGCACGATGTCCGCGATCGACTGGCGCCAACGGCGGTCGAGCACCTCCCGCTCCTTGGCGAGCGCGGGGTCACGGAGGGCTCGCACCCAGATCTCGATCCACAGCGCCCACTCCTCGAGGCGCTCGAAGTCGGGCAGCAGCCCGGGGACCGAGAGGTCTATCAGGCGCCAGAGTTGGTCGCGGGCGGAGTCGAGGCGCCGCAGGTCGCGAGCCTGCGCGAGGTAGTACTTGTCGTTCGCGTAGGTGAGCGCCTCGACGAGCAGGCGATCCTTGGACTCGAAGTAGTAGAGGATCAAGCCGGGGGAGACGCCACACCGCTCGGCGATGTCCTGGATGCGCGTCTCGGCGAGCCCTCGGTCGGTGATCACGCGCGCGGCCGCTTCCAGGATCTCTTGATGGCGATCCTTGCCGTTCTTCTGACGTGCGCGAGCCAACGGTGACCTCCGTCCTGAACGCCGTACAGCTCGGAGCTGCGGACGCCCGTTCCTTGTATGAACGTTCAGACAACTGTACCGGCATGACCTGCGAAATCAAAATCGGAGGTCAGCAGCAATCGAGTTGACTGGTGATTCAAAGTCAAGCCATACTTCCCGGGTTCCAGATCGAACGTCAGAGGGGAAGGACTGCTCGTCATGGCTTCGAACACCTACGACGCGATCGTCATCGGCGGCGGTCACAACGGACTCACGAGCGGCGCGTACTTCGCTCGCCACGGCGCTCGGACGGTCGTGCTGGAGAGCCGACCGAAGACCGGAGGCGCCGCCGATACGAGCGCCCCGTTCGCCGATCACCCCGACATCAACGTCACCACCTACAGCTACGTGATGTCGCTGATGCCGCCCACGATCATCCGCGAGCTGAACCTGAAGCGCCACGGGTACGACGTGACGCCGTTCGGTCCGTACTTCCAGGCCTTCCCGGACGGGCGCGCCATCACCGTCTACGCGGACGACGCGCGCAAGAGCTACGACTCGATCGCTCAGTTCTCGAAGAAGGACGCCGACACGCTGCCGAAGTGGGAGGCGTGGATGAAGGGCGTCTCCGACGTGCTCGGCCCGCTCTTGCTGAGCGTGCCGCCCCATGTGGGTTCGATGAAGCTCGGCGACCTGCTCCCGCAGCTGCAGACCGCATGGAACATGCGCAAGCTCGGGCAGCGTGGGGTGGCCGACGTGACCCGGCTGTTCACGATGAGCGTGACCGACCTGCTCGACGACTGGTTCGAGTCCGACGCGATCAAGGCGATGCTCACGGTCAACGGCGTGATCGGCACGTGGGCCGGTCCCGACGAGCCCGGCACCGCCTACGTGATGCTGCACCACTCGATCGGCGACGTCGGCGACGGCCATCTCGGCAGCTGGGGCTTCCAGCAGGGCGGCATGGGCGCGGTGAGCGACTCGATCCGTCGCAGCGCGGAGTCGTTCGGCTGTGAGGTGCGCACCGAGGCGAAGGTCGCGAAGATCCTCACCCGCGGCGGCCGCGCGGTGGGCGTGGCGCTCGAGAACGGTGAGGAGCTGCGGGCTCCGGTCGTCGTGAGCTGCATCCACCCGAAGATCGGGTTCCTCGATCTGCTCGACCGCAACGAGCTGCCCGCCGACTTCGTCTGGGACATCGAGCGCTGGAAGACGCGTTCCGGCACGGTGAAGGTCAACGTGGCGATCAGCGAGCTGCCGAACTTCACGGCGATGCCCGGCACGGAGCAGCAGGACCACCACACCGGGTCGGTCGAGCTCTGCTTCTCGCCGCAGTACGCGGAGCGCGCGTTCCAGGATGCGCACATCGAGCGCAAGCCCGCCGTCGCGCCGTTCGTCGACGGCACGATCCCGACGACGCTCGACAAGAAGCTGGCGCCCGAGGGGGTGCACGTCTTCTCGATGTTCACGCAATGGGTGCCCGAGGACTGGGTGAACGAGCCCCACCGTGACGAGCTCGACGCCTACGCGCAGCGCATCTTCGACGGGTACAACGAGCTCGCGCCGAACTTCAAGGACTCGATCATCGACTACCAGGTGATCGGGCCGTACGACATGGAGCAAGACCTCGGGCTGATCGGCGGGAACATCTTCCACGGTGAGCTCTCGGTGGACCAGCTGTTCCACATGCGCCCGGCGCCCGGGTTCGCCGACTTCCGCACACCGGTCAAAGGCCTGTACCACGGCTCGTGCGCGACCCATGGTGGGGGCGGCGTGAACGGCATCCCCGGGTGGCAGGCGTACAAGGCGGCCGTGAAGGACAAGGCCATCTCGAAGAAGTAGTGGCGACGGTCGCCGACGACGTGACCCGCACGAGGCCGAGCCTCGAGCCGATGCTCGAGGCTCGGTCCGTCGCGATCGTAGGCGCCTCGGTCAAGGAGGGCTCGCTCGGCCGGGCGATGCTCGAGGAGCTGCGGCGCGGCGGCTACGACGGCGACGTTTGGCCCGTGAACCCCGGATACGACGAGGTGCTGGGGCTCACGTGCTATCCCTCGATCGGCGACGCTCCCGGTTCGCCCGACCTCGCGATCCTCGGGGTGGCGAACCATCGCGTCGAGCAGGCGGCGCGCGACGCCGTGGCCGCCGGCGCTCGGTCGCTCGTGACGTTCTCCTCGCTGTTCGAGGAGGAGCCGCCGGAGCCGGGCCTGCCCCCCCTGCCGGATCGCCTGGCTGCGGTCGTGCGCGACGCCGGCATCCCGCTCTGCGGGGGCAACGGCATGGGCTTCCTGCATGAGACCGTGCATCTGCGCGCCACCGGGTTCCCGACGCCCGACGACCTGCGGCACGGACCCGTGACGTTCATCTCGCATTCCGGGTCGGCGTTCGCGGCGCTCGCCTTCAACGACCGCGGCATCGGATTCAACCTGCTCGTCTCGAGTGGCCAGGAGATCGGCTCGACGATGGCCGACTACATGGCCTACGCGCTCGACCGGGGCGAGACGCGGGTGCTGGCGTTGCTGCTCGAGACCGTGCGAGACCCCGAGGGCTTCGTCGCGGAGCTGGAACGTGCCCGCGAACGCGATGTGCCCGTGATCGCCCTGAAGGTCGGGCGCACCGAGGGCTCGAAGGCGATGGTCACCGCGCACTCCGGTGCGCTCGCGGGCGAGCATGGCGCGTACGAGGCGCTGTTCGACGCGTACGGCGTGCACGAGGTGCTGACGCTCGAAGAGATGGCCGATGCGATGGAGCTGTTCTCGTCGCCTCGGCGCGTGAGCGGCGGCAGCGGCATCGTGGCCATGTTCGACTCAGGCGGCGAGCGAGCCTTGTTCGTCGATCGGGCCCACGACCTCGATGTGCCGTTCGCGCCGGTCGGCGCCGACACCCTCGCCGCGGTCGACGACATCCTCGACCCGGGCCTCGTCGCGGCGAACCCGCTCGACGCCTGGGGCACCGGCATCGACGCCGACCGCATCTTCGTCGAGTCGCTCCTGGCCCTGCAGAACGACATCGAAGCCGCGGTATCGGTGTTCTCGGTCGATCTCACGCGCCAGGGTGAGCCCTACGACGAGGGCTACCTGGAGGTCGCGAAGGCCGTCTGGGAGCGGTCCGCGAAGCCGTTCTGCGTGCTCTCGAACCTGGCGAGCGCCGTCGCGCTCGAGGAGGCCACGTACCTGCGCGACCTCGGTATCCCCGTGCTGGAAGGCACGTCGTCGGGGCTCGTCGCGCTCCGAGCGCTGCTCGCCCATCGCGACGTGCGGGTCCGTCCGCTCGCGACGCCCCCTGCCCCCGTCAACGACGACGTGCGCGCACGGTGGCGGGAGCGGTTGGCCACGCGCGAGGAGGTCGGCGAGCTCGAAGCACTCTCACTGCTTGCCGACTACGGCGTGCCCGTCGTGCAGGCCCGCTCCGCGACGTCCGCCGACGACGCGATCGCCGCGGCCGAGGCGATCGGGTTCCCCGTCGTCGTGAAGACCGCCGCACCGGGCGTGCAGCACAAGTCCGACGTGGGCGGGGTGCGGCTCGGCCTCGCCGATGCCGACGCGGTTCGCGACGCGTACGCCGACATCGCCGGGCGGCTCGGCCCGCAGGTCGCCATCGCGGCGATGGCGCCCGAGGGCGTGGAGGTCGCGCTCGGCCTCGTGCGCGATCCGACGTTCGGCCCGCTCGTGCTGGTCGCAGCGGGAGGGGTCTTCGTGGAGGTTCTGCACGATCGGGCGTTGGCGCTGGCTCCGTTCGACGAGGTCGGTGCACGGCGCCTGATCGACCGGCTGCAGGTGCGGCCGCTGCTCGACGGCGTGCGAGGGTCTGAGCCAGGCGACGTGGACTCGCTGGCGGCCGCGGCGTCACGGTTGTCGGTGCTCGCAGCCGACCTCGGGGATCTGCTCGACGCGTTGGACGTGAACCCGTTGATCGTCTCGCCCGACGGGTGCGTCGCGGTCGACGCTCTGGTGGTGCCGACTTCCTGACCCCGGGTTATCGCTCTCGATGCCCCGGGGTGCAACACGTTGCTGTCCATCCGCTATCGTTCCGGTCGGAGGTGTTGTCGAATGCTCGGAAGGTCCCCCCTCGCCGTGAGGATCGCTGTCTTCGCTCTCGCGGCGTCACTCCTCGCCACCCTCGCAGGATCATCAGGTTCGGCGTCCGCGACCCCGAGGAAGCGACCCGACCGCACGTGGATGACGAGCGGGAAGGTCTACGCGTTGGCCCGCGCCGGAGACAAGATCCTGATCGGAGGTGACTTCAACAAGTTGTTGCCCCCGCGAGGCAGCGGGAAGAAGCCCATCCAGGTCATGAACCTCGCCGCGATCGACATCTCCTCCGGCACGCCCGTAAGGTCCTGGCGTCCCCGAGTCACGGGCACCGAGGCGGTCGTGCGCGCTCTGGCCGTATCGGGCGGCACCGTCTACGTCGGCGGGCGGTTCGACTCGCTCGCCGGTGCGGACGTTCAGAACATGGGCGCCGTGCAACTCTCCGACGGCACCGCCGTCTCCGGTTTCGCCCCCGCCATCAGCGGCACGATCTACACGCTCCTGGCGTCGGCGGACCGGCTCTACGCGGGGGGGGCGTTCGGCAAGGTCGACGGGGCCGGGAGGCTGAAGCTCGCGGCGTGGGATCTGCCGTCGCGTGACCTGACGAGTGAATGGCGCCCGCGCGCCGTGGGGGGTTCCGTTCGCGACATGACCTTCGACGCGAGTGGCAACTCGATCTTCCTCGGCGGGGCGTTCAACGAGATGGCACAGGCTGGCTCGACGTTCCCGAGGGAGAGCGTCTCGAAGGTCGATGCGCAGACCGGTGCGCTGCGTACGTGGGCGATCCCGGAGGGCAAGGTGGGGAAGCCGCAGGTCGCATGGTCCCTCGAGTCCACGGCCTCTCGATTGCATGGCGGTTTCGGACGGGGTCCGAACTTCGCGGCGTCGTTCAAGTCCGACGGCAAAGTCGGCACCCGCTTCTGGCGACTGAGGCTCGTCGGTAACGTGCAGACGGTCGAGCTCTCGCCGAACGGAAAGCGGCTGTTCTTGGGTGGTCATTTCGGGACGGCCGAGCTTCAGCAACGCAAATGCGGACGTCCGCTCCGTGGTCTGATCTCGGTGCGTCCGAGCACCGGGAAAGTGTTCTGCGATTGGATCCCGAGGCTGGAGCCGTTCGGGGCGAACTACAACGGACCATGGACGATGCTCGCGATCGGAAGGCGACTCTGGGTGGGTGGCGGTTTCGTGAAGATCGGCGGCGTCGAGCAGCGGAACCTGGCGCGCATCAGGCTCTGACGGATGGTCGTCAGGCGATCAGTTCGTCGAGCGCGTACCGCTCGAACCGGTTCCGGCATGGGTTCTGCGGCGCGACCCAGAGCGTGCGGTTCGCGACGTCGGCGACCATGCCGAACATGATCGCGCTCGACTCGGGGCCTTCGGCGGGGTCC
>Ga0210068_1000136_pt1 | contig 10498 bp, 9 predicted proteins | sample RushOxbow_ThreeS_5_FD_185561 | JGI IMG/M metagenome (GOLD analysis project Ga0210068, IMG submission 185561) | Wetland microbial communities from San Francisco Bay, California, USA, that impact long-term carbon sequestration -... | ecosystem: Environmental > Aquatic > Marine > Wetlands ... | reverse complement strand
CAACCCGCGACCACGTCCTCGACCTCTGAGGGGTCGATCCCGGCCCGCTCGATCACCTCCGAGTAGACCTTGGCGAGCAGGTTCGAGGCGTGGACGTCCTTGTAATAGCCCTTCTCCTCGTGGCCGCGCCCGATCGGGACGCGCACCGCCTCGACGATGACGACTTCGCGCCCGCTGAACTTGCCGTTTCCGTTCTCCGCCATCGCCGCCCTCCGATCGATTGACTGGTCAGTCAACCAAGGGTACCGGGCGCGCGCGCCGGGCCGCGTCTGATAGGAACCCGTCCTCAATGAGCGGGAGCAACGGGTACGAGAGTCCGGGGATCGCCGGCAGCGGCGCCATCGCCACGGGGCTAGCTGCTGTTTCGACGACGACCGCCGACACGATCCTGCTCGCGCGCAGCGAGGCCTCGGCCTGGCGCGCCGAGGAGAAAGTGGTCGCCGCCTGCGCCAAGATCGAAGGCGCCGAGCCCTCGCGCCTGCGCGTCACCACCGACCCGGCCGACCTCGCCGACTGCGACGTCATCGTCGAGGCGATCATCGAGGAAGTCGAGCCGAAGGGCGAGCTGCTCTCGACGATCGCGGAAGCCTGCCCCAAGGCCGACCTGGCGACGACGACCTCCTCGCTCAGCGTTGCCGAGATCGCGACCGCGGCGAGCATCCCCGGCCGCCTCGCCGGCCTCCACGTCTTCAACCCTGTGCCGCGGATGAAGCTGGTCGAGGTCTGCTTCCCCGACGGCACCGAGGGCGCCCGCGAGAAGATGCTCGCCTGGTGCGCGGCGCTCGGCAAGACCGCGGTCGAGGTTCCCGACCAGGCCGGCTTCGTCGTCAACCGCCTGCTCTTCCCCTACCTCTTCGACGCCGTTCGCATGATGGAGCGGACCGGCATGGAGGCAGGCGAGGTGGACACCTGCATGAAGCTCGGGGCCGGGCACCCGATGGGCCCACTGGCCCTGCTCGACTTCGTCGGGCTCGACGTCGCCGAGGCGATCGGCGACGCCCTCTACGCCGACTCGAGCGAGCCGGCCCACAAACCGCCCGGCCTGATCGTCGAGATGGTCGGCGAAGAGAAGCTCGGCCGCAAGGCCGGCGCCGGCTTCTACTCGTACGACTGAGCCCGGCTCACTGCTTGCCGGCCAGGTCCCAGATCACGTCGGCCACGGAGATCGTCGCCGGGTCCTCGGCGAGCCAGTAGCCGCCGTGGGCGCCGCGCTTGGTCCTGACCATCCCGGCATGCTTGAGGTCGAGGAGGATGTGCTCGAGGAACTGCAGCGGGATGTCCTGCGCGTCGGCGAGCCTCTCCCCCTTTACCGGCCGGTCGTCGCCGGCCGCGGCCAGCTCCGCCGCGGCCCGCACCGCATAGTCAGCCTTCGCAGAAACACGCATGATTGGAGTAAATCAGCCGCTCGGCCGACTCAGCCCACCGAGTCGAGCGCCAGCTCGGCGGCTTCGCGCTGGCGCCGCTTGTGCAGGATTCGCGGCGCGGCGAGGATCGCGCCGAGCCCGAGAGCGGCGACCGCGGCGGCGATCGGCCAGACGGTGGGGTCGCCCTTCTGGATCGTGACGATGCCCGAGCCGACCAGGACCAGCCCGAGCGCGGTGCGGAGGAAGCCCTGCGGGGCGCGGCCGGAGAGCGCCGCGCCGATCACCACGCCGGGGACCGAGCCGACGAGGATGTTGGCCGCGAGGCCGAGATCGACGTTGCCGCCGATCCAGTGCGCGATCCCGGCCGCCCAGAGCAGCACCGCGGCGTGGAAGACGTCGGTCCCGACGACTTTCTTCGGCGAGAGCCGGTAGACGGCGATCAGCAGGATCGCGATCACCGTGCCCGATCCGGCCGAGGTGACGCCGATGACGAAGCCGGTGGTCGCCCCGATCGCGACGGCGGCGATCTTGTGGCGACGTTCGACGTCGAAGCGATCGCGCTCGTCGACCAGGTTGCGCAGGATCAGCGCCCTGGTCAGCGTGATCACCCCGACCATCAGCAGCGTCCCGCCGAGCACCGCGTAGACGATCGCGTCGAGGCGGTCTTCGCTGATGTGCTTCTGCAGCTCGGAGACGATCGCGACGCCGATCACCGCGGCCGGGACGCTTCCCAGCGCCAGCCACTTGACCAGCTCCATGTTGACCGTCTTCATCCGCAGGTGGCGCCAGCCGCCCACCGTCTTCGTCACCGCGGAGTAGAAGATGTCGGTGCCGATCGCCGTCGTCGGCTGAATGCCGAAGATCAGGATCAGAAGCGGCGTCATCAGCGAGCCGCCGCCCATGCCCGTCATGCCAACGAGAATGCCGATTCCTAGTCCGAAGACGATGATTGCTGGGTCCATGATCCGCTTCCGCGCTGTTGCTTATCGACTTTCCTGACCTCTTTGGTCAGAAGTGCAAGTCCGCCAGGATACCTGAGATGCCCGCGAAAGCCAAGGAATTCGGCGTCGCAGAGCCGTTGTCCTCCCCGGCCGCTGCCGCCGGCGCGGAGGTCTCGCTCCGCGGCCTCGCTCACCACTACGGCGACCTGCAGACGATCGACGGGATCGACCTGGAGGCGCCGTCGCACTCGGTCCTCGGCCTGGTTGGCCCATCCGGCTGCGGCAAGTCGACCCTGCTCGAGCTGATCGCCGGCCTGCAGGAGCCGACCGCGGGCGAGATCGCGCTCGGCGCGGCAAGCGCGGCCCGAGACCGCCTCTCGCGCTGCGCCTTCATGCCCCAGCGCGACCTCCTCCTGCCCTGGCTGAGCGCGATCGACAACGCCGCCCTGGCGCTGCGCAACCGGGGCATGCGCCGCGGCGAGGCGCGACGGGAGGCGGGGCGCCTCTTCGGACGCTTCGGCCTCGATGGCTTCGAGCGCGCCCGGCCGGCTGAGCTATCCGGCGGCATGCGCCAGCGGGTCGCCTTCCTGCGCACCCTGGTCGCCGGCAAGCCCGTGGTGGCGCTCGACGAGCCCTTCGCGGCGCTCGACGCGATCACACGCGCCGAGATGCAGCAGTGGCTGGCGGGGGCGCTCGACGCAGATCCGCGCACGGTCGTCCTCGTCACCCACGACGTCGAGGAGGCCCTCTACCTCTGCGACCGGGTCGCGGTGCTCTCAGCGCGGCCGGCCCGGGTCGTCGACGAGCTCAGCGCCCCCGCCCCCCGCGTGGCCGAGCGCGACGATGCGGTCACCGATCCAGAGTTCGTCGCCGTCCGCGAGCGGGCGCTGCGAGCGCTGCACGAGGGAATGCGATGAGGCGCTGGCTGCTGCCGACGCTGCTGCTCGCGGCCCTGGTCGGGGCCTGGCAGCTCGCGGCGAGCAGCGGAGCCCTGGCCAACCTCCTCGACCTGCCGCCGATCCTCGTCCCGTCGCCGATCGAAGTCGGCGAAGCGCTTTCCGAGCAGCGGCATCTCTACGCCGAAAACGCCTGGGCGACGCTGCGGGAGATCCTGCTCGGCCTCGCGATCGCGCTTGCGGTGGGCGTCGCGGCCGGCCTAGCCATGCACCTGTCGAAGGTCGCACGCGACACCCTCAGCCCCCTGATCGTCGCCTCGCAGGCGGTGCCGATCGTCGTCATCGCCCCGATCCTGGTCATCTGGTTCGGATACGGCATCTGGCCGAAGGCGGCCGTCGTCGCGCTCATCTGCTTCTTCCCGATCGCCCTGGGAGTCCTCTCGGGGCTGGCGTCGGCCGACCCCGCGGCAACCAAGATGATGCGCACGCTCGACGCCACCCGTGGGCAAATCCTCTGGCGGGTCGAGAGCCCAGGGGCCCTGCCCAGCTTCTTCACCGGCGCCAAGATCGCGGTCGTCATCGCCCCGATCGGGGCCGTCTTCGGCGAGTGGGTCGGGTCGAACCAGGGCCTCGGCCGCGCGATCATCTACGACAACGCCCAGCTCCAGGCGGCCGGCCTCTTCGCCGACGTGGTCGTCCTCGCGGCAATGGCCCTCGCTCTCTACGGACTCCTCGCGCTCGCCGAGCGTCGTGTCGTCACTTGGCGATAGAAAGCAGGGGATGAGGCGCTCCCCCCTCGCAGCGATCGCGGCCGCCGTCGCCCTCTTGGCGCTGGCGCTCGGCCTCGCCGCCTGCGGCGAGAAGAGCGAGGAGGTGAGCGCTGAATCCGAGCCGCTCAGCCTGACTCTCGACTTCTACCCCAACCCCGACCATGCCGGCATCTACATGGCGCAGAAGCTCGGCTACTTCGAAGACGCCGGGCTCGACGTCAGCGTCCGCACGCCGTCCGACCCCGCGGCGCCGCTGAAGCTGCTCGCCGCCGGCCGCACCGACCTGGCCATCTCCTACGAGCCCGAGGTCGTGCTCGCCGCCGACAAGGGCCTCGGCACGGTCGCCGTGGGCGCCCTCGTCAACCGTCCCCTGACCTCGATGATCTGGCTGAGGAAATCAGGCATCGAGGGCATCGCCGGCCTCAGGGGCAAGACGATCGCGACCGCGGGCATTCCCTACCAGGACGCCTACCTGAAGACGATCCTCGCCCGCGCCCAGCTGAAGCCCTCCGATGTCAAGTCGGTCAACGTCGGCTTCGGCCTGCTGCCGGCGCTGGTCGGCGGCAGCGCCCAGGCGATGCTCGGCGGCTTTCGCAACGTCGAGGGGGTCGACCTGCGCCTGCGCGGCAAGCAGCCGGTGGTAACTCCCGTCGACCAGCTCGGCGTGCCCACCTACGACGAGCTCGTCCTCGTCGCCCGCCGCAAGGAGCTGGCAGAGGACCCGCGCACGATTCAGCTCTTCCTCGCCGCCCTGGCGCGCGGCACCGCGGCCGCCGTGGCGAACCCGAAGGCGACCACGAAAGCCCTGCTCGAAGCCAATCCCGACCTCGACCCGAAGCTGACCCGCGCCGAGGTGGCGGCGACGCTGCCCCTCCTCGACCCGCCCCGGCGGGGCAAGCCCTATGCCTATTTGAACGCGGCGCAGTGGCGCACGTTCACCGCCTGGATGCGCGACAACGAGCTGATCGCCAGCTTGCCGCCAGCAAGCAGCGAGCTGAGCAACGCCTACCTGCCGGGCGAGATCCCCGAGTAGAGCGGAGCGCCTTCGCTCAGCAGGGCGGCGATCCGCTCCGCCGGCAGCGCCTTGGCGAAGAGGTGACCCTGGGCGTAGTCGCAGCCGAGCCGGGTCAGCTCGGAAAGCTGGGCGTCGTTCTCGACCCCCTCGGCGATCACGTCGAGTGAGAGGGCGCGAGCCATGCCGACGATCGCCTCGACGATCGCCGTGCGCTCCTGCTCGACCCCTAGGGCTTCGACGAAGGAGCGGTCCACCTTCAGGGCGTCGAACGGGAAACGGTTGAGATAGGCGAGCGAGGAGTAGCCGGTGCCGAAGTCGTCGAGGACGAGGCCGACGCCGAGCTCGCTGAGCGCCTCGAGGCTGCCGCTCGCGGTCGCCGACTCGACCAGGGCGCTCTCGGTCACCTCCAGGCGCAGGTTGACCGGGTCGAGGCCGGTCGCGGTGAGGATCTCGGCGATCGAGCCGGCAAGGTCGGGGCTCGTCACCTGACGGGCGGAGAGGTTGACCGAGACATCGAGCGGACGCTCGTCGGGGCGCAGCTCGTGCCAGGTGAGCGCGTCGCGGCAGGCGCTCTCCTGCACCCAGCGACCGAGCGGCTCGATCAGTCCGCTGTCCTCCGCCACGGCGACGAACTCACCTGGGTCGAGCAGGCCGCGCTCGGGGTGGCGCCAGCGCACCAGCGCCTCGAGGCCGACGATCTCGCCGCTGCGGATCGCGATCATCGGCTGGTAGTGGAGCTCGAGCTCGTCGCGCTCGAGCGCGCGGCGCAGCTCACGCTCGACCTGCAGCCGCTGCAGGGCGCGGGCGCGCATGTCGGCGTCGAAGAGCTCGCAGCGGGCGCGGCCGCGTTCCTTGGCCCGGTACATGGCGGCGTCGGCGTCGCGAATCAGCATGTCGGCCTCGACCCGCTCGCGCGTGGATGGGCGGGCGACGGCGATGCCGATGCTGGCGGAGACGAAGTGGTCGACGCCCCCCATCTCGTAGGGCTCGGCGAAGGCGGCGGCAATGCGGTCGGCGATCGCCACCGCCTCGGCCTCGTCGGCGAGGCGGTCGACGAGGATGCCGAACTCGTCGCCGCCGAAGCGGGCGACGATGTCTCCGGGACGCAGGTGGGCACGCAGCCGCGGCGCCACCGCTCGCAACAGCTCGTCGCCGGCGTGGTGTCCCATGCTGTCGTTGATCAGCTTGAAGTTGTCGAGGTCGAGGAAGAGGATGCCGACCGGCGAGCCGGAGACGGCGCTTCGCTTGAGGGCGACACCGAGTGAGTCGACGAAGCTGAGCCGGTTGGGCAGGCCGGTCAGGGGGTCGTGCAGGACGCGGTGGCGCAGCGCCTCGTCGGCCGCATGGCGCTCGATCGCGTCGGCGAGGACGTTGGCGAGCGCCTGGACGAAGTGGACGTCCTGCGGGGTGAAGCGATTCGGCTCGGCGGAGTGGACGTCGAGGACGCCGAAGGGCCGCTGCTTGCCGTCGATCGTCACGGCAAGGCTGCTGCGAACCCCCATCACGCGCAGGACGGGCGGCATCGAGAAGCGACGCTCCGCCTGCCAGTCGTCGACGATCACGTGCAGGCGCGAGTCGAGCGCAGCGCCCGCGTGCGAGTCGCGCGCCGCCGAGGCCCGCTCGGAGCCCTCGACTCGGCCGTCGAGGCCGGCGCGCAAGCTGAGGTGGCGCCCGTCGCGACCCGTCTCCCAGACGCAGGCCGCGGCCACGCCGTCGATCTCGCCGAGCAGCTTGACCGCCTCGTCCATCAGCTGGTCGGGCTCGCCGGCCTTCAGCGCCCGGCCGCCGAGCTGGGCGACCGCCGCCTGCTGGGCCGCGGCGCGGCGCAGCTCCTGCTCGGCCGACTTGCGCTCGGTGATGTCGTAGAGGACGCCGTGCCAGATCGGCGCCCCCGACTCGTCGGGCTCGAGCACCGCCTCGTCGAGGATCCAGACCGTGCCTCCATCGCGGGTGAGCATCCGGTAGTCGACCGGTGGCGGGTTGCGGTCGCCCAGCGTCTTGCGCGTCTCCTGGGCGAGCGCCCGCTCGCGATCCTCGGGATGAAGCAGACTCGCCCAGAGGTCGGGGTCGGCCAGCCATTCCTCAGGGGTGTAGCCAAGAATCTCCTCGATCTGCGGGCTGACGTAGCGCCAGCGCCCACCCTCGCCCAGCTCGGCCGCGTAGACGATCGCCGGCAACCGCTCGACCAGGTACCGGTAGCCCTCGCCGCTGGCCGAGATCTGGCCAAGGAACTCGTCGACTCGCTTTTCGGGCCAGCCGCCGCCGATCCCAATCTCGCGCTCCATCGATGGTCTATCGGCGCAGGCGCACTCCTTATTGAAAGATGAGCGGTATCTATTTAGGAACGCCTCCGGTACGCTAGGCCAGTCGACCGGGACCCAACAGCAAGGAGAGAATGATGAGACGCTCCACAATCCTCGCCTTCGTTGTCGCAGTGCTTCTGTCGGTCCCGGCTACACAAGCGAGTGCGGAACAGCTGGTGAAGGTCAACATCGTTGGCGACGGAGAAGGCGAAGTTCGATTTGGAGATCCGGAAATTCTTCTGGGCTTGCCGCCGCTCGAATGCAAATACACACCCCCTGGCCCCGCCACGGGCGTCTGCGAAAGCGAAATGACTGTAGAACTCGGCCTCGAAGCCCTCTGGGCCGAGGCGATAGCTGCGCCCGGTTCCCAGTTCGTCAAATGGACGGTCCAATCGGGCGAAGTCGAAGGCTGTGGAACGTTCGCCTCTTGCTACCCACTTGTGCAGCCGCCGGGGTCGGGTACCGGCCACTCAGAAATCACCGCCGAATTCGCGTGCGATGTGCCGGGAACCTGTTCAGAATTCGTCGTCGTTGACCCTGCTTGGCACCTGACGCTGACCAAGGCCCCCGACCCCTCAACGGGCGAAGGGACCGGCTCGGTCTCATCCAAGCCCAAGGGCGTCAAGTGCGGTGTGAACTGCACCGAAGCGGCATCGCCATTTCATCCCGGTGTATTGGTGACACTGAAAGCCAAACCCTCCAAAGAATCGACCTTCGTCGAATGGACGGGTGCCTGCAGCGGGGTCGAAAGCCTCGAATGCACGGTGCTGGCCGAAGGAGGCTTTGGAGAAGAAACGCTCGAAGCGATCTTCACCGGCAAATCCAAGCCGATCGAAAACCCCCAGGCGCTGACCGTCGACAAGGGCGAAAGCTCCGGTCAGGGCACGGTCAGGGCGTACGGCGGCCTCGGTTGTGAAGCAGACTGCTGGTGGACCACCGTTCTCTACCAGGGTCCGCCAAAGGCGAAGACCGTGAAGCTCAAACAGACTGCGGCCTTTGGCTCTGAATTCGTCAAATGGGTCGGCTGTGACTCCGAAGAAGAAGAAGGCGTCGTCTGCCTGGTGACGATGGAAACCGATCGCACGGTCAGCGCCGTCTTCGACGCGTTGCCAAACAAAGTCCTGACGGTCAACAAGAGCTACGAAACCGGCAAAGGCCGGGTCATCTCCAAACCGACGGGCGTCAAGTGCGGCTTCTACTGCATCCAGGCGGTGGCCGAGATGCCCGAAGGCGCGGCGATCGAACTGAAGGCCAAGCCCGCCAAAGAAGTCGAATTCGTCGAATGGGTTGGTGGCGATTGCGATGAAAGCACCAACCCAATCTGCATCGTCACGATGAACACCAACGAAATAACCGAAGCGGTCTTCGACACACCGAGCAAGGCGCTGAAAGAAGAATCGGCGGCGACATTGACCGTCTCCAAGGGCGAAGGCACCGGCTTTGGCACGGTCAAGGGCACCGGCGGCCTGGGCTGCGAATTCCTCTGCACCTCGACCGACGTCGTCTACCAGGGTCCGACGGCCACCAAACCCGGCAAGACCGTGACGCTGAAAGCGATCTCGGCTCCGGGGTCCAAAGCAGTCGAATGGGAAGGCTGCACCGGCTTCGAAGAAGAAGGAGCCATCTGCCTGGTGACGATGGAAGAAGACACCGAAGTCGTCGCGACGTTTGACGAATTGGAATAGGAGCGCGCTCAGCGCCCGACGAGCCTGTACACGGGCCCTTCCTGCGAGCAGACGTAGATGCGGCCGCGGTTGTCCTCGCCGAAGCAGGTGGGGAACGGCACGTGGAGGCCGAGACGGCGGTCGTGGGCGGCGCGGCGCAGGTGGGGGACGAGGCTGCGCAGCTCCCCCGCGCAGTAGTCCGTGTAGAGGTAGCGGCCGCGCAGGGCGGACGGACCGCCGGGACCGACGACATAGCCGCCGATGATCGAGCAGCTGCCGCCGTCTCGGCCGTGGTCGTAGGCCATGATCGGCTTCGTCGTGCCACCGGGGTCGGGCGTGCCGCTGTTTTCGTCCCTGTAGGGGGCAAAGCCCTCGAAGGCGTCCCAGCCGAAATTGGCGCCGCGCGCGGCGGCGACCGTCGTGTAGTCGAGCTCCTCGAAGCGGCTCTGGCCGACGTCTGCGATCGCGATCCGCGGACGCTTCGCCGTCACGGTGTCGAAGGAGAAGCGGAACGGGTTTCGCAAGCCGTAACTGTAGATCTCGTCGCGTCCCGGCCTGCCGACGAAGGGGTTGCTCGCCGGGACCGTGTAGGGGCGGCCGCCGCTCGGGCGCGGGTCGATGCGGAGCAGCTTGCCGAGCAGGCTGTCCCTGCTCTGGGCGTTGTTGGGGGGGTCGCCGGCCGAGCCGCCGTCGCCCGTTCCGAGGTAGAGCAACCGCCCCAGGAACTGAAGTTGACCGCCGTTGTGATTGGAATGCGCCCGGTGGGGTATACGCAGCACCGTGCGACGCGAGCTCCGCGCAGCTCGCGTCGCATTTTTTCGTTTCAGCTCGTCGACGCGGAGATCGCCCGCCAGGTCCGTGTAATAGACGTAGAAGCGACGGCTCTTCGCGTAGTCGGGTGGGAAGGCGGCCGAGAGCAGCCCGCGCTCGCCGCCGAAGCCGACCAGGCTGCGGATGTCGAGGAAGGGACGGCGCAGGCGGTGACCGCCGCGCAGCACCACGATCCTTCCCGGCTGCTCGACGACGAAGAGCAGCTTCGGGAAGCCGGGCGCCCCGGCGACGTAGGTCGGAGTATCGAAGCGGCCGATTCGCTTCAGGCCCAGACCCTGGGCGGCGCCGCAGGCGGTCAGAGCCGCGGCCGCAAGGACCATGCAGATGAGAGTCCAGGCAGCTCGGCGGCGCATGCCCAGACGGTACAGGGGGCTTACCCGGCGGCCAGCCAGGCGCCGGCGAGACCGCGAAAGGGCGCGTAGGGAGCGAAGAAGTCCTCGACCTCCTCAATCGTCGCGCGGCGCCCAAGACGCGCGAGGCGGCCGACCAGCTTCAGGTAGATCAGGTCGCCGGCCGGCAGCGAGTCGGGGTCGCCACGGCCGTAGAGGCCGAGGCACTGGACGGTCCAGGGGCCGATCTCGCGTGTCGCGAGCAGGCGTCGATCGGCGTCGGGGCCAGCCAGGTCGCAGCGACCGGCGGCGACGTCGCCCGCCACCGCGCGCAGGGCGAGGGCGCGTTTCAGCGCCAGGCCCATCGACTCGAGCTCGGCGGGGG
>Ga0210068_1000135_pt1 | contig 10510 bp, 13 predicted proteins | sample RushOxbow_ThreeS_5_FD_185561 | JGI IMG/M metagenome (GOLD analysis project Ga0210068, IMG submission 185561) | Wetland microbial communities from San Francisco Bay, California, USA, that impact long-term carbon sequestration -... | ecosystem: Environmental > Aquatic > Marine > Wetlands ... | reverse complement strand
AGTCGCCGTGCTTGGCGGCTTCTCACTCATAAACTCTTGCTAAAGACGCCTTTGGAAACCGGGAGATCGCTTGGCTGGTCGCTTGACCGCCTATTCTACGATCGGACCATCCTGTCTACCGGTCAGGCGCTATGGCTTAAGCACCTTCAGACCTATATCGAATACCCGCAGCCGCAGGATCCCGCCAGCTACAATCTGAGCAGGTGATGCTGCAGGTCCGAGAAACGGACCATCCAAGTCGATGCGGCTGCGTCTTTCAGCGAAGATCGTGACAAAGGTGGAGGAGAGGCATCGCCACATGTCCCCTGGGTAGCAGCCTGACAGGCCGGAGGGCGATGCTGATGGCGACCAAAGAACTCGCTGTGGAGGACACGCAGCGACATCAAAAAGAGGTGTAGCCATGAAGGGGCCAACCATGCTCGCGCGTGCTGTTATGATCACACCGCGGTCACGATCACTTCGCATGCAGCTGTTCTAGCCAAGGATGCACCGGTCGACGCCCTCGACTCTCTCGACTCTCTTCCGACGATTGGTTAGCCTAATGGTTGGAGCCTTCAGCGTTACCCAGCCTTGGGGCTCCCCATTGAAACCGGAGGGGGCGTTGGCACGCATGGGTCAGCGCCCCCTTTTTCGCCGGGCAAGCATCTAGCATCCCGCGCGGGAGTTGCTCATATCTCAGCGCGTTCGCTTTGGTGCTAGGAGGCTACAAATGCGCCGGTGTCTGCGGGTGGCTTTTCTCATTTCCGCCGTTGCTCCGACTCCGGCATTAGCCACCGAATTCTATGCGGCAATCAATTCAAGGACTAAGAGCTGTCACGTCGTGCTGGCAAAGCCCGATGAACAAGTGATGCAATCCCTTGGCGGACCCTATGCCTCATACGACGAGGCCGTGAGTGCGATGAACCAGCGGCGGGAGTGCGGGGGAAAGGGAAGTTAATTGACATGCTTTCACCCTTCGTCGTTGCCGTCGGCGAGGTCGTTCTCGAAGCTCTTAATGTCTTGGGCGACGTCGGCCATCACTTCCGAAATCCTGCTCCATCCAAACAGCAGAATGACAATCGCCGACGCGTCCTGCCGTGGGGTCGATGATTACGCCAATATCGACGGATCGTTAGGCCCAGGAACGTGCCAGCGGCGATCGCCGGTGACCTAGTGGACTCTGGAAAGTCGGTCGATTGGCATCGTCAGGCCGGTGATGGAGGCTTATCCATGGGGCTGGAGTTCTTCGTACCTTTCATATTCGTCACCCGCTGCCGTGCAGTTCCGGGGAGCACGCCTTTCCCTTTGCGCATTTTTATAAGGAGGCCGATCGTTGACGAACTGATCTGGAGGTTTCGCTCACACCGCTCGTTTCGGCACACCGAGGTGCAACCAGCCCCAGATGTGGAAAGGAATCCTCGGATGGAGCGATGTCGGTGGCACCGTGAGCGTCAACATCTAGCTCCGGGTGGCTGGCGCCTGGGCCGCACGGCCTTGCCCGAGGTGATCGGAGAGCACGAAGTCCGGTCCGAGCCCGCGGGCGGCGAAGCGACTTCTGACCGGCAAGGGAGGGCAGTGCCGAAGACGGGAAGTCGAAAGATCAGTCTTTGCAACAAACCCCGGGAGCTGACTCCAACCGGAGCAACCGCGCGGATCCGGTGAACCCTGCTTGGCGTCGAGTCTGACCCAAAGGAGGCGCACCAGTAGGCGGAGGCGCGCAGATGCTGCGGTGCGAGATAGGTGACTGGCTGTTGAGCCAGTAAAGGTGCAGCCTTAAGCATCATCGGCACGGGGGGATCCCGCAGGCGCCGGTGGCTGGAGAGACCAAGATCAGCGCTCCCGCCTGTTGACAGGAAGGAGAAGCCATCATGGGTTCTTGCCATTACAAGCAGCTATTCACGCCAGAGGATTTGAAAAATCTCGACCTCGCCCTTGAGGGCGCGTTGGCCACGGCGAGGGAACTCGGCTTACCGCGTGGAGGCCTGGAAGGAGTGCTTCGCCGCAGACTGTTTGTTGTTGCTAGTATGGGCATCAACGACCCGGAGGCATTGCGGAATGAAGCTCTAAAGGAGATGGACACCGCTAGTTATTAGAGGTCGAGGCCGTCACAACGAGGTGGGGTTAGACTGCTCGTGTTGGCGCTTGTGCCTATCACGCGCTCTGCTGCGCCATAAGGCGTCACCCCTACCGCGATACCCGACAGCTGGCGAACCAATCGAGCTGGGCTGCCTCGCGTTCTATGATAGATAGCCCCTGAGCTCGAGTGCACTCCCGGCAAGAGCGGGCATTAGGTTCTTTGTCGGTGCGACCTCAGCCGGGGTCAAATGGATCTTTTGATGCAGACCGTCCAGCCTCGGGGTCAGTCTCCCGCTCGGAACTCACCTCAGTTTCCTCTCTCGCATCCCGCAGCACCTCCAGGGGCTCCGCCAGTTGAGGAAATCATCACAAATGGGTCGCGCGTCGGGTGGTCCACCGGTGGGGCTCCTGATGGAAGGCTTTAGCAGGCTACGCCTCAGGCGGTGAAAGTCGCGCTAAAGGATTGAGCCCGGTTATCGCCTAGCGCAAATTTGCGAACCAAGAGCGAAGGTGTCACGTTTAGGAAACTGATGCTGGGCTAACATTCTGCGCCCGAGGCTCGACCCCAGGTTGCCTTCCGGGTAGCTGATACCAAGGAGATGAGCGTGTGCGACTTGCCGCTTTAATACTTCTAATCACCGGCGCTCTCTTCACAGGTCAAGTGCGCGCCGAGGATGCCAACCCTCAGCCCCTAACGCGAGCCGGCTGCGATAGGGCAGAGATGGTGTGGGATGAGAACGCCAATGTGTGCGGGTCGCCTCAGGTAGAGAGACCGGCCAAGCCGGAAGCGTCGGTTAGCCTAAGTCAGCCCCTAACGAGAGGCGACTGCGAACGGGCCGGCATGACGTGGAGCGACCAAACTCATGTATGCGGCGAGTGGGGGGACGCTCAGACCGCGACGAGCAAAGCAACAGCGGTCTCAACCATCCTCATCACTATCGACAAGACCAGACAGCGGATGACGGTTTTGGTGGATGGATCTGAACATCATGACTGGCCGGTCTCGACCGGCCTCCCGGGATACGCAACGCCGTCGGGATCCTACAACGCCACGTCCATGAACGAGATGTGGTACAGCAGGGAGTGGGACGACGCACCGATGCCGCACGCTGTGTTCTTCACCAAGAGGGGTCACGCAATTCACGGCACCAACGAAGTGAAGCGACTTGGCAAGCCTGCCTCACATGGTTGCGTGCGCCTTGAGCCGGAGAATGCCGCCACGCTCTTCGACCTCGTCAAACAAAACGGCTTAGAAAATACCGACGTCGTGCTCGTGGGGCTCACGCCAGGCGGCGAGGGCAAAGTGGCCCGTCCGTCGAAACCCAAATCTCAAAGTCGTCGTGAAGCGCGGGGTGGCGAAGCTCATGGATCGCAAGGCGTGACCGGCGGTGACGACCGGCCGCGCCTGGGCATTTTCAAACGCCTATTCGGGCGTCGCTAGCGCTGCTTGCCTTAAGAGGTCACCGACGCCGTTACCAGAAGGTATGTGGTACGAAGTTTCGCCGCCCCGCCTGCGTTGGGCTTTCCCAAGGCATGTGTGTCTGTCGGCGCGGCTTTGTGAGTTTGGCCTCTGACTTTTCTTCGGGTTTTTCAGCCGCGGGACTTAGTACCGCTGGTGATGTTTCTGCCGTTCCCGCATCTGCTTGTGACGCAGCCGCTATCGTTTGATCAACGCGCGGAGGTCTTGCTCGATCCATAGCCGCAGGCGTAACGTTACGGCTCTTTGCTCCCTCCGCTGCTGCCGGCGTTTGGTGTGCCCCATCGCATTCTGGACAATAGAACGTATGCTTACCGATCGGCTGTCCGTCGCCGTCCGCCCACGACGGCAAAGAACCTCCCCGCCTCTCTCGAACGATGGTTGGATTGAGGAAGTGTGTCGCGCCAGCCGTCGGATCCGGGATGTCTCCGGCCAGCACAGCGTCTGCAAGCTCCGCAGCCTCCAGGTAGCGCGGGTCAGTCCGAGAAAGCCCCTCTATCTCATTCTTGCGAGTCATCCATGGCTCAAACTGCCAGGGCGATGTGACGATGTCCGCTATTTTGCGGCCCCATCTACCACTCCTCTTCCGGTTAAGAATCACGTGGGCAACTGCGGCCTTGCCAATCTCGGTTTCGCCTGATGCTTCAAAAACTAACGTCCGAATCAGGTAATCACGTCCATCGGGACCGGGACTCGAAGCGATCATGATTAACTGGGCAATGTCCTCGGGGAACTCTGGCAGAGCCTGCGGCAAACCAATGTAGGGGAGTACGGCTAAGCCTGGTGCGGACGGTAAAGGAACTGCCAATGACAGCAGACCCGACACATCTCCGGCAAACGAAGGCAATGGCTCACGGAACGCCCCCGGTAGTATGTTGAAGCCTCGGGCGGGATGAAGCGACGCCTCGGACACCATAGGATCGGCCGGCTGGTCGCCGCTTTTGTGCACATTGACTACAAGCGATAACGCGTCAGGATGTGGATTTAACGGTCCAGCGCGGACAAACGACGAAATCGCTAGAGCGGTAGCCAGCACTCCAATAACTACATTAGCGAGGTAGTCAAAACGTTGTGTCCAGCCTATCAAAGACGAAAATTTGTTTGGCAAGCCTTCGAGGGCCGCCGTTTCTTCAACTAGGTGCCCTCGATTTCGATTGAGCGAACGCTCCTGCTTGCGAAGTTTTCCACTTTCCTCGTGTTGCAGGCAAGCCTGGGCCGGCTGCCTTCGAAGCCGACTGCGTTGACGTTCTGGGATTTTTACAGAGTTGGCAGTCCCGATGCGCTCCTCGGTCTGTTCGGTGCGTCTAGGATGAACATGTAGACTCCGAACGGCTTTATGAGAAGGCGTGGTAAAGGTGTCGGGATTTGGATTTCGAAGAAGTTCTCGGAGCCGGGCGCGTCTCTGTGCCGACGTGACCTTTCGCGGCGTCGCGGGACGAGAAGACAACTCGCGCTTGAACAAGTCGGGCGAAGCGCGACTATCGGCGGAGCCTGAATGATCTTCGAGATCGTGACGTGCGGCGGCGATGACGTCTGTCGAACGCCTCACGATCCCCATTATTCGTGTATGGTCCGCGTCGTCGATCCAGCTCAGACTGTCCGACATTCCTCACGCTCCGCATCCTGACGCGTGTACTTGAAGCAGCAAGCGGTCGCAGAATGACTTCGAACCCTCTTTGAATCGTAAACAAAAGCATTTGATGTCTCGATGCAGCAAGGCCTACAAGCGCGGCTATGGTTAATAGCGCCTACTCTTAGTGGGCCGTGCCTGTTGCGGGGTTGATGCGCCCTCCTGTATTGACTACGCGCGTATCGTGCCAGGCGCGGATACGCGTGAGTGTCGGCTGTTGTAGCTCTCTAATGGCCTCGCGGTATCGCCACCAGATCATTTTGGCACGCCGATAACGAGCGTAGACGCCCTTACTGAATCGGAAGGTGTCTCAACGGCCAACGGCTTTATCCCGTCGCCCCTCGGCGTTCCGGCGGTCACGATTCCGGCGTGGTGTGTGTCATTCTTGCTACAGCCCCAGGGCTCGAGCCGTCATAGAGTTGGTCGGCCCTGTCAGGGCAGGCTTGTCACGGGGGTGAAATCTCAAGCCTGAGGGAAATCCCTGGCAGCCGGCTTCTATTACTACCTCGCAAAGTGGGCCCCGCGCAGCGCCTGTCGCGGGGCCTTCCTTATTCGAGGTGACTACGGCCGAAGCCGGGTCTCCAATCAGAAGTGTCTGATAAAATATCGCTCGGTCTCAGGCACGAGGCGCCTGGCGGCGCCGAGGAGGTGCTGCGAACATGATTTGCAAAGCCAGTGCCGCGATAGCGACTGCGAGCTTCCTGTCTTAGAGCGTACCCTATTCCGTCAAATACCGGTGGAAAGAGCTTGCGTGTCATCTAGGCTAAGCGAGCGGATATGCAGACTTGGCTGTCCGCTAGGCGTTCCGCCATTCGCCGACGTTCGTCTGTCCCCTCATGGGGGAAAGAACAACGTTGAGCGTGGGATGCTAGAAGGGCTTACATAAAGATAAGTATGACGATTCCGGGGTTTTGCTAATTTCGCTTGCGGCTACGTCATCTATCGGGTTGTCGGATGGCTTGGGGGCTCAAGAGCCCCTAGTTGGTCTGAGGCCAACAACTCTTCAGGTAAAAATGTACGCTTTAACACTGAGGGGCGTTGGATTCGGTCGACAGCGCTCTTTTTTGTCGGGCGGCAGCGGAGGTTATCAAGAGTGGAATGATGGCTTGTCTCGCCTCCGGCGAGAGATGATCCGTCAAGGAGGGGTAGCCTTCGGCCGTCCCGTCCCCTGCCCTCAGCAAGCTTTGAATTGTGGCCGAGCCTCCACCGCTGACTAACAAAAAAGAAGCCCGGCTACGATCACCGGGCTTCTGAAGGCTCAGCTAACTTCGTGGACGCGCTAGGATGACGCCTCACGTATCGTGTGTCTAAGCCATTGATGGTCACCCCTCAAGAACAGCGCTCAAAAGGAGTAAGCGCTTTGCTAATGAACACACGTCGCCGTTCCCACCACCTCGGACGAGCAGAGTGCGCCTCGCGGTCGCTGCCACCGCCTCGACGACGGGGTTTTCCCAAGCGTGGCGCGCCAGTCGAGAATGCTGCGCCGCCACGTGAATGCTTGTGCGCTGCATGAAGACGACACTGTCGTTAAAGGCTAGGGTCGGGCAAGACATCTGACAGTTCGGTTGTGGGGGGAAACTATGACCGGGAGCGCTTGGCTTTCGGTGATGTGGAGTACTAACCCATGCCTTTTCATCGCTATTCGTCGTATTTTGAGCCACAAGAGCTAAGCAAACTCGCTGCTGCCTATGAGGCTGCGTGGCAAGAGCTATTGCCCGAAACCTCCAGCCTCACGCCCGATGCGATTTTTCTGCTCAAGAAGAAGCTGGCACAGATCATCCTGGCTTCAGCCTGTACTGGGAAGCGGGACGTCGATCAGCTGAAACAAATTGCGGTCCGGGGGATGTCCGGGCGGATTCCTACCCCAGACAGCCCCGAGCATTTAGCTCAGCAAGGCCCGACTGCCTGGCGGCATGCACTAGCTCACCGCTTTCACCGTCGCGTGTCGCAGGGGGCGGGTCTCCGCCCTCACCCATCGCGCCGCGCGGAAGCCGCGCTCTGAGTGCACTAGGCGGCTACGTCTCGGGGCACGTCAACGAAGTCGCCAAACTCGCTGGCCTGCTGGGAGAGAGTTCTTCCTCAGCGCGCTTTAGCAACGAGGCAGCTTCTTCCAGCTTGGCAACAGACTCGCCCAACAATTTGTCATGTTCTGACCTGGTCATGTTGAACTCTTACGTTGCGCGAGTCCGAGGGTGCACGCCGGCGGATCAAGGGACGAGTCCGTGCAGGATTCCGCTTCCGGGACAGCGCCCCTCCAAAGCCTCCGAGCAGATGTTTAGCGCCGTAACGTGAAGCGGCACTCGCCGCCGTTGGTTGACCCGACAGTTACCCCTCTAGCGCGAGCCAGACCAGCACGATGATGCTCAGCCCTATTACCGTTCCAAGGGTCCAAGCAGTGGTAGCTGTGAAGGTAGGTGGCTCGTAGTAAGGCACCCTCTCCCCCACATGATCGCCGCGAAGGCCATACTTCGATCGTTGGGCCATATGGTTCCTCCCGCATTCAGAGGGAACACTCTAACGCTGCGATATGGGAAGGACCACCCTGGCTTTCACACAATTCACCGGATCAATTGCGGGCGGAGGGCGGCGTGAATGGCGACAGGCTTCATCGTTATTCGATCGCCTTACGCGACCGGAAAACCATGCACGTAGCGATGTTAGCCAGTGCGATGAGTTGGACCGAACCCCTTCGACCTCTGGCCGGGTGGCGAAGAAATTACCAGCGGAATGAGATTTGGCGATCGGTCCATGCAGCACGGCGTGGATGCCGCGCGCTCCCTTGCTGGTGGCTCCTCGAAGTTCAGCCATAGCGCCTTGTAGCCATCGTCGTAGTTCGTAGCCGGACAGCGCACCTCGCAATTGTAGGCCAGCACCGCTTGCCAACTCTGCCGTCCTCGACGTTGAAACCACCGAAGTCGCCCATGGCGGCAAAGTCACTTAACGATGCCTCGACTTCCGGCACTCGCGGTGGGCTCAGGGGCAAACTCGGTTCAGGAGCAAGGAGACTCGAAACTTGCAAGAGGCTCTGAAGTCGCCAAAATGCCGTCAAAGCGAGCTGTGGAAACAGTGGATAAAACACGTTTGCCACACCCGCCGGCGCATCCTCAGGCCTGACGATCAACTTTATCCGGCAATCAGAGTGGGGCGTATGCCGGTTCGGGTAGACGTTAAATGGCCCACTCGAGCCTTAAGGTACTCGGCCGAACCATTAGAGTGGCCATGCGCCGTACCTGTTTCGAGGCAACGGACAGGAAACAAGAAGCGCTCTGGCTTGCGCGGAACGACTACGGGCCCAAGGATCCAGACGCCACCGTCAGCTTTTCTGAGTTTCGAGACCAGACCGCCGATCACAGGACGCGACAACTGGGGCGGGTCAGAAGGTCCGCGGATTTACATACGACAGCAGAATGCGTCCCTCTGCGTGTGCAGCAGAAGCATTGCAACTTTGAGCGGGAAGAAATCACTTTCGTAACGCCGCTAAACCCAGCCGTGAAAACGCAAGTTCGACACGCGTAGCCATGGGTCAGCCCAATCGTATATCCCCGGCGAAGGTTTTGCCCTTCCCGCGCGGCCGGGTCACAGAGGCCGATACAAGCCAAGCACGAGCGTCGCGAGCCGAAGAGCATCACGCAGGTGGCATAGAAGGCCCAGCCCGGCTCGCACCGCAGCGGCACGGCATCTTCGAAGGCTATTCGCTCATTCTGCACCGCGACGACAAGCGCGCAACCCTTGATGGCCTAAAAAGACCGTACATCGTTTCTTCGTCGGATCTTCGCTTTCTGATGATCGCTCTAATCCTTCTCGCGGTACTTCCCAGCATGACTGCGACGATCTTCTGGCTCAGGCAGACTGACATTGCTCCATCAATGGATGCATCCTCAAATCGTGGCGCCGTAGCGGAGTTAGTAATCGCTCTTTCCTCTATCTCCGTGCCCACGATGCTCAAAGCGACACCCGGTCAGAATACGCCATTCCCGATCGCCATAGACGGGACCGATCCGGTCACGGGCGGCGGGACGATCACCATAAGTCGGCTGCCAGTGGGCAGTAGTTTCTCTGCCGGCGTCCCACACGACGAAACAACGTGGAAAGTAGCACCAGGACAGATCGCCAATTTGCACCTAGTGCTTCCCGAAACCGCGCCTAATGAAGCAGCCCTGTTAATTCAACTCCTAGCGTCTGACGGTCATGTCATCTCGGACTCCGCGACGTTCATCGAAGTGGCGACCGTTGGGGGGACAACGATTCCTGTTCGTCGCGTTAAGACTGAAGTTGTGGCCGGTCACGTGTGGGACCAAGCTGATCTCGCGTCTGAGGCCATGGAGACCGAGGCTGAGCCTGTCGGTGAGGCGATGGCGCTCCAGTCGGATATTGTTCCATTACCGACCAAGCGTCCTGGACCGCGCCAGTAATTCTCACAAAAAGCACTCAATTGAATCGTACTTCAGTGTCCACCTATCCGACGGCCTCATGCATCGTCATGAAGATCGCCTTCAATGTCTATTTTGATGACGCGGACGGCCACGCATGCGGGGTCACATTATTTGCTCTGCTCCATGTTTCGGACGTCACACCTCGAAAGTCGAAATCGCACTCGGCGGACTGTTCCGCTGGAAACAACTCCCTAGTGATCCTGGCCTCGGCTCGCCGCAACGCACTGGAAGGTACGCTCTGAAACAACCTAGCGCTTGGTTTGGCGTAGCCTTGCGCCAAGTCCTCCCCCTCGTCGGCAAAGATAAGAATCACCCAGCACCTCCTGCAGGTGCACCACCGTATCGATCCCGCGAGCCGGTTCCGCTCTTGAGCGGCTCGCTGTGTTCGGCGACACCAGCGCCTGTTCGCCAGGTCCGAGACCCCCGTTTGCAAAGCCATTCGACATTGAGTTGCTCAGCTAACGCGCTTGTCTACAATGTGCGAAAGCGCCGCGCCGGGGAACATTGCGATGTTTAGTCCTTCTCGGATCGCCTACCAAGTTCGTCGAATCGTTGGGAGGCAATCGAAAGCCCTTCCCACAATCGAATATCAAGGCAGAGTGATCTATCGGCTGCCGCCTCCGAACCGGTTACTTCTATCACTTCTCCAACGTACCTACGGAGTACGAGATTCCAATCGAGGCCCCGGCCCTGGTGCATGTCCGCGACATCCGCGACGTTCTCGTTTCAAAGTATTTCTCCCTGCGCGACAGCCACCCAGAACCCGGCGATGCCGTCGCGCCGGACAAGAAGCGGACGTTCCTTCGTCAGCGAGAGATGCTGAGGAAAATGGACGTGGACGAAGGCGTCCTACGTCTCGCCACCTGGGGTGTCGCGGACATGATGAGGGGCCTCCGGGAGCGCGCATCTTGCAAG
>Ga0210068_1000134_pt1 | contig 10566 bp, 13 predicted proteins | sample RushOxbow_ThreeS_5_FD_185561 | JGI IMG/M metagenome (GOLD analysis project Ga0210068, IMG submission 185561) | Wetland microbial communities from San Francisco Bay, California, USA, that impact long-term carbon sequestration -... | ecosystem: Environmental > Aquatic > Marine > Wetlands ... | reverse complement strand
TGGGATACGGCGACCCGCTCCTCGGCGAAGCGGTGGTGACGAGCGCTCTTCCGCCGGTCACGCTCGTTGTCATGCTGGCTGTTCAATACCGGGTCGCCATTCCGGAGACGGCGTCGGCCTTGATGTTCAGCACCCTCGGCTCGCTTCTCACCATGAGCGCCTTCATCTGGCTCGTGCTCTGATGGATTGCGAGATGAGGCGCGCTTACGCGCTTTTGGGCGTCGGAAGCGTCACCGCCTCAGCGGTGTCATCTTTGTCGCCGAGCTGCAGCGTATCGGCCAGGCGGCCCCTGGCGCGGTTGACGCGGCTCTTGATGGTGCCGACCGCGCAACCTGAAATTTCCGCGGCCTCTTCGTAGGAGAAGCCGGCGGCGCCGACCAGGACCAGCGCCTCGCGCTGATCCTCGGGCAGATGCGAAAGCGCCTCCTGGAAGTCCCGCATGTCCATATGGCCCGGCTGCTCCGGCTTCGAGGAGAGCCGCGCGGCGTAGCTGCCGTCTGCGTCTTCGACTTCCCGCTTCCGCTTGCGCCGCTCGGAGAAGTACGTGTTGCGCAAGATGGTAAAGAGCCACGCCTTGAGATTCGTGCCTTCCTTGAAGGAATCGAGATGGTTCCACGCCTTGAACAGGGTTTCCTGGACGAGATCGTCCGCACGGTCGCGGTCGCCGCAAAGCGACACGGCGAACGCTCGTAGGCTGCCGATCTGGCCTACGAGAGCGTCTCTCAGGCCCGGGGACACATTGCGCGGCAAATCAATTATCTCCGTCTCGATCGAGATCCTGGAGCAATTTCAGGAGATGATCCGGAACGGGTTCTTCGGCGACCTCGTCGAACATGGCGCGAACTTGCCGGCCGATATGGGCCTGCAGGGCGGGGGACATGGCTTTCCCTTGCTTCCTCCCGGGCTCAGTGCTCTTGCTGTCTTGGTCTTGCCGATCAGCGCTTTTCCTGGCGTCTACGGTCATGCGCCTGGGAGCCTTTTTATTGTCGTTTCGGTTCACAGCGGTTCCTTGTCGATGCTATCGGCAAATGCGATTGTAACCGGATTCCGCCGCCTGTATGGCCCGAAAAACCCACCAAGCTTCAAAGAGTTCCAAAATGCGGGGAACTTTGACGCGATTACCGGCATTTCATCGGACTTCTACCCACCAATGCTCGTATATCCTCCACCCCGCTTTGTGAGACAATAGGGTCAATCATTTTTGCCCTCGGAGTAGATCAATCAATGTCCTTGTCCAAAACTATCGCGCCTCATCTTCCACTACTGCGGCGTTTTGCCCGCGCCCTAGCGGGCTCTCAAAACGCCGGTGACGCCTATGTCGCGGCGACGCTGCAGGTTCTGGCCGAGGATCATTCGCTGTTCGACGTGAGTCTCGATCCGCGCGTCGCGCTCTACCGCACCTTCCTAAGCCTGTGGAACTCTGTTGGCCTGAACCTCAAGGCTGAAACCTTTGAAGGTGGGGGGACGCCGGCCGACCGCCAGCTCGAACAGATCACGCCGCTGGCGCGCCAAGCCTTTCTGCTGTGCTCCGTGGAAGGCTTCAGCGGCGAAGAGGCCGCCACGATCCTGAACACGAGCGAGAGCAACGTCGAGGCGCTGATCGACGACGCGGGCCGCGAGATCGCTGCGCAAGTCGCAACCGACGTTCTCATCATTGAAGACGAGCCGATGATCGCCATGGATCTCGAGAGTATTGTCGAGGGTCTCGGTCATCGCGTGGCCGGGGTCGCCCGTACGCACTCCGAAGCGGTCAGTGCCGTCTCGGCAGAAAAGCCTGGACTCGTGCTCGCGGACATTCAGCTTGCCGACGGAAGCTCGGGATTGGACGCGGTCAATGAGATGCTGGGCACGTTCGAGGTGCCGGTGATCTTCATCACGGCCTATCCCGACCGTTTGCTCACGGGCGAGCGGCCCGAGCCAGCGTTCCTCATCACCAAGCCGTATCAGCCCGATACCGTGAAGGCGATCGTCTCACAGGCGCTGTTCTTCGAGCGGAGCGCCAAGCGCAAGAGCTAGGCGCTCCGGTGGGGCTCGGCCGCTAGATCTTTCCGAGCAAGAGCAGGATCAGCAGAATCACGAGGATAAGGCCGAGAATGCCGGAGGGACCGTAGCCCCAGCCGCGGCTATGCGGCCAGGCCGGCACCGCGCCGATAAGGACGAGGATCAGGATGATGATCAGGATGGTTGTCAGCATGGTTCACCGATTGCCTTTGCCGCTAGACCTTCTCGAGAACGAGGAGGATGATGAAGAGTGCTTTGATCGCGGAAACGAATCCCGACGGGCAAAAGCCCCCAGGTTCGGCTGTAGAGCCAGGCCATACAGCGAGAAGTACCGCGATCAAGATGATGAGAAGAATTGTCGTGCCCATGAATTTCCGGAAATACGGATCAAGGGTGACGCGAAACATAAAGACGGCTGCCAAGGCCGGCGGGGCTAACGGCCACAGCCAGCCTTGGCGAGTTGGCTAGTCTTACATGTTTTTCAGCCAAGAATCGACCTGCTGTTCGGCCTCGTCTTTGGCGACGCCATAGCGCTCTTGGATTTTGCCGACGAGTTCCGTGCGGCGGCCTTCGACGACATCGAGGTCGTCGTTGGTGAGCTTGCCCCATTGCTGTTGGGCCTTGCCGCTGAATTGCTTCCAATTGCCTTCGATCCGATCCCAGTTCATGGAAATCTACTCCTGTTGGTTGGGCCCGGGGGTGGGCCTGCGTTGCGTAGAGGTGATAAAACGCCTGCAATAGCCTCCGCGTTCCCTCCGTGAACCAACGAAGCCGCAGAACTGTTACCCTGCTGTTCGAAGGAAAGGGGTCACTTGGTCAGCACGCATCCCATTCTCGTCGTCGAAGACGAGTTCCTCATCGCCCTCGATATCGTCGCGGCGCTGGAGAACGCGGGCCTGGCGGTCATTGGTCCCGCGAGCACCGTCGGCGACGCGCTAGCCGCCATCGAACGCGAGCCGCTGCGCGGCGCGCTCCTCGACGCGCATTTGAGCGGCGAATCGGCAGGACAGATCGCCGATCTGCTTGCCGCGCGGGGACTCCCCTTCGCTTTTGTCAGCGGCTACGGACCGGAGAGCCTGCCGCCCGCCCATCGCGCGGCTCCGTTGGTCAGGAAGCCCTTTACCGACAAGGATCTTCTCGACGCGGTTGCCAGATTTTGACACCAAAGGGCTGCAACAAATTCACGAAACCGGACGTTTGCCTCGTGCGTGGCCAGGCAATCGATGTCGCAAGCGCCGCGCCGGGAAGGTCAATTCGAAGCACGAGGTGAGGCATGCTGCTGTACTGGGCGCTTATTTTCGCGGTGCTGGCTCTGGTGGCCGGCGTATTCGGTTTCGGGGGCGTGGCATCGGCCGCAGGCGGCGTAGCCCGCATCCTGTTCTTCATCTTCCTCGTGGTATTCCTCGTCACCCTCATCGCGGCGGTTGTCTAATGCGCATGAGTTTTTACCTAGCGGCGCAGCGGCGTAACGGGATGGCGGGTCGCCATGGAAAGTTCGCTCGCCATGCTTGAGACCGGTGCACAGGGGTTGGCTTGGCCGGGAAGCCAGCCACTGCTCCATGCGGTTGCCGACGGTATCATCGCCGCCACTTTCCTGCTCGTACCCGCCGTGCTGCTTTATCTTTACAGACGCCGTGGCGAGGGCAGTGAGCGCGAAGCCGCGCTGGTCAAGCTGTTCCTGCTCTTCGTGTTTGCCGTGGGTCTTGCCCATTTCGCCGCTCTGCTAGCGCCGTGGCTCAAACAGCCCTCGCTGGAAGGCTTGCTGAAGGGCGCCGCGGCCTTGCTGGCGCTCGCCACCGCCATCGGGCTGGTATGGCTCGCGCCCTATCTCCTCCGTCTGCCCTCCCGCGACCGGCTTCAGGCGGAGATCGCCGCGCACTTGACGACCCTGGAGGAGCTCAAGTTCACGCGGCAGCAGCTCGAAGAGCGGGTGGACGAGCGCACCCAAGAACTGGCCGAGGCCAAGCAGCGCTTCGAGATCGCCTTGCGCGGCTCGCCCATCTCCGTGTTCAGCCAGGACGCGGATCTGCGTTTTACTTGGTCGCACAACCTGCCGACCGGGCTGAAATCCGAGGATCTCATCGGCAAAACGGACGCCGACATCTTTCCTCCCGAGGCGGCGGTGAAAATCACGGCTGCCAAGCAGGAGGCCATGAAGACCGGCAAATCGCAGGAGCTCGAGATCGATTTCGAGCTCTATCGCCGCGAACGCTCCTTCTATTTCGTGATCGAGCCGCTAAACGACGAAGCCGGCAAGATCGTCGGAACGGCCTCTGTCGCCGTCGACGTCACCGAGCGCAAGGCCAATGAGCATCAACTCCGCCTCTTGCTGCGAGAGCTGACGCACCGCTCGAAGAACCTGTTGGCGGTGATCCACGCCATCGCCCGCCAGACGGCCGCGCGCACCACCTCGGTCGAAGGGTTTCTCGACCGCTTCAGCGCCCGGCTTTACGCCATCGGCATGTCGCATGACCTGCTCGTCGCCGACGATTGGCATGGCGCCTCGCTGCGCATGCTCGTGGAGCAGCAATTGGAATCGCATGCCGATGCGTTCGGGAAAGGCATCGCCATCGAAGGCGAGGACGTCATGCTGAAGCCCGAGGCCGTCCACAATCTCGGCCTCGCGTTGCACGAGCTCACGGCCAACGCCGAGAAATATGGATCGCTGTCCAAGCCCGGCGGTGAGATCCACATCAAATGGGATTACTGCGAGGACGCCAAGAAGCTGACGCTGACCTGGGACGAAAGTGGCGGGCCGAAAGTCAGCGAGCCGTCACGGTCCGGCTTCGGCCGCGCCATGTTGGAGGGTGTCGTCGGCAAGGCGCTCGCCGGCGACGTCACGCTGTCCTTCCCCGTCAAGGGCGTTCACTGCGAGATCGTCATCCCGGCCGCGCACGTGACGTCACGGGGCTAGCGCCGGCGTCTCCTCTTCCTGCATCGGCGACAGACCCTGGTGTCCGTCCGGCAGCGTTCTTGGCACGATCACCGTGAGAGCCTGACGGCGCAGCGAGAACTCCGCCGGTGTCTGCGTCTGGATCTCGCCGTCGGCATTGACCGCGCGCGGCTTCGATGTGGTGAGGGTGATGCGTGTGGCGCAGCTTCGATGCAGCAGGGCCGGAGCGCTGAAGCCGAACTTCAGATGGGTGATGCAGGCCATGAGTTGCAACATAGGTCCCGGCGCCACGAGATAGAGATCGAGCTTGCCGTCGTCGATGGCAGCATGGTCGGCGACCGTTAGGCCGCCGCCATGGAAGCGGCCGTTGCCGACGCTCACCTGATAGACCGCCCCCGTCCAGGACGTCTTCCCATCGACGGCGATCGTGGCCACGAAGGGCTTTGAGTCCCGGACCGCGTGAAGCAGGCTGATCGGGTAAGAGAGCAAGCGCCAGCGCTGCTTCAGTTGAGTCGTCTGGGCATGGACAGCGGTTGCTGCCACCCCGATGCTCGCCACGTTCAGGAACGGCCGGCCGTTGACCAGACCAACGTCGATCTTGTGCGGGCGGCCCTCCAATGCGATCTCGGCCGCTTTCATGACGTCGGCCGGAACGCCCAACGTATTGGCGAAGTCGTTGGCGGTGCCGAGCGGCAGCACGGCGAGGGGCTTGCCGAGCGTAAGCAGGTCGGGGAGGGACTGGGAGATGGTGCCGTCGCCGCCGCCGATGACGATGCGGTCGGCCTCCGCGCCGTGCTCGGCGATGGCCTGCTTCAGGGCGTCTCCGGAGTCCGTCACGATCGTCTTCGAGGCTGCGCGCGCGGCGAACCAATCGGGCAGGGCGGAAAGCGCATCCTCGGCCCGGGAGGCCTTGGGGTTCACAATGACAAGCACGCGCAATTGAGACATCGCCTTCCTTTCGGACCTGAAAGCGCCCGAAAAGCGGCGCCCGCCAAATAAAGCCGTCGTGAACGTCCGTGCGCGCAAGTTGAATTGAAGCCTGCGGCGGAACTCTTAGATTCAATGCGAGATTTCGCCCCTGAGCGCAATTTGCAAGGAGCCATCATGGTCACGCGACGAACGATCCTCCTAGGCACCGCCGGCGTCGCCGCCGTCGCGGTTGCCGGCTTCGGCCTCCTGAAATGGCGCGGCGGCGAGGCGACCGCCGCCACCGAGGGCCATTTCGAGGTCACGAAGACACCGGAGGAGTGGCGGGAAATTCTCACGCCGCAGCAATATGCGGTTCTCCGCGAGGAGGACACGGAGCGGCCTTGGACGAGCCCGCTCAACAAGGAGAAGCGCAAAGGCACCTTCGCTTGCGCCGCCTGCGACTTGCCGCTGTTCTCCTCCGAGACCAAGTTCGAATCCGGCACCGGTTGGCCGAGCTTCTATGCGCCGATCGAGGGCGCCGTCGGGACCAAAGAGGACTGGAGCTTTGGGCTCCGCGAGGAGGTGCATTGCCGCCGCTGCGGCGGGCATCTCGGCCACGTCTTCAACGACGGCCCGAAACCCACGGGTCTGCGCTACTGCATCAACGGCGTTTCGCTCAAGTTTGTCCCCGCCTAGCGTCCCCCCTCGCGTGGCCCCCAAGCGGGGTCGCGCCTCCTTTTTCGCTGAAACTAATTTGGAACCATCCCGAAGGGGCCGCGTTGTGGACCCTTGGCGGGGATTGTTCTGCGTATCCCGCCTGCCGTACGGGTACGGGGGTGAAGGGGTCGGAGACGGCCCCTTTCGCTCATGGAGCGAGAGCATCCACGCCTAGTATTTGGACGCGCCCTGCACAGCGATAAGGCAGAAACGCCGCCCACGGCGCGAGGCCGGTCGATTTTTGCCGGAGAATTCAAGTCCGCGGGCGACTGGCATGACCCCTGCAAAGTCGTCCGCATAACGCCTCTAGGGTTCCGGCTTATCAGCGTCAGGTCCGAGAGAGGCTCTCCCGTCTCACGTGAGAGGCGGAGCCACGGCGGGATAAAAGCCCGGGAGACCTATACCGCGCGGTGCTTCGGCAACGAACGGACAGGCCTCCGCTTTCGCTTTCCTGAGGTCTCTTCGTTTCGCATCGAAGCCCCCGCGTGGACCAAGACGTGGTCATGCGAGCACAGGGGGTGCCAATGCGCAGCTTTACAAAATTCGTTCTCACCGGAGTCATGGCCGTCGCGGTCCTGGCGGGGGTCGCGCTTTCGCCTGCGAAGGCAGAGGAGAAGAAGGACTTCAAGGTCGCGTGGTCGATCTATGTCGGCTGGATGCCCTGGGGCTACGCCGACGAGGCGGGCATCGTGAAGAAGTGGGCCGACAAATACGGCATCAATATCGAGGTCAAACAGTTCAACGATTACGTCGAGTCGATCAATCAGTTCACCGCCGGCGCCTTCGACGCGGTGACGATCACCAACATGGATGCGCTGTCGATCCCCTCGGCGGGCGGCGTCGACACCACGGCCGTAATCGTCGGCGACTTTTCGAACGGCAACGATGCCGTGATTCTGAAAGGCAAGGACAAGCTCGAAGCGATCAAGGGGCAAGACGTCAATCTCGTCGAGTTCTCGGTGTCGCACTATCTGCTCGCGCGCGCGCTCGAGAGCATCGGCGCCGAGGAGAAAGACCTGAAGGTCGTCAACACCTCCGATGCCGACATGGCCGCCGCCTACAAGACCGACGACGTCACGGCGGTGGTGACCTGGAAGCCGATCGTGTCCACGATCCTCGAGTCCCCTGACGCCAAACTGGTGTTCGACAGCTCGCAGATCCCCGGCGAGATTATCGATCTCATGGTCGCCAACACGGAGGTCCTCAAGGACAATCCGAAGTTCGGCAAGGCCCTCGCCGGAATTTGGTACGACACGATGAAGGCCTTGGAGTCCGAGGCGGATGCCAAGGAGTCGATGGCCAAGGCGTCCGGCACCGATGTCGCCGGCTTCGACGGCATGCTCGAGACGACGGAACTGTTCACCGAGCCGAAAGACGCCGTCGCCTTCGTCACCAGCGATGACCTCAAGACCACGACCGAGCGCGTCTCCAAGTTCCTGTTCGAGAAATCTCTGCTCGGCAAGGACGCCAAGTCCGCAGGCGCGATCGGCGTCGAGTTCCCCGACAAGACCGTGTTCGGAGACAAGGACAACGTGAAGTTCCGCTACGACGAGACCTTCATGAAAGAGGCTGCGGACGGAAAGCTTTAAGGGTCGCGGGAACGGGGTCGGCGGAGCAGGGCACTCCATGCGCGCCATCAATTTGCGCTTGAGCCGTACGGCGCGCATAGCGCTCGCGCTGCTCCCGTTCGTCGCCCTGCTTGTCGCCTATAACATCGGATCGAATCTCCGCCTTGCGGAAAATCCGAACGACAAGCTGCTCCCGAGCTTCGAGACCATGGGCGAGGCGATCAAGGCCTATGCCTTCGAGCCCGACCCCCGGACCGGCCAGTATCTTTTATGGTCGGACACGGCGGCGAGCTTGAAGCGCCTCTTGAGCGGTCTCGGCATCGCGGCCTTGATCGCGCTCGTCTTTGGCGTCCTCATCGGGCTCTTGCCGGTGATGGGCGCCACGCTCGGCCCCTTCGTCGCCGTGATGTCGATGGTGCCGCCGCTGGCTCTCTTGCCGATCCTGTTCATCGTCATGGGGCTCGGGGAAGCGTCGAAGATCGCGCTGATCGTCATCGGCACGTCGCTGAAGCTGATCCGTGACGTGGCCTTGCGCGTCGGCGACATTCCAAGAGAGCAGCTCATCAAGGCGCAAACGCTCGGCGCCTCCACGGCGCAGATCGCCTCGCGCGTAGTGTTCCCGCAAACCATGCCGCGGCTCCTCGACGCCCTTCGCCTCGAGATCGGCCCGGCTTGGCTGTTCCTGATCGCGGCGGAAGCCATCGCCGCCGATAGCGGTCTCGGCTATCGCATCTTCCTGGTGCGCCGCTATCTCTCCATGGACGTGATCATCCCCTACGTGGTGTGGATCACGCTTCTCGCCTTTCTCATGGATCTCGCCCTGCGTCTGCTGCAGCGCAAGGCCTATCCGTGGTTCGCCGAAGCGAGGAAGGCATGAGCGAGATCGTCTTCGAGCATGTCTGGAAGGAGTACGGCGACCACGTCGTGTTGGAGCAGATCGACCTCGAGATCGAGCCGCGCGCCTTTCTCGTGCTCGTCGGCCCGTCCGGCTGCGGCAAGACGACGTTTCTGCGCCTGCTGCTCGGCGAGGAGCGGCCGACGCGGGGCGCGATCCTGCTGGAGAACAAGCCGCTCAAGCCCGAGCCGGACTTCGACCGCGGCGTGGTGTTCCAGCGCTACTCCGTGTTTCCCCATTTGACGGCGGTCGAGAACGTCATGGTCGGCCGTGAGTTCGAGAGGGCAGGCTTCTTCGGTCATCTTTCGGGCGCGAAACGCCGCGCGGCGCGCGAGGAGGCGGAAGCGCTCCTCGCCGAGGTGGGGCTCGCCGGCAACGAGACCAAATATCCCTCGGCTATGTCCGGCGGCATGCAGCAGCGGCTCGCGCTCGCCCAGGCGCTCATGCGGAAGCCGCGCGTTCTGTTGCTCGACGAGCCGTTCGGTGCGCTCGACCCCGGCATTCGCGCCGACATCCACGTCTTGATGAAGCGGATCTGGAACGAGACGGACCTGACCGTGGTGATGGTCACCCATGATTTGCGCGAAGCCTTCGCCCTCGGCACGCGGATTATCGCCTTCGAACGGCCGCGCGATCTACCGGAAGAGCGCGAGCGCTACGGCGCCACGCTTGTCGGGGATACCAAGGCCGCGGCCGGTCAGGCGCCCCCGCGCCAAGGGGCGACGATCACCAAGGACATCTCGCTCTGGCCCGCGAAGATCGCCGGCAGTGACACAAAGCCCAAGGCGGCGACGAAGCCGTCTTGATCGGCCGAATAGTGCCGCGGGGGGACGGCCTCTCGCGGATCTCCAGAATGCCGGGACGGCCCGGCGCAGCGAAAGCCCGCGCAACGGCGCGGGCCGTGGAGGTCGCAAATGGAACACATCGCGTCGGAGACGCTTCCCGGAGCCAAGCACCGGTCGCTGGTGCTTGGCCGGAACAAGCGCCTCAAGCTGACCGATCTCGAAGGCGGCGCCAATGTCGGCATGGTCTTCTTCAACCCGCTGAATGTGCTCGAACGCTACAACGCGCCGGACACGCTGAAAAGCCAGCACACCTTCAAGCTCACCCAAGGCCACTGCCTCTACTCGGACATGGGGCGCATCTTCTGCTCGATCGTTGCCGACAGCTTCGGCTGGCACGATACGGTCTGCGGCAACACCACCAAGGCGTCCGTCGCCGCGAAATGGGGTGAGCACAGCTATCAGGACTACCGCAACGACTGGTACCAGAACGGCCGCGACAGCCTGCTCATCGAAGGCGCCAAATACGGTCTCGGCCCGCGCGATTTCCCCGCCAACGTGAACTGGTTCAGCAAGACCGTCGCCGCCGATGACGGATCCCTGTCCCTGGATCAAACGGCGGCAACGCCGGGCGCCTCCGTCGAGCTGCGCTTCGAGATGGATACGCTTGTGCTGTTCCACACCTGCGCGCATCCCCTCGACACGTCTCCGACGTTTCCGCGAAAGCCCGTGCAGTTCGAACTCTTCGACGGCCCGCCGGCCGAGGCAGACGACCCCAATCGCCTGTCGGCGCCGGAGAAC
>Ga0210068_1000118_pt1 | contig 12144 bp, 11 predicted proteins | sample RushOxbow_ThreeS_5_FD_185561 | JGI IMG/M metagenome (GOLD analysis project Ga0210068, IMG submission 185561) | Wetland microbial communities from San Francisco Bay, California, USA, that impact long-term carbon sequestration -... | ecosystem: Environmental > Aquatic > Marine > Wetlands ... | reverse complement strand
CGCCGCGCGGGCGGGCCTCGACCTGCGGGCCGCTCGCACCCGTTCCATCGAAGACGTCAGTGGGCAGCCCGACCTCGTGATCACGGTGTGCGACGTCGCCTACGAGGCGCTCGGATCGCTTCCCGATGACGCGACGACGCTGCACTGGTCGGTCCCTGATCCCGCCGCCGTGGGCACAGCAGCGGCGTTCGACGCAGCATTGGCAGAGGTCGCCGCACGCATCGACTCCCTCGCCCCCCACGTCCGTCCACCCCGTCGAGCAAGGAGGACCCGCCCATGAGTGTCGCGGACCCGCTGAGCGCCGCGCCGGTCGAGATGCGCCCACTGATCCGCGCGAGCGCCGAGCGCCTGCGCACCGATTTCGCCGGCGTCTTCGGCGAGGAGACGATCCAGCGGTTCATGGCCGAGTCCTGGGAGTCGCTGCAGGGCGCCAAGGTGGCTGCATTCGTGCCGCTGTTCGTCGAGCGGTTCACGCGCCAGCGCCTGCGGGCGCTCGCGCGTGTGGAAGGCAAGAGCACCGACACGCGGCCGATGGTGGTCTTCCTCTGTGTGCAGAACGCGGGGCGTTCTCAGATGGCCGCCGGATGGCTCCAGCACCTGGCGGGCGACGAGGTCGAGGTGTTCTCCGGCGGCTCGGATCCCGCGAGCGAGGTCAACCCGTCGGCGATCGAGGCGATGGCCGAGATCGGCATCGATATCTCCAGCGAGTTCCCGAAGCCCTGGACCGACGAGGTCGTGCAGGCCGCGAACGTGGTCGTCACGATGGGGTGCGGAGACTCCTGCCCGATCTTCCCGGGGACGCGCTACGTGGACTGGGAGGTCGGAGATCCGGCGGGCCTGCCGCTCGACCAGGTGCGTCCGATCCGCGACGAGATCGGCGAGCGCGTCCGTGGCGTCATGGCCGAGCTCGGCATCGAGTCTTCCGCCCCGGCCTGATCCTCAGCCGGGGCCGACATGGAAGCCGAGGGCCCGACCGATCCAGCCGCCGCCGATGAACTTCCAGACGACCCTGTAATCACCTCGACCCTCGAACGGGAAGTTCGCCCGCCAGGCGATCGATGAGCCGAACGTGGCCCCGAGGTCGCGGGTGCGGTACGTGTGGCAGACGGGCGCGCCGCCGGGTCCCGTGACGCAGAGTCGGTACCGCTCGAAGTAGTCGGCCGCCAGCATGATGCGCAGCCGCCGCACGCCGTCGACCCTACGAACGCTCTTGCACACGTCGCCGCTGGGCGAGCAGGCGTCGAGGGGCAGGTGATCCGCGGAGACTGGACCCGCCGGGCCGGCGACGAGGGCGAGCACGGCCAGCAGGGTCACGATCGATCGGACGGCACGTCGGGACATGGCTCCTCCGTCGGGGTGGGGGTGCGAGTCTGGCATCCATGGTCCCGTGTGCGACATCACCACTTCGACCGACAGACGCGTCGGTTCCCTTGCCCCCCATTCGTCCGATGGGGACTCTACGCCACGAGGGGAGGAGCAACGAGTGGATGCCGTCGGCCGTTCGTTCGCAGGTTGGCGGAGCTCGGTTCGGACTGACCGACAGGAGGCTCGATTCAGACGGCACACGTCGCGCGATCCAACAAGACGATCCCGCCTGCCGATCGCCGCTCACGGAAGGAACTCGCGACCGATCGTGTCGAGCAGGAGCCAGCCGATCCCGGCGAACCACACGAGGAGCGTGAGCGGTACGGCGATCGCGGACGCGCGTCGGGCGGCGATCACCGTGAAGCCGATGACGGGGGCGGCGCCGATCGCGATGACCTTGGCCCAGATCCAGTTCGTGGAGTCGAAACGGGCATCGGTCGTCGTATCGATGCAGAGCCCGAACGGCGCCGAGAGGTGCACGCCGCCGGGGCAGGTTTGATCGGGGAAGCGGGTCACGAGCACCGCGAACCCGATCGTGAACACGACCGCCAGGCCCCAGCGCCAGCCGTCCTTGCCCGTGCGCTCGACCGGGCGCCTCCGGGTCCGCCAGGCGATCGCGATCCCTCCGGCCGCGGCGAGCCCGCCGAGGAAGGTGAACAACCCTCCGACACCGGCGAGCACCTCGCACGCCGTTTCAGGCGACTGCCGCGACCCACCGAGATCGACGGGAACCGAGCACGTGAGCTCGTTCCACGCGAGGACCACGGTCGCGATCCCGGCGATCGCGAGGCAGGCCGCGACGGTCCAGGCCGCGGCGCGCCCACTCGGAGAGATGGGCAGCGGCGGCGGCCACGCGTCACGTCTGGTCGTTGACACGGTCAGTCACGATGCCACGACGGACCCTTGGCTCGACGTTCGCATCCGCATGCCGGAAGCGCGCGTGGTCGTCGAGGAGCCGGAGCCTTCACATCGGGCATCGTGACAGGCGCACGGAGCGCTGTCGTCCGGGCTGGCCCTGGTCGGATCCGGTGGTTCTCTGCATGCTGTGAGACGTCGACGACGGGACCGCGCTCCACGACGACGCGATCGGATCGGTGCGAGCCTCGGTCCGCCTCCGGGATGATGAGGGGCATCGTCGCCGGTCACGTTGCCGACGAACGGAGGGATTCGTGCGATGCCGCTGCCGAGATCGGTCGCGAGGTTCAACCGGGCGCTCACCAGCCACGTGGCGCGACCGATGGCCCGCCATCTGCCCGGGTTCGGGGTGGTGGTCCACGTCGGCCGGACGACAGGACGGCGGTACCGCACGCCCGTCAACGTGTTTACTCGCCCCAGCGGCTGGAAGTTCGCGCTCACCTACGGGGAAACCGACTGGGTTCGCAACGTGCTCGAGGCGGGCGGCGGATGGCTCGAGTCGCGCGGCCGGGTCGCTCGATTCGTGGATCCCGTGCTCATCGAGGACGCGAGCTTGCGCGACTTCCCGCCGGCGGTTCGGTGGATCCTCCGTCGGATCGATGTCGACCAGGTGCTCGTCGTATGTCAAGCGTGAAGGTCGGGACAAGGGGATGGAGTCAAGTTTCCCGGGCTCCGCGCCGAAAAGTTGACAGCACAGGAGGCATCTCTACACTGTCATGACCATGCTCAGCGAGGACACGCCCACTCGACGCACGACCCTCGTACTTATTCCTTAGGCGCGGCCAGGCCCAGGAGGCCTGCTGACCGCGCCAGACGCCCCCGCAGCCGCGGGGGTTTTTCATTCCCAACTTCCAGCCCAACGGATCGTGAACACCGGGCGAAGGCCCGGAGACAAGGAGAGCACTCATGCGGTACGAGTTCGAGCGAGACGGCACCGTCGTCGCCAGCGTGCTGTGGGAGGGTCCCGGCCAGGTGAGCGTCGAGTCGGCCGAGCCCTCGACGCGCGCCGTCGTCGATCGATACCTGTCCTCCGACGTGGTCTACCTGGGCTCGGGATTCGACTTCGGCGACGAGCAGGGGCAGGACGTGCTGCAGATGCGACGTCGCGACTGGACCCCCTGGGAGTTCGAGCGTGCCTGCCGCAACCTGGCGCACCGCCTGCAGGCCCACGTGCGCCGGGTCGAGACCGGCCCGGTGGAAGCGCGAGAGGCGGCGATCTGAGGTGACCGGCTCGAAGATGTCGGGCGCCGACGCCCTGCTGAAGGCGCTCGAGCAGGAGGGCGTCGAGAACGTCTTCGGCATCCCCGGCGGCGCGAGCATGCCGATCTACGACCCCCTGGTCGACCGGTCCCCGATCCGCCACATCCTCTGCCGCCACGAGCAGGGCGCCGGGCACGCGGCCGAGGGGTACGCGTGGGCCACAGGCAAGGTCGGTGTCTGCATGGCCACGAGCGGGCCGGGCGCGACGAACCTGGTCACGCCGCTCGCCGACGCGAAGATGGATTCCGTGCCGATCGTCGCGATCACCGGCCAGGTGCCGACGCCGGTGGTGGGTAACGACGCCTTCCAGGAGGCCGACATCACAGGCATCACGATGCCGGTGACGAAGCACAACTTCCTCGTGAAGGACCCGGCCGACATCGTGGCCACGGTGCGTGAGGCGTTCCACATCGCGTCGACGGGGCGACCTGGTCCGGTGCTGATCGACCTGCCGAAGGATGTGCTGATCGCCGAGACCGCGTACCGGTGGCCCGAGACGTTCTCGATGCCCGGTTACAAGCCGACGACCAAGGGCAACCAGCGCCAGGTGGTCGAGGCCGTGAAGATGATCATGCGGGCGAAGAAGCCCGTGCTCTACGTGGGTGGGGGCGTGATCAAGGCCGATGCCCACCGCGAGCTCCACGATCTCGCGACGACCGGAAGGCTGCCGGTCGTCACGACCCTGATGGCGCGGGGCGCGTTCCCCGATTCGGACGAGCTCTGCCTCGGCATGCCCGGCATGCACGGCAACTACACGGCCGTGACGGCGATGCAGAAGGCCGACCTGCTGGTCGCGCTCGGATCGCGGTTCGACGATCGCGTGACCGGCAAGCTCGCCGGTTTCGCACCGCACGCGAAGGTGATCCACGTCGACATCGACCCGGCCGAGATCGGGAAGAACCGCGTGGTCGACGTGCCGATCGTGGGCGACTGCAAGGACGTGATCGGGAAGCTCGCCGCCGAGCTGCACACGCGTCAGGACGAGACGGGCGGTCCTCCCGACCGTTCCGCCTGGCTCGGGCAGCTGCGCGAGTGGCAGGACGAGTACCCGTACCGCTACCCGACGGACGACGGGAAGCTGAAGCCCCAGTACTGCGTCGAGCGGCTGCGCGCACTCGCCGACGACGACACGATCTGCGTGTCGGGGGTCGGCCAGCACCAGATGTATGCGTCGCAATACTGGAGGTTCGAGCATCCGCGCAAGTGGATCAACTCGGGCGGACTCGGCACGATGGGCTTCGCCGTACCCGCGGCGATGGGGGCCAAGGTCGGCCGGCCAGACCTGCGCGTCGTCGCGATCGACGGCGACGGCTGCTTCCAGATGACGGCGCAGGAGCTCGCGACGAGCGCGACCGAGCAGATCCCGTTCATCACGGCGATCCTGAACAACGGCTACCTCGGGATGGTGCGCCAGTGGCAGGAGCTGTTCTTCGACGAGCGGTACTCGGGTGTGTGGCTCGACCCCGACGTGCCCGACTACGTGAAGCTCGCCGAGGCATACGGGGCCGTGGGCCTGCGCGTGGAGTCGGCCGACGAGGTCGACAACGCCATCGAGAAGGCCTACTCGATCACGGACCGCTCGGTCGTGATCGACTTCCGGGTCGACCCGGGCGAGATGGTGTTCCCGATGGTGCCCTCGGGCGCCTCGAACGACGACATCATCGTCGGGCCCGAGAGCATCCAGCCCACGACCGACCCGGGGGAGGCTCCGATCGCATGAACGGCGCGACGCTGCACACGATCTCGGTGCTCGTGGAAGACCGTCCGGGCGTGCTGACGCGCGTGGCCGGTCTCTTCGCAGCCCGTGGCTACAACATCGACTCGCTCGCGGTGGGTCCGACCGAGGCCGCCGGCATCTCCCGCATGACGATCGTGGTGAACGTCGACGAGAGTCCTCTCGAGCAGGTCACCAAGCAGCTGAACAAGCTGATCAACGTCATCAAGATCCTCGAGCACGACCCGGGTTCGGCGGTCGAGCGCGAGTTGATGCTCGTGAAGGTGCGCGCCGAGGGCGACGCGCGAGCGCGCATCATGGAGCTCGCCGATGTCTTCCGCGTGAGCATCGTCGACGTGACCGCCTCGACGCTCACCGTCGAGGCGAGCGGCGGGCCCGAGAAGCTCGAGGCGTTGCGCGAGCTGCTGAGCGAGTTCGGCATCGTCGAGCTCTCGCGCACCGGGCGCATCGCGCTCGCTCGCGGCGAGCGAGGCATCAGGGAGCGTGTGTTGAAGTCGGCGAAGGCCGGCTAGTCCAGTTCAGATCACTGATCAGGGGGATCGAGCGACATGGCGACGATCTACTACGAGAAGGACACCGACCCGGGCGTCCTCGCCGACCAGGCGATCGCGGTGCTCGGGTTCGGGTCGCAAGGGCACGCCCATGCCCAGAATATGAAGGATTCCGGCCTCGACGTGCGGGTCGGCCTGCGGCCCGGTTCAGCGAGCCGCAAGCAGGCTGAGGAGGTCGGTCTCCGTGTGCTCGACACGGCCGATGCTGTCGCCGAGGCCGATGTCGTGATGTGCCTGCTGCCCGACACGGCACACGGGAAGGTCTACGAGAGCGACATCGCGTCGAACCTGAAGGACGGCGACATGCTGATGTTCGCCCATGGGTTCTCGATCCACTTCGGCACGGTCACGCCTCCCGATGGCGTCGACGTCACGATGATCGCTCCCAAGGGTCCGGGCCATCTCGTGCGCCGCACGTACGTCGAGGGCAACGGCACGCCCGGGCTCGTGGCCGTTCACCAGGACGCCACCGGCAAGGCGAAGGCCCGCGCGCTCGCATACGGCGCGGCGATCGGCTGCGCGAAACCCGGCATCATCGAGACCACGTTCGAGGAAGAGACCGAGACCGACCTTTTCGGAGAGCAGACCGTGCTCTGCGGGGGCGTGAGCGAGTTGATCCGCAACGGGTTCGAGACGCTGGTCGAGGCCGGATACCAGCCCGAGATCGCGTACTTCGAGTGCCTGCACGAGCTGAAGCTGATCATCGACCTGATCTACGAGGGCGGTCTGTCATGGATGCGCTACTCGGTGAGCGACACCGCCGAGTGGGGCGACTACCAGAGCGGCAAGCGCGTGATCGACGAGCACGCTCGCGACCAGATGCGCCAGGTGCTCGCCGAGATCCAGGACGGTACGTTCGCTCGGAGATGGATCGCGGAAGCAGACGGCGGCTTCGAGGAGTTCCTGCGACTTCGGAGTGCGGCGCAGACGTCCCAGCTCGAGCAGGTGGGGCGGCAGCTGCGCCAGATGATGCCCTGGTTGGAGAGCGAGCAGAAGGTGCCACCGTCATGAGCGACAGCAACGTATCCCCAGGCAACGTATCCCCCGGCAACGAGCGCTCAAGCAGCGAAGCGATAGCGCACAGTGAGCGCGTCCGGATCTTCGACACCACCCTGCGTGACGGGGAGCAAGCTCCCGGCATCGCGCTCACGAAGGCCGAGAAGGTCGAGATCGCCGAGCAGCTCGCCCGGCTGAACGTCGATATCCTCGAGGCCGGGTTCCCGGTCAGTTCGTCCGGCGAGTTCGACGCGGTCGCCGAGATCGCCTCGACCGTGAAGGGCCCGGTGATCGCTGCGCTCGCCCGCACCGCGACCGGTGACATCGAGCGCGCGGCCGAGGCGCTCAAGGGCGCCGACCGTTGGCGCATCCACACGTTCATCTCCACGAGCGACGTGCAGCGCGAGTCGATGCTGAAGATGAGCCACCAGCAGGTGCTCGACGCGATCCGCGAGAACGTTTCCCTGGCGAACAGCTATACCGACGACGTGGAGTTCTCGGCGCAGGATGCGACGCGCACGCCGCTCGAGTACCTGCTCGAGTGCTATCGGCTCGCGGTCGAGTGCGGGGCGACCACGATCAACGTGCCCGACACGGTCGGCTACGCAACGCCGACCGAGTTCGGCGAGTTGATCCGCGTCGTGCGCGACCAGACCCCCGACGACGTCGTGATCTCGACGCACTGCCACAACGATCTCGGGCTCGCGGTCGCGAACTCGCTCGCCGGCATCGAGCACGGCGCCGGTCAGGTGGAGGTGGCGGTGAACGGCATCGGTGAGCGCGCCGGGAACTGCTCGCTGGAGGAGATCGCGATGGTCGTCCGCACACGCAGCCAGGCGCTCGGCAAGCAGCATGCCCTGAACATCAAGGAGATCGTGCGCACGTCGCGCCTGGTCGCGATGACGACCGGTTACACCGTACAGCGCAACAAGGCGGTGGTGGGCTCGAGCGCGTTCGCGCACGAGAGCGGCATCCACCAGCACGGCGTGCTGAGCAACCGCGCCACCTACGAGATCATGGACCCGGTCGAGATCGGGCTCGAGGGCAACGCGCTCGTCTTGGGCAAGCACTCGGGCCGCCACGCGTTCGTCGACGCGCTCGACAAGATCGGCATCAGGATCGACGACGACCACCTGAATCGGGCGTTCGCCCGCTTCAAGGACCTCGCCGACCGCAAGGTGCAGATCACCGATCAGGACCTCTCCGCGATCGTGGCAGAGGAGCTCGGCGCGACCGACGAGGACGTGCTCGTGATGGAGTCGCTGCGGATGGACGGGGGAACCGACCGAGAGCCCAGCGTCACGGTGCGTCTGCGGCGGGGCGAGGAGGTGATCGAGCGAACCGCGACGGGCGACGGCCTGATCGACTCCGCGATGGGAGCGATCCAGCAGGCCGCCGGCGTCGACGGCCGACTCGTGAACTTCCACGTGTCGAGCGTCACCGAGGGGACCGACGCGTTAGGTGATGTCGTCGTGCAGATCGACGTCGACGGACGCCGGGTCACGGGCCGCGGCGTCGCGACCGACGTGGTGGAAGCGAGCGCCCGCGCGTACCTCGCGGCCGTCAACCGCGCGGTGCACGTCACGAACGTACAGCGGGCCACGAACGAGGAGACCCCGTGACGGGTTCCTATCGCGTCGGGGTGATCCGGGGCGACGGCACGGGGCCGGAGGTCGTCGGCGAAGGTCTCAAGGTGCTCGAAGCCGTGCGCGGCGACGCGTCGTTCGACCTGGTCGAGTTCGATCTCGGGGCCGACCGCTACCTGCGCACCGGCGACACGCTCCCCGACGACGAGCTCGAGCGGTTGCGCGGTCTCGACGCGATCTTCCTCGGTGCGGTCGGCGACCCACGCGTGAAGCCGGGGGTGCTGGAACGCGACCTGCTGCTGAAGGCGCGGTTCGGCCTCGACCAGTACGTGAACCTTCGGCCCGTGGTGCGATACCCCGGTGTGCAGACGCTCGTCCCGAGCCACACCGAGGACGACGTGAACATGGTCGTGGTGCGCGAGAACTCCGAAGGCCTCTACAGCGGGGCCGGTGGGTTCCATCGCAGGGGCACCGCACACGAGGTGGCGGTGCAGGAGTCGATCAACACCCGTCACGGTGTGGAGCGCATCGTGCGCTACGCGTTCGACCTCGCGATGCAGCCGCATCGCCGGAAGAAGCTCACGCTCGTGCACAAGACGAACGTGCTGACGTTCGCGGGCGACCTCTACCAGCGGGTGGTCGACGAGCTCGCGGCCGAGTTCCCCGAGGTCGAGACCGACTACGTGCACGTCGATGCGGCATGCATCTACTTCCTGGACCGGCCCGGCCGTTTCGACGTGATCGTCACCGACAACATGTTCGGCGACATCATCACGGACCTCGGCGCGATGATCCAGGGGGGTATGGGCATCGCCGCCGGGGGCAACATCAACCCGCAGGGGGTGTCGATGTTCGAGCCGATCGGCGGCACGGCGCCGAGCGAGACCGGCAAGGGCACGATCAACCCGCTCGCGGCGATCGGCGCCCTCGAGATGCTGCTGCGTCAGCTCGGTGAGGCCGAGGCGGCCGACCGGATCGAACGGGGTATCCGCGCGGCGACCCAGCAGATGAAGTCGATGCGGGCCGGCGAGATGGGCTACACGACGACGCAGGTCGGCGACCTCGTGGTCGAGGGAGCGACGTCGTGAGCGACCAGGGTCCTCGCGTCGAGCTCTACGACACGACGCTGCGAGACGGCGCGCAGCAGGCCGACCTCTCGTACACGGTCGAGGACCGGCTCCGCATCCTGCACAAGCTCGATCACGTCGGCTTCCCGTACGTGGAAGGCGGCTGGCCCGGCGCGAATCCCCGCGACACTGAGTTCTTCCAGCTGGCCACGAAGGAGACGCTCAAGACGAGCACGCTCACCGCGTTCGGCATGACGCGGCGCGCCGGGGAGCGGGCGGAGGACTCGCAGGTGCTGCGCGACCTGCTCGGCGCCGGCACCGAGGTCGTCTGCCTCGTGGGGAAGGCCTGGGACCTGCACGTCACCGAGGCGCTGCGCACCGATCTCGAAGAAGGCGTCGCGATGGTCCGCGACTCGGTCGAGTTCCTGCGCGCCCAGGGCCGGAGGGTGTTCTTCGACGCCGAGCACTTCTTCGACGGCCACCGCAGCGACGCCTCCTTCGCGATGTCGGTGCTCGCGGCGGCCGAGGAGGCCGGTGCCGAGCGGCTCGTGCTCTGCGACACGAACGGGGGCATGCTGCCATTCGACGTCGCGCGCGTGGTGGAGGACGTGAAGACCCAGGCGAGCGTGCCGCTCGGCATCCACGTGCACAACGATGCCGGCTGCGCGGTCGCGAACTCCCTCGTCGCGGTCGATGCCGGCGTGCACCAGGTGCAGGGCACGATCAACGGCTACGGGGAGCGGACGGGCAACGCCGACCTGATCCCGCTCACCGCCGACCTGGTGCTGAAGATGGGTGTTGCCGACGCGCTGCCCGAGGGGGCGGTCGAGCACCTCACCGAGCTCGCTCACTACGTCGCGGACATCGCGAACCTCGCGCCGGATTCCCGCCAGCCCTACACGGGACGGTACGCGTTCACGCACAAGGCCGGCTTGCACACGAGCGGCGTCGCACGGGTCTCGCGCGCCTACGAGCACGTGTCGCCCGAGACCGTCGGGAACCACCGGGGCATCGTGGCGTCGGACTATGGCGGCGGCGCCACGATCCGGATGAAGGCCGACGAGCTCGGGCTCGAGCTCGACGATGGCGCGATCCCCGCGATCGTCGAGCAGATCAAGGAGCACGAGTCACGTGGGTACGCGTTCGACGTGGCGGAGGCCTCGCTCGAGATGCTGATGCGTCGGGCCGGCGGATGGTCCCAGCCGTTCTTCGAGATCGAGAGCTACCGCGTGCACGTCGAGGAGCGTGTCGGCGACGACGAGCCGCCGCTCGCCGAGGCGACCGTGAAGGTCCGAACGCAGGGGACGCGCCACATCGAGTCGGCCGAGGGTCAGGGGCCGGTGGGCGCGCTCGACACCGCGCTGCGCAAGGCGCTCACGAACGACTACCCCGCGCTCGACCAGATGGGGCTCGAGGACTTCCGCGTGCGGGTGCTCTCCGGCACCCACGGCACCGGGGCCGTCGTTCGGGTGCTGATCGACCTGTCGAACGGTGAGCGCGAATGGACCACGGTCGGCGTGAGCGAGAACATCATCGAGGCCTCGTGGGAAGCGTTGGTCGACGGATACACCCACGGCCTGTTGCATCCGCGCGCGCCCCAGGCGTGAAGAAGACGTCCCTATCTGGGTGCGGCGTTGGCGGCCACTACGCGCACGATCTTGTTCTCGATCGACTTGGCACGGTCGGTGTTCATGCCGCTCGACATGATCGAGAACGCCGCCCAGTCGTCTTCCCGCTCGAGCCAAACCCACCCCGAGAGCGCCGAGACCTCGATCAGCGTGCCCGTCTTCGCGCGCACGGTGACCGTCTGCAGGCGGTCCTCGAGCGTTCCCTCGCCGCCCGCCGCCAACGTGCCTCGCAGCACGTCGCCCCACGGCGCCTGCTCGGCGACGCGGAGCATCTCGACGACGCCGTCGGCGCTCACGCGGTTGTCATAGGACAAGCCGGAGCCGTCGTGCGCCTCCACGCGCACGCCCTGGGCGCCGGCGAAGCCCTCGATCACGCGGGCGCCCTTCGCGATCGTGCCGGGTGACCCGAGCCGCTTCGCGCCGAGCAGCTTACCGAGCACCTCGGCCCGGAAGTTGCTCGAGACGAGGTTCATCCGCCGCATGATCGAGGCGAGCGGGTCGCTGCGCACCGTGGCCATCGCCACCAGTCCGGTCGGCGGCGAGCCGAGGCCAGGCTTGCCGGTGACCTCGATCCCGCGTGCCTCGAGCTTCTTCGTCAGGCTTTTCGCGGCGAGGCGTTCCGGGTCACGGAGGTGGCGGCCACCCGCACCTTCGTTGAACCGGAACGTGAGCGCTGTCGGCAGGGCGATATACACGTCGGGGAAGTAGTCCCGCCAGCCGGGTGCCCACCAGTCTCGCGCGAATGGGCCCGTCGCACCGAGGACTCGACCGCGGACCCGGTCGACGCCTGCGTCGACGAGGGATCTCGCGAGGTCGGCCATGTCGTGGGCATCGACCTCCGGGTCGCCGTGGCCGACGATCCACAGGTTCCCGTCGAGGACGTCGTCTGCCCCCACGCGCTCGGTGGCGAACAGTCGCGTGGGGATCGTCGCGTCGCCGCCGATCCGCTTCAGCAGCGCCATCGACAGCAGGAGCTTCTCGTTGGAGGCGGGTGGCCGCCGGACCCGATCCTGATGCCGGTACAGCGGGTCCCCGTCGAGC
>Ga0210068_1000112_pt1 | contig 12519 bp, 14 predicted proteins | sample RushOxbow_ThreeS_5_FD_185561 | JGI IMG/M metagenome (GOLD analysis project Ga0210068, IMG submission 185561) | Wetland microbial communities from San Francisco Bay, California, USA, that impact long-term carbon sequestration -... | ecosystem: Environmental > Aquatic > Marine > Wetlands ... | reverse complement strand
TGGTAACTTCGCTCATGGACGGCTCCCCCTTGGCGGTTCCTAAACAGCAACCGCAATTTGGCACCTAGATGCCGGTGGCGGGAGCCGTCCACAGCATCAGAAGCGGACATTCGCACAAGCGTGTCCAGTGTACCCAAATGGATGAATTTGGCGAAAACATCATGGCCACTTCTGCTTTCGCGTTTCAACGAACCTGGGTTTGGCAGTCTCGATAGCACAGCGCTATCGGAGGCGTAGCAAATGGGCATTTCCGACTGGATGAGTTTATCGCCATTCTCGACTTAAGCGTTTTTGCTCATCGCTCAGGAGGACAGCCCAATGCTTACTCGAATGCTCATGATATTGACGTTCGCTCTACTCTTATCGCCCATGGAAACGGCGAAGGCCGACGACAGGGACGGCGTTGTCCATCTAAAGAGTGCGTATTCCATGTCCGAGACCATCGAGCGCCTGAAGAAGGACATTTCTGACAAGCGAATCAAGTTCTTCGATGAGATCGATCAGTCGAAGCTTGCCGCCGACGCGGGAATCGAATTGCTTCCTTCGACATTACTCGTGTTCGGCAATCCCCCGCTTGGCACTCTTTTCCTTGCCTCTGATCCAGATGCCGGTCTCGATTGGCCGGTGCGGCTGCTTGTCTATCAGGACGCAGAAGGCAACGTATGGTTGGCCTATACAGACTTCGCCTGGATCGCGCGCCGGCACGGGATCCAGAATCGGGAGAAAGAATTCAGCATGGCCTCGGATGTAATCCAATCGATCGCCTCAAGCGCAGAGGCCAAATAGGCAGTATGGGAAACATCTTCCCCAATTAGTCGGAGGGATGGCGCAAAGAAATGGCCCAGCATGCATATATTTGCAAACCGGGTTTGGGATCAGAGGCTCACGTCCGCTTACCACCCAAACGGACCTCGTGAGCGTCTAGGTCGATATCCGCTAAGTGCCAATTCCAGGGAGGGGGGACTTTGCCACCATATTGAGGCTTCTCTGCCTCCGTCTCTCCTCAGCCGTGTCCATCCACTAATTGATCTGGCAAATCACCACAGAAAGTGATTATCCTTGACTTGGCGTTCCGAAGGTTCAGCCAAGGAGATAAAGTAATGAGGAACTATCTAGTCGCAGCTGTTTTGATTGGTGCGTTTGCCATGCCCGCTTTGGCCCAGGAAACGGTGGAGACCGGCGGCGGGAAGTACTACGTCGGTTTCGACACCAACAGCAAGACATGCTCGGTGGTGACCGAGATGGCGGAAGGCATGAAAATGATGGGTGAGTACGATTCTCAGGAGGCCGCAAAAGCGGCCATGGCTGAGATGGAAGAGTGCAAAGGCTAAGTGATCGCGGTGGGGCCGGCCTCGAGTCGGCCCCTTTTTTGCGCTCAAGCCAAGGTGCTCAAGACACGCCAATGGCTTTCATAAAATGATCCAAAGACCCCTCGTGGTTGCGACTTTGCTCGCATGCGCGGGCCTTAACGTCGTTCTTCCGGCCCATGCCGAGCCTTTTGCCGGGTCCTTAGAATTCTTACACACGATAAGTATCATCACGCCTGAAGGGGTCGTGGTGGATCCGAATGACACGGAAGAGCTCAAGAAATATGACCACCGCCGCGACCTTTCCAAGCTGGCTGATAACCTGCAAAACGAGTTCGGCGTAACGGACTCCCAGCTTACGCAACTGAGAGCGTGTACGGGCACAGTGGTCTGCGAGGTGCCGTCGGCAGACGGAAAGCGGATCGAATCCTATCGGGCCAGCGGCACGGTCGCAGTTCGGCCCAACATCCTTGTCACGGTCAAGCATGCGTTTCAGGATTTGGAAACGGGGAAGCTATTGCCGGTTGATAGTTGCCGTTTTCATACCTGGAAAAATCCCGATGATGACATTGCGATCATAATCGATGACCCGTCTCAACTTCCTCCGGCAGGAACGTCCATGTCCAAAACACCGGAAGATAGACGGAGAGACGTGACCGCAGTCAGACTTGCCAATCCAGTCGAAGGGTGCCAACCCGTGGCTGTCCCTGAGAAAGGAGCGATGCTGCATCAAGGCGATCGTGTTTTTCAGGCTACGGGGAAACAAGATGGCATGCTCGGCGAGTGGAGCGGCCGCGAACCCGTCAGCCAAATCGGGACAATCCGCCATGTTTTTCCGGCCGGCCCTGATGGTCCGCTAGCATATTTTTCCGATTTGTCCGGCGGCGAGGGCGGCTCGGGCGGCGGAATCTTCGTGGTCGTAAGTGGGCAATTGATGCTCGAAGCAATCGTCCAGGGGGCCGGCAGGCCGGAGATGAATGGAAAGCCATATAATGAAGAACTTTATCAAAATCAGACAGGGCTAGTGGGAGTCAATGAGAGCGTCTTGCAGCCTATGCTCGTTCTCATTGCCGAGTCCAGATCCTCTCCTTAGTTAAGACGAGCCCATTCACTGATCATCCACCATCAAAGTAGTTGATCTGCGACGTGGCGTTGGCCTGAACATCAAAGGGGTCATCCTCAGCGTCTAAACCGACTTCTGCTAAGGGCTTTATGTCGACACCGTGCTGTGGCCACGCCTTTGGAGCGGCAGTTTCTCAGTACGGAACGCCGTTCGCCCGTGCTTCTTTCAGGGCGCGGGCGTACCATTCGAACTCGTCGAAGAAGCGGGTTGAGCGCTTTTCGGAGTCAGGATCACAGGGCGCGCCGTTCTCTGCAAACTGGTCTTGGACATTCGGCATGGGGAAAATCGATGGAATGCTGGGCATGCCGAGCTCCGCGAGCGTGGCGCGAAGCTGAATGGCCGCACGGACACCGCCAAAATGGCCCGCGGAGTAAGAGGCAATGGCCGAGGGGCGCCAGTACCACTCCTCAAGAAAGTGATCCAGCATGTTCTTCAAGGCGGGTGGGACGCTGTGATTGTACTCGCCGGTGACGACTAAGACGCCGTCGGCAGGTCTGATCAAGTCTGCAAGTGCCTCTAGTGGCTTCGGGGCCTCTCCTTTGGGGTATTCCTTATACATTTTGTCCAAGAGGGGCAGGTCGAAGTCGCAGGGGTCCACAAGAGTTACATCATGACCGCGCTTCCCAAGCTGCAGCTCTAGGAAGCGGGCAAATCGGATTCCCTGCCGGCCGCTGCGTACTGAGCCGTAAAGGACAAGGAAGTTCAGCGTCATAAACTCATTCTCCTTATTTGATCAGCTTGGCCCGCAGCCAGGGTCAGAGCGTTCAGAAGCATTTTCATGGTGCTGCTGGCCTTGATTCAAGGAAGCCCCTAGGCGGATAGCCAAAGAACCCCTCCGGAACATGCTCAAGATAAGGACACACACCCCCGTTGCCCAATACCGTGGCGCTATCGAGTGCGTGCAGACGGTGTTCGTGATTAGTCGCGGGGCCATAGCGCAGCCAAGTGGAAGTTCCGTTCTGGCTCTATTCGGCCCACGCTGTCCGTCGTTGACCGAACCTCTCCCCCTTGCAGGAATCGGAGGATCCAGGTGTCGGTCGGGGGCGAGAATGGCCGCTAAGATGCAATAGCAGTGCGCTATTGACACAAAAGCCAACCAGCATTTCCGCGAGAGACGTTTCCGGAGCATCCTCTCTCCTATCGAGATCGGCCTTCCCGGCACCGCAAGCCAAAGGAGTAAGAGAGAGATGTTTAAGCCCTGTGAGACGAGCGGTTTTGGCCGCGGTCTACTTGTCGTCGGCGTCCTTTCCGGGGCGATCCTCGGCGCGAGCCTGATTGCAAGCGGCGCCTCGGCCGGCGAATGCCCCGCCGATCAAAAAGAGCCCAATGCTCGTGAGGCCGTGGATGTCGGCCATAACGGCGTTACAGACACGGTCATCGCCATGATCGACGTGGACCAGGAGCAGGGCATCAAAGACCGCTCCTTCCGCATGCGCCGCCTCAACATCGAGCCTGGCGCTACGGTGCCCTGGCATAGCCATGCTGAGCGTCCCGCGATCATCTACATCATCGAAGGCACAGTGGAAGAGTATGCCAGCAACTGCGCGGTACCCATCGTGCACAAACCCGGCGATGTCGTGGCGGAGACGAAGGACGTGTCACATTGGTGGAAGAACACGGGCAACGGACCGGTCGTGCTGATTTCCGCCGATCTGCTGAAAGATCCCACCGACAAGAATATGTGATCCTCGCTTCCTAGATGTGACGTTCCTCAGCCCTGAGGGACGTCGCATCCACTTGCTGTTTTAGAAGAACTTCCCCTCGTGCTCGCCCCCGGTGGCGAAAACAGTCAGCCTGTGTGGGCCCGTCGAACGGTCCGGCCGTTGCTGACTAGCGCCGTGCAATGCGCGCTGGGGCTCCATCAGGGGGGAAGCTGTCGCTAACAACTTGGGCGCGTTCGCTGTTGCTTGATAGCGCAACGCTATCGAAGCCGTAGCAAACGGGCATTTCCTCCCAGACAAGGATTTCGCCATGCTTTCCTAACATGCCGAAAGGGCGATGGCCCATCGTTCGGGAAGACACTTCCATGCCTACTCGCAAATTCGCAATATTGGCGTTTGCCCTTCTCTCATCACCCTTCCACGACTGGGAAGCAATCGAAGGGGAGAAGCAGCCATGAGTACGAGAAGGGGCTTGAGCCCGCTGGAGGCGGTCAACCAGATCCGTGACGATCATAACGGTCAAGTCGTGCTCGTATTGCAAGGAGGTGGCGCGCTTGGTGCTTATCAGGGCGGTGTCTATCAAGCACTGCACGAGGCGGGGATTGAACCCGACTGGATTATTGGAACCTCGATCGGCGCCATCAATGCGAGCATCATTACTGGAAATGAAGTAGAAGATCGTCTTTCGAAACTGCGAGAGTTCTGGCAGAGGGTGGAACGCGCGGCCTTCTGGGGTGCGTTTCCGACTTGGGGCGGGTTTGCCGACGCTCTCTCCTCCTGGATGACGTTGACCAGTGGTATATCAGGGTTTTTCAAGCCGTACACGCGCGCGTTCCTAGGCACGCATGTGCCGCTCGGCTCTGACCGTGCCGGTTATTATTCGACGATCCCGCTGCGCGAAACGCTGGATGAGCTTGTCAATTTCTCCCTCGTGAATATGGGTCATCCCAGGCTGACCTTGGGGGCCGCGCATCTGCGCACGAGCATGATGCACTATTTCGATTCGAAGGAGGTGGAGCTTAGTCCAGCGCACGTCATGGCTTCGGGAGCCTTGCCGCCCGCTTTCCCCGCAGTCCGCATCGACGGCGAACTTTATTGGGACGGCGGCATCCTCTCTAATACCCCAACCGAACGCATTTTCGACGATCTGCCCCGTCGCAACTCGTTGATATTCGCCGTGCATCTTTGGCATCCGACCGGTGAAGAGCCGCAAACTATTTGGGATGTCCTCAACCGACAAAAGGACATTCAATATTCGAGTCGGATTGCAAGCCACATCGTCCGTCAGCGCGAGACCCACAAATTACGACACGTTATCACCCAGCTACTTGAGTATGTGCCCGAGGAGGTGAAGAACGATCCGCTGCTAAGGGAGCTTGCCAGCTATAGCTGCAAGACGCGCATGCATGTAGTTCGGCTTCTCAGTCCGCGGCTCGATCGTGAGAGTCATACCAAGGACATCGACTTCAGCCCCACAGGCATCCGCCAGCGTTGGGAAGCAGGGTATGCCGACACCATGCAAGCGCTGGCAGAACAACCTTGGATCGGCGAATTTGGGCCGCTCGATGCAGTGGTCCTCCATGAGCCGCGGCCAGGGGCCGAGCCCGCGGCGGAGGAACAGCCGAACAGCCCGTCACCAGGCGGAACGGGGAAGAACGGTCTGAGACTTGCGGCCGAATAGTGCAGTAGCGCCAGCAGATTTTCCGTCGGCCATAGGAGAGCGTGACATGCAATTACCGCGTTTCGGTTTGGCTGCAGGCCTATTCTTTATGGCGGGTAGTTCGGCGTGGGCCGACATTGATATCGGTGCGGGCCAGCAAATCTATCAGGCCCAATGCTCGGCCTGCCATTCTAATCAGCCCGGCCTCAATGGCATCGGGCCCTCGCTTGCAGGGGTTGCTGGACGGAACGCCGGAACACTTCAAGGCTTCCGCTTCACCCCGGCTTTACAGAACTCAGGGCTCACTTGGAACGACCGGACCTTCATCCAGTTCCTGGCCGATCCGACCAAGCTCGTACCGGGCACGGCGATGACGGTCACGGTTCCCGACGAAACTGGTCGGAAAAATCTCTTCGCATATCTCGCTACGCTCAAAGCCGAAAACGGGGAGGCGAAGCAGGCGCCGGCGCCCGCACCCAAGATCACCGGCCCTACCCAGGTCGAACTCAATGCGGCCGGAAGCTCTACAAAAAACTGGCTTTACGCCTCGCACGATTATGCGGGGACGCGCTTCGTGGCTCTCAATCAGATCACCCCAGAAAACGCCAAGAGCTTGCGGCCCGTCTGCCTCTATCGGTCGGAACAACCGGCCTCGGTGCAGACGAGCCCACTCGTCTACGACGGCGTGATGTATCTCACTTTCGGGCGCGCCACCGTCGCCATAGACGCCAAGACCTGCCGCGAACGCTGGAGCCATGTATGGCAGCCCAAAGGTAAGGAGATTTCGCCCGCAAATCGCGGCGCTGCCATCAAGGACGGCAAGCTGGTGCGCGGCACAGCGGACGGTTATCTGATCGCCCTCAATATGGCCGACGGCTCGCTTCTTTGGGACAAACCGATCGCAAGCTTCGCCGGCGGCCAATATCTGTCGATGCCACCGCTCATCTTCGATGATCTCATTGTTATCGGACCGTCAGGCGCCGATTTCGGCGCGAAGAACTGGATTGGCGCCTTCAAGCTCGAGACTGGCGAGCCCGTATGGAAATTCAATCTCGTTCCTGACCCTGGGGAACCCGGTTCTGAGACTTGGAAGAATCCTGAGTCCCTGAAACATGGCGGCGGCAGCCTGTGGACGCCGTTGTCGCTCGATACCAAGGCCGGTGTCGTCTACCTGCCCGCAGGGAACCCTGCGCCGGACTTCTACGGTGAGATCAGGCCCGGCGCCAATCTCTACACCAACTCGCTAATCGCGCTTGACGCCAAGACCGGCAAGCTCATTTGGTACCGGCAATTCATTCCGCACGACGTGCACGACGCCGATCTTAGCCAAGTGAGTCCGCTGTTCAAAGCCACCATTGACGGCAAGACGCATAACGTCGTCACCGTGAGCGGCAAGGACGGGCTGCTCAGGCTGCTCGATCGCGACAGCCACGAACAATTTTACGAAGTACCGATCACTACGCGGGAGAATGTCGATGCATTGCCCACTGTCGAGGGCGTTCACCGCTGCCCAGGCCTGCTCGGCGGCATGGAGTGGAACGGGCCGGCATACGATGCGGTATCCAACACCCTATTCGTCCCCGCTGTGGATTGGTGCGGCACGTTCAGCAAGGCGCCCGAGGATCCACCGATCATGGAAGGCATGCATTATTATGGCGGCGCAGTCGCGCAAGACCCGCGCGAAAAGTCCAAGGGCTGGCTGACCGCGCTGGATGCCTCAACCGGGAAGGAGCGCTGGAAATATGCCTCGCCGACCCCGCTTGTCGCCGGCGTTACGGCGACCTCCGGCGGTGTGATTTTTACCGGCGATCTCAACAACGACTTTCTTGCCCTCGATGCCAAGACCGGCGAGGTGCTTTATCGCTTCAACACAGGCGGGAGCATCGGCGGGGGCGTGATCACTTATGCGCTCGGCGGCACGCAATATGTGGCGACGCCCTCGGGGACTGTGTCGGCCTTCTTCGGCGGATCCGGGCTTCCAGCAGTGGTCGTGTTCGCTGCAGGCGGCGGGGGCGCGAAGGCCATGGCTGCAAAGCCTTTGGATCCGGATAAGGCGCCGGTCGCGGCCGTCGATCGTTTCAGCGAGAAGGCCGCTCATTTACAGCTCCGGACGCCCGACAACGGTTTGCCGGGGCCTAACGAGCCAGTCGATTTCGACACCGGCCCGTTCGTAACACAAGGGCTCGCGCCGGCCACCGGCAAGCCGGTGCGCTATTACAATTTTGACGTCCAGACGACCGCGGCAGCGCCGGTCTACGTGCTCTATCGCGAGGGCGAGAACAACCCCGTTGCCGGCCAGCTCGACATCATCGATACGTTGCCGGGTGAGGAAGGCTACAACGATTTCCGGCAAGTGTGGAAAGTGCTGGTGCCGAAGGACTACACCGCGAACACGATCGCAGACGCGACGACGCTGATGGATTCCGGCTACAAGATGGAGCAGACCGACATGTTGCGTAACATGCCGATCGTCCCTGACAAATCGAGCGCCAAGACGCGGCTGAACGGCGAGAGCCCTGATCTGCAACGCGTTTGGTATCAAGGTCAGGTAGCGAAATTCTTCAGCTTCGCCGAGGCGCCACTTGCGGGCGTTGAGGGCAACGTCCCGCTGTCGCCTATCTATGTCACCTTCAATGCCAACCCTAATCAACCGAACGGCGGACCGCCGTCCGGCTTCCGCGCAGAGTCGGATTCCAATCAGACGCATAACGTGCCCGCGACGCTTCCTGGCGACCCCGGCTATTCGCCGCTCTGGCTAGTGTCGATTTACGACAACGCCGACTTCCCGTCGGTGAAGGATCTGAACTCGGCGCTCAAGGCCAAGGTGCTCGCGGCGGGGGCGGCCACGGTCAATTGCCCGATCGTATCGGTCGAACCTTAAGTGAAAGGCGGGACGTCCATGCGCCTCCCTCTGATCGCCGAAGCCGAGCTCTCAAGCGAGCAGCGTCCGCTCTACGAAGATATGCGCGCTGGCATCGAAAGGAGCTTTGAAGGGTTTACCTCAATCGCTAACAACGGCGCGCTAATGGGACCGTGGAATCCGTGGCTGCACGAGCCGAAATTCGGCAAGCCGGTGTGGGAATTGGTCAAGGCGTTAGCCGTTGCGCCTTCTCTGGCGAAGCCCGTGCGAGAGGTCGCGATCCTGGTCACCGGCGCGAAATTCCGGGCGGCCTACGAGATCTATGCCCATGTCATGCTCGCTGAGCAGCGTGGACTGGCCGACGACAAGATCGCGACACTTGCCGCCGGCCAGCGTCCGCCCGATCTGACCAGCGAAGAGGCCGTCGCTTTCGACGTCGCCTCGACACTGGTGGATCACGGAGTGCTGCCCGAGATCAATTACCGGCTCGCGGTTCACGTGTTCGGCGAGCACGGCGCGGCCGAGCTGATCTATCTGGTCGGGTGCTACTGCCTGGTCTCGGTCACGCTAAACGGGTTCGACGTGCCGACCCCCGGCTCCTGCACGTAGGCGCCGGTCGCCGAAGGCCCCCGGGGCCATGTTTCCCATTTGCAATGCCCGTTTGTGCTGAAATGCCGAAGCAAAAGCGATGTCCGCTTTGGGTCATGAGCGGACATCGAGACCCTGGACAGGTAGGTCCGCTTTGCCCCTGAAACCGGACATTACGACGATTTTGTCGGCACGACCGCTTCCTCTAGCCAGCCGGCGACCGCATCCAACATTTCAGATCTGATCTCGGCGTCTTTGCGTCCAGTGCGTACCGGCACATGAAATGAATGGTCCGCATCCTCGAATAGCTTGAGCGTCGCTCGCGAACCGAGCCGTTCGGATAGCTTCCGCATAAGATCGACGTCCGCGAGGGCGTCGCGGGTGCCTTGCAAGAACAGCGTCGGAATCCCTACTGCAAACAAGTGCTCTGCTCGTCCGTCTGAGGGTCGCCCGGGCGGATGCAGAGGAAATCCGAGGAAGACCAACCCTCGAACCCCGCACAGGGGGGCTTCTGCTTGGGCTTGCGAGGTCATGCGACCACCAAACGACTTTCCACCGGCAACCATGGTAAGCCCTGGAAGCAAGCGTGCCGTTTCAAATACCGCCGAGCGGACCGTGGCCTCCGGCGAGGACTCTCCTTGGAGGGCACGTTAGGGGCATCTGCTATACTGATTGTATTCCATCGCCCGACAGCAAGCAGGAAGGGGCTCAAGCCATGTCGAGTTGGACTCCCGAAGAGCACCTTGCTTTCGATATTGCCTTCGCCCTCAGGAAGGTGACGATCCCCGGCTTCAAAAAAGCCCTGACCGAGGAAATCAGCGATTTGCCATGGCAAAAACCATGCTCGAGCACCTAAAGCTCTGCCGTTGGGAGTTCTCAAAGCCGTCTGAGGCGATGCAGTAGGAGACGTATCGCAAAGCAGAAGAAGCCTCGCTTCTAATGGCAAGGCTTCCCCCGTTTTCCCTCTATTCCCCGCGCAGCGGGCAGATAACCAGATGGCCCAAAGTGGGCAAAGTTGAGGCTCTTTCCACAGCAAAGGGTCGTGCGCCTCCTTGAACCTCTTCAGGCCGCCTCCGATATTCATGGTGCGGGCGTTCCCTCTGCCTGCATGGACGTCCCCCATCCAACACGAAAAGCCCCGTTCCCCCCGTACGGGGCTTTTCTTTTGCCCCGGCTCCAACGTCCGACACGTCTAGGCAAAGCGTTCAACTTGCGCAGGCGCCGGCAGATATTTCCAGCCTTCGGGAACCCTAAAACCGCTCCCTAGGTTGGGTTAATGGCCCAGAGGGTATTTAGGGGGCCACAACCATAGCGCTCGGGGAGGGGCCATCGATGAGCCGTGCACTTGTATTCACATTTTTAGCGTTGGTGACGACCTTTGCCGTGGCCGCATGGATCAGCGCCTCGCCCCGTCTCAACGTGCAGACTATCGAGGCAAATGCTGGCGGATAGCTGGCGTGCTTTCGTTGGATCCATCAGCGTGCTAAGCAAAGCGCCCGCGCTGGCGAGGGGACAGTGATGAGTCCACCTGCTTGTCGCCCTTTCCTTACCCAAGCGGCACCCGTAGCGCAATGGATAGAGCACCAGACTTCGAATCTGGCGGCTGCAGGTTCGAGCCCTGCCGGGGTGCGCCAGTGAGTCTTGTGACTGATCAACATCAATGTGCGGACGATACGATAACCTAATCGCGCAAGATGGGTATCGCGGCCTCTTCAAGGCCTAGCGCTTTGCGCAGCCATGCGGGGGATATCGCCGTCATGAGGTGTATGCTGCAAATTTTCAGCGAGGCATTTGGCGAGATGCACGTTTGTCATGACGCTGTCGAGATTCGGCAAGACGGTCATCAGACATGAGACGGCTGGTACGACCCGCTCCGTTTGCCCGAGGTCCGCTCGGATTGCGGCTGCGGGATCTCTCGCACTTGACGATTGAGCAATGGCCAAGCCAACTGAAAATGGCGCGCGGTATCCTCGTCGAGGAGCTGAATCTTCAAAAAGAGACGGTCGGGAAAATTCTCAACGATTCTCTCGTCGCCGCCCACGCTTGCGCGCAGCAGATGGATCAGAGCGCTTTGGACCTCTTTCAGATGCGGAATCGCAAGAAGCTGCGCAAGACTTTTGCGCGCATGGCCAGATGCCTCAAGCGCCTGCCGGCATCGCAGCGGCGCGCGATTGATGGCGAGATTCACACAAATCTTCATCAAATGCCGATTGACGCGGAGCGCATCGAGACGCTCATCGAGACTCTCGTTGTGGGCTTCGGCAAGCGTCCAAAGGGAAAGCCGTCACTGACCGTCTTGCGTGCCGTAATACCGGGCGCGCCATCAGCCAAAGTCCTGACCGAGACAAGTGACGCTCGCCTGCGCCACCGCTTTGCTAAGGCTGCTGCCCTGCTGCAACAAGACTACGCCGCCCTGCCTGCGACCGATCAGCGTGACGTCGAGGTGGTGCTGACCGCATTGGTGCAAGAGAGACGAGATACGTTCAATACCGTTGACGTCTGCAGCACGCTCGCGCACGTACTCGAGTCGAATACGAGAGTTAAAGTCAGCTCCGTGGCAGCTGGTCTCACCACAGACTATGTCACGAACGTCGCAAGGATTTGGCGGCAGCACGGCCTACGGCCTTCGCGTGCGACACATCCATCGAATGCAGCCTACCGCAGCAAATTTCATCGCTTCGTCGACCTCGTCCTGATGTCCGTCGTCGATCCGTGGTCGAAACGGCATGACGGTAACCAAGCCGAGACGCTAACAAAACTGCGTGAGGTCCGTGCCGAGCTTCCCGGAGACATCCGGAGACTCGCGCGCCCTGCCCAGCGGCGAAGCGATGTCGAATGGCTCGTCAGCGAGGATCACGTCAAAAAAGCCCTTGCACAAAAAACGACCCTCCAAACTCCATAAAGATAAATCTCACCTGACGTTTATTGAGGTCTGATCGAACGCCTCTGCTAGAGGCGGCCCTCAAGATCAGACGAGGCTCAAAATGTCAGCTCTTACTCACGGGGAGGTCGAAGTCGCAGAGACGCCGCGCCTTCTATCGGTCAGGGAGGCGTGCCGCCTACTTGGTCTGAGCCGCACGACACTCTACGAAAAGATGTCCTCTGGCCGGCTCCGGTCGGTGACCGTCGGTCGCCGCCGACTTATACCGCGGGAAGCCATCGACGATTTCGTCGCGGGCCTAACAGCCGACTACCGGGGGTCGGCATGAATTCGAAGTCCATCGGCCGCTTCTACACCGTCGAGGAGATCGCGGACTTGCTCGTGGTTTCCCCACGAAGCGTGCAGCGATGGATCGCCGACGGCGATCTTCCAACCCACA
>Ga0210068_1000087_pt1 | contig 15269 bp, 16 predicted proteins | sample RushOxbow_ThreeS_5_FD_185561 | JGI IMG/M metagenome (GOLD analysis project Ga0210068, IMG submission 185561) | Wetland microbial communities from San Francisco Bay, California, USA, that impact long-term carbon sequestration -... | ecosystem: Environmental > Aquatic > Marine > Wetlands ... | reverse complement strand
CGGACAGTCCTCTGCCCAACCGTCCTTGGGACACCAGCCGCGATAGGGCAGGCCCGCGGCGATGGCGGCATCGAGCGCCGCGCGGTCGACGCCGGTCTGTCCTCCGGAGACGATGGTCAACATCTTGTGTCCAACCTCATCCTCGCCTTGCGCGACGCTACCAATGGCGCATCATGCGGCGAAACGAGGGGGATCGTCATGTCTCTGAAGCTGCTCCTGCTTGGCTTTGTCGCCGGGTTCCTCGCCACGCTGATCTTCCATCAGGGCCTATGGTACCTGTTCAACCATACCGGCATCATTCCGCTGAGCCGGCCGGCTTGGGCCACCGACCCAATTCCGCCGTTCGGCGTGCCGGCGATCTTGTCCAAGGCGTTTTGGGGCGGCCTCTGGGGGTTGGTCTTGGCCCCCGTCCTCGTCCAATCGAGCGGCCCCAGCTATTGGGCCGCCTGGATCGTGGTCGGGGCTCTCGCCCTCACGGCCGTCGCCTTTTTCGTGGTCCCGCCGCTCAAGGGCGAGCCGATGCAGGCGATGGGGCCGCGCTTTCTCATCGGGCTTGCGGTGAACGGCGCCTGGGGTTTCGGCACCGCGCTCATATTGCAGATCCTCGGCGCGGTTCGTTCGGGCTAGGACGCCGCGATAATCTCTTGGTCCAAGGCGGTCGCACGCTGGAGGGCCGGCCGGGCTTCGAGACGCGCCACGTAGCCCATAAACTCGGCCCGCTCCGGCACGAGCTTGAACATCAGACCCCACCGCAAATTCGCGCCGACGACCACATCGGCCGCAGTGAACTGCTCACCCATAAGATAGGGCCCGCGCGCCACGGCCTTCGCGGTTATGTCCATAACGGTGTCGTAGTCGCCGTAACCCAGGGTTCCGCGGCGGGGTTGCTCCTGGCGCGGATAGGCATGGTCCACCATCGCCGGCTCGATACAGCCAGGTGCGAAGAACAGCCACTTCAGATACGGACCGCGCCGCGGATCGCCGACGGGAATATTGAGCCCAGCGGCTGGAAATTCATCGGCCAGATAGGTGCAGATCGCCGCCGACTCGGTGATGATGGCCTCGCCGTGGCGCAAGGCCGGCACCTTGCCCATCGGGTTGATGGCCCGGTAGTCGGGGCCGAGTTGCTCACCTTTGGTCAAGGTCAGGAGGTGAATATCGTAAGGTTCGCCGAGCTCCTCCAGCATCCAGCGTACAATGGATGATCGCGAAGGCGCCGCGTGGTAAAGCGTGAGCGCTGCCATGACATTCCCTCTCCTGAACTCGCGGGACATTACCTTGGCGGCACGACATAAAGAAGGCGCATGACCGCAGCGAAGACCTCAGGCAAGAGCAAGTCCGCCAAGAAGAAATCCGAGCCACCGCCGAAGAACGCGGAGCCCGAGGCCGAGCCCTTGCGGGAGCGCTTGCGGTTGCTCTATCACGGCCGGAGTGTCGCGGCGCACCGCTTCCGCTACGGGCTGCTCGCCTTCGATATCCTCACAATTATTTTCATCGTCGGGACCTCGTTCGTCCCGCGCGAACCCTGGATCGAATATCTCGACGTGATCTTCGGGTTGGTGATCCTCGCGGATTTCTGCGCGCGGATCTGGGTCAGCCCGCATCCGGTGCGGGAGTTCGCCCATCCCGCCACCTGGGCTGACATGGTCGCGATCTTCTCGTTTCTCGCTCCCATCGTCGGCGAAGGGCTCGGCTTCCTGCGCATTCTGCGCACCTTGCGGCTCCTGCACACTTATCAGCTGGTGGCGCGCTTGCGTGCCGACAGTTCATTCTTCCGTCGCAACGAGGAGACCATCACCGCCGTCATCAATCTCGGCGTGTTTGTCTTCATCATGACGGGCATCGTCTACGAGACTCAGCATTGGCGAAATCCGCTCATCGCCAACTATGTGGACGCGCTCTACTTCACGGTTACGGCGCTGACCACGACGGGTTTCGGCGACATTACGTTGGAAGGCTCCCTCGGGCGACTGATGGCCGTGGCCATCATGATCGTCGGCGTGACGCTTTTCTTGCGTCTGGCACAGGCGCTTCTCAGGCCGCAAAAGGTGCGCTTCCCCTGCCCTGAATGCGGCCTCCAGCGGCACGAGGCAGATGCAGTCCACTGCAAAGCGTGCGGCACGACCCTCAATATCCCCGACGAAGGACGGTTCTAGCGGAACCGCGAACCGAGCGCGGACATTGTCGATTTGGGATGCAGACGACCCGGAGCTTTCTGATGGCCACAAAAACCAAGGATTCAGGAGAACGCTGGTCGCAAGACGTGACGGAGCATTCCGCTGCCCTCGATCTGGAGAAGGGTGTTTTCACCTTCGAGGATCCGAAAAAGATCGCCGCTTCCTTGAAGCGCTCGGCGGAAGCGAGCAAGCGTCGCAAGACCGACCCGTATCGCTCGGCGATGTCGATGCTGGTCTTCTACATGAACCGCGCCGGTAAGAACTTGTCCGAGGAGGACCGCGCCCGGCTGGAGAAGGCGAAGGACGAGCTGCGCAAGGCGTTCGGCAAAGAGTCGAACTAACTTACGCTTTTCCAGCTTTGGCCAGCTGCGCCACTTCGCCAATCGTGTGCTCGGCGTGCTGAGCGAAGGTCGAGAGGACCGCGTCAAACGTCGCGTCCTCGGCCTCGGCGCTGCCGCGGCTGGTCTGGAGCTCTTCGAACACGCCGCGATAATCCGAATAGCCTTGCAGCTCCTCGCGGCGTTGCCACCAGAAATCGCCCATGAGGAAGAAACGAATCCATGAGAACAGGCAGTCGGTCCAGTCCTCGAGATAGGCGCGCAGGTGGATGCTCGGGCCGGCCAGATAGATCTTGTCCTCGCGCCTGTTGACCTCGACCAGCCGGCCATCGAGGAAATGATGCTCGGGGCATTCCACGAAGACGAAGCTCATGCGGTCGTTGTCGGGATAAAGCTCCCGAGGATCGAACAGTTTGAAGTCGAGACCGCGCAGACGCACCGCGTCGAGCACGATGAGCTGGGGACCGCCGTCGTCCGGGGCGATGACCGTGAGCCCGGCTTCCAAGGCTCGCGCCACGAGCGTCTCGGGGTGCGGTCCGATGGCGCTCGAAATCAGGATCGGGCCTTCGAGCGTCCGGTCGATGACTTCGATGTTGGGGCGCGGCAGAGCTTCGTGCCCCTCGCCGACGAGGCTCAGATAGGGCTTCTCGCCCCGGCGCAGATAGCTCTCGTTCGCGCGCGCAAGGCGGTGGAGATAACCGAGCAGCCGGTACCGGGCTTCCGGATCGCGGCAGTTGCCTTTCCAAACGACGTCAACGGATGACATGACTTTTACAACGTCTCCGGAAAAGGCGCGGACGAGCCGCGCGGAACCCTACGACCATAAGAATAGCCGGCACCTTGCCGGTCTCCGCCCCCGCGCGCAAGTCACACCCGAAAACAGGGTTGCCCAGAGCTTCACCGGAAAGAATAAACGGCGTGGCCTCTCGGTAAGGCCACGCCGTCGATCGGCCATGCAAGCCCCGGGCCTAGGGGGCCCCGAAGCCCAACAGCCGGATTCCTGCGTTAAGCTTTGGCGTGGGCGCCGTGTCCGACCCCGGCCAACATGCCTGCGACCTTCTCCGAGACCCAGCCGAAGAGCGCGCCAACGATCATCGAGCAGATGATGACCACCACCGGGTTCTCCATAGAGGCCGCCGTCAAATTGCCGGCGCCGTTGCCCAGAAGCGTCAGAGCCACCACGGAGGCGAAGCCATAGACCTGTGCCGGAATGGCGGCGAAGGCCGGGATATTGGCCAAGAGGACCATCGCGGCAACGCCGACGCCGACGCAGATTCCGGCCCAAATCGGCAGGCCGATCTGATCGCCAATGCCGGTCTGGGTCGCCACCCAGAGCGTAATACCGGCGATGATGGCCCCGGCGATATTGCCGAGAATCGCCGATTGCAGGCCGGCTTCCTTGCCACCGCAGTGGAAGAAGCAGCCCCACGCAATAAAGGCGGCCCAAATGGCCAGCATGCCACCAAGCGGTCCCAGGAAGAGCCAAGTGGCTATGGCGCCAAGAACGCCAACGCTGATTGCTAGTGCGGTATTTGCGGACATCTCACCCCCCTTTTGTGAAAAAGAGAGCGGGCGGATCCGCCGATTGCCGGCAATCCACCGGCTCATTCACGGAAGCCCAATTATTGCCAGGCGATTCGGCTTCCGGCTGGGAGTATAGCCCAAAGCGGTCCACGTCTGAACAAAGATTGGTCTTTTGCCCAAGAAATGGCCTTTTGTTTGGAGTTCCGGAACTCTCATTCTGGCTTGAACCTGTGGGTTCGTGGGCGTAGCTACGCCCCATGACGGACGCGGTTCATGTGATCGGCGGCGGGCTCGCCGGCAGCGAGGCGGCTTGGCAGCTGGCGAAGGCCGGCGTTTCGGTCGTCCTCCACGAGATGCGGCCCGAGCGCCAGACAGAGGCTCACAAGACGGACGGGCTCGCCGAGCTCGTCTGCTCCAATTCCTTCCGCTCCGACGATTGGGAGACCAACGCGGTGGGCCTGCTGCATCAAGAGATGCGCCGGGCCGGCTCCCTGATCATGGCTTGCGCGGATGCTCACAAGCTTCCGGCCGGGGGCGCGCTCGCCGTGGACCGGGAGAACTTCGCCGGCGCCGTGACGGAGGCGCTCACCGAGCATCCTCTCATCGAGATCAACCGCAGCGAAGTTGCGGGACTGCCGCCGGCTGACTGGGACAGCGTGATCGTGGCCACGGGGCCCCTCACCTCGCCGGCGCTCGCCGACGCGGTGAAGACGCTCACGGGCGAAGCGGAGCTTGCCTTCTTCGACGCCATCGCACCGATCGTGCATTTCGAGTCCATCGACATGGATGTTTGCTGGCGCCAATCCCGCTACGACAAGGTCGGGCCCGGCGGCAGCGGTGCTGACTACATCAATTGTCCGCTCGACAAGACACAGTACGATGCCTTCATCGATGGGCTTCTGACGGCCGAAAAGACCACCTTCAAGGATTTCGAGAAGACACCCTATTTCGAAGGGTGCCTGCCCATCGAGGTTATGGCCGAGCGCGGGCGCGACACCCTCCGCTACGGCCCGATGAAACCTGTCGGCCTCACGAACGCGCACCGCCCGGACGAGAAACCCTATGCGATCGTGCAGCTCCGCCAGGACAACGCGCTTGGCACGCTGTGGAACATGGTGGGCTTCCAGACCAAGCTGAAGCATGGCGAACAGGCCCGCGTTTTCCGCATGATCCCCGGATTGGCGCAAGCGGAATTCGCCCGGCTCGGCGGCCTCCACCGCAATACCTTTCTCGACAGTCCGAAGTTGCTCGACAGCTCTCTACGCCTCAAGGCCGAACCGCGCCTGCGCTTCGCCGGCCAGGTCACGGGCGTCGAGGGCTACGTGGAATCGGCGGCCATCGGGCTGATCGCCGGGCGCTTCGCCGGCGCCGAGCGATTGGGAGCGCCGCCTGCTCCGCCGCCGGCCACAACCGCGCTCGGCGCGCTGCTGGCGCACATCACCGGCGGACATTTGAGCGCGGACGGCGAAGGCGGCGCCCGCAGCTTCCAGCCGATGAATGTCAATTTCGGGCTCTTTCCGCCCGTGACCGTGGCGCGCGAGTCTCGGGGCAAAGGCCCGAAAAGCGGCAAAGCCTTCGCCCGTAAGCGCGCCATGTCAGAGCGGGCGTTGGCCGATCTCGATGCGTGGCTCGAAGGACGCAGCGCGCTCGCGGCCGAGTGAGCTTCTAACGCGACCGCATCAGGCGCCAAAGCCGATACAGGGGATTGATGCGTGGCACCTGACGCAAGGGGTCGCGGACCTTGGCGAGCGCAGCGAGATAGGGCTCGACCAGGCAAAGGGGCAAGAACGCGGTGCGGCCTGCTTCGTCAAGTCCGGTTCCGGTCATGCCGGCGCCGACAAGATGGAAACGCGCCTCTTTCAACGCTGCCCGCGCCTCGTCCCGCATCTCGGCCAGCAGCGTCTTGAGCCCAGAGGTCGTCTCTCCACGGAACAGCGTTTCCGGATTGGTGTCGTGCCGTCCCAAAGCATCCGCAGCCAGATAAGTGCGCCCCTTGGCGGCAAGGGTGGGCAGGCTGCGCATCACGCGCACCAGCCCATAGGCGCGGCCGCCGGTCTCCGCCACGAGATCGCGCTTCTCGCCCTTCGCGCCGACGATCTCCGCGGCCAATGCGAACAGCGCCCCCGTGGTGTCGAACAGATACGCGTCGAGGGTGCGCGTATCGGGCATCACCGTCTCGCCGACATCGAACGTGCGCGCATCGATCAGCCCGGCGATCCGATTGCGCGACAGCGACCGGCGCGCCAGGACCTCGCCAAAGGCATCGGCCACCAAGTGGCCGGTGGCCTCGCCGCCCGCGGCCCGCTCGATGGCCTCGCGCCACCATTGCAGCCGGATGGCACCGAGCGCCGGCTCGCTCACCTGATCGGCGATGCGGGCGAGTTCGGCGTTGAACGCATAAAGAGCGAAGAGATCGTCGCGGACTTCCGCGGGCGCGAACAGGGTGGCGATGGCGCGATCCGGATCGGCGGCGCGAGCGATACGCCGAACTGCGACCGCCCGCTTAGCCTCATCCACGGCCCTGCCTCACTGCCTCATGCGCGCGCCGGGGCTTCCGACTTGTCCTTTGCGGGGCTGGCGCTCGGGGCGAAAGCCTCGCGGCGAACCCCGAGGATCAATTGCATGGGCGAAGCGACGAAGATCGACGAATAAGCGCCAACGACAATGCCGAAGCACATGGCCACGGCGAAGCCGTATATCGCCTCACCGCCGAAGAACAGGAACGGCAGCATGGCGAGGAAGGTGGTGACGTGGGTCAGCACGGCCCGCGACAGCATCTCGTTGATGGAGAGATCCAGCAACTCGACCAGAGGCATGCGTTTGTACTTGCGCAGATTCTCTCTGATGCGGTCGAAGATCACGACCTTGTCGTTCAGCGAGTAACCGATGATGGTCAGGATGGCCGCAATGCTCGACACGTTGAACTCGAGTTGCATCAGCGCATAAAGGCCGATGGTGGCGGTGACGTCGTGGACCAGCGAGGCGATGGCCGCCACGGCGAATTGCCATTCGAAGCGAAACCACACATAGATCATGATGCCGATCATGGCGACGACCACGGCGAAGGTGCCTCCGGCGATCAGCTCCGACGAGATAGTCGGTCCGACAATTTCCGTGCGGCGGTACTCGACGCTGTCGCCGAGCGCCTCCTTAACCTTGGCGATGGAGGCTTGCTGCTCTTCTTCGGTAGGCAGCGAGGCAATCCGGATCAGCACCTCGTCCGGCGCACCGAATTCCTGAATTTGCACCTCGCCCACGCCGAGCCCGCTGATCTTGCTGCGAATGTCTGCAAGATTGGCCGGACTTTCCTTGGTCTGCACCTCGATCAGAGTGCCGCCCTGGAAATCGATGCCCATATTGAGGCCGACCGTCGCCACGAGGAGAAGCGGCGCGACAGTGAGGAACGCCGATACGAACCAGGTGATGGCGCGTTGACCGACAAAGTCGATCTTGGTGTCGGCGGGAATGAGCTGAAGGCCACGAAACATTTCTGGCTGATCCTAGAGTGGCAGGGTTTTCGGCCGCGTCCAGCGCAGCCAGAAGGCGACCATCATACGAGTGACGGTGACGGCGGTGAACATCGAGGCGAGGATGCCGACGGTCAGAGTCACGGCAAAGCCGCGCACAGGACCTGAGCCCAGCCAGAACAGCACCAAGACCGCGATCAGCGTGGTCACGTTGGAGTCGATGATCGTAATGAGGGCGCGTGAATAGCCCGAATCCACCGAAGCAATAGGCGACTTGCCGGCCCTGATCTCCTCTCGGATGCGCTCATTGATGAGCACGTTCGCATCCACGGCGATGCCGATAACCAGCACGATGCCGGCGATGCCGGGCAAAGTCAGCGTGGCGCCCATCAGCGACAGCACGGCGAAAATCAGCGCCACGTTGATGAGCAGCGCCAGATTAGCGAACAGGCCGAACAGCCCGTAGGCAACGAACATGAAGGCCACCACGAGCAGCATGCCTACAATTGCCGCCTTCTTGCCGCTCTCGATGGAGTCGGCGCCAAGACTCGCACCGACGGTGCGCTCCTCGATGACCGTCAGCTTGGCGGGAAGCGCGCCGGAGCGCAGCAGGACGGAGAGATCGTTCGCCTCCTGCACGGTAAAGTTTCCGCTGATCTGGCCCGTGCCGCCGAGGATCGGCTCGCGGATGACCGGCGCGGAGATCACGGCGTTGTCGAGCACGATGGCGAAGGGCAGCCCGACATTGTCCTGGGTCACCCGACCGAAGCGCTTGGCGCCGGCCTGATCGAAGCGGAACGTCACGATTGGCTCACCCGTGCGGGAATCGAATCCGGGCTGCGCGTCGACGAGGTTCTCGCCGCTCACCATCACCTGATCCTTGAGCACATAGGGCACCGGAGGCTCGTCGCTCGAATAGACCAGCTCGTTGCCGGGCGGCACTTTCTTGCTAACGGCGACCTCGGCGGCATTGGCGGCGGGGTCCACAAGCTTGAACTCGAGCTTGCCGGTCTCGCCGATCAGGCCTTTAAGGCGCTGCACGTCCGACACGCCGGGCACCTGGACGAGGATACGGTTGCGGCCCTCGCGCTGAATGCTGGGCTCGGTGGTCCCGAACGCATCGACGCGGCGCCGGATGGTCTCGATGGAGGCTTGAATGGCCGAACCGAAACGCTCGTTAAGGCCGACCTCGGTGATGGCGAGCGTGATCTTGTCGCCCTCGCGCGTAATCTCGAGATCGTTGCCGGAGAATCCGCCGAACACGTCGTCGCCGACCGGAAGCGCGAGCTTCTTCAGTTCGGTGAACGCCTTGTCCACGTCCTCGGGATTGCGAATGCGGAGCGAGACGCTCTTGGCCGAGACATTCTGCGAAAGGTCGGTATAGCCAATGCGGTTGCTGCGCAGCGTCTCGCGCGCATCGCCGCGAATATTGCCGAGCCAGTCCTCGACCAGATCCTTCTCGTCGATCCGATAGAGCAGATGGGCGCCGCCTTGCAGGTCGAGGCCCAGATTGACCTGCTTGTGCGGAATCCAACTTGGGAGTCCTTGCAAAGCCGCAGAAGGAATCAGGTTGGGAATTGCGAAGATGATGCCGGCAAGAACCACGGCACAAACCAGAATCACCTTCCATCTTTGGAAATGCAGCATTGCCGGGTTTGACTCTCCAGATCGGTCGCTTGATTTCGCGCGTTGCTAGTCGGCGGTCTTGGATTCGGCCTTGGCCGGGGGGGCACCGCCCTCCCCCTTGCCGCGCACCTCCGACACGGTCGAGCGCAGCACCCTGATGCGCACGCCTTCCGCGACCTCAACCTGAATCTCGTTCTCCTCGACCTTGGTCACCTTGCCGAGGATCCCGCCCGAGGTCACAACGCTGTCGCCGCGGCGAAGACCTGCGACCATCTCGCGATGCTCCTTCATCCGCTTCTGCTGCGGCCGGATCATCAGGAAATACATGATGCCGATGATCAGAATCGTCGGGACGAGCAGGCTGTTCAGCATCTCGAACGTGCCACCGCCTGCCTGAGCGTATGCGAAACCGTTCATTGCTCGTGTCCCTTGCTTGGCTTAGGTAAGGCCGCTATCGGCCGGTTTGGCGTGTCTCGCGGCCTTGCGGGCAGGCTCTTGTCGCGCGATTGGGCGGACTATACTGAGCCTGAACGCCTTTGCAACGGGGCCTTGCATGAACTTTCAGGAGCCAGTCTCGGGACTTATGGAGCGGATCGCCCAGGCGCTGGAGCGGCTTGGCCCGGCGCGGCCCCAGACGCCCGATTTCAGGAGCGCGGACGCCTTCGTGTTTCAGGCCGAAACCGAGCGTTTTTCGCCCATCCCCGTGGTCAATCGCGTGCCCTTGCCGCTTCTGAAGGGCATCGACCGGAGCCGCGACATCCTGCTCACCAATACCGAGCGCTTCGCCAAGGGCCTGCCGGCCAACAACGCGCTTCTGTGGGGCGCGCGGGGCATGGGCAAGAGCTCCCTGATCAAGGCAGTGCACGGGGCGGTTCCCGGCCTGAAGCTGGTCGAAATCCACCGGGAGGACATTGCGGCCCTGCCCCGGGTGCTCACTCATTTGCGCGCGGCGCCCGAGCACCGCTTCATTCTGTTCTGCGACGACCTGTCGTTCGAGGCGATCGACACCTCGTACAAGTCTCTAAAGGCCGTGCTGGAAGGCGGGATCGAGGGGCGGCCCGCGAATGTGCTGCTCTATGCCACCTCCAACCGAAGACATCTGATGCCACGGGAGATGGTCGAGAACGAGCGCTCGACGGCCATCAATCCATCGGAGGCGGTAGAGGAGAAGCTCTCGCTATCCGATCGTTTCGGGTTGTGGATCGGCTTCCACAATTGCAGCCAGGACGACTACCTCGCCATGGTGCGCGGCTACGCGGAGCATTACGGACTCGACGTTCCGCAAGAGACCCTCGACAGAGAGGCCCTCGAATGGGCGCGCGGCCGCGGCGGCCGCTCGGGCCGCGTGGCTTGGCAGTTCATCCAGGATTTGGCGGGGCGTCTCGGGACGGCGCTTTAGTCGGCCTGCGCCGCCATGCTGCTCATGTACTTCGTCGGATCGACCGGACGTGAACCCTTGCGCAGCTCGAAATGGACTTGCGGCTGGGAGACCGAGCCGGTGGTGCCCGCCTTGGCGATCACCTGGCCGCGGGTCACCTTGTCGCCGCGCTTCACGAGCAACTCCTCGTTGTTGGCGTAGGCCGACACCCAGTTGTTGGCGTGGCGCACCAGCACGAGATTGCCGTAGCCCTTCAGCTCGCTGCCCGAATAGGCGACGACGCCGTTCTCCGCCGCCTTGACCGGGGTGCCTTGCGGCACGGAGATATTGATGCCGTCGTTATGTCCGCCGTCGGGCTTCGTGCCGAAGCCGGAGATCACGCGCCCCTTCACCGGCCAGCGGAAGTTCGCGCCCGACAGGGGCTCCGGGTTGGGAAGCTGCGCACTGCTGGAGACTGCTTGCTGCGTGGGCGCCGGCACCGTCTTGGCCGTGCTTTGCGTGGTGTCGCCCGCACCCGGCGCGCTGATCGTCGTGGTCTTGACTTTGCGCACGCCTGCCGCGTCCGCGACGGCGGGTGCACCGGCGCCTGCCGCCGGGATGACCAGCGTCTGACCGATCTGGAGCGAGTCGGCGCGGACGTCGTTACGCACCATGATGGCCTTCTCGCTGGTGCCGAGCTTCTCGGCGATGCTGTTGGGCGTGTCGCCCGGCTGGACCGTGTAGGTCGTCTCGCCCGCCCTTGGAGTTAGCGAGGTTGGGGTCAGCGAAGCTTCGGGCGAAGCGGCGGCCACGCTTGGCGCGGGCGCCGGGCTCCGCGCCGCGGCGACATCGGCGCCCGGCATGATCAGGGTCTGGCCCACGCGCAGCCGCGCGTCAGACAGGTTGTTGGCGGTCTGAATGGTGTTGATGGAGACGCCGTAGCGCCGGGACAGGCTCGAGAGCGTATCGCCGCTCTGCACCTTGATCCGTGGGCCCGAAGCTTGAGCGACAGGCGGCGGCGCGGGCGGTCTGGCTGTCTGCGGCGAGCCGTAATAGCGCGCCTGGCCCGGCGAATAATTCGCGGTCGTTTGCGGCGGTACGGACGAGCGATCGCCGTAATACTGGTAGCGGCTGTCGTTGTAGACTGACGCCGACGGAACCGGGAGCGACGACGTGGTGGACATGTCCGCGCCGCTCGACTCGTTGTCGGCAAGATTCAAGGATGGGAAGTCGAAGCGCGAGACGCCCGAGCTACAGCCCGCTATCGTCAACGCAAGACCAAAACCCGCGATCACACCGCATGCGCCGCGGGCATACTCCGACCAGAACGCCACGCGCATCCCCCAATGGTCCACTCGCAATACCCGTTGCGATCAGTAAAGCGCGCTGGCGGTAAACAACGCATTAAGCCTCTTCCCGCCGCTGCCTAAAAAAGAATCAGGGAGTAACGCGTTAGGACCCCGCCAGCTCAGTCGCGCTTCACGCGACCATGCACCAAAGGCACGAAGCGCACCGGCAGGAGCGGCGTCTCCACGAGCCCTTCCTCGGTCTTGTCGATCTGCACCAGGGACTGGGAGTCCCGCGTCTCGCCGAGCGGAATGATCATGCGGCCGCCGTCCTTCAGCTGGTCGAGCAGCGCGGCCGGCGCATCGAGCGCGGCGGCGGTCACGATGATGCGGTCGAACGGCGCTTGCGGGGGCCAGCCCAGCCAGCCGTCGCCGATGATCGTGGTCACGTTGTTGATCTTGAGCTCCGCCAGGCGCAGCTCGGCCGCCTTCTGGAGCTCCCGCCAGCGCTCCACGGTGTAGACCCGGCGGCAGAGATGCGACAGAACGGCGGCCTGATAGCCCGAGCCGGTGCCGATCTCGAGCACTTTGTGGGTCGGCTCCAGCGCGAGCTTCTCGGTCATGAAGGCGACGACGAAAGGCTGCGAGATGGTCTGACCGCACTCGATCGGCAGCGCGATGTCCTGATAAGCGTGGTCGGAGAACGCCTCGTCCACGAACAGCTCACGCGGCACGGTCTCGATGGCGCGCAGCACCTTAGGGTCGCGGATGCCGCGGCGCCTCAGCTGCATGATCAGATTGACTTGGTCCTGTGCGCTCGCCATCCCGTCCACCTCCCTTCGAGGCGGCTTTTCGCGTGAGTATCAGCCGATTCGAGCGCGCGGGGGTAAAGACTATTCGGCTTTTTTGCCGAGAACGCCGGCAAGAGCTTCGAGCGAACTGCTGTCGGTGAAGTCGAGGCAGAGCGGCGACACCGAGATCAGGTTGGAGCGCACCGCCCACAGATCCGTACCCTTGGGCGGCTTGGCACTGCGCTTGGCGATCCCGATCCAATAATAAGCCTTGCCGCGCGTATCCATGCGATCGTCGATGTCGAGCAGCGCCGAGTCGCGCAGGCCTTGGCGCGTGGCGACCATGCCCTGAACCTCGTCCGGGTGGCAGTCGGGAAAGTTGACGTTGAGCACGGTGCCTTCGGCCCAGCCCGCGTCGAGCAGCCGATGCAAAAGATCGGCGCCGTGTTCCATCGGCGTCTCCCAGATCGGCGTGCCGTGATCGTAATTGCCGATGGCGAGGCTGAGCGCGATGGACGGCACGCCGAGCAGCGTGCCCTCGATGGCGCCGGCCACGGTGCCGGAATAGTTCACGTCGTCGGCGAGGTTCTGGCCGCGATTGACGCCAGAGAGCACGAGGTCGGGCGGCTCGTCCTTCAGCAGATAGCGCACGCCCATGATGACGCAATCGGTCGGCGTGCCCTTGACCGCATAGCGGCGCTTGCCGATCTCGCGCATGCGCAACGGCTCGGCGAGGGTCAGCGAGTGAGAGGCGCCAGAGTTGTCGGTCTCCGGCGCTACGACCCAGACGTCGTCGGTCAAGTCGGTGGCGATCTTCTCCAGCACGTCGAGGCCCGGCGCCTCGATACCGTCGTCGTTGGTGAGGAGGATGCGCATCTTTTTGCGAGTCTTTTTCGATGCTTTCGCCGGTTTGTTCTTTTTCTGAGTCACTTCGGAACCTCGATCTTGGTCATGCCCCCCATATAGGGTTGCAACGCGTCAGGCACACGAACGCTCCCGTCCTCGTTCTGATAATTTTCGAGCACGGCGATGAGCGCACGGCCGACCGCCACGCCGGAACCGTTCAGGGTGTGCATGAACTGGGTGGCCTTGTAGTCCTTGGGCCGGTAGCGCGCATTCATGCGGCGGGCCTGGAAGTCGCCGCAGTTCGAGCAGGAGGAAATCTCGCGGTAGGTGTCCTGCCCCGGCAGCCAGACCTCGATGTCGTAGGTCTTGCGCGCGGCGAAGCCCATGTCGCCGGTCGAGAGCACCACGACGCGATAGGGCAGCCCGAGCTTCTGGAGCACGGTCTCGGCGCATTCGGTCATGCGCTCGTGCTCCTCCGCCGATTGCTCGGGCGTGGTGACCGAGACGAGCTCGACCTTGGAGAACTGATGCTGGCGGATCATACCGCGGGTGTCTTTGCCGGCGGCACCGGCTTCAGCGCGGAAACACGGCGTGCCCGCGGTCACGCGCATCGGCAGCTTGGCCTCGTCGGTGATGTCCTCGCGCACGAGATTGGTGAGCGGGACCTCGGCTGTGGGGATGAGCCAAAATCTTGTTGGCGGTCGCCGCATAGCGCGCAGCCTATCTACCTCACGAAACAACTCGATCTGGGGGAAATCATCGATTCCCCATGCTTCAAGCACGTTCGCTTGCGCCTGACCGATAAGCTCCTTCTCGTCTTCATAAACGAAGTCGTTCTGCTTGCTTGTCTGAAACTGATCCTCGGCAAACTTCGGGAGTTGCGCGGTGCCGAACATGGTGTCGTCGCGCACCAGCAGCGGGGGGTTCACTTCGGTGTAGCCGTGCCGGTCGGTGTGCAGGTCGAGCATGAACTGGGCGAGCGCGCGCTCGAGCCGCGCGAGCGGGCCTTTGAGCACGACGAAGCGTGAGCCGGAGAGCTTCGCCGCGGTCTCGAAATCCATCAGGCCGAGCGCTTCGCCGATCTCGAAATGCTCTTTCGGCGTGAAGGAGAATTTCGGCGGTTGGCCCACCGTGCGCAGCTCCACATTGGCGCTCTCGTCGGGACCGACCGGCACGTCGTCCGCCGGCATGTTGGGAATGCCGGCGAGCAGATCGTGCAGCGCCTTGTCCTGCGCGCGCTCTTTGTCCTCGCCCTCCTGGATCGCCGCTTTCAGCCCCGCGACCTCGTCCAGCAGGCGCTTGGCTTCCGCTTCGTCCTTGGCCTGCTTGGCCTTGCCGATGTCCTTGGACGCGGCGTTGCGGCGCGCCTGCTGCTCCTGCAAAGCTTGAATCGTTTCGCGGCGTTGCTCATCCAAAGTGAGGATCTGAGTCAACGTGGCCTTGGGATCGCCGAAGCCGCGATCGCTCAGGCCTTTGACGAAGGCGTCCTGGTTTTCGCGGATCCATTTGACGTCGAGCACGGGAAACTTCTCTTTCTTCGACTCGGGGGACGGGTGCCTGGCCCCCGTATAAGGCCCGGCCGGGCCGTTGTCATGACCCCCGCGTCGACCTCCCTCATCCCACCCGTCGCGCGTCTCCGCGCGACTCCCTCCCCATCAAGGGGAGGGATGGAGTGTGGGGCGTCGCTCAGGCATGCGTGATCGTTGCCGCGATGCGAGGGCATCCGGGGGCTGCTCCTTCTTTCCCCTCCAATGCGAAGGGGTGGCGCGCCGCGTGGCGCAAAGTCCTAACAGGTTCCGCGGGGTCTGCGGACCCGCGGCGGGCGCCTTGCGGCGCGCCACATGCGCGTAAACGCAT
>Ga0210068_1000085_pt1 | contig 15324 bp, 17 predicted proteins | sample RushOxbow_ThreeS_5_FD_185561 | JGI IMG/M metagenome (GOLD analysis project Ga0210068, IMG submission 185561) | Wetland microbial communities from San Francisco Bay, California, USA, that impact long-term carbon sequestration -... | ecosystem: Environmental > Aquatic > Marine > Wetlands ... | reverse complement strand
GGTGGCAGCGAGCACGCCCGCTGCGCTGAACGTATGGCGACGCGGCAAGGACGCACCTCGATGGACACTGGGCAACGGCCCGGAAACCCGCAAAGATTCGGGGGTCCGGACCCACGGCCCGTTGAGGCTCCGAGCCTAGGAGAAATAGGGCTAACGAGCCGTTTAGCAGCGTCCTGAAATGGCCCCATCTTGACGTTTAGCTGCCGCAATCCGTGCTAGACTCGCGGGGTCTGCGACAGGGGGAGCACCAGCCATATGCCGGCCGGCTTGAAGCGCGATCTTTCGGAACTGGAAGACCTGAGCGAGGCGGTGGCCTCGGCCACCAGAACCTTGCAACTCGAAGCGGAGGGCCTGAGCGCGCTGCAAACGGCGCTGGCCGCCCATCTCGCCGGAAGCTTCGCCGCGGCCCTCGACATTCTGAGCGGCCGCCGCGGCCGCGTCATCGTCACCGGCATGGGCAAGAGCGGTCATGTGGGCTTGAAGGTGGCGGCCACCTTGTCCTCCACCGGCACGCCAGCCTATTTCGTGCATCCGAGCGAGGCGAGCCACGGCGACCTCGGCATGATCACTCAAGACGACGCCATCCTCGCCTTCTCCTGGTCGGGCGAGACCGTGGAGCTCGGCAATATCCTGTCCTATTCGCGCCGCTTCGCGGTGCCGCTGATCGCCGTGACCTCGAACCCGGACTCGACCCTGGCGCAGGCGGCGGAAGTCGTGCTGGCCCTGCCGCACGCCAAGGAGGCCTGCCCCCACGGGCTCGCGCCGACCACCTCCACCGTCATGCAACTGGCGCTCGGCGATTGCATCGCCATTGCGCTTCTGGAGAGCAAGGGCTTCACCGCCCTCGACTTCGGCGTGCTGCATCCGGGCGGCCAGCTTGGCGCGAAGCTGAAATTCGTCAGCGACCTCATGCATCACGGCGAGAGCCTGCCGCTGACGCCGGCCGAGACCGTGATGTCCGAGGCGATCGTGGTCATGACCGAGAAGGCGCTCGGCTGCCTCGGCGTCGTGGACGGCAACGGAGCGCTGCTAGGCATCATCACCGACGGCGACTTGCGCCGTCATATGGGCAACGGCCTGCTCGACCGGCGCGCCGGCGAGATCATGACGCCGGGCCCGAAAACCGTGACGCCCGATCTGATGGCGAGTGCTGCCCTCGAGATTATCAACGCGTCGGCCATCACCGCGCTGTTCGTCGTCGAGAACGGACGGCCCGTGGGCATCATCCACATTCACGACCTGCTGCGCGCCGGCGTCGCTTAAGCGGCGACGGCGGTCTCCACCGGGCGCTTCGCCCGGGAGAATGAACGTCCCGCGTCGGGCATGGCGCCGGTCTTCTCGTCGACCTGGGCGAGCGCATGGGCGAGCGCCGAGTAGTGATAATGCGTCGCCACCTTGATCGTGTAGACGAACAGGATATGCGGCTCCCGCCAGCGTCGGCGCACCACGCGCGTCAGCTGCTGCTTGTAGCGCGCCCGCAAGGCATCGTCCTTGACCACGGATAGCAGGCGCGCCGCCACCGCGCTGAACCGCACATAGTTCAACACGCAACGCTTCATCCAGGCCAGGCGCTGGCCTTTCCAATAGGGAAGCTGGTGCATCACGAACTTGAAATTGTTGTCGAAGAACTGCGTGTCGAGGCGCTTGAAATAAGCGTCCGCCGCATAGCATTCCTGCATCACCTGGATGAAGCCGTCGCGCAGCGTCTCGCTCGACATGCCCAGCGGCACGACATTGGTGCCGTAAAGGTCGGCAGCGTCCGGATCGTTGAGGCGCCCCGCCTCCTTGAGCCGATCGTAAAGCGGGGTGGTCGGGATCGCGTGCAAGAGACCGATCAGCGCCGCTGAAATGCGCGCGTCCACCAGGAATTTCGGCATGACGTCGAAGATCGAAGGATCGTCATGGTCGAAGCCGACGATCATGCCGCACCACACGTCGAGACCGTGATCCTGGATGCGGTGCACGCGCTCCAGCAGCGAGCCGGCGTTCGGCCGCACGTTCTGGAGCTTCTTGGTCTCTTTCAGGGAATCCTCGTTCGGAGTCTCGATGCCGATAAACACGCTCTGGAAGTTGGCGAGCCCCATCAGCTCCATGAGCTCTTCGTCCTCGGCCAGATCGAGCGAGGCCTCGGTGAACAGGGTGAGCGGATAAGCGCGTTCCTGTTGCCAGGCGATGATGTCGCGCAGGACCTCTTTGATCGCCTTCTTGTTGCCGATCAGATTGTCATCCACGACGAAGATGATCTTCAGCCCGGCGCGCTCGAACGCCTCGAGCTCGGCGATGACCATCTCGCTCGTCTTGAGACGCGGGCGCCGTCCGAACGTCACGATGATGTCGCAAAACTCGCAGGTGAACGGGCAGCCGCGGGAGATCTGCAGACTGCCGAACATGTAGCGATCGGCCTTGAGCAGCTCGACGCGCGGCAAGGGCAAGGTCGCCATGTCGGTTTTGTCTTTCTGCGCATAGCGGGTCTTGTGCGTGCCCTGCTCCCACTCGCGTAGGAACTGCGGCCAGGTCTCGTCCGCTTCGCCGACAAAGATGACGTCGGCGGCTCCTTCCAAGGATTCCGGCTCGACCGTCGCCATCGGTCCGCCGACGACCACCGGCACCCCGCGCGCCTTGACCTCTTCGAGGATTTCCATGAGGCGCCGCCCCTGGATGCTCATGCCGGTCAGGCAGACCAGATCGGCGCGCCCGAGACGGTCGAAGTCGATATCCTCCACATTCTCATCGACCAGCGTCACATCGTGATGGTCTGGCACCAGAGCCGCGAGCAGCGCAAGACAGGACACCGGCAAATTGGCCCGTTTGCCGAACAGCGGCATGCAGTGCTCTAAGCCCCAGAAAGAGATGTCGAAACGCGGATTGATGATGACGATATCGGCCATGGGTCCTTCCGGGGTGAGCGTTTGTCCGTGGGGATGATAGTAGAGTATTGAAACGTGGCGACAACACGCCACGATCCTTTAATGGTCTTGCCTTAACGGGCTTTCGCCATCCTTAACCCTCTTAGCCGCGACGCGGCGCCGACTACGGGAACCATAACGCGGGTGACTGCCGAAACGTTCGACATTCTCGTCATTGGCGGCGGCATTCATGGCGCGGCCGTCGCCCGTGATGCCGCCGGACGCGGGCTGAAGGTGATGCTGGCCGAGAAGGGCGACTATGCCTGCGCCACCTCCTCCGCCTCCTCCAAGCTGATCCACGGCGGCCTGCGCTATTTGGAGCAAGGCGAGCTGGGGCTCGTCCGGGAGTCCCTCACCGAGCGCGCCGAGCTCATGAAGACGGCCCCGCATCTCGTTAGCCCGCTCAAGTTCCTTCTGCCGGTCTATCGCTGGCAGAAGCGGAGCCCGTGGTCGCTCCGCATCGGGCTTGGTCTCTACGATCTGTTCTCGCGTGGCGACGGCTTGCCTGCGAGCGGCCGGCTTTCGCGGACCGAAGCGGCCGCCCTGCCCCGGCTCCGTCAGGAGAATTTGAGCGCGGTACTGCATTATCACGACTGCCGGGCCGACGATGCGCGGCTCACCTTGAGCGTGGCGCTAGACGCACGCGCGCGCGGCGCCGACATTCTCAACCGCCGCGCTGTGACCGCGATCACCCCTCTGGAGAACGGCTACGCCGTCGAGCTTGACGAGCGCGGCCGGAAGCGCCGCGTCGAGGCGCGCTTCGTCATCAACGCCGCCGGTCCTTTCGTTGCCCGGGTCGATCGCCTGACCTCCGCCGCGCCCGAGCCGCAGCATCTTGAGCTTGTGCGCGGCAGTCACATCGTGCTGCCCATGCCGGACCCGCCGGCGCTCGACGCCTACACCCTGCAAGACGAGGGCGAGCGCATCGTCTTCGTCATGCCGTGGTTGGACGGTCGCTTCCTCGTCGTCGGCACCACCGACGTGCCCCATGAGGGCGATCCCGGCACGGCGCACTGCTCGTTCGAGGAGAAGTCCTATCTGGTTCATGCCTATAACCGCTATTTCGCCAATCCCGGGAGAACGGTCACCGAAAGGGACATCCTCTTCACCTGGTCCGGCGTGCGCGCGCTTCATGGCGGCGCCGAGACGAAGCCGAGCCGCATCAGCCGCAGCCCTTCTCTTACGGCCTGCGCCCAAGGCAATGGCGGCTTCCTCACCATCTATGGCGGCAAGCTCACCACCCACCGCGCGCTCGCCGAGGATGCGCTGTTGATGCTCGGCCCGTTCGGCTTGGAGACGAGCGGTGCCTGGACCAAGACCGTGCCTCTGTACGGCGGCGGCATGCCCCGGCCGATACTTCTCGCCCATGCCGAAAAAGGTCCGGCGAGCGTCCCGCCCGACACGCGCCGGCGCTGGGCACTGACCTATGGCGACAGAATCGACGATGTGTTCGCGCGTCTCGATGCGAATGCCGCAGCCGCCGAGGCCGTCGCCCCGGGCGTGCTCCGCGCCGAGCTCGAACATGCCGTCGAGACAGAAGACGCCATGACGGCCGAGGATTTCCTGCTCCGCCGCACCAAGCTGCATCTCCTGCTCGACCAGAAAGGCCGCGACGCGATCGCGGAATGGTTCGCCAAGAATTAGAGGAATTCGACCATGCCGCGCTTTACCGTCGAGAAAGGCAAACGCTACCGGGCGGAGATCCGTCTCGGCCTCCTGCAAAGCATCGCCTCCAACGACATGGTCGCCGAGAAATTTCGCGAAGCGGGCTTCACCGACGTCGTCGTCATCGGCTCGGGCAGCGCCCGAACGGCCGAGGGCGTTTGGCCGCGCGACAGCGCCTCCGCCGAGATTCCCGACGAGGTCTCGGATATCAGCATGATCGCTTAGCTAAGCGCCGGCGGGCTCGACCTTGAGGACACTGCCGTCGGTGGCGACGACTCTGATGCGCGCGCCTTTGGGCAGCTCGGGCCCTTCCACCCGCCAGATCGTATCGCCCACGCGGATGCTGCCGCGCCCATTCTCGATCGGCTCGTCGAGATCGAAAAACTGGCCGACGAGCTGCGCCGCGCGCTTGTTGAGCAGCGGCTGATCGCTTTCGAGCGGATGCTGGCGCAGATAGCGGTTGGCGAGCAGCACCGCGGCAAGCGACAGGCCGCAGAACCAGATGAGCTGCCACTGCCAGGCGATCTCGTAGCGAAACGCGATGAGCCCGGTCGCCGCCGCAGCGAAGCCGAACCACATGAGGAAGATGCCCGGGGCGAGCATTTCGAGCGCGAGCAACACCGCCGCCAGGATCATCCAGCTCCAGGCACCAAACGCGACAATCGCATCAATCATGGTTTTCGCCCGCTAGACCGAGGGCACCGAGCCGCCGCCGCGCCCGCGTTGAGGGGCTGGGGGCGAAGTCTCCGGCACGGCGCCGCCGAACGCCTCCCGCGCGATCTCGCCAATGCCGGCGATGGCGCCGATCACCGAGGAGGACTCCAGCGGCAAGATCAGGACCTTCTGGTTCTTCGACTCCGCCAGCGCCTTCAGCGCGCCGACATAGTTGTTGGCCACGAAATAGTTGATGGCTTGCGCGCTGCCTCTGTTGATGGCCTCGCTGACCATGGCCGTGGCCTTGGCTTCTGCTTCCGCCTCGCGCTCCCGGGCTTCCGCGTCGCGGTAAGCCGCCTCGCGCCGGCCCTCGGCCGCCAGGATCTGCGCCTGCTTCTCTCCTTCGGCCGAAAGGATCGCCGCCTGGCGTTCGCCCTCCGCCACGAGGATCGCGGCGCGCTTGTCGCGCTCGGCCTTCATCTGCCGCGCCATGGAGTCGACCAAGTCGCGCGGCGGCTCGATATCCTTGATCTCGATGCGGGTGACTTTCACGCCCCAATTATGGGTGGCGTCGTCGACCACTTTGAGCAGCCGGTGATTGATCTCGTCGCGCTCGGACAGAAGCTTGTCGAGGTCCATCGAGCCCATCACCGTTCGGATATTGGTCATGGTGAGGTTGAGGATGGCGATCTCGAGATTGGTTACCTCGTAGCTCGCTTGGGCCGCATCGAGCACCTGGAAGAAGGCCACGCCGTCGACACGCACCATGGCGTTGTCCTTGGTGATGACCTCCTGGCTCGGCACCTCGATCACCTGCTCCATCACATTGAGCTTGCGCCCGATGCGGTCGATGAACGGGATGATCAGGGTGAGACCGGGCCGCAACGTGCGCGTATAGCGGCCGAAGCGCTCGACCGTGTAATTATAGCCTTGCGGCACGATCTTGACCGCCGCGATGACGAGCACCACGAACAGAACGAGCAGAACGAGAACGAAGATATCGAAGCCGAGCATTAGGCACCCTCCAAAGGTGTCCGGCGGCGCTGCCGAGCGATGGAATGTTCGCGCGCGCCAATAACGGCGATTAATACATGGGGGAGTCTTATCGCGGTTTTAAGAGCCCACGGCAGCCGGGCGCCGTTTATGAGCCTCCGCCGCCCTGCTTCGGCAGGTACTGCATCATGTCCTGCACCGCCGCCGATGCCGCCGCTTCGGCCGCCGCGCCCCAATGCCGGTCGAGCGAGCCTTTGCGGATGACCTTGGTCTGGGTCACGTTGCCGAGCCGCGTGCCCTCTGGGCCGAAGATCGTCCAATCGATGCGGATCGTCTCCTTGCCCCGCTCCGCCGGGAGGACCCTGGCAACGCCTTGGATCTCGTAGGCGTCGACTTGGGGCGTCCCCGTCACGGCAAAACCCATGTCGAGCAGCCGGTTGGTGATCGCGCGTTCCAGCGCCTCCTTGCCGTCGCCCGGCGCCCAGGCGACATCCACATAGGCGGTCGGCTCGTCGGCCGCGATCGCCGGCGCGCCCGCAAGCAACCCGACGGCAAGGCTGATCGCCGTTATCGTATTCCGCAACATACCCCCTCGCGCTGCTCTAGTCGGCCCAGCCCTTGAGCTCTTGCTCGATAAGATGAACCAGCACACGGATCCCGCCGTCGCTGTCGTTGAGGCACGGGATGAAGCTGAACCGCTCGCCGCCATGCTCGATAAAGATTTCGCTTGCCTCGCCCGCGATCTCTTCCAGCGTCTCCACGCAATCGGCGACGAAGCCGGGCGTGAGAATGGCGATGCGTTTCACCCCGTCGCGCGCCAGGGTCTCCATCGTCTTGTCCGTATAAGGCTGCAGCCATTCGGCGCGGCCGAAGCGGGATTGGAACGTGGTTTTCAGTTTATCGCCGAGCGGACCGAGCGCCTCGCGCAGCGCATCGCTCGTATCCATGCACTGGCATTGATATGGGTCGCCCTTCTCGATGTAGGCTTTCGGCAGACCGTGATACGAGGCGACGATCACCTCCGGCTCAAAATCGAGACCAGCCAGATGCGAGGTGATCGAGCCCGCAAGGGCCTGGATGTAGACGGGGTCTTTGGGATAAGGCGGCACCGTCCGCAACGCCGGCTGAACACGCATTGTCTTGAGCTTGTCGAACACCGTGTCGTTGACGGTGGCCGTGGTCGCCGCGGCGTATTGCGGATAGAGCGGAAACACGAGAAGGCGGTTGCAGCCGCGCTTGGTCAGCGCATCGATCCGCGAGGCTATGGTCGGCGTGCCGTAACGCATGGCCCAATCGACGACAATGTCTTCGCGATGCCCGAGCTTGTCGGCCACCTTCTCGCTTTGCGCCCGCGTGATGGTGCGCAAGGGAGACTCTTGGCGTTCCTCGTTCCAGATGGACCGATACGCTTCGCCGCTCTTGGTCGGGCGCGTGGTGAGCACGATCCCGTTCAGAATGGGCCACCACAGCACGGGATTGATCTCGATCACACGCCGGTCGGAAAGGAACTCCTTGAGATAGCGCCGCATCGACCAATAGTCGGTGCCGTCCGGCGTGCCGAGATTGACCAGGAGCACGCCGATCTTCCCGTAAGGCGCGTCTCCAGTCGTCTCGTCTCCGGTTTTGGCGAACACGTCCCCTCGCGGGCTCTCGTTCATTCAGCGTTCCTTGCGGCTCTTGAGCCCCTAAATAAGGTATTGGGCCCGGCGCGCCTAGCCTTGACCCAAGGCAACGCGATCCAAGGCGCCCCGCAATTTCTCGGCGTCCTCGATGATTTTCGCATGATCGAAGGCAAGCGGCGCCGCGCGCCAGTTTTCGACCCAGTCCGCGGCGGCCGCATCGTCGCCGGCGGTCGGATTTTTAGGCTCCGGCAGCAGCGCAAGAAAAGCGGCGCTCGCCGTATGCCCGCGTGGATCGCGGGCCGGATCCGAGTAGACGCCCACGAGCCGAAGCTCCCCCACGTCGAGTCCGGTTTCCTCGCGCACCTCCCGGCGGCAGCCGGCCTCGACCGTCTCGCCGATATCGACGAACCCGCCGGGCAGCGCGTACGCCCCTTTGAACGGTTGATTCTTGCGGCGGATGAGCAGCACCCGGCCTTGCGGATCGTAGATCACGCAATCGACGGTGAGCGCGGGCGTGGGGGGCAGTCCCATGGGACTACCTTATCATGGAGCTGTCTTGGCAGACCCTCGCCTCCGTGCGCCCCGGCGGGCTATCCGCCCGAAAGACGCCTGGCTTCCCGCAAGGCCATGGCCAGCAAATAGGCGAGAAAGTCGAAGCGCTTGGACCGCGCCACCTTCATGAGCGGCCCGATCTGATCGGCGATCTGCTTTGCGCATTCGCGCGGATCTTCCCCGCCTCCGGGCGCCCCCGGACCGTTTGTATCAGACATCTTTTTGCCCGGTGTTCTGATCGGCCCCGAAGGCACCGTCTCAGCGTTCCACTGCTTTGGCCACGAACCGGTATGATTTCTTGGCAGCCGTTTCTAGCACGAGAATCTTCTCTCCTTCTATCCGGATTACCAATAATCCTTCTATTCAGATTACCAATAGTCCTCAGGCACGTGGCCCAAAGCGGTCACACGGCGCCTGAAGCCCAGTCGCCACCGAGATTCAGCACCGTAAAGATAACTTTCGCCGAAGATGACGGTCCTAATCTTTGGGCTGTGGCACGATCCGGATATAGGGGCGCGGTGATTTCCAACCGTCGGGGTAGATCGTCTTGGCCTCCTCGTCGGACACGGATCCTCCGATGATCACATCCTCGCCGCTCTTCCAGTTGGCGGGCGTCGCGACACGATGCTTCGCCGTGAGCTGGAGGGAGTCGATCACCCGAAGCACCTCGTCGAAGTTGCGCCCGGTGGTCATGGGATAGACCAGGATCAGCTTGATCTTCTTGTCGGGGCCGATGACGAAGACGTTCCGCACCGTTTGGTTATCGGCCGGCGTGCGGCCGTCCGAAGTGCCGGTCAAGCTCGCGGGCAGCATGCCGTACGCCTTGGCGATCTTGAGATCCGGGTCGCCGATCATCGGGAAGTTGGGCGCCGTGCCTTGCGTCTCGGCGATATCCTTGGCCCATTCGGCGTGGCGGTCGATCGGATCGACGCTGAGCCCGATGATCTTGACGCCGCGCTTGTCGAACTCGGGCTTGATCCTCGCCATGTAGCCCAGCTCGGTCGTGCAGACCGGCGTGAAATCCTTGGGGTGCGAGAACAGCACGCCCCAGGAATCGCCAAGCCACTCATGAAATCGAATGGGGCCTTCGGTGGTTTCGGCCTCGAAGTCCGGGGCGGTATCGCCGAGTTGGAGCGTCATGACATCCTCCTGACAATTGGGCGGTGCGGCCAGCCTCAGATGTAGGATGTCTTACTCCCAAACCGCAATTGTGCTGCGACAAAAAGAAATACCATTCTCGGGTGCAGGTGATTGCGGGCAATCTACTTTCCCGCGCCGTCCATTCAAGCACGCCTCGGTCTCATGCAAGAAAGGCCGGAGCGGTGCTCCGGCCCTTTGTCGCACTGGTCAGGCCCGTGCTCCCCTCAGGCGACCTTGCGGTCCTCGTGGCGGCCTTCCCGCACCTCCTCGATGATCTTGGCGCAGAAGGCATTGAGATCGTTCGGGTTGCGGCTGGTGATGAGCCCTTCGTCGACCACGACCTCCTTGTCGACCCACTTGGCGCCTGCGTTCTTCACGTCGGTCGCCATGGAGTGATACGACGTCATCGTGCGGCCCTTGGCGATGCCCGCCTCCACCAGCACCCACGGCGCATGACAAATTGCCGCGAGCGGCTTCTTGCTGTCGAAGAACTCGCGCACGAACGCCACGGCGTCCTCATCGGCGCGCAGGAAATCGGGGTTCATCTGTCCGCCCGGAATGACCAGCGCGTCATACTCGTCGACGGTGACAGCGTCGATCGTGCGGTCGACGTCGATCTTGTCGCCCCAATTGCCGTTCTGCCAGCCGCGGATCTCACCGACCTTGAGGGACACGATGTCCACCTTGGCGCCGGCCTCCTCGATCTTTTGCTTGGGCACCATTAGCTCCGATTGCTCGAAGCCGTTGGCGGCCAGAATCATGATTCTCTTGTCGCTGATATCGGACATCGGGACCTCCATACTCTTGGGATTGGGAGGGGAACGCATGAACCCCCCGATGGGTTCGGAGGCAAATCGAGAACTCGGACAGGTATTTAGAAAGGACGCGTCGGCCCGAGCGAGGCGGTGAACATCAACAACCCGAGCATCATCACGAGAAGCGCGCCGCCGATCGCGGAAATGGTCCAGACCGCGTCCACCCAGCGCGCATTGCCGCCGCCGAGCCGCAACGCCAATTCGCGCGAGCCGAGCGCGAGCGTCGCCAGCACCGCGACCGTGATGGCCGTGCCGAAGGCCATGGCGAATGTCGCCGCGACCCCGGCCCAGAACAGACCCTGTGTCAGCGCGAAGATCAGCACGAGCACGGCGCCGGAGCAGGGCCTGATCCCGACCGAGACCACCACGGCCAGAATCTTCCGCCATGACAATGGACCTGCGATGTCCCGAGCATCGACGATGTGGCCGCAGGCTTCGCAATTCTCATGGCCGTGGCCATGATCGTGGTCGTGGTGGTGATGATGATGGCCGTGATCGTGCACGGCTTCCTCGCGCGATTGCCGGCGCCGCCAAAGACGTATGAGCACCGTGACCAAGAGATAGAGGCCCACGAGAAAGACCAGGCCATAACTGGCCGTCTCGAGCTGCTTGACCCAGTCATTCACTTGGAAGCCGGTGGCGTTGAGCGCAATGAGCATGATGCCGACCAGCGCCACCGCGGTTAGCCCTTGCAGCCCCGCGGCCAGAAAGGAGATGAGAATGCCCCGGCGCACCGTTTCCTCGTTGGCGATGACGTAGGACGAGATGATCGCCTTGCCGTGCCCGGGACCGGCGGCATGCACGACACCATAGATAAAGCTCAGACCGGCGAGGAAGAGCCCCGCGCCGAGAGCGTTGCCTTGCTTGAGACGCTTCACGGCGGTCGCCAGCTGGCGCTGCATCTTCTGCTGGGTTTGCGCCAGCCAACTGAGCAAGCTGCCGAAAGGCCCTTTGGCTTGGAGCGGCGCGGCGCTCGGCGTGACGGAAATCGGCGGCGGCGCGAAGCCCGGAGGCGCCGCTTGCTGTTGAGGCGGAGCACCGAACGCAGCCGGCGGCTTGGTCTGCGCCGCGGCCGCGAGCGACGCAAAAATCAGCATCGCCAGCGCGAGCCCGACACATGTTGCCATGCGTGCGCCAATTACTGCGTGGCGCATTGCACCGTCACGGTCTGAGCGAATTGCGAGCCGTAATCAGAGCCCGGCCCGAGCTCGCTGAAGAAAGACTCGCTGAGGGCCTTGGCCGCGTCGGCAACCTCCCGGTCGGGCGTCTCCATCGTCGCCGTGCAGCCTTCCGCGGGCGTGCCGGCAACCTTCACCGGCGCCTTCTCCGCGAAACCGAAGGCGACGAAGAAAGACGGATCGTAGACATCGACCGTGACCGCCTTCGTGCCCGGATCGATGGCGGTTTGGAGCGGCAAGGTGAAATGCAAGGTGACGAGAGTGCCGTCGTAGTCGATCGAATAGTCTTCCGGCGGCTGGAGCGGCAGGAAGTTGTCGTTGCCGGCGGCGCGCACGAACGTGAAGTAGGCGAACTCCTTGAGCGAGTCGACATTCACCTTGGCGAGCGGATCGAGCTCTTTCTTGGAATAGACGCCGTCGCCGTCGGCATCGAGGCCTTGCACCGCCATGGCGGAGTAGAACTCATCGAAGGTCCAAGCATGCCGGATGCCGGTCATCTTTTGGTCAGGTCCGAAAACGATCTCGGAGCGCACGGTCGCCCAGACATGGGGATGCGCCCCGGCGCTGGAGGGGAGGCCGAGCAGGGCCGCTCCCATCAATGCACCGGCCAAGAAGGCTTGGCGCCCGCGTCGGGTCGATTGCAGCAAGGCTTGAGCTCCCCCGAATGTGAGAGGCGTGCTTAAGCCGAAAATATGGAGGATTGGGGGCTTCGCCGACAACGTCGAAGGTTGACTGCGGCGGGGGCAAGCAAAGGGGATCCGGCCCCGGAAGGGCGGGATCCCCCTGCAGAAAAATTATGGGTTTAGCCCAGCGAGTCGGCGACGCCCGACAGCACACCCGTGATGGCCGGGCCAAGCACCGTCATGCCGGCGATGACGGCAGCCGCGATACCGGCAGCGATGAGGCCATACTCGATGGCCGTGGCGCCGGACTCGTCCTGCCCCACCGTCCAGGGCGCATCGGTGCCGTGGATCCGGTAGAGCGACTTGCCCAGATACATGGCGCGGACGCCGAGCGGGTTCTGCGGATGGCCGCCGGGAACATAGGCCGGAAGGTCGGGATTCTCGGCCCGCATCTCCGGCGTCGGCGTCCAGCTGGGATTCACGCGCTTTTCGCTGACATAGGTCTCCCCCGACCACCGCGCGTCGCCTTTGGGCGCGCCGATCGGATAGCTGATCGCTCGCTGCTGGGGCAGGACCAGATAGAGCCGGCGCTGGCTGAACTGAACGAGGATGGTGCCGGGCGTATAGCCGGGCGGAAACGCCACCAGATGCCGACCCGTGACGCCTTGGCGCTGGGCGGAGGCGCCGAAATCGAAGAGCCCCGCCGAGGCCTGGCCCGGCGGAAGGGCAAAGAGCATGGCTGCGGCGGCCATGGCAGGGGCCATGCGCCGCAGATCGAGGATACGCATCACAAAACCCCCGTCTGACTTACGCGCTCCCTTGTGGACTGATTCTGGTTAGCGAAGTGCAAACGGCTGTCCTGGCGCGAGAAAACCGCGCGGGGACTACGGCTTTCTTCCGGCTTTGGAGCGTGCCGCCTTGACTCATCCCCGACTCAAGAGTAAGAACAAAACAGGAACGAGAGTGGAGTGTAGTGATGCGTAACAACGTTCCAGACGGCGATCCCAGTACCCTCGTTCCGCCGTCTGGCGTTGAAAAAAGAGCAGGCGGACCAACGGGTAGGGTCCTGATTGAGCAGCTACGCGCTTCGATCCGTGCGCTTGAGCAGGTTCCCGTGTCTCTGGCCACACCCCCCGCACCGGGCGCGGCCCCTTCCCGTCCCGCCTGCTCTTTAACGCCCTCTCATCCTTCCAACGACAATCGGGACAGCCCCTTGAAGGCGCTGCTCCGAGGCGGGCTCCACGAGATCCAACCGCACGCCTATCGCGACACGCCCGCGGGGCTCGGCTTCATCCTGTCGGTGATCGGCGAAGCTCTGACAAATTGCCGCGGGCTCGTTTTGTGGTGTCTGACGCGGGCCGCCAGCCGGGAATGGGGCCGCCCGTACGGGCCGGGCCTGTTGCGCGCCGGTCTCGACCCCGCACGTTTTCTCATTGTCGAGACGGACACCCCCGAGGAGTGCGCCTGGGCCCTGGAAGAAGGCCTGAAGAGCGGCGCGCTCGCCGGATGCCTCGCCCAGGTCGAGATCAAGACCCCGCTTGCCGCCCGCCGCCTCGGTCTTGCCGCGCAAGCCGCCCGCACCCCGTGTCTTCTCCTCTCCCCCCACGGGACGGCGGCCGTCCCCGGCACGCTCACCCGCTGGCGCATCGCCACGGAGGCCAGCGCTCATGTCCCTTTCGATACGGGCGCCCCGGGCACGGCCTGCTGGCGCCTCTCCCTCGAACGTTGCCGGGGCGGGGCGCCGGGCGCGCGCTTTCACGTGGAGGCGGGCGATGAGGCGGATGGTCTCCGTGTGGCTGCCGCATCTTCCGATCGAGCGGCTGAAACGGGAGACCGCAGGCAGCACAGCGCCGGCTGACCGGCCGTTCGCCCTGGTGGGCAGCGACACCCATGGGCTGTCCCTCACCGCCGTCAATGCGCCGTGCCTGAAGAGCGGGCTGAGTCGCGGCCTGCGGCTCGCCGATGCCCGCGCCATTTGCCCGCAGCTTCTCACTGCGCCCGCCGCCCCAAGCCTGGATGCGGCCATGCTGCTGGCGCTCGCCCGCTGGACGTCCCGCTATAGTCCGAGCCTCAACGTGGACGGCGAGGACGGGCTCTGGTTCGACGTGACCGGCGTCGCCCATCTCTTCGGCGGCGAGCCCGCGCTTCTTGCCGATCTGCAGAGCCGGTTTGCGCGCGCAGGTCTCACCGCGCGCCTCGCCGCGGCTGAAACTTTAGGGGCCGCGCACGCGCTTGCCCGTTTCGCGCAGCCCTCGCCGTGCATCGCCGCCGACGGCACGCTCCGCAGAATTCTGGCGCCCCTTCCCGTCGAGGCTTTACGTCTGGAGCCGGAGACCACGCGCCTGTTGCGGCGCCTCGGCCTGAAACGCCTCGGCCAGCTCATCGCGGTGCCCCGCGCAAGTCTTGAACGGCGCTTTCATTCCAAGGAAACCGCGCAAGCGGTGTTGCGCCGCCTCGATCAGGCACTCGGGGTGCGCAAGGAGAAGCGCACACCGCTTCTGCCCGCGCCCGACTTCGCCGCACGTCTCTCTTTCGCCGAGCCGCTTATCAGCCATGACGGAGTTGTCGCGAGCCTCGGGCGCCTCGCAGGGGAGCTCTGCGCGAAGCTCGCCCGTGAAGGCCAAGGCGCGCGGCGCGTCGTCCTGTGGGCGGCGCGCACGGACGGCTCATCGGCGGTCATCGAAGCGGGCTTGAGCGCGCCGTCCTGCGTGCCTTCCCATCTCCTGCGGCTCCTGAAGGACAGACTTGAAAACATCGACATGGGCTTCGGCGTCGACCTCATGACGCTCGCGGCGCTTCTGTTCGGAGTGTTCACGCTGTGAGGACCTTTCGCCTGGGAGGTGGTGCCGGGTACTCCGGCGACCGGATCGAGCCGGCCGTCGAACTCGCCGTGCACGGGAACCTGGACTACCTGGTCTTTGAATGCCTCGCGGAGCGCACCATCGGTCTGGCGCAGCAAGCGCGCGTCAATGACCCTGACGCCGGCTTCGATCCCTTGTTGCGTGCCCGGATGCGCGCCGTGCTGCCGGCTTGCCGTGCTGGCGGCATCAGAATCGTGACCAACATGGGCGCGGCCAATCCACTCGCCGCCGCGGCGGCCGTGCGGGATGTGGCGCGTGAACTCGGCCTCGGCGGGTTGCGTGTCGCCGCGGTGTGTGGCGACGACGTACTTGGAG
>Ga0210068_1000076_pt1 | contig 16502 bp, 12 predicted proteins | sample RushOxbow_ThreeS_5_FD_185561 | JGI IMG/M metagenome (GOLD analysis project Ga0210068, IMG submission 185561) | Wetland microbial communities from San Francisco Bay, California, USA, that impact long-term carbon sequestration -... | ecosystem: Environmental > Aquatic > Marine > Wetlands ... | reverse complement strand
TTTGGTACGCGTCCCGATTGAGCTTCAAATGTCATCTGACGGGGCTCGAGCGGGCGACGAGTCAGTTAGGTTTAGTCGTTGATGTTAAGGCAGAAGGTGCGTGTCTCTCGATCCCGCAGGAATTAGTAGCGAGGTCCCGAAGCCCGGGCCTCAGAGGCCCTAGCGTTCTGGACGCGAACGGCCAGCCTTGGGTCTACGTCTGATCGCTGGCAGGACGTTCGATGTGCTAGCGGCCAACACTTGCCTCGATAGTCTGAACAGCAAGAGGGGGTCCATCTTTCACCCATGCGACCACGGCCAAGGTGAGCACCAAGGCCAAAATTGCGAAAAAAAACCTCTCGGATCAGCGACTTGCAAATACAGATGGTCAACAGGGGTGGGTGCGCTGTGGGTCCCCTATTCCCGAGACCCCCGTGGGTACCTCGCCGACCATTACACCTTACGTAAGTCTACCTCACAGAAGCCGCGTGTCTCTCAGCCCCCCTGGATTAGTAGAGGGGATGGCAAACTAGAATTCTGCACCCCTGCGAAATCGCTTCGTCGTGCTTACTATGTGCTTACTGGCGCTCTAATGGATTCGCGGTAATTCCACTAACTTATTGGAAAAACTGGTACCGCTGACTGGATTCGAACCAGTGACCTCTTGATCCACAATCAAGCGCTCTAACCAACTGAGCTACAGCGGCACTTAAGGCCCGATGCCTTGGGCCTCAGGCCGGCAAACTAAGGGCAGGCCCGAGCCGTTGCAAGCGGACCGGCGGGCCGGGCCGAAGGCGCCGCTGATTTCACGGCCGCGTCCAAAAATCAAGTCCGCCCGACAAAACAAAAGGCCCGGGAATGGCCCGGGCCTAGCAAAAACGCCTTACTCTTTACGCTGCGGACGCAACTGACTTCAGGACGCGCGCGGATTTGGCGCACGGCCTCACCAACTCGTCTTCAAACCGCTGGCCTCAAGACGCCTTGCGGACGGCCTCGAAGGAACGCGACATCTGATCCTTGATCGGCTCCGACGTGTCGGCGGCGATCTTGGTGGTCAGCGCCCGGATCTCGCCCGCCTGGCTCGCAAACACGTCGAACTGGCTGCGGATGAAGGAGGACTGAAGCTCGACGATCTCGGCAAAGTTCTTGGCGCCTGCGAAGCTCTTGGCGAGATCGAAGCCGGAGTTCAGATTGCGCTGCGCGATGTCGATGAGCTTGCGGTTGAAGGCGGTCGCGCCCTGCCCCGCAGCGTCGAAGGAACGCTCCATCGCATCGATGGACTCTTCCAGAGCTTCTTTGCCGCGCTCGTAGGCTTCGCGGGTCTGGTTCACCGTCTTCTCGGCGAGCGCGCGAACGCTCTCGGGTACGGTGGTGTCGAGCTTCAGCGCCTCGAATTCCTTGGCAGCGCTCTTGAACGTCTCCTCGGCCTTGTCGACCACTTCCTGTGGGGTCTGGGGAATGGGGGATGTCTCGGTCATTGTGGCACCTCTTCGTTGAGCTCCTCAATTCGCCTGGATAGGGAATGAACGCGGATTCACCCTTTCCGGTGGGTCGCCGCTTTTTGTTGCACTGCAATATAAATGGTGCGATGCGGCACTTCAAGAGGCACAGTGCCTAAGAGCGCGCCTTTTTCGCTTGTGGACGAAATTCTTGCTTTCGGCCTATGCATCGGATCGAATTCGCCTAAATTTAGTGGTTGAGTCGACTAAGCGCCCCAAGAGGGCGTGTCACGTGGCCGAGCCGGACCGCAGCGCTCAACGGCGCAAGGACGGGCTCTTCAAGTATGTCAGGTGGGGCCAATCATGGCCGACCTCAGACTGCAACGGCGCATCGAAGAGGGAGACCGCGAGGCGCTTGAGCATATCGCGCGCGCGCTCGAAGGCCGCGTTCTGCCCGGCCCCGGCACGGCCTCGCCTGTCCCCGAAACAAACGGACAGGTCAAAGCAGACACCGCGAAGCCGGACCACAACGCCAAAGACCCGCTCGTGCTTGCACCGGAGGGCCTGGAGGTCCTGCTGGAGGCGATGCCGGCGGCGATCGGGATCCTTGAGGGCGGAGCACTCATCTATACGAACAGCGCCTTCGCCTATGCCTTCGGCTACCGGTCTCCGGCCGAGCTCATGGAGGCGGGCGGCATCGACGCCATCCTGCCCGGCGGGGCCGCACTGCTGAAGGCCGGGGATATGGCGGGACGCACCGAAGAGGTGGACGCGCTGACGCGGTCGCGGCGACGCCTCAAAGTCACCTTTGCCCTTTCGACACTCGACAAGAACGCGGACACGCGCCTGCTGCGGCTGATCGATCAGGCCGACCTGGAGCCGGAGAAGCCGGCGCAGGCGGTCGCGACAGAGGCCGCGACGGAGCCCCCCGCCGCGCCTCAGCCAACAGTTGCCGTCGTTCCCTCGCCGGACCGCGCCGTCGACGCGGACGCCGCCACGCGGCGGCTCGATTTTCTCGCCAAGGTGAGCCACGAGGTGCGCACGCCGCTCAATTCGGTGATCGGTTTCGCCGAGTTGATGCTTCAGGAGCGCTTCGGGCCGATCGGCAGTGCGCGCTACAAGGGCTACGCGGAGGACATCCATCAGAGCGGGCTTTATGCGCTCAGCCTGCTCAACGATCTGCTCGATATCTCGAAGATCGAGGCCGGCAAGTTCGAGCTCGACTTCACCGCGGTCGACGTGACCGAGGTGGTCGAGGCCTGCGTTGCGAGCTTGCAGCCGCTCGCCAAGCGCACGCGCATCGTGCTCCGGTCCTCGCTCGCCGACGACCTCCGGGTGGTCGTGGCGGACCCGCGGCGGCTGCGGCAGGTTCTGCTCAATCTTCTCACCAACGCGATCAAGTTCACCAAGGAGGGCGGGCAGGTGATCGTGTCCGGCACGATGGTCGACGGCGAATTGCGTTTGCGGGTGCGCGACAGCGGCGTCGGCATGAGCAAGAACGACATCGCCTATGCCATGCAGCCTTTCAACCAGCTCGACACCGCGCCGCGACGCCAGTCCGGCACGGGCCTCGGCCTGCCCCTGACCAAGGCGCTGACGGACGCGATCCGCGCGCGCCTAGAGCTCACCAGCGAGCCCGGAGTGGGCACATCCGCCGACGTGATCTTTCCCGCCGAGCGCCTGTTCCGCGCCTAAGCGTTCGCTCGCACGGGTTTGACCAAATCACTTTCGCACCCGCGAAATCACTGACGATAATCAGACCTTTTGGAGTGCCTTGCCACTGTTCTACTGTGACTGTGGGATGTAATACTTTTTATCTTGAACTTTTCTAATCTAGTTCCACTAATTAGAAGGCTTCTAAGTTAGGTTCCATTTCGATAATCTTGTTGACAGTGCCTAAGCTCAAGCCTTAAGCGGAATAATAGCCCTCTGGTGCGCACCGGAGCGGCGTAATTCTTTTAGTCCGATACCGGGGCCTTGAACCCCGGCCATTGGAGGCACTCGATGCGTTGGACCTTGGCGTGCGCGGCGGCGCTCGCAACACTTATCCCTACCTTCGCGGTTTCGCTTGCCGGCGCCGAAGAGCCCGGTGAGGTCAACATCTATTCATACCGTCAGCCCTATCTCATCGAACCGCTGCTCAAAGAGTTCAGCGACGAGACCGGCATCAAGACCAACGTGATCTTCGCCGAGAAGGGCCTGATCGAGCGCATCGAGGCGGAGGGGCGCAACAGCCCCGCCGACGTGTTGCTCACCGTCGATATCGGCAATCTCAGCCAGGCCGCGGCTTCGGGGATCGCCCAGCCGATCGAATCCAAGGCGGTGATTGACGCGGTTCCGCCGGCCTATCGCGGCGACAACAACGAGTGGATCGGCCTGACCCGCCGCGCCCGCGTCGTCTATGCCTCGAAGGAGCGGGTGGAAGAGGACACGATCACTTATGAAGACCTCGCCGACCCGAAATGGCGCGGCAAGATCTGCATCCGCTCCGGTCAGCATTCCTACAACGTGGCGCTAATCGCCTCGATGATTGCCCATCACGGCGAGGAGAAGACAGAGGAGTGGCTGCGCGGGGTGAAGGCCAATCTGGCGCGGAAGCCCGCGGGCAACGACCGGCTTCAAGTCAAGGGCGTCTATGCGGGCGAGTGCGACCTGGCCATCGGCAACACATACTACATGGGCAAGATGCTCACGGACGAAGACCACCCCGAGCAAAAGGAATGGGCGAACTCCGTGAACATGCTGTTCCCCAACACGGATGGCCGCGGCACGCACGTAAATGTGTCCGGGGCGATCCTGGCGAAGAACGCGCCCAATAAAGAGAACGCGGTGAAGTTGGTCGAGTTTCTGGCTTCCGACAAAGGCCAGGAGATGTACGCGGAAGTAAACAGCGAGTACCCCGTGAAAGAAGGGGTTCCGTGGTCGAAGCTCGTGCAGTCGTGGGGAACTTTCAAGTCGGATCCGATCTCGCTCAACGAGATCGCGGAACGGCGCAAGGCGGCGAGCGAGCTGGTGGACAAAGTCGGCTTTGACGAAGGGCCAAGCTCATGAGGGGACAACGATGAGCTTTCATAAGAGAATTGACGAGCACGCTGGGCAGCGCGCTTTCATCCCGCCGCGGAGCGGCGCCGAGTGGCTGGTGGGCGCGGGCTTCCGGTGCTGGCTTGCCGGCTATGACACCGGCGACATCGCCTGCTGGGAAAACGGCTGGAATGAGTACAACCGCATCCTCGGGCCGTCGCGCGCCAAGCGCGCCGTAACGGAACTCGCCTGCTGGGTCCGGGCCGTGCGCTCGTCCGCCTCGCGTAAGATCGAATATTACCCGTTCGGCTGCTCGGGCTTTTGCCCGGACGAATGCATGGCGATCTCGCTGATCGCCGCGTCTCAGAATCACCGCTGTCCGGCCATGCAGGCTTGCGCCCTGGCGCTCACCGGTTCCGATCTGGTCGAACCCGTGATCGACGCTGCCAACGCCTTCGCCGATGCGCTTCAAGAGGCGGATCAATGCCTGTCGCAAGAGGCCGTGGCGGCGCTCGCGGCGGGCAAGGCCACCGGCCGCGAGGGCGGGATCGCTGACAGGCGCTGACCAGCAAGCGGCCAAAGGCCAGTCCCCGGAGCCCGCTTCCTTTCGCCGAAGGCTCGTCCGGCTTTCGGAGAGCGGCAATCTCGGCTGGTCCGTCGCGGCGCTGATCCTGTCGCTCATCGCGCTCGCGCCGCTCATCGCCATTGCGGTGATCGCCTTTCAGCCGAGCGGCGATACCTGGCCTCATCTCATCGCCAACGTGCTCCCGGGTGCCGTGCGCACCACGCTTGGCCTGATGCTGGGCGTCGGACTGGTCACGCTCTTGGTCGGCACCGGGACGGCCTGGCTCGTCACCATGTACCGCTTCCCCGGGCGGCGCGCCTTCCAGTGGCTCCTGCTTCTGCCGCTGGCAATGCCCACTTACATCATCGCCTACTGCTATCTGGAGCTGTTCGACTATTCCGGCGAAGTTCAGACCGCCATGCGCGGCGTGTTCGGCTGGCAGAATGCGCGAGACTACTGGTTCCCGGACATCCGCACCCTCGGCGGCGCCATCTTCGTCATGAGCGCGGTGCTTTATCCTTACGTCTACATCACCGCGCGGGCGAGCTTCATCGCCCAGTCCGTCTGCGTGATCGAGGCAAGCCGCACGCTGGGGCGCAGCGCTTCGGAAACCTTCTGGCAGATCGCGCTGCCCCTCGCGCGGCCGGCACTGGCGGCCGGGGTGGCGCTCGCGCTCATGGAGACGCTGAATGATATCGGCGCGGTGGAGTTCTTCGGCGTGCGAACGCTCACGGTCGCCGTGTACGACACCTGGCTCGATCGCGGCAGCCTTGCCGGCGCCACGCAGATCGCCTGCGTCATGCTGGTCTTCGTCTTCGCGCTGCTCGCTCTGGAGCGGGCCTTGCGGCACGGACGGCGGTTCCATCACACGACCGGCAAGTATCGCGACTTGCCGGAGGATACGCTCACTGGCGCAAAGGGTACGCTGGCCGCTATCGCCTGCGCCCTGCCGCTCCTCGTCGGCTTCGTCCTGCCAGCTTATGTGCTGGTGGGCGACGCGATCGTCCATCTCTCGTCGGGCCTGTCGCCGGAGTTCTGGCACGCGGCGATGCACAGCTTGGCGCTGGCCTTCGCAGCCGCCGTCTTCGGCGTGACCTTCGCCGTGGTGCTGGCCTATGGGCGGCGGCAGACCCGCTCCAAGTTCGTTCACGTGGCAAGCCTCGTACCCGCGATCAGCTACGCGGTGCCCGGCACCGTGCTCGCCATCGGCCTGCTCATTCCGCTCGCCGGCCTCGACAACGCCATCGACGATGCCATGCGTTCGCTATTCGGCGTCTCCACCGGGCTCCTGTTCTCCGGCACGGCCTTCGCCATCGTGCTCGCCTACACGATCCGCTTCCTCGCCGCCTCGCTTGGGGCGGTGGAATCGGGACTGAGCAAGATCTCGCGCAATATCGACGCCGCAGGGCGCACGCTCGGCGCCACGGTGAGCGGCATGCTCTGGACCGTGCATCTGCCGCTGCTGCGGCCGGCCCTCGGCGCCGCGGCCATGCTGGTTTTCGTGGATTCCATGAAGGAACTGCCGGCCACGCTGCTGCTGCGCCCCTTCAACTTCGATACGCTCGCCACCCAGGTGTTCACGCTGGCCTCGCTTTACCGCTACGAGGAGGCCGGGCTGTCCGCCCTGACCATCGTCCTGGTCAGCCTGGCCCCGGTCTTGCTGCTGCACGGGATCATCGCCAGGAGCCGCCCCGGATCCTCGGCGAGCCAGCCCATAGCGCCTGAAACAAAGCCCGAATGGGCGTTGCGGATCTCTTGATAACCCAAGAGAATGTGACGGTTGGGCTCGCCTGGGCCAGGCGGTTTAGGCTAGATGGAACGGGCCATGCGGCGCTCTTAAGGGGCGCCCGGCCCGTTCGCAGCGAGCTTCGCGCAGTCAGCAATACGGAAAGGTCGGTATGAAGCCGCGCCAACGTCCTTGGAAATGGCTTCTTGTCGGCCTTGTCGTGATCGTCATCGCGGGGCTTGCGCTCCTGCTCCCGCATCAGCTTGGAACGTCCTCCGAGTTGCGGGACCGGGTGGCGGCGTCCCTGTCGGACTGGAGCGGCGGCACCGTCACGCTGACGGAGCCGCTCGAGGTGCGCTATTTCCCGCCGTCGCTGCGCGGCGGCTTCGTGCTGTCGAACTCCACCAACCTCCCCGCGATCCGCAACGTCACGGCGCCGGACTTCAAGGTGACGCTCGACTTTCCCGAGTTGCTGATGGGACGGGTGGAACTCGACGCGCTGCGGCTCGGCAAACCGACCATCACGCTGAAGGAAACTGCCGGCGACGGCGCGGGCGAGCAGCCGTTCGCGGCGATGCTTGCCGATGCGCTGATCGACCCGCCGTTGGAGGCCGTCCGCATCCGCCGCGGAACGGTCAAGTGGGCATCCGGCAAGCGGCTGATCGGCAAGCTCGACATTCGGCTCAGCGCGCACGGCCGCAGCGGCGTGCTGGCGGCGCTCGGGTCGTTCGACTTCAATGGCGAGGAGGTTGCCGTCTCGCTGGACAGCGGCAAGATCAAAGAGACGGACGCGGAAAAAACCGCGCCGGTGACGATTAAAGTGACATCCGAACCGGTGACGGCACGCTTTTCCGGCACGGTGCGCGCGGCGGACGGTCTCGAGGGCAGCGGCGGCATGGAGGCGGTCCTACCGGACGCCCGCCGCTTTTTGAATTGGGTGGGCGTCGCAATCCCCGAGGGGAACAGCCTCAAAAATTTCGCCGCGTCGGGCACGGTCCATTGGAGCGGCTCGACGATGACGTTCGACGACGGCACGTTCGAGCTCGACGGGAATGAGGCGGTCGGACTTTTCTCGCTCACGGCAAGCGCGCGTCCCCGGGTCGAAGGCACGCTCGCCTTCGAGACCCTCATGCTCGATCCTTATTTCGGCGGCGGCGACGCGAGCGCGCAAGAGACCGATGGCTTCGACGAATTCCTGCTGAAACATCTGGATGCGGATTTGCGCATCTCCGCCGGCGAGATGTCGGCCGCGGGCCTGAAGCTTGGGCGCGGCGGCTTCACCATCAACGCCAAAGACGGAACGATCTCAGGCGAGATTGGCGAGCTCGACCTTTGCGGCGGTCAAGCATCGGGACGCGTCGGGCTCGACCTTTCAGGCGCGAGAACCATAGCCTCCATGGTGGGCACCCTTTCCGACATCGCGATCGATACCTGTCTACAGCCCTTTGCGCTCGGCGTGCCTCTGAAGGGGCTGAGCACGCTAAAGCTCGATGTGTCGAGCGGCGGCGCCACGCATGGCGAGCTCGTGCGCGGGCTGGTCGGCGAGGTTAAAATCACCGCTCAGAACGGCGCAGTGCCCATCGACTTTCCAGAACTTTCGGCGACGTCTAGCTCCGGAAGCGACGGCTGGAGCCGCGGTGCAGGCACGGACTTCACCTCGCTCGAGGCGGATTGCAGCCTCTCCGCCGGTCATCTTTGGTGCCGATCGTTCCGCATGCAGACCCCGAGAGGCCTGGTTTCGGGGTCCGGCGGGATGGATGTGGCGAAGCAAACCCTTGATTGGGACTTCCTGATAGCGGACCCTGTCGCGCCGTTGGATGCCTCGCAGCTCGTCATGGAGACGCCGCCGCGGGTCACCTTGCACGGCTCGCTCTTTGACCCCCTGATCCAAAGAGCGAATCGCCCCACCCTCGGAGCAGGATCGCTGGAAATCGACCCTAAGAGCACCTCGGCCGCGCCGCACTGAGGGTCGCAAAACGCAAAGACTTCGACTGAGACCATCACTCGTGTTCAGCCATCAAACACCGTCTCTTCGGGATACCGCGACTGCCCGCCGGGCCGCGCTTGTCGCCATGGCTGTCGCCGTCGCGCTCGGAGGGCACCCCGATTCCACCCGTGCCCAGGACACGCTCAGTGTGGCGACCTGGGGCGGGGCTTACGGCCGGGCGCAAGAGATCGCCTTGTTCGAGCCCTTCGCCAAGAAGACCGGAACGGTGGTCGCGACGGAAATTTACGACGGCAAACTTCCGAAACTCAGATCCTTGATTGACAGCGGCACACCTGTGGACGTGGTTGACGTGTCTGCCGGCGCGCTCAGCACGTTGTGCAAGGATGGCCTGCTTGAGACAATCGACGCTGCCGCGCTCGAGACCGAAGGCGGCAGCAGCGCCGGAGACGACTTTTTCACCGGCGCGGTGTCGGATTGCGGCGTGGCAAGCGTGGCCTGGTCCACGGCGGTGGCCTTCGACCGAAACGCGTTCAGCAAAGGGCAGCCGGAGAATATCAGCGCGCTTTTGGACACCGCGCGCTTTCCCGGAAAGCGCGGCCTGCCCAAGAACCCACACCGCACAATCGAATTGGCGCTGCTGGCCGACGGCGTTCCACCCGAAACCGTCTATAGCGAGCTGGGGACCGCGGAGGGTGCTGACCGCGCGTTCGCCGCGTTGGACAAGATCAAGAACGACGTCTTTTTGTGGGACAAGGCCGAACAGCCGATCACTTGGTTGCTCGAAGACAAGGTTGCGATGACCGCCGGCTATAGCGGACGCATTTTCCGCGCCGCGGTAGGTGACCGCAGTGTCGACGTCTTGTGGGACGGGCAGATCTACGACGTGGATGCTTGGGCGATCCCGAAGACATCGGAAAACAAAGAAGAGGCGATGCGCTTCATCCGCTTCGCCACGGCGCCCGAGCAGCTCGCGGCGCAAGCACGGCTCACCGCCTACGGGCCGATGCGAAAATCCGCTCTGGAGCTGGTGGGCACGCATCCCATCATCGGCGTGGACATGCAGAAGTTCCTGCCGACCGCACCGGCCAACTTCCAGAAAGCGTTGAAATTCGACGACGCGTGGTGGGACCAAAACGGCGCGGCGCTCACCCAGCGATTTGCCATTTGGGCGGCCGAAGTCGAGGCCGCGGAGGCCGCGCGGCAAGCCGAGCGCAAAGCCAAAGAAGCCGCCGAGACCGAGAGCACGCCGAAGGCCGCGCCCTAGACACCGTCATGGGCGCCGCATGACAGCTTCTCTTCGCGAAATGATCATCCCAAGAAAGTGCGGGTAAGCGGTAACTCCCAATTGCCTTATCTGTCGTCTTCGTGTCATCCTGAAACTTAGAGAGAGTCACCGGGTGACATCATCCAGCGACATCCTCTACGCAGAACGCACGACCAAAACGGCATGCCGCAAGGTATGCTGAGACTGCAAGCACTGCCGGGGCGGGGCCGGCAGTGCACTCCAATTTTCTCTTAGAATGTCCGATAGAGTCCGACGGCCACGTAGCCGCTCGGATCATCTATCAGATAATCGCCGGTGAAGCCGCCGGATACTGTGGCCTCTAGCGCGCGGAAATTGACACGCACGAAGCCGCCGCCCGGCCGGCATCGTATTCCTCGTTGCCCAGCGCACCGCCTTCGAGGCCGAGGGACAGCTTCGGGCGAACGCGAAAGCCCACGCGCGCAAGGCTGAAATATTCCTGGAATGCCGTGCCGTAAGACGCATCGGCCGAGAGGAACCAGCGGGGCGAGATGTCGTACCAAGTCTCGGCGACGAGCCGCAGTCCGATTTCGGTGCCTTGAACGGAATTGTTCGGGTCGCGCGGCTGGATATATTGGTCCTCGGCTTCGATACCGGCGAAGAGCTTGACGATCACGGCACCTGGCCGGAACTGATAGCCGAGCTGCGCGGAGGTGAAACCCACCTGGCCGTCGAAGGTGGTCGCGACATAGTCGCTGCCGTCGAACAAGGCGCCGTCATAGTGATAGCGGCCATAAGCGCCGACGGCGCGGACCCGCCACCCCGGGCCATAGAGATTGCCAAACGCATAGCCGCCACCCACATAGCCACTTGCGTAATTGTTGCTGGCCTCGAAGCCGCTGAACATTTCCCAGTGGGGTGTCTCGGGCTCGGCGAGGGCGGGCTTGAGCGCTGCAAGAAGAAAGGCAGCGAACAGCAACGCCCCGCTTACGCGGGAGCCCGGTCGGCTCCCTGCTATACTGCCCCCCTGCACCGTGCCTCACTCGCCCGCTGCATTTCCCAAGATGCATCCTACGCGTGAGACTGCACGGGGCACCGCAACCAGGTTGCGCGCAACCTGATGCAACTCAATTTCTGGTTGGTGAACCCGTGTTTTGTTCCCCACAGTCTGTACAAAAATGAGTGTCCTCCGCTTCGATCAATGGCTGACGGTGGATGCCAGGGGGCTCTATTGCCGACCCGGCGGGTTCTATGTCGACCCGAATGGGGCCGTTTCTCACGCCGTGGTCACCCATGGCCACTCGGACCACGCCCGGCCAGGGCACGCCGCCGCGCTGGCGACGCGGGAGACGCTCGCCATCATGGATGCGCGGCTCGGCGAAGGCGCGCCGCGGCGAAACCAAGCCCTCCCCTATGGAGAACCCCTGTCCGTCGGCGACGTCACAGTCACGCTCTATCCTGCCGGCCATGTGCTCGGCAGCGCGCAGGTGCTGATCGAATACAAGGGCGCGCGCGCCGTCGTCTCCGGCGATTACAAGCGCGGCGCCGATCCGACCTGCGTCCCTTTCGAGCTTGTGCCGTGCGACCTCTTCATCACCGAGGCGACCTTCGCTCTGCCCGTGTTCCAGCACGGCGATGCCGCGGCAGAGGTCGCAAAGCTCGTCACCTCGGTGGCGCAGTTCCCCAAGCGGGCCCATGTGGTCGGAGCCTATGGGCTCGGCAAGACGCAGCGGATGATCGCCCTGTTGCGCGAGGCGGGATACGACCGGCCGATCTTCATCCACGGCGCGCTGCAAGCGTGCTGCGATCTCTACGAGTCCTTCGGTGTGGCTCTTGGGCCGCTCATGCCGGCGACAGGCGCAGCCAAAGATGCGCTCAAGGGCGCGATCGTGCTGGCGCCACCATCGGCCATTGCCGACCGCTGGTCGCGCCGGCTGCCGGATCCTCTCACCGCCTTCGCCTCGGGATGGATGCGCGTGCGGGCGCGCGGCCGGCAACAGGGTATTGAGCTGCCTCTCGTCATTTCCGACCATGCCGACTGGCGCGAGCTGACGGAGACGATCGCCGAGACCGACGCCGAGGAAATCTGGGTGACCCATGGCCGGGAGGATGCGCTGCTCCATCACATTGCGACGACGGGACGCCGCGGCCGGGCGCTGGCGCTTGTCGGCCGCGAGGACGAAGACCAGTGAAGGACTTCTCTGCGCTTCTCGACCGGCTCGCCTATACGCCCTCGCGCAACGACAAGCTGCGCCTGATGGCGGATTATTTCGCGGGCGCGCCCGACCCGGACCGGGGTTATGCGCTCGCCGCGCTCACCGATGGGCTGTTCTTCCGCGTGCCGTTCCGCCGCATCTTTGCCGAGATGCTGGAGGCGCGTGTCGACCCCGTCCTGTTCAAGCTCTCCCGCGACTATGTAGGCGACACGGCGGAGACGATCTCGCTGCTCTGGCCGGCGCAGGAGGAAGGCCAGGACCCCCCTCGGCTCGCCGACGTGGTCGAGAGGGTCCAGAAGGCAAATCCCACAGAGATTCCGCCGCTGCTTACGGGTTGGCTCGACCGGCTCGACGCGACCGGGCGCTGGGCGCTTTTGAAGCTCCTGACCGGCGCACTGCGCGTCGGCGTCTCGGCGCGTCTTGCCAAGACGGCGCTCGCCCAATGGTCAGGGAAGCCGCTCTCGGAAATCGAGGAGGTCTGGCACGGACTCACGCCGCCTTACCTGCCGCTGTTTGCCTGGCTGACGGATCAGGCGCCGCGGCCCGACACGAGCGGCAGCGCCGTGTTCCGCCCGTTGATGCTGTCCCACGCCATCGAGGACCGGGAGCTTGCCGCCATCACACCTGGCGACTTCGTGGCCGAGTGGAAATGGGACGGCATCCGCGTGCAGGCCACACATCAAAAGGGCGAGAAGCGGCTCTTCTCGCGCACTGGCGACGATATCTCCGGCGCCTTTCCCGATGTCGTCGAGGCTCTGCCGGACGGCGTGGTACTCGACGGAGAGCTTCTGGTGCTGCGCGACGACGATGTGGCGCCGTTCAACGACCTTCAGCAGCGCCTCAACCGAAAGACGGTGACGGCGGCGATGCTGAAATCGCATCCCGCCCATATCCGCCTCTACGACCTCTTGTTCGAGGACGGCGAGGATCTGCGCCCCCTGCCCTTCATGGAGCGGCGTGCGCGGCTCGAAGCGTGGTACGCCGAGCACACCCCGGCGCGCACCGACATCTCGGAGATCGTCGGCTTCGACACCGTGGCGGAGCTCGAGGCGCTGTGGACCGGCGCGCGGGAAACCGGCATCGAGGGGCTGATGCTGAAGCGCCGGATGAGCCCCTATCTCGCCGGGCGCCCCAAGGGGCATTGGTACAAGTGGAAGCGCGCGCCGCTGATGATCGATGCGGTGCTGATGTATGCCCAGCGCGGCAGCGGCAAGCGCTCGTCTTATTATTCGGACTACACGTTCGGCGCCTGGCGCGAAGGCGAAACCGGCGCGCCGGAGCTCGTGCCAGTGGGAAAATCCTATTTCGGCTTCACGGACGAGGAGCTGAAGCAGCTCGACAGCTTCGTGCGCAGCAACACGGTGGACAGTTTCGGGCCCGTGCGTCAGGTCGCGCCCAAGCTCGTGTTCGAGGTGGCCTTCGACTCGGTGCACCGGTCCACACGGCACAAGTCGGGCGTGGCCATGCGCTTTCCCCGCATCCACCGCATTCGCTGGGACAAGCCGGCGGCGGAGGCCGACACGCTTCAAACCGTGCAGGCCTTGATCGTGGACTAGGATTGTCGTGCCAAGGCAGCATTCTCGGGGCTAAGCTGCCCAGCACAGCCGCGCCCGACGGGAGGACGATCCATGAGAATGATGCTGACCGCGCGTTTCCCCACCGAATCTTTCAACGACTTGGTCCGCAACGGCGAGGCCGGACCGCTCATGCACAGCATCCTGGCGGAGCTGAAGCCGGAGGCCGTTTACTTCACGGACGATTGCGGCGAGCGAACTGCCGTCCTCATTATCGAGATGGAAAAGGCGTCCGATCTGCCGAAGTTCGTCGAGCCGTTCTTCCTCAAGTTCAATGCGGATTGCGACCTGAGGGTCGTGATGAGCCCCGAAGATCTGGCCGGCGCGGGGCTCGAGGAGTTGGGCAAGAAATGGGGCTGAGCGATTTCAGGGTCTGAAGATCAGCACCAGATAGGCCGCGAACAGAACCAGGTGGACGAGGCCCAGCAGAATGTTGGTCGGGGCGCCGGAGAAGGTCATGTGGCTCACGAACAGGGTCACCGCGAGGAGCACGATCTCGACATTGTTGAGGCCGAGCTCGATCGGCGTCCCGGTCATGACACTGATCGCCAGCACCACCGGGACCGTCAGCCCGATCGTGGAGAGTGCCGAGCCGAGACTGAGATTTACGGCGCGCTGCAGCTGGTCCCGTGCCGCGGCGCGCAAAGCGGCCGTCCATTCCGGCGACAGAATGAGGACCGCAATCAGGACACCACCAAGCGCGATGGGAAAACCGATCTGCTCGATACCGTGGTCGAGCAGCTTCGCCAGCGGCTTCGACAGCAGGACGACAGGGAGCAGCGTGGCGATCAGCAGAATCGCGTGATACGGCGCCGAATAGACGGTCCCATGGCCATGGGGCTCGGGGCTTGCCGGCGCCGCGAGATCGGCGTCGCTCGCGCGCGCCTTCGGTTGCATGAAGAAGTTGCGGTGCCGCGTCGTCTGAATGGCGAGGAAGGCGGCATAGAGCAGCGCCGTCAGGGTGCCGAAGATGATGGCTTGTTGTGGAGTAAAGGTTGGTGTCGCGGTGGATTGCGTGAAGGTGGGCAGGATCAGCGCGATGGCGGCAAGCGGGGTGATCACCGCCAGGTAAGCCAGCGCACCTTGCAGATTGTATTGCTGTTCCAGATAGCGCAGTCCGCCGATCGCGAGCACGGTGCCCACCATGCCGTTCAGCACGATCATCAAAATCGCGAACATCGTCTCGCGCGGCAGCGTGGGGCTCGGCGTGCCGTCGAGCATGATGGTCGCCAGAATCGCCACTTCCATGCTGATGACGGAGATGGTGAGGATCAGGGTGCCGTAGGGCTCGCCCAGAATGTCGGCAAGCGCGTCGGCATGGCGCACGACGCCGAACGCGCACCAGATCATCACGCCGAACAGCCAGGCGAAGGTGAAGACGAGCCAGGGAAGGTTGTCGAGGTCGGCGATCCACTCCTTCCCGATCGTGTAGAACAGAACTGTCGTGACGATGCCCGCGATCAGTCCGAGCTCGGACCGAAGCCGCCCCAGAAAACCCTGGTGGTGTTTCGCGCTCGAAGCTGCGCTTGATTTCGCAGCCGCGGGGCCCGTCTTGGCTTTACCGATTGCCTTGGCCTTGCTGGCCGCTTTTGTCTTGGCGGCTGTGGCTGCCTTGGACGCCTTGGGACCCGGGGATTGGCTCATTCTTCTTGCGGCCCTGTTTCCTTACTTAGCCGTGCTCAATGCCATGCCGAACGGCGATCCGGAACCCTATTGGGAACCTTATCGTAAGCCCTAAACGTGATGCCCATGCTCGGCGGCGGCGATTTTCTTGAGCGCTACGCGGTCGACCTTGCCGGTGGGATTGAGCGGCATTTTATCGATGAAGATGATTTCCTCCGGCGCTTTGTAACCTACCCGCTCCTTGGCGAACTTGATCAACTCGCCGGCCTTGGGCGGCTCCGCGCCGACTTTGATCTCCACATAGGCGCGCACATTCTCGCCGTGCGATTCGTTGATCACGCCCACCACGCCGGCAAGCTCCACGGCCTCGTGCGCGAGAAGCGCATCCTCGACCTCCTGCGGCGAAATGTTGGAGCCGTCGTGAACGATGATCTGTTTGCGGCGGCCGCAGAACCAGCTGTAGCCGTCCTCGTCGAGCTTCATCTCGTCGCCGGTATCGAACCACCCCTCGTTCATTACCTCGGCGCTGGCCTCGGCGTCGTTCCAGTACCCTGCGCACTGGGTCGGCGTCCGCACCCATAGGCGGCCCGGCGAACCGAGCGGCAGCTCGGCCCCATCCTCATCCCGGACGGAGAACACGAAGCCGGGGCCCGGAAGGCCGATCGAGCCGAGCTTGTCCACGCCCATCGGCGGATTGAGGGCGGCAAGGCCGAACTCCGTCATGCCATACCCCTCGCTCACCGTTTTGCCGGTCAGCGCCATAAACTCCTTCTCCAGCTCCGCGGAGACCTTGTCGCCGCCGGACCGGGCAAGCCTCAACGACGTGAAGTCAGCCGGGGTCATGTCGTGCTCACGAATGAGATGGAGCAACGCCGTGGGGAGCATGGAGAGCAGTGTGGGTCGGGTCGTGCGCAGCAGCGGCCCGATTTCCTCGTGATCGAAGCCCCGCGCGATGACAAGGCGCGCACCCGCCGAAAGCGCCGACATGCCGAACGTGAAGCCGCCGATATGGGTGCAGGACGAACCCGGCAGCACCACGTCGTTGGAGGTGACCTCGAAGCCTTGCACGGCGCTGGCGAACATCCAGCCGAGCGACTCGCGGGTATGGGTCACGCCTTTGGCGGGGCCGGTGGACCCGGAGGTAAAGAAGATGGCCGCAGGAACCTTC
>Ga0210068_1000075_pt1 | contig 16757 bp, 21 predicted proteins | sample RushOxbow_ThreeS_5_FD_185561 | JGI IMG/M metagenome (GOLD analysis project Ga0210068, IMG submission 185561) | Wetland microbial communities from San Francisco Bay, California, USA, that impact long-term carbon sequestration -... | ecosystem: Environmental > Aquatic > Marine > Wetlands ... | reverse complement strand
CGCCGTGACAACGCACGGCGACGCGTGGGGTTCCGCTGCGCTCAGGGCCGTGTCGCGTCCGGGTCACGCTCTGCCGAGACCCGCCAGACCGTATTTCCCACATCGTCCGCGATCAGCAGCGCGCCCGTTGCGTCAATCACCACACCAACGGGTCGACCGCGCGCCCGACCTTGCCGGTCGAGGAATTCGGTCAGCACGTCGCGCGGCATACCGGCCGGGCGTCCGGCCTCGAACGGCACGAAAATCACCTTGTAGCCGGAATGTGGCCGGCGATTCCACGAGCCGTGCTGCGCGGCGAAGATGTCTCCCCGGTAGCTCTTCGGAAATTGCTTGCCGGTGTAGAAGTGGAGTTGCAGAGATGCGTTGTGCGGCTGCAGCAGCACGTCGGGCGTAATGGCCCAGTCCTTCAGCTCAGGATGCTTTCCCTTATGGTGCGGGTCCTCCCGCCCTCCGATATAAAACCACGGCCAGCCGTAGAAGCCGTCCTCCTTCACCGCCGTGAGATAGTCGGGGACGAGGTCGCTGCCAAGCTCGTCGCGCTCGTTGACCACGGCCCATAGCGTGTCGGTGCCAGGCTGAAAGTCGAGCCCGACCGGATTGCGCAAGCCGGACGCAAAGATGCGGCTCTCTCCCGTCTCGACGTCGATCTCGTGTATGGCCGCGCGGCCTTCCTCCACCTCCATGCCGTTCTCGGCGACGTTGCTGTTGGAGCCGACGCCTGAATAGAGATGCTTGCCGTCGGGGCTTGCCACGAGGCTCTTGGTCCAATGATGGTTGATCGGTCCGCCCGGCAGGGCAGCGAATTTTTCGCCTTTCGCGGTGATCTCAGTGGCGCCCTCTTCGTACGGAAAGCGCATCACCGCATCCGCATTGGCGACGTAGAAATCCTCGCCGATCAGCGCCATGCCGAAGGGGGAATTGAGATTTTCGAGAAAGACCGTCTTCGTGTCGGCTTGGCCGTCGCCGTCCTCGTCGCGCAGAAGCATGATCCGGTCGGGGCTCGGCACCGCGGCCCCGGCCCTGTCCATCGCCCAGCCCATGACCCACTCTCTAATGCCTTCGTGTCCGCCGGATCGCTTTGGCGCATTCGTCTCCGCGACCAGCACGTCGCCGTTGGGCAGCACATAGAGCCAGCGGGGATGGTCCAAGTTCCTGGCGAAAGCCTTCACCTCGAGCCCTTTGGCCGGCGTGGGCTTTTCGCCATCAGGCCAGGACGTCGCCTTGGCGACGTTCACGGTCGGCACGACGCCGTCGCTCGGCTCGGGAATGGTCGGATTTGCGCCTTGGGAGGCTTCCTCCGGCAGATCGGCGGAATCGCAGGCTCCTAGCAGCAAGATCGCCACCGCTGCGAGTGGCAGCGCGCATTTGGAAAAACTCGGCATTATCGGCCTCGGATGATTGTTTCTCGGGATTCAACGCCTCGGGAAGCCATCCGTTTCCCGGCCAATTCGCCGCGCCTTTACTTTGGCGCGGCCTTCCCATAAATCCGCCGCGAGGGCAGCGGAAGACCCGCCGCCGGCAGGAGTTTCATCCATGGGCTACAAAGTCGCCGTCATCGGCGCCACCGGCAATGTCGGGCGCGAGATGCTCAATATCCTGGCCGAGCGGGAGTTTCCCGCCGACGAGGTGATCCCGCTCGCCTCCAGCCGGTCCATCGGTGTGGAAGTGTCTTACGGCGATGCGCGCCTGAAATGCCGCGACCTTGCGAATTTTGACTTCCACGGTGTCGACTTCGCGCTGATGTCCGCGGGCTCGACCATCTCCAAGGAATGGTCGCCCAGGATCGGCTCCACAGGCTGCGTCGTCATCGACAACTCATCGTGCTGGCGCTACGACGCGGACGTGCCGCTGATCGTGCCGGAGGTGAATGCGGACGCCATCGCGGGCTTCACCAAGAAGAACATCATCGCCAATCCTAACTGCTCCACGGCGCAGCTCGTCGTTGTGCTGAAGCCGCTGCACGACGTCGCAAAGATCAAGCGCGTGGTGGTCTCGACCTACCAGTCCGTCTCCGGCGCCGGCAAGGAGGCGATGGACGAACTGTGGAACCAGACCAAGGGCATTTTCGTCACCCAGCCGCCCGAGCCTGACAAGTTCACCAAGCAGATCGCCTTCAACGTCATTCCTCATATCGACGTCTTCCTCGACGACGGCTCCACCAAGGAAGAGTGGAAGATGATGGTCGAGACCAAGAAGATCCTCGACCCCAAGATCAAGCTCACGGCGACTTGTGTGCGGGTGCCGGTCTTTGTCGGGCACGCCGAGGCCGTCAACATCGAGTTCGAGAGCGAGATGACGGCCAAGGATGCGCGGCGCATCTTGCGTGACGCGCCGGGCGTGCTCGTGGTCGACAAGCGCGAGCCCGGCGGTTACGTGACGCCGGTGGAGTGCGTCGGCGACTACGCCACCTATGTCTCGCGCATTCGCGACGACCAGACGGTCGACAACGCCCTGTCGCTATGGTGCGTGTCGGACAATTTGCGGAAAGGCGCGGCCCTGAACACGATCCAGATCGCCGAAACCATCATCGAGCGCAATCTGCTGAAGAAGGCCGCTTAGCGGGGCCGCCGCACCATCGGCGTGATTGTCGGCGAGTCTCCGGCCTGGATCGCGCCGGTGACTTCGAAGCCGTGCCGCTGGTAGAGCGCCACGTTCCGCGGGCTTGTCGCCTCGAGATAAGCAAGACTCCGATCGGCGTCGAAAATCGCAAGCGCATGCCGGAGAAGCGCCGACCCGTGACCGCGGCCCTGCTGCGCCGGATCGGTGCCGATGAGCGGCAAGTACCAGTGGGGCTCCTGCGGATGCGCCTCGCCCATCTGCTCGAGCACGTCGAGGACCGCTGCACGATCGCCGGCCGGCACCGAAGCCTCGATCAACGCCACGAGAGGTCCTTCGTCAGGCTCCACGCCGGGTGGAATCCACAGCGCTGTCGCAGATCCGTCGATGTGATGCGCCGTGTCGTAATCGAACGCGGCGCAACTGAAGGCGCGGACGAACGGCGGAAAGTTCTCAAGATAGGCAACGGGGTCTTTGTAGGCCCAGCGTGCGGCCGGGTCGTTGCTAAAGGCAAGCGCGATCAGCGCTACGCATTTATCTGTGTCAGCGCGTGTTGCGGTTTTGACCATGGCCGCGGTCATCTGCCGGCGCTCCGTTGGGTGTCAATCGTCGTCAGGCAAAGGCGCGAACGTGCCGGTCTCCTCGTCGAGCGCCAGCACCGTGCCGCTGCCAATATCGAAGTGAAGGCCGTGCAGACTGAGCAAGCCCTCAGCCTCGCGATTTTTCAGGGCATCGAACGTGCGCAGGTTCGCAAGCGACTGACGGATGCCGGCCAGCTCGAAGGCGATCTCCTGCCCGAACGCCTTTTCGTCGCCCTCCTTGACGTCGAGCCCGTCGAGCAGCGTCAGCCAGCGGCCGATGAAGCTCGTCTCGTCGGCCTTGCCCGACAGCGCCTCGCGATACGCAGCAACGCCCCCGCAATGGGAGTGACCGAGCACGATGATATTTGGCACGTTGAGCACAAGCGCGGCGTACTCAACCGCGGCGCTGGTGCCATGAAACTTGCCTTCGGGCTCGAACGGCGGCACGAGATTGGCGACATTGCGCATGATGAACAGTTCGCCGGGTCCCGCGTCGAAGATCGCCGATACGTCCACGCGAGAATCGCAACAGGCGATGACCATGCCCGTGGGCGATTGGCCCAAGGCTGCGAGTTGGCGATACCGGCCCTTTTCGGGCCCATGCCGATCCTTGCGGAAGCGCCAATATCCATCAATGAGCGGTTTTGGGAGCATTTTAAATTCCTTCTAAAGCGGCGGCACAATTCCAGCCGCTCGGACATTTGTCCAGATGGAGATGAAGCGCGGCAGCTATCTCATCAACACCGCCCGCGGCAAGATCGCCGATCGCGATGCGGTGGTGCGTGCATTGGAAAGCGGCCAGCTCGCCGGTTATGCCGGCGACGTGTGGTTCCCGCAGCCCGCGCCGAAGGATCATCCGTGGCGGACCATGCCTCATCACGGCATGACGCCGCATATCTCCGGCACCTCGCTGTCGGCGCAGGCGCGCTATGCGGCGGGCACGCGAGAGATCCTTGAAGGCTTCTTCGCCGGCAAGCCGATCCGGGACGAGTATCTCATCGTCGAAGGCGGCAAGCTTGCCGGCACCGGCGCGCATTCCTACACGGCGGGCGATGCCACCAAGGGCTCCGAAGAGGCCGAGAAATATCAGAAAGCAAGCTAGGCCACGCCGCGTTTGCATGAACCCCGTGCGCTTGGGCCATCCGCGTTCTCATCGGTCCCTTGGCGCGCGGGGTTTTTCTACGTCTCGCGACGCCTCGCGCATCCACGACGCATGTCACGGCGCTGTCAGGCCGCGCACAACCGGCGGGATCGGCCGAAACGTGTGCCGTCGCCACCCAAGAGCCCTTGCGATACGTGCGAAGCCCGGCCAGACTAGCGGCAATAAACACGACAAAGCGATTTCCAGGGGGGATTTGACGTATGACGACCGCAGCACAAGCGTACTCGGGGGGCATTTTTCATTGGCTCGACCGGTCACACACGGTGGCCAAGCCGGGCTTCAGCCGATGGCTTGTCCCGCCCGCCGCGCTTTGTGTGCATCTCTGCATCGGCCAGGTCTACGCCTTCAGCGTGTTCAATCTGCCGATGACCAGACTCATCGGCATTACCGAATCCGCACCTGACGATTGGAAGCTCACCGAGCTCGGCTGGATCTTCTCCATCGCCATCGTGTTCCTCGGACTCGCCGCAGCGTTCACCGGAACCTGGCTCGATCGGGTCGGTCCGCGAAAAGCGATGTTCACCGCCGCGTTGTGTTTCGGCGGCGGCTTTCTTATCTCCGCGCTCGGTGTCTACCTGCATCAGCTCTGGATCGTCTATCTCGGCTACGGCGTGCTCGGCGGTTGCGGCCTCGGCCTCGGCTATATCTCGCCGGTGAAGACGCTCATCACCTGGTTTCCCGATCGCCCCGGAATGGCTACGGGCATGGCCATCATGGGTTTTGGCGGCGGGGCGATGATCGCTTCGCCCCTTTCGGTCTTGCTGATGCAGTACTTCTCCAGCCCCACCGATGTTGGCGTAACCGGCACCTTCATCACCATGGGCCTCATCTACATGGTCTTCATGCTGGTGGGCGCCACCATCGTCCGCGTGCCGCCCCAAGGCTGGGCGCCGGAGGGTTATGTGGCGCCGGCCAAGGCCAAAAAGCTGGTAACCACATCCCACGTCCACGTGGACGAGGCGCTTAAGACCCCGCAATTCTATCTTCTGTGGGGCGTGCTCTGCCTGAACGTGACCGCGGGCATCGGAGTGCTGGGCCAAGCCTCGGCCATGAGCCAGGAAATGTTTCCGGGCCAAATCACGGCCGCAGCGGCCGCCGGCTTTGTCGGCCTGTTGAGCCTGTTCAACATGCTCGGCCGCTTCTTCTGGGCGTCGACCTCGGACTATATCGGCCGGCGCAACACCTACATGATCTTCTTCGCGCTGGGCATGGCGCTCTACGCCGCCGTTCCCTGGACGGGCCAGACGGGCTCGATCGTTCTGTTTGTGCTGTTCTACTGTGTCATCATGACCATGTACGGCGGCGGCTTCGCCACCATCCCGGCTTATCTCAGGGATATCTTCGGCGTCCGCTATGTCGGCGCGATTCATGGCCGCCTGTTGACCGCCTGGTCCACCGCGGGCGTTCTGGGGCCGGTGCTCGTCAACTACATCCGCGAATATCAGATCAACAACGGCGTGCCCAAAGCCGACGCCTATTCGGTCACCATGTACATCATGGCCGGATTGCTCCTGGTGGGCTTCGTTTTGAACTGGCTGATGCGGCCCGTGCACGAGAAACACCACATGACCGAGGCTGAACTGAAGGCCTCAATGGAGGGATGATGACCGCCGACCATCACGAAGACGTCTCGGGCGCGAACAGGATCAAGCTCGTGCTCGCCTGGTCGTTCGTTGGGATTCCGCTGATTTGGGGCGTCTACAACACCCTGGCCCAGGCCGCCCTGCTGTTCCAATAGGCTCGAAATCCACGAAAAAGGCGCTGCTTTAAGCGGTCCGGCGCGCGCAAAAACTCCGCATGATCGCTATCTCATTGTTGTGGTTGTGTTTTTCTTGTCAGAATCCGTTAATGCGGCTTTCAGAGTGCGTTCATGGACGCTTCATGCGGCTCTCATCCCCATACCCCATTATCTAGCCTTGAAGTTCACCGAAGGAGACGACCATGAAAGAGTGGCTGAAGCCTGAGATCACCGAGTCCGAAGCTGGTATGGAAGTGACTTCTTATCTTCCGGCTGAGCTTGACCGCGCTTAATTCGCGCTGATCTAGCAAGTTTTCAAGAATGGCGGTCCCAGCGATAGCGGGGCCGCCATTTTCTTTTGTGCGCTCGTCCGTCCCGCCGTTTCCGCCCGCGACAAACTGTCAGGCTCCCATAATCTCGCTGTCAGATGACGTTCATGGTCGCTTCATGCGGTTCTCATCCGCACTCCCCATTCTCTAAGGGTAGCCAACGAAAGGAGACGACCATGAAAGAGTGGCTGAAACCCGAGATTACCGAGTCTGAGGCTGGCATGGAGGTCACCTCCTATCTTCCGGCTGAGCTCGACCGCGCTTAGTTAGCGCTCACACGAACTCTACGTTTTCACTGAGATGGCGGCCCTTGCGAGATGCGGGGCCGCCATTTTGGTTTTCGGCCCCCGGGATTCCGGTGCGTCCAAGTTCTCCGCGTCCTCAAGTGGGGTGACAGCCTCCCCCCGCGAAATTAAGGTCCGCAACCGCTAGACGGTCCCCTCCCGACCGTCTCCCGCTACGTTTTGCGAGAAGGTGCGACCCCATGTCCTGGGCTTATCTATTGCTTGCCGGACTGTTCGAGATCGGCTTCGCTTCGACCCTGAAGCTCACCGAAGGCTTCACCAAGCTCTGGCCGACGTTGATTTTTGCCGCTTGTATCCTTCTAGGCTTCCTTTTCCTCGAAAAGTCGCTGAAGGAGATCCCCCTCGGCACGGCCTACGCGGTGTGGACCGGGATTGGCGCCGCCGGCACTGCCATTGTCGGCATCCTCGTCTATAAGGAGCCGGCCACGGCGCTGCGGCTGTTCTTCATCGTCACGCTGATCGGCTCCATCATCGGCCTCAAATACGCAACCCCGACCCAATGACCAACACAGACAAGATCGACCGGACCGTCACCGGCAATTATTTCGAGGACTTCACGCTCGGCCAGAAGATCGTGCATGCGACCCCGCGCACGGTCACGGTCGGCGATACGAGCGTCTACACCGCGCTCTATGGCGGGCGTTTCGCCGTGCAGTCGTCGGATGCGTTCGCGCAATCGATCGGCTATCCGCGCTCGCCCATCGACGACATGCTGGTGTTTCACTTCGTCATCGGCAAGACGGTGCCGGACATCTCGCGCAACGCGATCGCCAATCTCGGCTATGCCGAGTTCCGTTTCGAGCGGCCCGTCTATCCCGGCGACACTATCGCCTCGGTGTCCGAGGTGATTGGCGTCAAGCAGAACTCGAACGGCAAGAACGGCACCGTCTATGTCCGCACCACCGGGCACAATCAGAACGGCGACGTCGTGCTGGCCTTTAAGCGCTGGGTGATGGTCACGAAGCGCGATCTCGACGCGCCGGCGCCGGAGACCGTCATCCCGGACAACGAGAAAAGCGTCGACCCGGAGACGCTCGGCAAGGCGCTGCCTCCGCTCAAGCTCACCGTGTACGACTACGCGCTCGCCGGCTCACCGCGACGCTGGGAGGACTATGCCGTCGGGGACAAGATCGACCACGTGGACGGCCAGACCATCGAGGAAGCCGAGCACCAGATGGCGACGCGCCTTTATCAGAACACCGCGCGGGTGCATTTCAACCAGCACCGTGAAAGTCAGGAGCGCTTCGGCCGCCGCCTCGTTTATGGCGGGCACATCATCTCGATCGCCCGGAGCTTGAGCTTCAACGGCCTCGCCAACGCCTTCCATGTGCTCGGGCTGAACGGCGCGCGGCACGCGGCGCCCTCCTTCGCCGGCGACACCATCTATGCCTGGAGCGAGGTGCTCGACAAAGCCGAGTTGCCGGGCCGCTCGGACATGGGCGCGCTGCGCTTGCGTACCTTCGCCGTGAAGGACCGCGCTTGCACCGATTTCCCGGGCGTTAAGGATGACGGCAGTCTGGAAGAGGGCGTCGTCCTCGACATGGATTACTGGGTAGCCCTCCCGCGCTAGATGCAACTCCGCTAGGGTGTGCGCGTTGGGTTGGCGAGAGGAACACGGACCAGGAGGCGGATCATGACCCCCAAGACTTTCTGGCGCGCAAGCGCCCTTGCTGCCGGACTGACCTTTGCCATCCCGGCATTCGCGGCCGATCAGGCGACCGCTGTGCTGAAAGGCCCGGACGGCAAGGAGGTCGGGAAGGTAACGCTCACCGCCGTGCCCACCGGCGTGCTGCTCGACGCCGACCTTACCGCGCTGCCGCCCGGCGACCACGCCTTCCACATCCACGAGTTCGGCAAATGCGAGGCGCCCGACTTCAAGTCGGCGGGCGGTCACTTCAACCCCGAAGAGGACGAGCACGGCCTGATGAACAAGGCCGGCCCGCATGCCGGCGACATGCCCAACATCCACGTGCCGGAGAGCGGCAAGTTGCGTATCGAGGTGCTGAACCAGATGGTCAATCTGAGCCGGGGCCTGCTGGACAAGGACGGCTCGGCCATCGTCATCCACGAAGGCGCCGACGATTACACGTCCGACCCCGCCGGTCATGCCGGCGACCGCATCGCCTGCGGCGTGATCAAGAAATAGGCGGAAGAGACCGGCGAAAGCCGCTTTGGGGCCGAAATAAACCTTCTGTCAAAGGTTTGAGACCCATCCTAACCCCCACGATTCGGACGCTGTGGGGAGTAGCCGATGGCTTGGGAAGGCCCTTTTGAAGGGATGATGGGTGGCGTGGCCTATATCGTGGGCTCGCATATCTGGGAGTCCGTGGACGGCGGCCACACTTGGATCATGTCCAAATTCGCGGATGACATCGAGGCCTGCTTCGAGATCGCCGCGCCGGCTTAGCCCCATCGAGATCGTTGCGTCCCTCTATTGATTGATCTCGGGCTCGACCAAGCGGGCGAGATTTCGCAAGCACTCCTGCCATCCGAGATAGCACGCTTCCACCGGTATCGCCTCGGGAATGCCTTCCTGCGTGATATCGATCTCGGTGCCGACGGAGACCTCCTTGAGCGTCACCGTCACCTGCATCTCGCCCGGCAAATTAGGGTCGTCGAACGTGTCCGTGTAGCGCAACCGCTTGCCGGGCACGAGCTCCAGAAATTCACCGCCGAACGAATGGGCCAGTCCGGTGGTAAAATTGCGGAACGACATCTTGAATGTACCGCCGACTTTCCCCTCGAAGGCATGCACGGTGCAGGTAAAACCGTTGGGCGGCAGCCATTTCGCCAAAGCATCCGCCTCGATGAAGGCGCGATAGACCTTTTCGGGCTTCGTCGCCAAGACGCGGTGCAGCCGAACGGTGTTGGGCATACGCGTTTCACTTGCAGTCATTGTTCCATCCTTTTGAGCAGATCCTCGAGACGATCCAACCGGTCTTCCCAGAAGGCCGCATAGAAACCCATCCAGTCGATCAGAGGCGCGAGGCCTTTCGGCCGGACGCGGTAGTGCGTCTGCCGCCCCTGGTGCCGGTCGTGCACCAGGCCGGCAAGCTTGAGCACGCCGAGATGCTTGGACACCGCGGGCTGGGATACCCCGGCCTTGTCGGTCAGCGCCCGCACCGTCAGCTCGCCGTTACGCGCCAGCCGCTCGAAAATCGCGCGGCGGGTCGGGTCGGCCAGGGCGGTGAACACCTTGTTGGCGGCGGCAGGCATTGGCAATTCATAACCGTACGGTTATTGATCGTCAAGCGGTTCGACACCGCCCCGCGGCCCGGACCAAAGGAAGCAGGCCGCGAGATTGCCCCTGCCCGTCGACTGGGCTATGAGAAAGCTCGTCTGGGCAACACTGCTAATTACCAATGATAAATAAGCTAGAGGCGGAGCGTCCGCTCTCCCCGCATCTGCAAATCTATCGGCCGATGCTGACGATGATGATGTCGATCGCGCATCGCATCACCGGCTTCGGCAATGCCGTCGGCTTCGCGCTCCTCACCTGGTGGCTGGTGGCCATCAGCATCGGGCCGGACGCCTACGCGACCGTGGACGCCTTCTTCCTCAGCCTTATCGGGCGCGTGCTGCTGTTCCTGTTCACCTGGTCTCTGATCCACCACATGCTGGGCGGCATCCGCCACCTGATCTGGGACACGGGCCACGGCCTCGACAAGGTCAGCATCGAGGTCTTCGCCTGGGCGACCATCATCTCTTCCGTCGTGCTCACGGTCCTGATCTGGGTCGCGGGCTACGCGCTGATGGGAGGCCAATAGATGGCGACGCCCTTGAAGCGCGCTCGCGGCCTCGGCGCCGCCCATGAGGGCACCGAGACCTTCTGGCGCCAGCGGGTCACGGCCATGGCCAACATTCCGCTCGTCATCTTCCTGGTGCTCTCGATCGTCAGCCATATCGGCGCGAGCTATGCGCAAGTGAAGGCCTACCTGGCCAATCCGATCGTCGCCGTGCTTATGCTCGCGCTCGTTATCTCCGCCGCCGTCCATATGCGCATCGGCCTCAGGGAGATCATCGAGGACTATGTTCACGCCGAAGGCTGCAAGGTTCTGGCCCTCGTGGCGACCACATTCTTCGCGGGCCTTATCGCCATCGCCAGCACACTCGCCATTGTGAAAATCAGTCTCGGAAGCTGACGCATGCCTCAAGACGCCACCCCACCAACCACGCCGCACAACGCCGTCCAAGTGAACGGCCGCGCCTACGAGATCACCGATCACGCCTATGACGTCATCGTCGTCGGCGCCGGCGGCTCAGGGCTTCGCGCCGTGGTCGGCGCCAGCGAAGCCGGTCTGCGCACGGCCTGCATCTCCAAGGTGTTCCCCACGCGCTCCCACACCGTGGCGGCGCAAGGCGGCATCGCCGCGGCGCTCGGCAATATGGGCCCCGACGACTGGCGCTGGCACATGTACGACACCGTCAAGGGCTCCGACTGGCTCGGCGATCAGGACGCCATCGAATATCTCTGCCGCAACGCGCCGCAAGCGGTCTACGAGCTCGAGCATTGGGGCGTGCCTTTCTCGCGCACGGACGACGGCAAGATTCTCCAGCGCGCCTTCGGCGGCATGACCATGGATTACGGTAAGGGGCCGGCCAAGCGGACCTGCGCGGCGGCGGACCGCACCGGTCACGCCATGCTGCACACCATGTATGGCCAGGCCCTCCGCCAGTCGGCCGAGTTCTTCATCGAATATTTCGCCATCGACCTGATCATGGACGACGAGGGCCGTTGCCGCGGCGTCATCGCCCTCAACATGGCCGACGGCTCGCTCCACCGCTTCCGGGGCCACCAGACCATCCTCGCCACCGGCGGCTATGGCCGCGCCTATTTCTCCTGCACGAGCGCGCATATCTGCACCGGCGACGGCAACGCGATGGTTTTGCGCGCCGGCCTCCCGCTTCAGGACATGGAGTTCGTTCAGTTCCACCCCACCGGCGTCTACGGCGCCGGCGTGCTCATCACCGAGGGCGCGCGCGGCGAAGGCGGCTACTTACGCAATTCCGACGGCGAGAAGTTCATGGAGCGCTACGCGCCCTCCGCCAAGGACCTCGCCTCGCGCGACGTGGTCTCCCGCGCCATCACCATCGAGATCCGCGAGGGCCGCGGGCACGGCCCCGACAAGGACTACATGCACCTGCACCTCGATCACCTCGACGAGGACATGCTGGCTCAGCGCTTGCCGGGTATTACCGACCTCGCCCGCATCTTCGGCGGCGTCGACGTGCGCAAGGAGCCGATCCCGATCATCCCGACCTGCCACTACAATATGGGCGGCATCCCCACCAACATGCATGGCGAGGTGATCGCACCGCGCGGCGACGACAAGGACGCGATCGTGCCGGGCCTCATGGCGCTCGGCGAAGCGGCCTGCGTCTCGGTGCACGGCGCCAACCGCCTTGGCTCAAACTCGCTTATCGATCTCGTCGTGTTCGGCCGTGCCGCGGCGATGCGCTGCGCCGAGGTGGTCGGCAAGGACAAGGCCATTCCCGAGCTGCCCAAGGGCGCCGGCGACGAGGCCATCGCCCGTCTCGACCGCTTCCGCTACGCCGATGGCGGCACGCCGACCGCAGGGCTGCGTCTGCGCATGCAAAAGACCATGCAGCGCGACTGCTCCGTGTTCCGCACCAAGGAGGTGCTGGCCGAGGGCGTCAAAGGCGTCAAACAGGTGTGGGACGACGCGGCGGATATCGACGTCACCGACCGCTCGCTGATCTGGAACACCGACCTGATCGAGACGCTCGAGTTCGACAATCTGATCAGCCAGGCCGCCGTCACCGTGCAAGGCGCGCTCGCCCGCGAGGAATCCAGAGGCGCACACGCCCGCGAAGACTTCCCCAAGCGCGACGACGTTAACTGGATGAAGCACACCTTGTCCTATGCGGACTACGGCACGCACACGGTGAAGCTCGATTTCCGCCCCGTTCACACTTACACGCTGTCCAACGAGGTCGCCTATATCGAGCCCAAGGAGCGCGTGTACTAGCATGCGAAAGCGGCGAGCCCGCCACACCGTCTGGCTTGTCCTCGTTCTCGTCTTGCTCGGCCTCATCGCCGTCTTCGTCACCAACGATGTCTCCACCGCACTGACGGAGGACGATGCGGCCTATGCCGAGCGCATCCTGCGCGAGACCGGACATGGCGAGCTCGTGGACCAGAAGCCGGCAACGAGCTTCGGCGAGCAGGTGGACACAATTCTCGCCGTCCAGGACGCTGTGCTGTCGACCGCCCCCAAGAACAAAGGGCTTCCGCTCGGGCAGCCCCGCGAGCTTCGCGATCTCTACGAAGCAAAGCGCGGTCTCTGCTACGACCGCAGCCGCGCCATCGAGAAGGTGCTGAGCCATCTCGGCTACGAGGTGCGGCATGCGGCGGTCTATTCGACGGAAGACGGAAGCAGCCGGCTCAAGGCTCTCCTCAAGCAAAAGGCCCGGTCCCACGCGGTCACCGAGGTGAAGACGGAGCATGGCTGGCTGGTCATCGACTCCAACCGGCGCTGGATCGGGCTCACCAGCGATGGTCAGCCCGTCGCTCTCGGAGCACTGCAAGACAAAAGCGCCGAGCAAGCCTGGGACACGCGCCTGCAAGAGGACATGAGCCCCATCCTGACGGGCCCTTACACCTACCTCTATGGCCTCTATTCCCGGCACGGGCGGTTCTATCCGCCCTATACGCCGATCCCCGACGTGGACTGGGGCCAGATTCCCTACAACGTCACTGGGTGAGCTGGCTGGCCAGCAGCTTTCCCACCACGTCCTGTACCGACGCGAAATCGAACGGCTTCATGAGGACGATCTGGTTCTCGAAGTCGGCCTCCAGGCCGCCATCCCCTTGCCCCGTGGCAAAAGCGAAGGGAATCCCACGGCTGAGAAGGGCGCGGGCAAGCGGGTAGGAATCGCCGTCGCCAAGACGGATATCGAGGATGGCCCCGTCTAAGGCGGCCGCCGTGGCCAATTCCATCCCGTCCGCGACCGAGCGCACCGGACCGACGACCTCACAGCCGAGCTCGCTCAGCCAGTCCTCAACCATCATTGAAATGAGGGGCTCGTCGTCGACGACCAAGATGCGCGGCACCGGAAAGACCCTTACATTATCCGCCGGAAGCTAATTCTATCAGGGGGATAGCCGGTTCGCTATAACCGGCTTTGCTGTGACTTAGCCAACGGGAACCGAAGTGCCGCACGGTCTGCTCAAAGCCAACCGCCTCCTCGAATATTCGAGGACGATCATCGTCGTCGGCTTGGGCCTGGTGGCCGCAGCCGTGATCGCCGTGGCGGTGCTTGTCGTGCGTTCGAGCGAGGCGGATTTCTGGCTCGCGCACACCGTCAAAGTCCAGCAGGCGGGCGAAGCCCTGCTGAGCGAGGTCCAGCTGGCGGAGGGCGCCAAGCGGGGCTATCTGCTGACGCGCGACAGCGATTATCTGATCGAATTCAATCAGTCCACGGCCACCATCCCGCGCCTGCTCGAGCAGTTGGAAGACCTCGTCGCCGACAACTCCGAGCAGGTCGACCGTCTTGATAAACTTGGCCCTCTCGTAGATGCGAAGCTCGCCGAGATGGACGACACCCTCGCGCTCGATCAGCGAGGCGACCGAGCCGACGCGATCGAGACCATCCAATCCGCCCACACCGAGGGACTCTCCAAGTCGATTCGCGATGAGCTGTTCTCGTTCCTCAACGCCGAGCGCGCGCTCCTCAACATGCGCCAGGAAGAGGCGTCCAGCCTCCGCCGCTGGCTGGCGGCTTTGATCGGCCTGGCTTTGCTTTCGGCGATGGTGCTCACCGCCCTTCTCGCCGTCGCCACCCGGCACGCGGTCGCCGATCTGATCGCGCGAACCCACGAACTCGAAGGGGAATCCTTGCGGCGCCAGGACGCGGAAGATTCATTGAGGCAGGTGCAGAAGATGGAGGCCGTCGGCCAACTCTCCGGCGGGATCGCCCACGACTTCAATAATCTTCTGACCATCATCATGGGAAATCTCGACACAATCAAACGGCGCATCACCGACGCCAAGAAGGACAAGACCAGCAAGACGATCGTCGCCAAGCTGGAGAAGCCGGTCGATGCCGCCATGTATGGCGCGCGCAGCGCCGCGCAGCTGACGCAGCGCCTTCTCGCCTTCTCGCGCCGCCAAGCCCTGGACCCGGTCCGCGTCGACATGAACCGGCTCGTCACCGATATGACGGACCTGTTGAAGCGAAGTCTCGGCGAGCAGATCAGTGTCGAGACGGTTCTCGGGGCGGGTCTTTGGCCCGCCTTCATCGATCCCAACCAGCTGGAGAATGCACTGCTCAATCTCGCCCTCAATGCCCGGGCCGCCATGCCCGAAGGCGGCTGCCTCACGATCGAGACCGCGAACACCTATCTCGACGACGCGTACACGCGCCGCTTCGGCGACATCGAGGCTGGGCAATATGTGGTGCTTTGCGTGACCGACACCGGAACCGGCATCCCCGCCAACATCATCGACCACGTGTTCGATCCGTTCTTTTCGACCAAGCCTGCCGGCGAAGGATCCGGACTCGGCCTCTCCATGGTCCACGGTTTCGTCAAGCAATCCGGCGGACACGTGCGCATCTACAGCGAGGAAGGTCACGGCACGACGGTGAAGCTCTACCTGCCGCGCATGACCGCCACCGAGGAGCAGAACGCCGTACCCGCCGCCAAAGCCGAGGTGCAACCGCCGCCGCCGCGTGCTGGTTCTCAGGAGACCATCCTGCTCGTGGAAGACAACGACGGCGTCCGGGAATATGCCGCGACCGTGCTCCACGGCCTCGGCTATGCCGTGCTCGAAGCATCCGACACCGTGGCCGCCATCGAGATCCTGGCCAACAAGCCGCCCATCGATCTCTTGTTCACCGACGTGGTTCTGCCGGGCGGCCTCAACGGGCGGACGCTTGCCGACGAGGTCAGGCGGAAATATCCGGGCCTACCCGTCCTGTTCACCACCGGCTACACGCGAAACGCCATCGTCCACCAGGGACGTCTCGATCGCGATGTCGATCTCCTGAACAAGCCCTACACCGCCCAGGATCTCGCCCGGAAGATCCGCGAGCTGCTGGACCGCGCCTGAAATCCGATAAACCCGGCGCTAACCAACGTCAGAACTGATTTTGATCTTTTTGCCGCCTATGGCGTTGACCCTCGACAATTGCTCGACAATTCGAGCCAAATTGGCAGGGAAGCGAGGTTCAGCCATGTACACACGCTACCGGGGGTACATTCTGCAGGGGCAAGCCGCCCGGCCGGGCTGGCAGGTGCGAATCCGTCCGTCGCGGCCGGGCGTGCCGATCCTGAGCCGCGGGAGCGTGGACGCACCCACGTTGGATGACGCTATGGCCGAGGCAGAACGGCGCATCGATCGGCTCCTTCGGGAGGCGCGCATCCGGGCCTGATGCGGCTATCTCTCCCTTGCCCGGACCGCTTTGACTGGCTACGAACTAAGTAAAATGGCGGTCAAAGCCGGCCTGGGCAGAGGAATCGATAGAAATGGTCCAGTTCACACTTCCCAAGAACTCCAAGATCAAGAAGGGCAAGGCCTGGAATCCGCCCGCCAAGGACGCGGACGCCGGACGCTGGCGCGAATACCGCATCTACCGCTACGACCCCGAGACCGGCGACAACCCCCGCGTCGATACGTACTGGGTCGACATGGAGGATTGCGGGCCGATGATTTTGGACGCCCTCATCTGGATCAAGAACAATGTCGACGCCACGCTGACCTTCCGCCGCTCCTGCCGCGAAGGGGTGTGCGGCTCGGACGCGATCAACATCAACGGCAAGAACGGGCTGGCCTGCATCACCAAGCTGGCCGAGCTGCCGCAACAGGTCACGCTGCGCCCGCTGCCGGGCCTTCCCGTGGTGCGCGACCTGATCGTCGACATGACGCAGTTCTTCACGCAGTACGAGTCGATCCGTCCCTACCTGATCAACGACGAGCCGGTGCCCGAGCGCGAGCGGCTGCAGTCGCCCGAGGCGCGCGAGGAGCTCAACGGCCTGTACGAATGCATCCTCTGCGCGTGCTGCTCGACGGCCTGCCCGTCGTTCTGGTGGAACCCGGACAAGTTCGTCGGCCCGGCCGGGCT
>Ga0210068_1000070_pt1 | contig 17088 bp, 19 predicted proteins | sample RushOxbow_ThreeS_5_FD_185561 | JGI IMG/M metagenome (GOLD analysis project Ga0210068, IMG submission 185561) | Wetland microbial communities from San Francisco Bay, California, USA, that impact long-term carbon sequestration -... | ecosystem: Environmental > Aquatic > Marine > Wetlands ... | reverse complement strand
GCGGCGGCGGCTCAAGCGGCGGCGGAAAGAAAGCGACCGCGGGTTGGAGCAACGACAAGATCGACTTCTCGCCGCTCAGGGCGGTCAACGGCAAATTCAGCGTCTCCGCCGAGCAGCTCATTTACGATCAAATCGTGGTTGCGCCGGTGACGCTGCAGGCGGCGCTCAATGGCGGTAAGCTGAATGCCACTCTGTCGAAGTTCAAGCTCTATGACGGTACCGGGGACATAGCCATCGCGATCGATGCCAGCGGAAACACGCCGGCGCAACGCGTCAAGCTTTCGCTCAACAAGTTCGATGCCTATCCGTTCCTGCGCGACGCGGCCGGCTTCGAGAGGTTGCAAGGCCGCGGAACGATGTCGATGGATCTCAGCGGCTACGGGGCAAGTCAGCGGGCCATCGTGTCTGCGCTGAGCGGGAACGCCAATCTCGAGTTTGCCAACGGCGCCATACGCGGAGTCAATATTGCGAAGATGATCCGCAGTCTCGGCACGGGCGTTGTCGAGGGATGGCAAGGCAATGAAGCAGAGAAGACGGATTTCGCCTCGCTCGGCGCGACCTTTAAGGTCGCCCAGGGGCAGGCCACCACCAAGGACTTGCATCTGGTCGGCCCCCTCGTGCGCATGAACGGCGCCGGCACGGTCGATCTTCCCGGGCAGACGCTCAGATTCCGCGTCGATCCGCAGCTCGTCGCTTCGCTCGAAGGGCAGGGCGGGAAGAAGGATATGGCCGGTCTTGGGGTTCCGGTGATGATTACCGGTCCGTGGTCGCACCCGAAGTTCTACCCGGACATCAAGGGCATTCTCGAGAATCCAGCCGAGGCCTATCAGCGCTACAAGGAATTCAGCAAGGGCGTGAAGAATCTTCCGGGCCTCGATGGCACTGGCGCAGGCGCGCTTTCGAACGTGATCAAAGACGGCAAGGTCGACAAGGATGCGCTGATCGGAGGCATCGGCGGCTTGCTCGGCGGCACCCAGGCGGCGCCCACGCCGGAGACGGACGCGGCGACCACGCCGGACGCACAGCCAAAATCGGATAAATCGGACAAGAAAAAGTCGGCGAAGAAGAAGAAAAACAAGCAGCAGACCCAAAAGCTCGACGCCGAGGACGCGGCCAAGCAGCTCCTGGATAATTTCCTCACCGGCCAGTAGGGCGCCGCCCGCAGGGCGAGAATTCGTCCGTTTGACAAGTCTCGCGTGCGCGATACGCTCGCCCAATGGGCTCAATTCTCGACATGTGCCGGGACGCGCCGCTGCTGAAATTGGCGCCCGGCTCGGTGCTATTGCCCGAAGGCCAGACGTCGGGTCACCTCTATGTGCTCAAGTCGGGCTCCATCGAGGTGCTGCGCGGCGAAATGCAGGTCGCCGTCGTCGAGGAGCCGGGCGCTGTGTTCGGCGAAATGTCCGTCCTGCTCAACCGGCCGCATACGGCGACGGTGCGCGCGCTGACGCCGATCGAGGTCTACGCTTTCGACGACGCCGGGAGCTTTCTCCGCTCAAATCCCGAGATCGCCTTTCATGTGGGCCGTCTCCTTGCCGGACGGCTGAATGCGGCCACGACCTATCTGGCCGATCTCAAGCGGCAATTCGAGCATCAGAGCAATCATCTCGGCATGGTCGGAGAGGTGCTGGACGTGCTGATCCATCAGCAGGATGAGGACTTCAGCCTTGGCTCGGAGCGGGAGGCGGATCCCCGGCTGTGAGCCAATCCGGCAACGCCGTCAGTTTCGGCACGGGGCGCGTAAGCTCGTCTTCGAATCGGATGTATTGATTGCCGGCGGCGGAGAACCACAGCGCTTCGCCAACATTCGTATCCATGACGATATGGGCCGGCGGCGCGCCCAGATAGTGGCCGGTGTTGAAGATCCAGGTGCCACCGATGCGGTCGACCCATGAGCCGTTCTGCACGTAGGGCGCCTCATGGACGTGGCCCGACATGACGATGTCCGGCTGATATTTTTCGATCCATTTTCGCAAGGCATCGTCGCCGAAGTAGCGCTGGCCGCCCCACGCGACCGGAGAGGCCGCCGGTGGCGCGTGGTAGATCCAGATCCACCGGCTGCGCGGCTCCTTCGCGGTCTCGGCGAGTTGCGCGCCGATTTCGGCTTGCGACACGGGGCCGTCCCACCAGGCGCACATGGTAAACAATGTGTCACCGATCGCGACCGACTCCCCGTCCGACAGCACGCCCTTATTGCGGGCGCCGAGAAGCCATTTAGCCGTCTTCTCGCCGGCGGCGTTCTTGGAATCGAGGTCGTGATTGCCGGAGCAGATCAGAAGGCGGGTCTTGGCCTCGATCCGGCTGAAATACTTCTTCACGACCGCCGCCTGAGCGCGCCCGTCCACCAGCGAGGCGAGGTCGAGATGGTCGCCGGCCATGACGACGATGTCGAAATCGCCGGCTACCTCCGCGACCCAATCGAACAGCGGCAGCGAATAATGGAGATCGGAGACAAGAAGCAGGCGCATAGCGTTTCCACCGTCAACGATTTGCTCACCTTGAGTCGCTTTGCCCGGCGGCGGATGGCCGGTTGGGCCCGCAGTGAACGGATTTTTTGGAGATCACTCGTATACCGATGAGCCCCGGCGCGGAACCCCCGCCGGAAACCGTGCCAAGCAGAACCGATGGTCCACCTGATCACACCCCATTATCAACGCAAGAGCTTCTTTAAGCCCCGCCGGCGGAGGAACGTCTGGGGCGCCGTTCGCCGCTACCAGCTCCTGGAATTGCTCGCCTTTACCGGTGCGATCGTCCTCGTGTGGCTCGGCGCGCATCTCGACAATGAGCGCAATACCTGGGCAGCGCCCGAACCGGCGGGCGTGGAGTCCGCCAGCGTCGACCTGATTATCGGTGTTCCGATCGGGACGGGCCGGCCGCTTTAGCGGCAAGCACCCGTCGCTCCTCCGGGGTCCCGACGGGCTCTCCTTCTGCAGCAAGCTCACGTCGGCGCCACAAGGGCTTTCGCAAGCGCGGCGCCACCCACCAGGCGACCGGCCAAGCGAGGATCAAGCTCACCGCTACCACGAGCGGAATCAACACCCACGCGTGTTGCGACAAAGCTTCGATCGAAAGCACGAGAACGATGCCGATGCCGAACAGCACCGCATTCGTCATGCCATAAATTACGAACCCGATTCGTGATCGGGTTGAGAGTTCCGAGGCGGGATCCATGAAGGTAAAACGCCCCATTCGGAACCCGCGTTCCCCTCTTGATACTTAAAGCTCTGATGAAGGTCAGCCGGACAGCGCTCTTTGCTGGGGCGTCGTGCCGGGTTAGCGGCCGCCGAACAGACCGCCCAGAATCCCGCCGCCGCCAAAGAGGCCACGGCGCTGGGGCGCCGGCGCCGGCTCCGGCTCGGCGGCGGCCGTCGCCGGCTCGGCGGACCGCTTGTTGGAAGGCTGGCTTCCGGAGGTGGCGGACCTTTGTGTCGGCGCGGAACTTGGTGCCGCTTCGACCGGAACGGTGGGCGCCGGCGCAAGCGCCGCCTCCTCGATCCAGCCGCTTGCCCCGCTTCGCACGTCTTGGATGCGGATAAAGCCGTCCTTGCGGCTGATTGGGCGGAACGGCCGTCCCGCGGGGAAGCCAAACATCGCCGACGCGGACGCCGAGGGCTCGGCCAGAACTTGGACGGGCCGATTAGAGACCAGGACCTTCCCGGCCATTGCCTCGTCCAGCGGCTCACCGACGATTTCCGGCGCGGCGGCCTCATTGCCTGTTGACGTGTCGGGAGGGGCTACCGCGACGGTCTCCGCCCCGGGATCGCTTGGGGCCTTGTCCGAGTCGTCGAGCATCCAAAAAATGCCAGCGACGATCAGCAGGCCAACGGAAAGAATAATCCCGAGAATCTTGTGCTCGGCCATCTATGCTACTCCCTCCGGGAGATTATGGCACGGCCCGGCACCCCAATCCACCGGGTCGGTTCCGCGGAAACCCGATCTGACAGTCCGCGGCCGATTACTCGGCGCCGCCCTTTGGCTCATATTTCGCATCCCACTCAGCCCGGGCGTCGGTCAGCATTTTATGGAAGCTGCCGTCGGTGGTCAGCTTGGTGACGTCCTCGCCAAACTTCGACGCCATGGCTGCGCAAGGCGACTTCTTCGAGAACGCAACGAACATCTCGGCTGACAGAAGCGCGGGTTCCAAGGCCTCGACCTTATCCTCGATCCCGCTCTTCTCGGCCTCCGCGTCGCCTGGGTAGAACCCGGCGATCACATAGTCCACGTCGCCCTTCAGAAGGGCATCGAAAGCCGCGTCGATGCCGTCCGTCCGGGTGACCGTCAATTTGTCCTTCATGAAGGCGTCGAAAGCGGTGCCGTAGCTCTCGCCTTTATTGGTCGCGCCTTTCTTGCCGATGAGGTCCTGCTGGTCCTTGAAGGAGAACTTGCGGTCCTTGGCGACGAAGACCACGACCGGATCATAGATAAACGCCGGCTGGACATAGTCGAGATATTGCGCCCGGTCGTCGTTGTAATAGATGCCGACGATCATGTCCGCCTTGCCTTCGCGGGTCGCCTCTTGAGCTTCGGCCCACGTGCCCTCGTATTTGGAGCTGAGCGGGACATCGAGATCCTTGGCAATGGTCTCGACCAGGGTTGGCGCTGCGCCGACGATGCGGTCGCCTTGTTTGAAGGCGATGGCCGGATATTGAGGGTGCCCCGTCGAAACGATCTGGGTGCAGGTGTCCGCGGCCAGGGCAGGAGGACTGGAAAGGGCCAGGGCAACAAGCACGCTCAGGCAGAGAGATCGGTTCATCGTCTTCGTCCTTGTTCCCGGTTTAGGATTTCTCAGATGCGCCCGGCGGGTCGCCGGATCGAACGCGGTCATCACCGCCCCTTGGCCTGGGCCTTGACCTTGTCGACCTCGGCCTGTGAGACCTTGCCGGCCTTGACCAAGGCTTGCACGCAGGCCGGCGAGAGGCTCGGGCCTGCCTTGCGCATGCAAAGGTTGAGACCGCTGGAGTTCAGGCCCCAGTCGCCGCAGAACCTCTTATAGTCGTTCACGCAGAAGGTTTGCATGTCCTTGGTGACCGTGCCGGCCTGGGCCCAGGCGGCCGAGGGGCTCGCGAGCGCGAGACATGCCATCGCGGCGAGCGCGGTCAGCGGTCCTGTATGGAATGGTATCATCTGCGCCCCCTTCTGTTCCCGGCCTACTCTACCCACGCTGTCTCATGTTTGCGGCGGGGCGATGGCGGATTGTATTCAATTATCGACACACCGCGTCGGGTTTTGCGGTGTCGCACCCGTAGCAGGCTCGGCGAGGGCCGGGAACTCTAGCGGCAGGGCCGCCATGATCGCCCGCATCTCGTTGTAACGGGCGGGGTTGCTCGTGCTTCCCAAGACCACGCCGACAATGGTCTGGCCGTTCGGGGCGCGCCAAGCGGTCACCAAATTGAAGATGCCGTTCGTGACATGGGAGCCGGTCTTGGCGCCGAGCACGCTGCCTTCGCCGAGGATTTCGAGGCTGGTCTTGAGCGCGACCGTGCGCGGCGTTTTTCCGCCGATCTGGAGCGTGCGCTCGGTGCAGGCCCAAGCGGGCAAGAGCCTGGCATCGGTGAAGACCTCCGCCGCGATGAGGCCCATATCGCGGGCCGTGGCCACGTTGGCCGGAGAAAGGCCGTAGGGATCGGCGAACTGGGCATTCTCGGCTCCCAGCGCCTTCGCCGTGGCCCGCATCTCCTCGACGAAGCGCTTCCGGGCATCCCCGCGCCTGTCCTTTCGGGCCAGCAGATCACGTCCCACATGGTCGGCGATGGCGAGCGAGGCGTCGTTGCCGGACACGAGCACCATGCCGTAGAGCAGATCCTGCAAGGTCCAGACATCGTTCTGCTTAAGGCCGGCGGAAGACCCTCCGGTCAGATGCTGCCGCTCGATCTCCACCGTCTCCGACAGCCGGTCACCCATCTGGTCCACCAGGATAAAGGCCGTAACGAGCTTGGTGAGGCTCAGGATCCGGAAGACCTTGTCCGGGTTCTTGGCGTAGAGAACTTGCCCCGTGTCGGCATTCATCACGAACACGGAGGTCGCGGTGACCTCCGGCGGGGCTACGGGTTCTTGGCTCACGGCGCTCCCCCCGAACAGTGTCATGAACGCTGCCCCGAGGCAGCCGGCCACCAGCCCATATGATGTCGTCGACCGGCTCATTGTCGCGATACCGTCACGCCCCAGGGTGCGGTGCCCGTCGGGATCGACTTGGTCACTTTCTGGCGGTCCACGTCGATCACAGATACGTCGTTGCTGTTCCCGTTCGTCGCGAATAGGAACTTCTGGTCTGGTGTGAAGGCGAGCTGCCAGACACGTTTTCCCACAAGAAGATAGTCCTCGACCTCGAATGTCTTGGCGTCAATGACCGCGACGCGATTGGCAGGACCCAGAGCTACGAAGGCTTTCGTCCCGTCCTTGGACACGCGCACGCCGACAGGCTGGATATAGATCTGCTGCACCCCCGGAACTTCGAAATCGATGACCTTGATGATCTTTCGGGTCTTGGCGTCGATCACCGAGACCGTCCCGGCCACTTCCGAGCTCACCCATAATTGCTCGCCGTCCGCAGTGAACTCGGCGAAGCGCGGCCGCGTCCCAACGAGAACGTTGTCGGTGATCTCATAAGTCTCCGTATCGATGAAGTGGGCCATATTGGTGGTCTCCGAGGTCACCACCACGGTTTTTCCGTCAGGGCTGACGCCGACGCCTTCCGGCTCAACGCCAACCTCGACCTCCGCCAGCACCTCCTTCGTGTTCAGGTCGATGACGGTGAGCAGATTGTCGTCCTCATTGGCCACGTAGATCGGACTGCCGGAGGGATGAATATTCAGAAGCTCCGGGTCGGGTCCGGAGGGGAGTTCGGCCACGATCTGCCGCGTGCCGACGTCAAGAACCTGGACGGTGTTGGAGTCGCTTGCGCAGATGAGCACTGTCTTATCGTCCTTGGACAGCATGATGCCGCGCGGACGCTGGCCTACGGGAATCGTCGTTAGGACTTGGAGCGTTTCGCTGTCGATGACAGTGAGGGAGTTACCTTTTTCGTTGGAGACATAGACGGTGTAGGCGTGCGCCGGGACGGCGCTCCAGCCCAGCCAGGCCGCTGCGATGAGAAATACTGCAAGGCGTGATGCTGTCACGTTTCCCTCCCCGGGACATTATGAGCAAGGCGCGGTGCCGGCTCGTTCTTATTGAAGTTTGCATTTGCTCTCCGGCGCGTCGATGCCGAGCGTATCGACTTCTTCATGCTCGTGCAGGAAGCCGGTTTGCGGCGAGGTCGACACGGGCAACTCGGGCCCTGCGATAATGATGGGCTGGCGAAGTTGGCCGTCCCATTTGCGGAAGGTGACCTTCTGTCCTTTGAACGCCGCGAGATCGAACTTGTCCCCGCGGATATAGGCATTGATGGGCGCGTAGTCTCCCGATTGGGTTCGCGATGCGGCTTCGCCCACGGCGCGAACCGCGATCCAAGCCTGGTGATCCAAGGGCAGCATGAAACGGTGGGCGAAACGTTGAAACCTGTTCTGCATCTGGGTGGCGCCCCATTGCTCGTGCGCAGGATGCCAGCTCATGGCCTCGAGGCCGGCGGTGCCGGCAACGGGGCGCGGGTCCCAAGTGCGGAACGGCAAATAAGGTCCAAAGATCCCTCGGCGATCGGCCACGATCAGCACATCGTAGTCCGGTGCGCCTTGGGTGAAGACCGGCATCTGCAGTTGGATCAGTTGCTGGCCGGTATCGGAGCGGCGCGCGCCGGGCGTTACCTCATAAGGGCGCTCCTCGACGATGGTTGCGCCGAAGCGCTTGGCGGAGCGCCGGATCGCTTCGAGATACTCCTTATCCTCAGGCGAGTCGCCTTTCGCCACGAGCCAGCGCTGCCACTTCTTCCAAACCAGATATTGGGCCAACGCATCGGCAAGCATGGCGAGGTCGGGCGCGGTGTGCAGGATGTTTGCACGGCAATTCTCCTGTCGCAGGCGGACCTCGGGCGCGCTGACGTTGAAGAGCACGACGTCTTGGCCTTTGACCGAGTCCGAGAGCCGCAGCAGCACGTCGGCCGGCGCGTCCACGAGCACGAACTGGTGGCCGCTCGCGACGAGTTTTTGAAGCGCGGCGACGGCGTCTCCGCCGACCGGGACACGTTCGATGTCGAGCGTGAATTTCTGGCCGGTAAATTTCCCGGTCGTGTTGTTGTCCTTGAGCGCGATCTCCGCGCCGGCGATGCCCAAGTCTTGGGGTTTCACGTTCAGGCGCGACAGGGGAATGAGTTCTTCCACGTCCTGTTTGAGGTAGCCGATAGGAACCAAAGTGGGCTCGTCTGCTGCTGCTTTTGGCCCATCCTCCACCGCAACCGCGGGGAGTGTGCCGGAGACGCAAAAGCCCAGAAATCCCGCAATAAGCAGACTTCTCCAAGTCTGCCTCTGTGTTCCGGAAATACCGGCGGGAACGTGGAACGCCATACGATAACCTGCTGAGACACCAAAGATCTCTCGCCGAGCGAGGATGCGGCCGGGAAGTCTACCTGTTCTGACGTGGTGTACGTAGCAACTTCAACGGGAATAACAGGTACACATTGCTACGTACGTGCCGTCATCTCTTGGACTTTTGGCATGGATTTATTGACAACTTCCCGAGCCGCGCGCAGGCTTCCGGTGCGAACCCGTCTGGAGCGACCGACTAGTCAGGCCGGTTGAATCGGGTGCACCCAAGGAGGAAAACATGGGGAGCTGTAAGACAGCCGCCACGATTGTTGGCGCGCTAGCGTTGAGCCTAGCCGGAACGACTCTGGCTTTGGCTGGAGATGAAACTGAAAACGTCGCGACGACCACGACCCGGGAAGCGCCTGTGCCATCCGTGACGCAGGACATGCTGAGTGGGGCGGCGACGGACACGAAGAACAACCTTCACACCAATCTGAACTACGAGCAGACCCGGTACTATCAGGGCAAGCAGATCAACAAGTCGAATGTCGGCAAGCTGCGCCCGGCCTGGATTTTCCAAACCGAGGTCGTCGAGTCGCTGGAAACGACGCCGATCGTGGTCGACGGGGTGATGTATGTCACCACGTCGTTCAACCACGTCTACGCGATCGATGCCAAGACCGGCGAGCAGTTCTGGCACTACAAGCACAAGATGGGTCCCGTTACGACCTATTGCTGCGGTCCCAACAATCGCGGCGTCGCCATCCATAAAGACAAGGTCTATATGGGCACGCTCGACGCCAAGCTCGTCGCGCTCGACGCCAAGACCGGCAGCCTAGTTTGGGAAACGCAGATCGCTGATCCGGAGTTGGGCTACTCGGAGACGATGGCGCCGACTGCAGTCGACGGCAAGATCCTGATCGGCACCAACGGCGGTGAGTATGGTATTCGCGGCTTCGTCCGCGCTTACGATGCCGAGACGGGCAAACAAGTGTGGAACTTCCACACAATTCCTGAGAACTCCGTTGGCGTCTGGGCGACCCATGACGCCACGGGCAAGGATATGCATCGCGATATCGAGGCGGAGAAGGCGGCGCTCAAGAAGCTGGGCGACCCCTACAAGACCCTCGGCGGCGGTGTGTGGCAGAATCCGGCTGTCGATCTCGAGAAGAAGCGAATCTACTTCGTGGTCGGCAACCCGTCGCCCGATCTCGACGGTTCCATCCGTCCGGGTGACAACCTCTATACAGACTCGCTCGTGTCGGTCGATCTCAACACCGGCGAGTATGTGTGCCACTTCCAATACATCGCTCATGACGTCTGGGATCTGGACTCCGTCAGCCCGCCGATCCTGGTCGACGTGAAGAACAAGGACGGCGAGACGGTCCCCGGCGTGATCCACGCGGGCAAGACCGGCAACGTTTATGTCCACAATCGCGACGACTGCAGCCTCATCCGCTTCTCCGAAGCGATGGTGGACCAAACCGGCATGTGGACCTTGCCGACGCCGGAAGGTGCCAAGATGCTTCCCGGCGCCAATGGCGGCGTGGAGTGGTCACCCATGGCGGTCAACCCCGACCTGGGCTTGAGCTATGCGGTGAACCTGCATCAGCCCATGACCTACCATGTCGAGAGCTCGCCCTATCCGGGCGGCAAGCTTTGGCTCGGTGGCGCCTTCAAGGTGATCCCCGGTTCCGAGCAGTTCGGCAACGTCACTGCCGTCGACTACAACACCGGCAAGATCAAGTGGCAGAAGAAGACGCCGCTGCCGATGATGGGCGGCGCGTTGGCCACGGCCGGTGGGCTCGTTTTCACGGGTGAAGGCGACGGTTGGTTCCGGGCCTATGATGCCGAGAGCGGCGACGTGCTGTGGTCGTTCTTCGCCGGCGCCGGCGTCAACGCACCGCCTGCCGCCTACTCGGTGGACGGCAAGGAGTACATCGTGGTCGGTGCGGGTGGTAACACCCAGATCGACTTCAAGCGCGGAAACAACATCATCGCCTTCACGGCCGACTGATCGCGTTTCCGTTTGAGCTAAGACGAGAGGACGGGGCATGATCGTGCCCCGTCCTTTTCCATATCTACCCTGCGGGGAGTAACAAGAATGTCTCGAATTTCAGGCTGGGCCTTGACTGCCGTGCTCTCCACTTCCGCTTCGTTGCTGATAGGGGGCAGCGCCCTCGCCGCCGACGACATCGAGCAGAAGGCACAGACCTGCGCCACCTGCCACGGTGCCGACGGCGTGCCGATCAACAACACGACGCCCGTAATCTGGGGCCAGGACGAAGGCTATCTCTATTTGCAGCTGCGCGATTTCCAGAAGGGCACGCGCAAGAGCCCTCTGATGGAGCCCATCGTCGCGGGCCTCGAGAAACAGGACATGTACGATCTTGCCGCCTATTTCACGAATAGGCCGTGGCCCAATCTCGGCCAGCCCTCGGCGCCGGCCGACGTTGCCGCCAAGGCCGAGTCTGCGGCAAAGTCGATCGGCTGCCGCGGCTGTCATCTCGATCACTTCCAAGGCGACGGCACGACGGCGCGTCTCGCGGGTCAATGGCAGGAATATCTCTTGAGCCAGATGCTGGCATTCCGCGACGGCTCGCGCGGCAACAATCCAGGCATGTCGGATCTTATGAAGGCGACGCCGAAAGAGGATCTCGAGCCGCTCTCGAAATACCTGGCGGGCTTGCAGGTCGATCAGTATATCGGCCGCGGAGGCCGCTGACGGCTAGTGTGCCGCCGCCAGCTTTTCGCGGAGCGCCGTCAGCGAAGTGAGATCGGCGGCCGACTTGCCTTGGTCGTCGCGCAGGCTCTTATCGGCGCCGCGTTCCAGAAGGAGATCGACGGCGGCGGAATGATTCAGCTCGGCGGCGATCATGAGCGCCGTGCGGCCGCGGTTATCCCGATCGTCGATGTTGGCGCCGCGGTCTAGAAGCAGTTTCATAACATCGACGATATCCAGGACACCTGCCTCGCTCGAATGCCCGGCGGTCCACATCAGAACCGTGAGATCGTTGCCGTAGCGGGCGTTGGCATCGACACCCTTGTCCAGAAGCAGCCGGGTCACCGGCAGGAATCCACGCCCTGCCGCGTAAACGATCGCCGTCTTGTCCGTCGCGTCGACCCAGTTCGGGTCGGCTCCCTTCTCGATGAGATAGGCGACGATCGGTTCGCTGCCCATATAGGCTGCGGCTTCGAGCGGCGTTAGGCCGCTGCGGCCCGGAAGGTCCACTTTGGCGCCCCGTTCGACCAGGAGCTTCACGATTTCCAGGCGTCCGGCCTCCGCAGCCTTCAGAAGTGCGGTCGAGCCGTCGAGATTTCGCGCGTCGATCGGAGCGCCGTGATCCAGATACAAGGCCACCAAGTCCGGCTGGCCCGAGGCGGCTGCGTGCGCCAAAGGCTTCGCGCCGAACCTGTCGCGCGCCTCAAGGGATGCGCCGTCCTTCAGGGCCAAGGCCGCCAGCTCGGGGCAGCCTTTATCGGTGGCGTCAAACAACGTGTTGTTGATCTGCACAGTCCCCGCGCCGCGTTGGATCTGCGCGTAGTGCTGCTCGAGATTTTGGCACGCCCGGCGGTTGGCCAGGGCCGAGTCGGGACACAGCAAGAGGATTGCCGGGACCAGGCCAAGAGCAAGATGAAAGGCGGGGTTCGGACGCGGCTTCATATTGAACTCCTCGCGGCTCAGGAATGGGGCCGCCAGCAGATGAATATATCGGATGTTCCACCCGTCCAAGGGTGAACGACAGCGCCGCCGGACGCTTTGGGCCTGTTGAACCGCAGGTTTCTCCCATCCATATTCGGCCCTATCAATCGCCGGGTGCGGGCGCCCGTTCCTTTGCCCTCGACCGCGTTGCGACGGAGGGCAAGGTCTTGAAGAACGCGATTGTCCTATATCTTGTCATCGGCATCGTGATCGTTGCGAGCCAGCGCTTCACGGGAACCCATTGCGATCCCCCGCGCATGGTCCCGAAAGTCACGGCGAACTACCCGTCCCCCATCGTCGGTGCCTTGATCTGGCCCGCCAGCTTCTATGAGAATGTCTGGAAGAAGGATGTCCCGCTCCGGGAGTACCTTTCGCCGAGCATCTGCGTCGAGGCCAAGCGCCCGCCGGCGGCGCCCGCCAACTAAAGCCAGAACGCCACGGAGTGGCGCGCTCTCGGTGGGTTGCGATTTGGCGGAGAGGGAGGGATTCGAACCCTCGGAACGCTTACGCGCTCAACGGTTTTCGAGACCGTCCCGTTCAACCACTCCGGCACCTCTCCATACGGGGAAATTCAAGGGTTGGGTTGAGCCCCCGTGCCGCACATATGTGACTTTCCCACCGGATTGCCACCGAACGGCTGGGTGGCTAGCTATCACGAGCCCGTCACGCCTGCCAAGGCCGCATTGCCCGCAGGGGCTGCGTCTCCGTCGTTCCGGCGGAAGAGGTGGTTTGCTTCAAAGCGCGTCGGAAACGATGAACCCGCCCGGCTGTGACTTGACGTAGTCGTACAGCGCCTTGTCGTGCTGGCAGTATTGCGCGCAAAGCTGTTCGGCCAACTCCCGGTCCTCGTCGCTCGCGAGGCTTTTCGGGCTCCTGTTCTTGTGTCCGAGACGGATCTCCGGCCAACAGAGCTTCTCCGCCAGGGCGGAGATCATACCGGGCGCGCTTTCGACGGTCGCGACGGCCAGGTAGCGCGTGCGCGCGTACTCAACGGCACGCTCCGGGTGCTGGTCTGTGAGCAGGCGGCTTTGATTATCGCCGATGAGGCCCGTGTTTCCCTTGGCGACGACGTACGCGAAGAACTGCGCGTACGTCATGTCCTTGGTGGCTTCGTGCAGCCGGTGCGAGGGAAACGAACGAACGTGGCGCGCGAGGGACAGCAGCCGGTTCACTGGATCGCGAACGATGCTGACATAATGCACTTCTCTGTCGGCAAAGACAGTTTCGTCCGGTGGTCCAAACTGGCGATGGAACCCGTAAGGAAGATGTCCGCTGATCGCCAGAACGTTTTTGGCCTGATCGCGGGTGATGTCGCTTGGCTCACAGGCCGGAGAGGCAGCCTGGTAGGTGTAGCTCAGAAAATTCCGCCCGTACACGGTCCAGAGCACGTCGTTGAACGAGGTTCCGCCGCATTTCGGAATATGCACGAAGCAGAGCAGTCGGCTCCAATGACTCTCGTTCAGCGGTGTGTGCCCCGCACGCACGCGCAGACGGCTCCTGAGATTGCCCAAGGTCAAACGCTGACGCGCGACATAATCTTTCAGCGTTTGTACGCGGGACGTCTTGTGGTTCATCGAGGTCGGCCGGTCTCTGGTTGCAAGCGGGTGAAACCCAAGCACACGCTGGCTGACGATGCTAGGCGCGGTTGCTGCTCCAAGACTGTCCCATGGGGAGCACCGAAAAACTGCTCAGCGAGGCCTCGAGACTATCTGAAATCGCTGTCCTCAGAAATCTGATCGGGAATTCCGTCTCGATTGCCGATCATCAGACGTGCTGATATTTCACTTCGGATGCAGCTTCGCCGGACCCTTGCCTGGAGCAATTTATCTTTGCGGAGCCGGGACCTCTGGACCTTTCTGCTTGGACGAATTCGCCGCGGCGTGGGGTTCAAGGGGCCGCTTTCACGGTCGGATCAAGACGAGGCCCGCGGGCGCGCTTGGCGCTCGTTGAACGACGAGCTCGATCAGTGGAGGGCCCGAGGCCTCGCAGCCCAGCTATGGTGGAGAGACGACGACCTCGTGCGGCCGTCGGCCCGGCTCGACCGCCTTCTCGATGTCGCGCAGCGCTGCAGCTGCCCGGTCGCGTTGGCCGTGATTCCGGCGCGCGCACGTGATGGACTAGGTGAGACCCTCGCCGGAACGCCCAGTGCGGTGGTTCAGCACGGTTTCGCCCACATCGATCACGCCTCGCCAGGTCGGCGCAAAGAGTCTTCCGAGTTGGGCTCGCACCGGCCACAGGCCGTGATCCTCGGCGAGCTCGTGAAGGGCCGAGAGCGGCTTCGCGAGCTGTTCGGCGACCGCTTCCTGCCGGTGGTCGTCCCACCCTGGAACCGCATCGACCGTGCGCTCCTTCCGGCTTTGCCGGCCAGCGGCTTCTGTGGACTTTCCACCTTCGGGCCGCGCGGTCCTGGGATACCCACCGAAGGCATCGTCGAGATCAACGCCCACTTCGAGCCCATCCGCTGGAGAGGCGGCCCGCATTTTGCCGGCGCTGAAAGCGTCTTGGCGGCGCTCGTCTCTGAGCTGCGCGCCAGGCGGACCGGCGCGGCCGATCCGGAAGAGCCGATAGGGCTCCTGACCCATCACGCCAACATGGACGACCAAAGCTGGGCCCTCGTGGAAGACCTAATCACGTTCACGGCGTCCCATGCGGCGGCCCAATGGCTGTCGCCGGTAGAGCTGTTCAGAACGCGACCGAGAACTGCGGGAGCATCAGGCTAGAATAACCCGTATTGCGTCGATGAATGGGGAGGCCGGCGGCAAGCCGTGATCATTTGCTTGTCCCCGTCATGCCGGCGGCATCGGAAACCAAGAATCGGCCCATGGCGTGCTTTCCTTTGAGTCCGGCTTGTGCCGAGTGACGACCTTATGCCCGCCCTCAAAACCTCGCGTACACTGCGCTCACCTCGACCAGTTGAGGGGCGCGCTCATGAGGCGTCTTGAGATGCGGGACGAGGTGCGGCGCCCGAGGAAAGCGCGGGAAAGATGGGCTGGATGAGAATGAGCAAGCCCGGACCCCGCGCCAGGAAGACGCGTTCCGGCCTCGGGGGTCCCCGCTCCGCCCACCTGCGCTGTAATGCGTGGGTCGACGGGTGAGGCATGCGAGTTCCATGCGCATGCCTGTGCCACTGGCGGTAAGCCGTTCGGAAGGGGGCCATAAAATATCGCCGGATGTGGCGCGCCGTGAAGGCGCTCGCGCGATCGTTTCGATCGCGACACCGACTACGGATTGCGCTGACGCGGCGCGCCACCCCCTCTTTTGAGGGACTTAGGGAGACAGGGGAGGACGGATCGGGATCTCGCGGGGGCAGCCCGGCGAGGCGCTGACGGCTGCGCTGTAGCGGCGGAATCTGGCCGCTTTGCCAAGCTTTTTGAGGCCTGCTAGCAATTGACTTATCGGCTTTCGCCTCTATATTGCGCCGCTTATCGCTCCTTTAGAGGCTCTGCCTGCGCGCCTAGTCGCTGGCAATTCAAGCCGCAAGAGACGGATTAAAAAGACATGTTCGCGGTCATTCGCACGGGCGGCAAGCAATATCGCGTTGCGCCGAACGACATTATCGAGATTGAGAAAATCGCGGGCGAGCCCGGCGATATCGTCCAGCTTGGCGACGTTCTGATGCTTGCCGGCGAGGGCGACCCCAAGACGGGCAGCCCCGTGGCCGGCGCGAGCGTGGCCGCGGAGGTCCTGGAGCAGAAGCGCGCGGACAAGATCATCGTCTTCAAGAAGAAGCGCCGCCAAGGCTATCGCCGGACCAGGGGGCATCGGCAGATGCTGACGGCGCTGCGCATCACCGAGATCCTGACCGACGGCAAGAAGCCGTCCAAGGCGGCGGCCAAGCCGGCCCCGGCCAAGACAGAGACCAAGGCTGCGGAGAAGCCGGCCGACACGAAGGCCGAGGCCAAGCCGGCAGCCAAACAGGCCGAAAAGAAGACTGAGGCGAAGCCCGAAGCCAAGAAGCCCGCCGCCAAGACCACGGCGAAGAAGGCTCCGGCCAAGTCTGCCCAAAAGCCGGCTGCCGAGAAGGCGCCTGCGAAGAAGGCCGCCGCCAAGAAAGGGCCGGCCAAGAAGGCCCCGGCGAAGAAGAAGAGCTAAAGGAAGACCACCATGGCACATAAGAAAGCAGGCGGCTCCTCGCGTAACGGCCGCGATTCGGCTGGACGGCGCCTCGGCGTCAAAAAGTCCGGCGGTCAGAGCGTCATTCCGGGCAACATCATCATTCGCCAGCGCGGCACCAAATGGCACCCGGGCGAGGGTGTCGGCATCGGCAAGGACCACACGATCTTTGCCGTCCGTGACGGTCAGGTCGAGTTCGCCACGAAGCACAAGGGCCGGGTCTACGTATCGGTGAGGCCGAGCGAGGCGTAGCCGCCTCCCTCTTCACCCTTCGTCCAAACCGTCTCCCGCACGCGCTATGGCGCGTGTAGCGTCTCATCCCGTGCAGATCAGAACGCAAAGGCTCGTCTTGCGGCCGCCGGCAGTCGCCGACGCGGCGCGCGTCAGCTTGCTCGCCGGCGATTACGACGTGGCATGCATGACCGGCACCATACCGCATCCCTATAGCGAGCAGATGGCGGGCGAATGGCTCACCGGCGCGCGCGCCGGCGAGGAAGGCGTGGTGTTCATGATTGAGCGCGACGGCACGCTGATCGGCTGCACCGGCTACCGGGCCTTCGGCCCCGATCATGCCGAGCTCGGCTACTGGGTCGGCAAGCCCTATTGGGGCAACGGCTACGCGACCGAGGCGGTGCGGGCCTTGATCGCGCACGCGTTTGACGCGGATGGGTTCGCCTATCTCAAGGCCGGGCACTTCGCCGATAACCCACGGTCCGAGCGTATCCTCCGCAAGCTCGGCTTCTTGGCTCTCGGCGGCGAGCTCCGGGAGTGCGCGGCCCGGGGCACGACGAGCGACTGCCTGACCTATCGGCTCGACCGGGCCGACGCGCTCGCCAATCTCCGCTGGCCGTAGGCCGGATTTCGAGACGTCCTCGC
>Ga0210068_1000067_pt1 | contig 17377 bp, 16 predicted proteins | sample RushOxbow_ThreeS_5_FD_185561 | JGI IMG/M metagenome (GOLD analysis project Ga0210068, IMG submission 185561) | Wetland microbial communities from San Francisco Bay, California, USA, that impact long-term carbon sequestration -... | ecosystem: Environmental > Aquatic > Marine > Wetlands ... | reverse complement strand
CCGCGTCGCCTATGCCGGCCCGATCGGTGCCTACGCCGAGGAGCGCCTGATTGCGGCCGACCGCGTGGTGCGCATCCCCGACGGTGTGGACGACGAGACGGCGGCCGCAATCATGCTCAAAGGCATGACGGCGCAGTATCTCCTGCGCCGGACCTACAAGGTCGGCCCCGAGACGACGCTGCTGTTTCATGCGGCGGCGGGCGGCGTCGGCACGATCGCCTGCCAGTGGGCGGCGTCGCTCGGCGCCACGGTGATCGGCACGGTGGGCTCGTCCGGCAAGGCGCTGATCGCGCGCAGCCACGGCTGCACCCATGTGATCAACTACCGGGAAGAAGACGTGGTCGCCAAGGTGAAGGACTACACCAAAGGCGAGGGCGTCGATGTGGTCTACGATTCCATCGGCAAGGACACGTTCCCGATGTCGCTCGACTGCCTGAAGCGGCGCGGCATGTGGGTGAGCTTCGGCCAGGCGTCGGGGCCGGTGCCGGAGTTCCGGATCAACCTTCTGGCGCAGAAGGGATCATTGTTCACCACGCGGCCCGCGCTCGGCGACTACATCGCCACGCGGAAAGAGCTGGTCTCGACCGCCAACGATCTGTTCGGCGTCATCGCCAAGGGCAAGGTCAGGATCGCCGTCAATCAGACCTATGCGCTCAGGGACGCCGAACGCGCCCATCGCGAGTTGGAAGGGCGGCTGACCACAGGGTCGACGCTGCTCATTCCGTAGGACGCGCGAATTTTTTTCTTTTGCCAAGTTTCGCCGTGGTTATCGGCGTGTGACCGTGAATGGTCAAAGAAGTCTTGCAAAACGCCGGTCTTAATCTTTGACCCCGGCTGCGCGCGCGCAAACGCGTGCAATGTAAACCTAAGTTACCACGCATTTTATCTTTCCTGATTTCGCGTTCACCACGACGATTCAGACGTTGTTGAAAGTGCTGGCCGATGATCCCCCCAGGTTTGAAGTGAACGACACGCGCCGAACCTTGCGAGGGAAAATGCAGGTTCGTCGCGGTTCAACGAGGGACAACAGGGGGACGCATTATGGCTCGACTGGATATGGCGACGGGGGTTACGGGCTACATGGAGTTGGCGGCGCAAACAGGTGCGCCCGATGCTCTGTTCGAACTGGGGATGCTTTACGCCACCGGCCGCGACGTGGATGCGGATCTCGTGACCGCGCATAAGTGGTTCAACCTCGCCGCGGCGCGGGGCAATGCTTCGGCGCTGACCTATCGTGTGGAGCTCGCCCAGGAGATGACCACCGATCAGATCGCCGAGGCGCAGCGCCAGGCGCGCGAGTGGATCCAGACCCACTAAGGTCCGACTCCAAGCTTTTGCTTTGAGATCTCGGGGAGGGGGCGCTGGGCGATGAGCCTGGCGCCCTTACTCGTTTCCGCTGCAATTGCGGAACAGAGAGAGCATGCAGTCATAGCTCTTGCGCGCGAAGCCTCGCGTGTCCGCGGCTTCCGGTGGTGCGGGCGGCGGTGCGGCTGCTTCACGGGCCGGCGGCGCCGGTGCGGCGGGCGGGGCGACTTTGGTCTCCGAGCCGCCGATCCCAATCGCCGAACCGGCATTTCGCAAGCCCTTGCGCGAGGCATCGACCGCGCGCCCGCCCAGCTCGAACAGCGATTTCGGCTCTTCGCCCTTCGGTTCCTCGAAGGTCTGCCGGTTGCGCTCGACCTTCCGGGTCAGCTCTTTCACGCGCGGGTCGGAGGTCAGGCCCGAGGGCAGGGCGGGTCCGTCATAGGTGTAGGCCTTCACCAGCCCCACGCAGTCGCTCGTGGCCTTCTCGGCCGAGCAGGAGGCATGGTTGCCTTCCTTGGCGGTGCGGATCACGCAGTAGAGCTTGAGCGCATCGCTCGGCTTGGCGCCGTCGCCCGTCACCCGGCAGCGATAGGTCTCGTCCGGCCCTTTGCAGTGGACGCAGTAGTCGGCGGCTTCGGCGGCGGACGCAAGGAGGCCGAGCGCGGCAGCGCCTAGCGCCGCGGACCAAAGCACGCCTGAATGGATGCGCCAACCCATCGCGTTCCGCCATCCCCTTGGCTGGTTCGTCCCAGCCTATCACAGTGGAGGCAGGGACAATACCGGGCCCAAAGAGGCTGAAATAGGTCAGGCGTGTTGACCGCCTTCGAGCGGATCAGTAAGGCTTGCAGCGACGGAGACGTGGCCGAGAGGCTGAAGGCGGCGGTTTGCTAAACCGTTATACGGTCAAAAGCCGTATCGGGGGTTCGAATCCCCCCGTCTCCGCCACTATACGCCGACCTAAGAGGACAAGAATGGCTACCAGGCCCCGAACGGCCCCCGAAGCGGATCTCGACCGCGCCTTTATCGAGGCCGAGCGCAACCGCTTTGCCGGCCGGGCTCTGTCGTTCCTGATCGTGCTCAATGGCGCCGCCGCGCTCATTCTCCTCTTCGTCATGGCGCAGGCCCGCGAATCGACCGTCGACGGAAAGGTCGCGGCGGCCCTGCTCTTCTTCTCGAGCGGGGCGATCGCAGCCTTGGTCAGCGCCTTCCTGGCCTACGTCAATCGCACCGTGAGGATGAGACAGTCCGCGCGACGAGAAAATCTGAGGGCGGCGCTCCGTGGGCTCGCCATCGCCGCCTCCATCGGCAGCGGGGCCGCTTTCCTGGTCGGCATGAACATGGTCGCGAATAGCGCGGTCGAAAAATCGAGCTCGCACCCGAAAGGCTCGCGCGAGGACAAGTTGCGGAAGACGCCCCCCGTCGAGAAGGTGAAGCTGCAGGAGCGCCTGATCAAGGGGTAGGGGCTGAGGCCTACGGGGGGCCGGTCATCTCGCGGGTGAAGTCCGCCCAGACCTCGCGGGCCTGGGACGTCAATTCACCAAGCTTCTCGCCGGCTACGTCCCAATTGACGATGCGCTTTTGCGTCTCGCCGTCCGTCCCGGAATCGAGGACGTAGACCGCGACGACCGTGAGCAAAATGCCGACGAGAATACCGAGTAAAAACCGCATGGAACCCCCACTTGAGACTGTCCCGATCATAGGCCGGGGCGGCGCCTAGAGGAAGATGCTTCCCTCGGCTCGCCTGGATCTCCCAGAGCCCTAAAGGCGCAGAAGCCGCCCGAGAAGCGAGACAATTCTCCCGAGCAGGATGCTGTGTCGCAGGGGCAACGCACCCTGGTTTGATCTTTGTCAAGGTTGGGCGGGGCCCGGTGGCGCATCTCTCAGGAAGGAGAGGGGTGAAGCCATGACGGCCATGCTGGCGCGCGACGAGTGGAAGGCTCTTTCGGATTTTCTGGCGCTCGGCGCGGCAGCGCTCTGCGTCATCATCGGGCTCGTGCTGGCGGTGGCGGGCGAGGACCGGGTCATCGCCTTCCACGGTTGCGTCCTCTTGGCCGCGGCGGCGCTCGCCTTCCTGTTCATGCTGACGCAAATCATCGACGGGCGGTCGCCCGATGAGGGTACGGGCTACGCCGACGGCGTGGTTCGGGCCGGCGTCATCGCCACCGTGTTCTGGGGGCTCGCAGGCTTCATCGTTGGCGACGTCATCGCTTGGCAGCTCGCCTATCCCGTCTTCAACTTCGATCTGCCCTGGACCAATTTCGGCCGCTTGAGGCCGGTCCATACCTCCGCCGTGATCTTCGCCTTCGGCGGCAACGCGCTGATCGCCACGTCGCTTTATGTGGTGCAGCGCACTTGCCGCGCGCGGCTCGCCGGCAAGTGGTCGCCCTGGTTCGTATTCTGGGGCTATCAGCTATTCCTGGTGCTCGCGGCCACCGGCTACGTCCTCGGCGTCACCCAGTCGAAGGAATATGCCGAGCCCGAATGGTACGTGGACATCTGGCTGACCATCGTTTGGGTCGTCTACCTCCTGGTCTTCCTCGGCACCATCGCCAAGCGGCGCGAGCCCCATATCTACGTCGCCAACTGGTTCTACCTGGCGTTCATCGTTACCGTCGCCATGCTGCACATCGTCAACAATCTGGCGGTGCCGCTGTCGCTGGTAGGCTCGAAGAGCTACATCATCTATTCCGGCGTGCAGGACGCCATGACCCAGTGGTGGTACGGCCACAACGCGGTGGGCTTCTTCCTCACCGCGGGCTTCCTCGGCATGATGTATTACTTCGTGCCCAAGCGCGCTGAGCGGCCGATCTACTCCTACCGGCTTTCGGTGGTCCATTTCTGGTCGCTGATCTTCATCTACATCTGGGCCGGACCGCATCATCTGCACTACACGGCTCTACCGGACTGGGCGCAGACGCTCGGCATGACCTTCTCGATCATCCTGTGGATGCCGTCCTGGGGCGGCATGATCAACGGGCTGATGACGCTGTCCGGCGCCTGGGACAAGCTCAGGACCGATCCGGTGATCCGCATGCTCGCCGTGGCGGTGGCCTTCTACGGCATGTCGACCTTCGAAGGGCCGCTGATGAGCATCAAGTCGGTGAATGCGCTGTCGCACTACACCGACTGGACCATCGGCCACGTGCATTCGGGCGCGCTGGGCTGGGTCGCCTACATCACCTTCGGCGCGCTATATTGCCTCGTGCCGTGGCTCTGGCACCGCAAGGCGCTCTACTCGCAGCGGCTCGTCGAGTGGCACTTCTGGATCTCGACGCTCGGCATCGTGCTCTACATCACCTCCATGTGGGTGTCGGGCATCCTGCAAGGGCTGATGTGGCGGGCCTACGATTCCCTCGGGTTCCTCGAATACTCCTTCGTCGAGACCGTCGAGGCGATGCATCCGTTCTACGTCATCCGGGCGACCGGCGGATTGCTGTTCCTCATCGGCGCACTGCTCATGACCTACAATTTGTGGCGCACGGTCCGCGGCGATCAGCCGGTCGACGCGGCGGAGCAGCCGCGGGTCGCCGCCGCCCCCGAATACCGGCCCGGCGAATATGTGGCGCCGGCGGAATAGGGGAACGGAATGAGCTGGGCAAAACACCAAATCTTCGAGAAGAGCTCGATCGTTCTTTTGATCGGCATTCTCGTCGTGGTCGCTATTGGCGGCCTGATCGAGATCGCGCCGCTGTTCTGGCTCTCCTCGACCATCGAGAAGGTGCAAGGCATGCGGCCCTACACGCCGCTCGAGCTAGCCGGCCGGGACATCTATGTTCGCGAGGGATGCTATCTCTGTCACAGCCAGATGATCCGCTCGCTCAAGGACGAGGTCGAGCGCTACGGTCATTACAGCCTCGCCGCCGAGAGCATGTACGACCATCCCTTTCAATGGGGCTCGAAGCGCACCGGCCCCGATCTCGCGCGGCTCGGCGGCAAGTATTCGGACGAGTGGCATCGCGCGCATATGGTCGATCCTCGCTCGGTGGTGCCGGAGTCCGTCATGCCGGGCTATCCGTTCCTGGCTGAGCGCGAGCTCGACTACAACGACATCGAGGAGCGCTTGCGTGTCAACGCCATCGTCGGCGTGCCGTACACCGAAGAGATGATCGCGAGCGCGCGTGCCGATCTCGAGCGTCAGGCGGGCGCGGACACCGAGGCGCTCGAAACGTTCCTTGCGCGCTATCCCAAGGCACAGGCGCGCTCGTTCGACGGCGACGCAAGCTATGTCTCCGAGCTCGATGCGCTGATCGCCTACATGCAGATGTTGGGGACGCTGGTCGACTTCGCGACGTTCGACGCCGCGGGCCCCAATCTCAGGTGAGGAAAACGCGATGACCTACGAGCAAGTGGCATCGATCAGCCAAGTGGCGGCGCTCCTCTTCTTTATCGCGCTGTTCGCCGCCGTGGTGATCTACGCGTTCTGGCCGGGCAACAAGAAAAAGTTCGAAGAGGCGGCGCAATTGCCGTTGGAGAGCGATCCGGAGCCCGAGCCCGAGCGCCAGAACAAGAAAGACGACTGAGCCATGGCCAAGAAACACGGCGAGACGTCAGCGGACGAGGAAACGACCGGCCATGAGTGGGACGGCATCCGGGAGCTGAACAAGCCCCTGCCCAAATGGTGGCTCTATACGTTCTATGCCTGCATCGTCTGGGCGATCGGCTATTGGATTCTCTATCCGGCCTGGCCGCTGATTTCGAGCCATACGGCGGGCTATCTCGGCTATAGCCAGCGCGAGATCGTCGCGGCGGATTTGGCGCAAGCGCAAGCTGAGAAGGCCGACTTCCGCGACAGAATAGCCGCGAGCGACCTCGAAACCATCCAATCCGACCCGGAATTGCTCAACTTCGCGCTGGCCGGCGGCGCGGCGGCGTTCGGCGACAATTGCGCCCCGTGTCACGGACGAGGCGCGCAAGGAGCCTTCGGCTATCCGAACCTGCAGGACGATGCCTGGCTCTGGGGCGGTTCGCTCGACGACATCCACCACACGATCCAGTTCGGCATTCGCGCCGACGACGCCGAGACCCGCAACAGTCAGATGCCGGCTTTCGGCAAGCTCGGCATGCTGAAGCCGGACCAAGTGTCCGACGTTGCCGAGTACGTGCTGTCGCTCTCCGGCAATGCAGGCGATGAAGAGGCCGCGGAACGCGGGCAGCCGCTCTTCGCCGCCAATTGCGCCGCGTGCCACGGGCCGGAAGGCCAAGGCAATCAGACGCTCGGCGCGCCGAACCTGTCGGATGAGCTCTGGCTCTACGGCGGCGACAAGGCGACCGTGGTGCAGACGATTACCAATAGCCGCAGCGGCATGATGCCCGCATGGCACGAGCGCCTCGATCCCGCGACGATCAAGGAGCTCGCCATCTATGTCCACTCGCTGGGCGGCGGCCAATAGCCCCGAAGGGCTTAAGTGATGGCTATGATCGACGTGCAGGTACAGCACAGCGCCCCGATGACGGGCGGAAATGGAAACGCGCGTCCCGTCGAGGCGGCGCCGGGCGTGCCGCGGAGCGATGTGCCCACCGTGAGCAGCGAGAGGCAGTCACTCTACGCCGGGCGGGTAAAGGTCTATCCCAAGGAGGCGCATGGCCGTTTCCGGACGATCAAGTGGATCGTCATGGCCGTCACGCTCGGCATCTACTATGTGTTGCCTTGGATCCGCTGGGACCGGGGCCCATATCTTCCCGATCAGGCCGTGCTGCTCGACCTTCCGGCGCGCCGCTTCTATTTCTTCTTCCTCGAGATCTGGCCGCAGGAATTCTATTACGTCACGGGACTGCTCGTTCTGGCAGCGCTGGCGCTGTTTCTCGTCACCTCGGTGGCAGGGCGCGTCTGGTGCGGCTACACCTGTCCGCAGACGGTGTGGACCGATCTGATGATCGCCGTGGAGCGCTTCTGGCAGGGCGACCGGAACCAGCGTCTCAAGCTGGACAAGCATCCCTGGGCGGCCGAGACGATCTGGAAGAAGTCGGCGACCCATATCAGCTGGCTGCTGATCGCCGTCGCCACGGGCGGCGCCTGGGTCTTCTACTTCGCTGATGCGCCGACCCTTGCCAGAGAGCTGGTGACGTTCGACGCGCCGATGGTGGCGTATCTTTTCATCGGGCTGTTTACGGCGAGCACCTACGTGCTCGGCGGCATCGCCCGCGAGCAAGTATGCATCTATATGTGCCCCTGGCCGCGCATCCAGGGCGCCATGTTCGACCGGGATTCCCTGCTGATTTCCTACCGCACTTGGCGGGGCGAGCCGCATGGGCCGCATAAGGCCGGGCAGTCCTGGGAGGGGCGCGGGGATTGTGTCGACTGTCGGCAATGCGTGGCCGTCTGTCCGACCGGCATCGACATCCGCAACGGACCGCAGCTCGAGTGCATCCAATGCGCATTGTGCATCGACGCTTGCGACGAGATCATGGACAAGGTGGGCCGGCCGCGCGGGCTGATCGCCTACGACACTGTGCGCAATCTCGATGCCGGCGCCGAGAACGCCGAACCGCTGCGGTTGCTGCGTCCGCGCGTGATTCTCTACGCCGCCGCGATCGCCGTCGTGGGTCTGATCATGGTTGCGGCGCTGTCCATTCGGCCCGTGCTCGACGTCAACGTGTTGCATGACCGGAATCCGCTTTATGTGAAGTTGTCGGACGGCGGCGTGCGCAACGGCTTCACGGTCAAGCTCATGAACAAGCTCTATCTACCGCGGGCCTTCAAGCTCGGCGTCGAAGGATTGCCCGGGGCCAAGCTCGATATGGTGGGTCATGAAGGGGGCGTCGTGCCGGTGCCGCCGGACAACATTCAGTCGGTCCGGCTCTATGTGACGCTTGACAAGCAGGGCGCCCGCGCGCTTGCCGAGCAGGCCACGGCGTTCGACATCGTGATCACCGACATCGCCAGCGGCGAGGAGACCGCGCACGAAGCGACATTCCAAGGGCCGCCCCGATGAGGACGCAAGGCCAGTCTTCGCAGCGATGGTTCGCGAACGGCATCGAAGGCCGCCATGTGCTGATGGGGCTCGTCGCGTTCTTCGGCGTGATGTTCGTGGCCAACGGGCTGCTCGTCTATTACGCGCTCGGCACGTTCAGCGGCGGCGACAGGCCGGACCCTTATCGCAGCGGTCTCACCTACAACGAGACGATTGCCGCGGGGGAGCGCCAGGCCGCGCTCGGTTGGCAGAGCGAGATCGCTTACGACCCGGCTGCGGCAAGGCTGACCTTGCGGTTCGCCGACAAAGCGGCGGAGCCGGTTTCGGGCTTAAGGCTCGACGCGGACGTGACGCGCCCGGCCACGAACCGGGAGGACCGGGCGCTCACGTTCACGGAAGTCTCGCCAGGGGTCTATGCCGCCGACGTGGCGCTCGACCCCGGTGGGTGGGTGCTTTCCGTCGAGTCTTCGCAGCATGAGGGCGACGCGCCGCTCCACCGCTTGAAGCGGCGTCTCTTCGTCGCGGACAAACCATGACGGCGCATCCGACCGATTTGGCCAAGCAGGCGGCGAACGCTGCTCCGGCCACGCTGACCCTCGCCGTCGAGGACATGCATTGCGGCGGGTGTCTGCGCTCCGTCGAGCGGGCCGCCATGCGGGTGCCCGGCGTCGACAGTGCGCGCGCCTCGCTCGCCGCCAAGCGGCTGACCGTGACCTATGACCCGGCACAGGCCGGTGAGGTCGCGCTGATCGAGGCCCTCGGCCGTGTCGGATTCACGGCTTCGCTCATGGATTCGGCCAAGCAGGACCGTGGCGATGGGCGGCAGAACTATCTTCTGCGACGCGTGGCGGTGGCGGGCTTCGCCGCCATGAACATCATGCTTTTGTCCGTCGCCGTGTGGTCGGGGGAGAGCGGCGATATGGACCCGGCTTTGGCCGCACTGTTCCGCTGGCTCTCCGCGCTGATCGCGCTGCCCACCGTCGTCTATGCGGGGGCGCCGTTCTTCAGCTCGGCCTATGCGGCGCTCAAAGGGCGCCGGCTCAACATGGACGTGCCGATCTCGCTCGCGATCGTCTTGGCGACGGGCATGAGCCTGTACCAGACCATGCTCAACACCGAGCAGGTCTATTTCGACGCCGCCGTCACCTTGCTGTTCTTCCTGCTGGTCGGGCGCTATCTCGATGAGACGCTGCGGGTTCGCGCACGCGGCGAAGCGCAAAACCTTCTGAGTCTGCAGAACGGCATCGCCACGGTGATCGACCCGGACGGCATGCGGCGGCAAGTCGCCGCCAACGCGCTTCGGCCCGGTGACCGGCTGCTGGTCGCGGCCGGTGAGCGGGTCGCGGCGGACGGCCGCGTCGTAAGCGGTCGCGGGCAGATTGATCAGAGCTTGATCACGGGCGAGACGGCGCCCGCCTCCGTCGAGACCGGCACGCAAATCTATGCGGGCACCCTCAACTTGACGCGTAGTTTGGAGATGGACGTCACGGCGGCCGACGACGCGACGCTGCTCGCCGAGATCAGCCGGTTGATGCTGGCGGCGGAGCAGGGTAAGGCGCGCTATCGCCGGCTTGCGGACCGTGCGGCGCAAATCTACGCGCCGGCCGTGCATGGCCTCGGGCTTGCGACCTTCATCGGCTGGCTTGCGTTCGGCGCCACGTGGCAGACGGCGCTCACCTATGCCATCGCCGTGCTGATCATCACCTGTCCTTGCGCGCTCGCGCTCGCCGTGCCGGCGGTGCAGATCGCCGCCGCCAGCCGCCTGTTCAAGCGGGGCATCATGGTCAAGGCGCCGGACGGGCTGGAGCGCATCGCCGAGATCGACACGGTGGTCTTCGACAAGACCGGGACGCTCACGCTCGGAAAGCCGCAACTGATTGAGTCAGAGTGCATTTCTGACGACGTTCTGGCGTCGGCGGCGGGGCTCGCCGCGGCCAGCCGGCACCCCTATTCGCGTGCGCTGGTCGCCGTGGCGGAGCGGCGGCTCGGCGCGGTCCAACCGACGAGTGGGATCGAAGAGACGCCGGGGGAGGGCTTGTCGTGCGGCGACGAACGGCTGGGATCGGCTGAATGGTGCGGCGTGGAGACCGGGGACGCGCGAGGCAGCCGGGTGTGGTACCGGCGGGGTAAGGAGGCGCCGGTGTGCTTCCGGTTTGCCGATGGCTTGCGTCCCGATGCCGCCGAGACGGTCGCCGAATTGAAGCGGCGCGGTTTCGGCGTGGCGCTGTTGTCCGGCGATCGCCAAGCCGTGGTCGCGCAGGTGGCCGCCGAGGCCGGGATCGATACCTGGCATGCGGAGATGAAACCCGCCGGCAAGATCGCCTGGCTCGAGGAACGCGCCAAGGAAGGCCGCAAAGTCCTCATGGCCGGCGACGGGCTCAACGATGCGCCGGCGCTCGCGGCGGCCCATGCCTCTATCTCGCCGGCCAGCGCGGCCGATATCAGCCAGCGCGCCGCCGATTTCGTGTTTCAAGGCGCAAAGCTCGGTCCCGTGGCCGAGGCGATCGATACGGGACGGCGGGCACACCGCATGGCCTTCCAGAATTTCGGCGTAGCCGCGGTCTACAACGCGATCTGCGTGCCGCTCGCCATGGCGGGATACGTGACACCGCTGATCGCTGCCATCGTCATGTCGAGTTCCTCGATCCTGGTCACGCTGAACGCCGCACGGCTCGCGGGAGGAGGGCGCAGATGACCGCGCTCGCCTGGCTGATCCCGGTGGCGCTGGGGTTGGGCGCGCTCGGTCTCGCGGCTTTCCTGTGGGCTTTGAAGACGGGCCAGTTCGAGGACCTGGAAGGCGCATCCTATCGCGCGCTGGAAGACGAGCCGCCCGGCGACGAGACCGGCCGAAACTAGGCGCTAGCTGGCGCGGCGCTCATCGTCGGGGAGGTCGGGGACCTCGGACTTATCCGCCTGGCTCGCCGGCGCGAGCGCCGCGGCGATGGCATCGTCCACCGTCGACATCCAGACGAACTGGACCTCGCCGCGCGCGGACTCCGGCACGTCCTCGTAGTCCTTCTTGTTGCGCGCCGGCAGCATCACCGTGGTGATGCCGGCACGCACCGCCGCCAGCACCTTGTTCTTCACCCCGCCGATGGGCAGCACGAGGCCGCGCAGCGAGATCTCGCCGGTCATGGCGACGTCGTTCTTCACGGTGCGCCCGGTCAGGAGCGAGGTGAGCGCGATGAACATGGCGACGCCCGCTGACGGTCCGTCCTTGGGAATGGCGCCCGCCGGAACGTGCAGATGGATGTCCGACTTTTCGAACAGGCCGGGATCAATGCCGAGCATCTCGGCGCGCGCCTTCACCAGGGACAACGCGGCTTGCGCGCTCTCCTTCATGACGTCGCCGAGCTGGCCGGTGAGGATCAGCTTGCCGTTCCCGGGCACCCGGGCGCATTCGATGAACAGGATGTCGCCGCCGGTCGGCGTCCAGGCGAGGCCCGTGGCCACGCCGGGCACAGACGTGCGCATGGCGACTTCGTTCTCGAATTTCCGCGCGCCGAGAATGTCGTGGAGATCCTCCGGCGCGATGCGCATATGGGTCTTGTCGCCCTCGGCGACCTTCATGGCGACGCGATGGAGGATCGCGCCGATCTCGCGCTCCAGATTGCGGACGCCTGCCTCGCGGGTGTAGCCGGTGATGATGGCGCGGATCGCGTCCTCGCTGATCTCGAGCTGCTCCGGGGTGAGGCCGGTGTCTTCCATCTGGCGCTTGACGAGATAGCGTTTGGCGATCTCGACCTTCTCCTCCTCGGTGTAGCCGGGGATCTCGATGACCTCCATGCGGTCGCGTAGAGGTCCAGGGATCTGGTCGAGCACGTTCGCGGTGCCGATGAACATCACCTTGGACAGGTCGAAGGGGACGCCGAGATAGTTGTCTCGGAAGGTCGAGTTCTGGGCCGGGTCGAGCACCTCCAGCAGCGCGGCCGAAGGGTCGCCATGAAAGCTGGCGGAGAGCTTGTCCATCTCGTCGAGCATGAACACGGGGTTCCGCGTGCCGGCCTTTCGCAGCGCCTGCACGATATTGCCCGGCAACGCGCCGATATAGGTGCGCCGGTGCCCGCGGATCTCCGCCTCGTCATGCACGCCGCCCAGGCTGATGCGGCCGAACTCGCGGCCCATGGCGCGCGCGATCGACTGGCCGAGCGAGGTCTTGCCCACGCCGGGCGGGCCGACGAAGCACAGGATGGGGCTCTTGCCGTCCGGGTTTAGCTTGCGGACCGCGAGATATTCGAGAATGCGCTGCTTCACCTTGGGCAAGCCGTAATGGTCCTCGTCCAGGATGCGGCGCGCCTCGGCGATATCGATAGTCTCCTCGGAGAGCTTCGACCACGGCAGCTCGATCAGCCAGTCGAGATAGGTGCGAATCATGCCGTGCTCGGCGGAGGCCTCGGGCATGCGCTCAAGCCGCTTCAGCTCCTTCAGCGCCTGCGTCTCCGCCTCTTCCGGCATGCCGGCTTTGGCGATGGCCTCGCGCAGATCGGCGATCTCGGCCTGGCTGTCCTCGCCCTCGCCAAGCTCCTTTTGAATCTGGCGCAGCTGCTCGCGCAGGATGTGCTCGCGCTGGCGGCCGCTCAGCGATTCTTGCGTCTGCTCGCCGATCTGCTTCGACAGGCGCAGCACCTCGATCTGCTGGGCGAGCTCGCGCAAGAGCTTGTCGATGCGCTGCGAGACGTCGAAGGTTTCGAGCAGGCTCTGCTTTTCGGTCGGGCTGATGTCGACGACATTGGCGATGAAATCGGCCAGTTGCGACGGCGATTGCAGCTGCTCGATCGCGCCGGAGATCTCGTCGGGCACGTTGGGCAGCAGGGCGACGGCCTCGCGGGCCCGCTCGCGCAATTGATGCACGCGCGCGGCAAGCTCGGTGGAGTAGACCTCCGCCTCGCCGATCTCCTCGATGCGCGCGGCAAGGAAGGGATAGCCGTCCAGGAACTCGAGCACCTTGAAGCGCCGGGTGCCGCGGACCACGAGATGATGGCTGCCGTCCGGCGCCGTCACATAGCGCATGATCTCGGCGATGGTGCCGACGCGGTGGAGATGGTCGGGGCCGGGCGCGTCGGCGGAAGGATTGCTTTGCAGGAGGACGCCGATGGGCTTCTCGCTCTGCGCCGCAGCCTGAGCGCCGGCGATGCTCTGCGGCCGGCCGACCATCAGCGGCGCCACGATGCCCGGAAAGAGCACGGCGTTGCGGGTGGGCAGCAGGATCAGCGCACCCTCGGGCAGCTCCGGATGCGACACGGACTCGCGCGCAGGTGCCGTGCTCCGCGTCTCCGCGGCGGACCCTGCCTGCTCGGTTTTCAGACTTTGTTCTCGGTCGTTCATGGTCTGGACTTCGGCCTTAAGGTTAGCCGCTCTTCGTAAAGGTCAAAATCAGGCAACCATTCTGCAGCTCGCGGGCGGCAAGCTGCAGCCGGTCGGACAACGCGATGCGGCGCTCGAAGCGGCCGTATGGAATCTCGAGCCGCACGATATTGGCGCGGCGGCCGGCGCATGGCAGGGGCCTCACGCCGGTAATGATCAGGGTCGCGCCTTCGATCTCGGCGCGGACGGCGTCCGGCGCCACGCCGGGCAGCGCCGTGATGATGACCAGCTCGCGCTCGGTCTCGAACACATCCACCGGAGGTTCCCAGCGCGCGGCGCGCGTCTCGGACGGTTCGAAGAACTGGCGGTGAAGCTGCTCGGCCTGCTTCAGCATGGCGCAGGCTTCGGCAAACATCTGGGTCTTGGGATCACGCATCGCGCCTCGCAGATTTCCTTGTCCGCTCGCTGTGCCTGATCGGTGTTAACGCCCGGCAAAGGGCCGGGGGCATGAGGCAAGTCAGAATAAAGCGTGGATCGTGCGGCGTTGAGGGAAGAGAGCCCTCTTTATTTGGGTTTTCGCGACCCATCCTGCAAGGGAGGCCGGGCAGGGCCTAATGGATGCTGTCGACACTGAAGCTGTTGGTGATGACGTTCGGAGTGTTGTTCGGCGGCTGCGGCGGCTGCGGCGGCTGCGGCGGCTGCGGGGTCGGCGTGGGGGGCTGGCTAACATGAATTTGAGGGACCCTTGGCTCCGGCACACGGTGCAGGATGATCGGGTTCGCGCCGTTGTAATACTGCTCGCGCACGAAGGGCTCGTCCGGATAGCGGCCGGTCGGCTGGATGCCGTAATAGAACGGCCAGGCATTGCCTTTGATCTTGTAGAGCTTGGTGCCGAAGCTCTTGCCCGACACGGCAGCGAGAATGAGGTTGGTATCTGCGGCTGTGGTCGGCCGCAGAACCGGCGCACCGGGACCGCCGATGGCGAACAGGTTGCCGGTCTGTCGGAGCGTGTAGCGGCGGCCGCCGCGGTTCAGCGCCAGATAGTGGCCAAACACAAACGCGAAAACCGCGTGGTTGGAGTCGCGTACGATGCCTTGGAAGATGCCGCCGCGCACGGTCAGCTCGCCGGCCGGCGTTCTCACCTTCACGCCGGGCTCGCTCTTCGACAACTTGCCGCCGACGAAGCGCAGCGCGCCCTTCGAGAAGGTCGCCGCCAGCGTTCCCGTGCCGCTCCGAGGATCGTAGACGAACTTGTCGATGACGAGATCGGATTTCGGCCCAACCATGAAGGTGGAGCCGTCCACCAGCAGCACCTGCACCACGCCCGTGTCGGAGGTGACGATGCGCTCGTTATAGAAGACGGACTTGCCGATCTTGAGGGTCTTGGTCTCGCCGCCCTGGGGCTTGGAGGTGGCTTGGGGGGTGACGGCGGCGGCGACGCCGACGCGTTCGGCGGCTTCGCTCGCTTGAGGGGTCAGGAGGGCCAGGCCCGCGACGAAGGCGGTGGCGAAAGCGGCCGACGCGGCCGATGCGATGGTCGATTGTGGCATGAACTCCCCGTCGATCCCCGTCTTCGATCGGGGGTATATGGGGACCGGGGGGAGGGGCGGCAACCCCCGGAAAAGTCCCGGAAAGTAGGGGTTTTTGTCTTACTCGGCGACGATGAAGGTGGTGCGGTCGAGGCCCGTATTGCCGGTCTCGGGGCTATGGGCATAGACGGTGACGTCATAGACCCCTGCGCCGAACACGGGCACGCTGCCCTTGAACTGGCTGGTCTGGCCGGCGAAGACGAGATCGACTGGAGACTGCTTTTCGCCGTTCCGCGTCACCAGCGCCTTCACGGTCAGCTTGTCCGCATCCCACAGGCCGCCCGGCGTGATGGGACAGCCGCACATCAGCACCACATTGGCGCGCACGTCGACGTTCGTCGTGTCCGGAGGCAGCTTCACATGGGCCGGCGGGTCGAGCACGTCGACCACATAGCCCGGAAGCTCGAGCACCCAGCCGTCGCCGCCGGTGATATGCGCGCCGGGCACGACCCATTGGGTGGCGCTCGCCCGGTTGGCGGCTTGGCCTTGCGCGAGCGGTCCGTAGGCTTCCGCCTCGATCAGGCGGGGCGCGTCGAGGTCGAGCGTGGCGGTGAACTGCGCGGACCCCTTGCTCGAGAGCACGGCGCGCGCGCCGCCGTCCTCATGCATGATCTTTTCGGTGTCGCCGGTCGAGCCCGCGGTGACGCCCTTGGCCAGGATCTCGCCCGTTTCGGCATCGCGCAGGATCACGCGTGCCCCGCCCATGGAGGTGCCGACGAATTTGGAGTCCTTGCCGAGCACGCGCACGGTGATCTCCGTGGGCTCGGCCGCGGCTGGTTCGGAAGAAACGGCAAAAGAGAAGGCCACGAGGGAGAGGACGACAAGGCGCGCGGCGCATGAACGGCGGGGCAGGGTGAGGGGTCTCGTAAGGGTCGGAATGAAGGACGGCATGGGGCTCTCCCGCGTCAGGGTGGCGGTCGTCGCCCACTCTAACGCGAGCGCGCACGGTCTTGCCATCCAGTGTCGAAGATTTAGGAGAGAAACGCCTTGAGGGGCGTCAAATGGTGGCCGGAGAACTAATTCGGGCCGGGGGCGCCGGGCGTAAAGTTGGTTCGGCCGCCACCGAATATGCCGTTTGCTTTCCAGTCATTGTTCCCGACGCCGAAGTTGCCCATCACGCCCGCGGGAGCATTTCCAGGTTTTGGTCCTACGAATGACCCCGCCGCGAAGCCAGTGCCGCCATCGCCGCGAATCTTGCCGCTAAAATCGACGGGGGAACCCGGCGCTTTCATCGTACCCCCGAAGTCCTTATACCCAAGGGTCGAGTTGCCGAAGTCGATGATATCTAGCCGGCCCTTCCGTTTGGCAAAGTCCCAATCCATGGTCAGCCCACCGCGGGCAATCCCCTGAGTCCAAAGTCCCTCGTTGTTCGCCGCGAGCGTGCCAATGGCCGAACCGGCGTAGTCAGCAGTTCCGGATATAGGTAAGTCGTTCGGCGCAACGGGGGCATTTGTGGCGACCCACCAGCCGCCCATCTTGTCTGTGTTCTCAGTCGAGCTTTCATTGCCATAGCCGACGTCGGAGCCCCAGAAACCGTACTTCAAAAAGTTGCATTTCGAGCAAAGGGCCGGAGTTGGGAGGCTCGCGAAGTCCCCGCTGTGGGAGATGGCATTGTAGTCGATGCTGTGAGCTGGTGGTGAGTACGCAAGCCTAACTGGGCCGAACACAGTCTTCAGCTTGACCTCGCCGAATCCAGAGACGGTCCGGAAAACGCTCGTGGTGCCGTCATCACCGAGCGCGAGAAACGTATTGTCGTCGACATAGGCATCGCCGCTTCCGTAGAAGCCAAGATCAAAATTCGTAGCAGTCTCGATCTCAACACCGATTTTGACGGTGGGGCCGAGGACCCAACTGAAGGGTGCGGGTATCGGGAGAACCTTTTGGCCCTTTTCGACTCTGATGTGGTCCGTACTGATATTAGCTTTGACTGTGTTGCCCTTTGCGTCGAGGGTCACATCCGATTTTCCGTTCAAGAGGAACTCGGGCTCTCCCTCTCCATCCGTACCAGTTTGCAGGAAACCCGATGCGTAGCCGGTGAACTCTCCGCCGTACTTGATGACGGACTCCGTCGTTCCGCCGCTTGGCGTCGGCGTCTTCTGAGGCGTGTCATTCTTCAGGTCGTTCAGACGCGCGAGTTGCTCCTGGATCGCCGTCTGCACCATGACGAAATTGGCGTCGCTGATCTCCTGATCCGCGCCGTTCTCGATATTCGTCAGCTGCTGCCCGGTCGGCGTCGCGGGGTTGCTGGTGCCGCCCGCGCCTGAACCG
>Ga0210068_1000054_pt1 | contig 19464 bp, 14 predicted proteins | sample RushOxbow_ThreeS_5_FD_185561 | JGI IMG/M metagenome (GOLD analysis project Ga0210068, IMG submission 185561) | Wetland microbial communities from San Francisco Bay, California, USA, that impact long-term carbon sequestration -... | ecosystem: Environmental > Aquatic > Marine > Wetlands ... | reverse complement strand
CGTGAGGTAGCTCTCGATGGCCGCCGTATCGACGGCGGGCACGATGGCGCCCGCCTCATCGAGCGGACCGGCGAACACGACGCTGACCGGAGGAACCTTCTCGCTGCCGGGCCCTGTCAGACGCAACTGCCATTCGCTGTCGAGCTTGAGGCTCGCGAGCTCCACATAGGCATTGATGTCTGCCTCGGCGCCCGTCCCCGAAAGCGTGGTGGGCGCCAGGCGCACCGTGCCGTTCTTGATGTCGAGCGCGAAGGTCGCCGGCGCAAACCCGTACGTGCCCTTGGTCAGCGTGTTGCGCACCGTCTCGGTGTCCGCGTCGATCTCCGCCTTGGTCGCCTTGATCGTGGTGTTGGCCGCCTTGGCTGCGACTTTGCGCAACGGCTCCGACGTCATGGCGGTCAGCACGCCTTCGCCGAGCGCGAGCGTGCCCTTGCCGCTCAGGCCGGCGACAAGGCCCGGCGGGCTCAAGCCCTCCCCTTGCACGGAGAAGGCGATGTCGAACGGGCCTTCGGCGAGATTGTTTCCGGCGACCGCCTCGGAAAGCGCCCCGAGGTTGGCGTTTTTCAGGTCGACCGTGGCGGTGAGCGCCGCACCGTTGCCGCGCGGCGACAGGACGCCCGAAGCGGCAAAGTCGCCGCCGAACAACCGCCCCTCGAGATCCGTGATCGCAAGACCATCGTTGTCGACGCGGGCGTTGAGCGTAGCGTCCGCAACCTGGAACGGCGTGCCAAGGGTCAGCGTCCGGGTATTGAGCGTGATATCGCCTTCAGCGTTGTCGATGAGATCGAGGGCAAAGCCGCGCGCCGGCCACACGTCAGCGGCGCCCGCCCCGACCGAACCCAGCATCTCCTCCGTGGAGGCCGTGCGCTCCCACGCCACGAGGACGCCCAGCACCGCCGGAAGCGAGACGCGCTCCGCATTGGCGGCGATCTTGAACTTGGTGATCACTCCGTCGCGCTCGAAATGCGCGCTGCCTTCGATGGCATCGCCGGCGACCTCGGCCTTGACGGAGTCCAGATCGACGACCCCGGCCTTCTTTCGCAAGTTGGCGTTCACCGTGAGCGGCACCGCGTTGGCGCTGGGCGGCGCATCGAGACCAAGCAGCGGCAGCGCGAGGCTCGCGTCCTGCGTCGCGACAGACGCGTAACCGTTCAATGCGACGCCGTCGTCTTGCAGCGCCCCCTGCCCTTCAAAGGCAAGCTGCAGGGCGCCGGTCTCCAAGGCGGCCCGGCCGGTCAATTTTTTGCTCGGCACCCCGGCAAGCTTCACCGACAACGTGCCTTCGGCGCCCGCCGCCGCCGCGAGCTTGTCCTGCGGCAGGTCCGGAAAGAGGAGAACAAGCAGGGCTTGCGGCTTCTCGCCGGTGACGCTGCCCCCGACATTGATCTCCGCATCGGCAAGTTCGGCGGGCGCGCCATGGGCGCGGGCGACGAGCGCGACATCGGACCCGCCGACCTGACCGCTCAGTTCCAGCGACGTCCTGGTGGTCTCGCCGTCGCGCGCCGCCACCAGCCCGGCCTGGAGGTCGAGCGGCGCAAGGGCGGAAAGCTGCTTGGATTTGCTCACCTCTTCCGAGAACCCGAAAATGTCGGTGACGACGCGCAAGGCATCCGTGGTCTGCGCCTGGAGCGTCAGGTCCACGCGGCCGGTCGGGGCGTCGGCGAGGCTGGCGATGCGGCCTTTGCCGCCGAGCGCGATGGCGCCGGGCGCCAGAAATTCCAGCGCCTCCACATCCAGCGTGCCGTCGACCAAAGAGAGTTTCGCATTGAGCTTGCCCGAAGGAATGCCGGGCAACAGGAGCTCGTTCACCTTCAGCGTCGCGCGCACATCGTCGCCGCGCAGCTGCTTGAGCAGGCTCGTGTCCCCTTCGGCGTTCGCTGCTTGGGTCACGGACGTCTCGTTGCCGTTCGCCGACAGCCAGGCATGCCACAGCGGCCCGTCGCCCAGCACCTCGCGCAAGTCGAGGCGGTCGCTGTCGAGATCGATGTCGATCAGGTTGGTTTCGCCGGCCTGATAGTGGAACCGCCCGCGAAACTTGGTGCCGCTCACCTCGCCGAGCACGTCGGCGAGCTTGATCTCTCCATCGCCGATCGTGGCGAAGGCCGAGCCGGAGAAATCTCCGACCGACTGGCCCGTCATCCCGCGATCACCGGCCGCCCAGCGCGTCAGGGCCCGCAAGCCCGACCCGTCGATCTCCACGGGACCCGAGAACAGGGGTCCGAAATCGCCGTCCCGCAAGCGGCCCGAGACGGAAACGCGATTGCCGCCGGGAAGCGTGGCCTTCAGGCGCTCGATGGTGACGCCGCCCTCGTGGCTCCGAAGCGCCATGTCGAGGCCGCCGGCGAGATCGCCGCCGAGACCCGCCTGCTCGATGTCGAGGGTGAGCGCGCCTTGGCCGATCTTCGCCGCCTCTTCGAGCACCCACTCGGCGGACATGTAAAGCACGGCTGCGGGGGACGGCTTCTCCTCCTCGCCCGTGGTGCCGAACAGCGCATCGAGATCGATCCAGCGCGCGGCCAGCTTGCCTTCAGCCTTGTAGGGCGCCCGGAAGTCGAGATCGAGGCTGCCCTTCAGGATCTGCGGACGCCCGGCGGCGTGAATCGTGAGATCGAAGTCGGGCATCGCCGCGCCGTCGGGCGAGGCTTTGAGCGGACCTTTGAGCTCTACGAACGAGGCCGTGTCGCGCGGGCTGCTCGGCGCCGCCGCATCCTGCGGCCCTTCCGGCTGCGGCGCTTCCGGCTGAGGCGCTTCGGCCTCAAGGCCAGTGTCCGGCTCCGTCTCGGCGTCCGCGTCGGCCAGCGCATCGAGATTGGTCATGCGCATGAGGACGGTGCCGTCATAGACGGGGGTCGCGCCGAGCCCCGTGACCGCGCCGTCGAACTGGTAGGCCGTGGAGCGGTCGGGATCGCGCATGGCGGCCTTCACGCGGAACTGGCCCGTCTGATCCATGGCCCCGGTGGAGAAGCGAATGGACTGACGGCGGCCTTCGTAGTCGTATTCGGCGGAGACTTTGTAGGGACCGGAGAGCGAGGTCGCGCTCGCCTCGCCGTCGATGTCGGTGAACACGAATTTCAGAACGCCGTCCTTGACGATCTCGACCGTGCCGCCGCTCACGCGCACGGAGTCAAGCAGCACGTCCTTCGGCGCGAAGGGCACGGGCACGCCCGGCCGTCCCACATCGCCCCAGTTCCCGGTGCCGTCGGCGGCGAGTTCGAGGCGCAGCGTGGGATCGACGATGGTGAGTTGATGCGCTTCGACCGCGCCGGTCAAAAGCGACCCCACGTCGATCTTCGCCTCGAGAGACTTCGCCTCGAGGAACGGCTTCTCCAGACTGCCGTCCTCATTCGCCACTCTGATGTCGTCGAATTTCAGCTGCGGCGCCGGCAGCACGATGAGATGGACTTCGCCGCCAACCTTGACCTCGCGGCCGAGCAGCTTGCTGGCCTGCTCCTCGAAGGCGGGGCGATAGTCGTTCCAGTCGATGAAGAGCGGTGCGGCGAACAGGGCGCTCAGCACCAGAATCAACAACGCGGTCAGTGTGAGCAGAAGCGAGTTCACCGATATCTCTGCCTAAGGCTCGGTTGCGGGCGCATAATCCCCGCGCAAAGCGACAAGGATGCGAGCCGATTCAGGCGCGCGCGGCGCCTTATCATGCTACCGCAAAAATCTTGCCAGGATTGAGGATATTCAACGGATCGAGCGCCTTTTTTATGGCAATCATCACCTCGACCCCTAGGCCGTGTTCCGCCGCCAAATAGCCGATCTTTCCCTGGCCGACCCCGTGCTCGCCGGTGCAGGTGCCCTCGAAGCGCAGGGCCCGCTCCGCCAGGCGGTCGAGGAAGTCCTGAACATTGGCGCGTTCCGTGGCGTCGGCCGGGTCGATCAGGGGCATGACATGGAAATTGCCGTCGCCCACATGGCCGACGATGGGGGCGAGCAGCCCCAATCTCTCGATGTCCCGCTTGGTCTCCGCGACACAGGCCGCGAGCGCCGAAATCGGCACGCAGACATCGGTGGCGATCAGGTCCGCGCCGGGCCTCAAGCCCCGCGCCGCCCAATAGGCGTCATGGCGCGCCTGCCAGAGCCGGTTCCGGTCCTCCGGGCGTTCGGCCCAGTCCAGTTCGCCGCCGCCTTCGCCCCCGGCGATCTCGGCGAACATCGCGACCTGCTCGCGGGTGCCGGCCTCGGTGCCGTGGAATTCAAGGCACAATGTCGGCGTCTCAGGCAGAGCGAGGCCGGAATAGGCATTGCAGCCGCGGATCTGCACCTCGTCCAGAAGCTCGATGCGGGCCAGCGGCAAGCCCATCTGCAGCGCGGCGATGGTGGCGTTGCAGGCGCCTTCCAACGTGTCGAAGGTGCAAATGCCGGCGAGGATGGTCTCCGGAATGCCGTAGAGCTTGAGCGTCAGCGAGGTGATGACCCCGAGCGTGCCTTCGGAGCCGATCAGGAGACGGGTAAGATCGTAGCCGGCCGCGGATTTCCGCGCCCTGCCCCCGGTGGTGACGATGCGGCCGTCGGCGAGCACGGCGGTCAGGCCCAGCACCAGATCGCGCATGGTGCCGTAGCGCACGGCATTGGTGCCCGACGCGCGCGTGGCGGCCATGCCGCCGAGGCTTGCGTCCGCGCCGGGGTCCACGGGGAAGAACAATCCCGTATCGCGCAAATATTCGTTGAGCTGCTTTCGGGTGACGCCGGGCTCGACCGTGCAATCGAGGTCGGCCTCGTGCACGGCGAGGACGCGGTTCATGCGCGAAAGATCGAGCGACAATCCCCCAAGCGGCGCATTCAGATGGCCTTCGAGCGACGTGCCGGTGCCGAACGGAATGACGGGCACGCGTGCCGCGGCGCAGGCCTTGACCGCGTCGGCCACCTCTTCCGTGGTCTCGGCGAACAGCACGGCGTCCGGCGCCTGAACCTTGAGCCAGGTGAGCGTATTGGCGTGCTGCTCGCGCAAAGCTTGGCTGCGCGAGAAGCGCTCGCCGAACCGCGCGGAAAGCGCCGCGAACAAGGCTTCCTTGTCTTCCGCGGCCGGGCACGCCCCCGCCTCTGCCATGAGGGTGGTCATGGCGCATAGTTTACAATCAGTTTCTAAACAAAATCAGGCAGGTTTTGCCCCCATCAGCTGCCGAGAGGCAACTGACTCCAGATGCTTCCGCATATCCCTGACGTCGTGGTGCTGGAGATTTGAAGTCGGACAGCGCCGCTATGCGGCTGCCATCACGAAGCGGCTTTGCGAAACGAGCGATGTGGTGGATGCTCTGTAAGCATGGGCGGTTCAATAGGTTCGCCCCACGCTCTAAGTAGAGCTTGTGCCGCATCCAGATCGGCAGCCAGCTTTAACCAAAGCCGGGCGAGATCTTCGAAGCGTTTTTTTGCGTTTGGTGTGTGGGCTTCCGCTGCAATCTGATAACAGCGTTTGGCGTGCTCGCGGCACGCTTTCGGATCACCAGGCATAGCTCCCTTCCTTGTCTTCGCAGGCGGGAGTGCTCGTGATCTACCCTCTCAGTCACCGGGGCCTGTTATCGTTTAATGCCCGATGATGTACTGAGAGTGCGTATTTGCTGAGCCGAAAGCGAGTGATTTATTTCGGCTTGGCGATGGAACTAATCGCTACAGCCCACCCGACCTTGCTCAGGCGACGCGCACGACGCCGATCACCGCCGCGTAGTGGCAGCTCGCCGCCGACAGCACGAAGCCGTGCCAGATGGCGTTCTGATAGGGCAGCCGGTCCCACACGTGAAACACCACGCCGACCGTGTAGAGGAGGCCACCGAGCGTCAAGAGGACAAAGGCCGCGCCCGGCAGCGCCGCGTGGAGCGGCTCCCACGCGGCAAGAACGGCCCAGCCTTGGATTAGATAGAGCGCGATCGACACGTTCCTGAGGGCGAGCGGGGCAAAGAGCTGGCAAACAATGCCGATCACCGTGATGGCCCAAACCACGGCAAGCAGGCCGAGGCCCCAGGCGTCGTTCATCTTGAGCAGGATGAACGGCGTGTAGGTTCCTGAGATCAGGAGGAAGATCGACGCGTGATCGAGCCGGCGCAGGACCTCCTTCACTCTCGGCTGCCACACGAGATGGTAGCCGGCCGAACAGCTGAACATCGATACGAGCGCCAAGCCGTACACGGCGAGGCCCGCCACCACGAGCGCGGTCTCGTTGCGGATGCCGATGACGAGCAGCACGATAAGCGCGACGACGCTCGCCGTCACGCCGATGACATGAAGCGTGCCGTCGGCGATGCGTTCACCCAAAGTGTATTTCGGAAATGTTGTCAAACGTCGTCTATCTCTTAAGCCGTGTGCGTTCAGCTTACCGAGGGATGTGGCACCGGTGAGGCGCGAAAACAAACAGGTTGCTCGTTATGCCGCTAGGTCGTCCCCGGCCCCAAATCGAAGGTGTTCTGCAATGTCGTTTCGAGCACGTAGGCGGCAGCAGCAACCACGGCAGAAACACAGATCAGGAAGAGCGTTATGGCAACCCCGCCCGCAATGTCATCCTGACCGCGCACAACAAGAAAGAAGTAGGCTTGCGCCGCGAAGAGAAAGCCGACGAGGGAGAGCGCGCAGTATCTTATGGTCCGGAGGGCTCGCACGGAGTCCAGCGAGAACACCTTGTTCCGCCCAATGTGTCCGAGCAACATGAACGCTTGGTACAGCGCCACGAAAAACGGGATCGATGCCACATACGCACACGCCAAGAATGGATCATTGAAATACACCTCGAAGGGGGAGGCGTGCACGTTCCTGCCCTCAAGGTGGGGTTCCCAGAGCATAAAAATAGCAGCGCCGATTCCGACGAGCACAATGACTGCCTGAAGGAAGATCGTCGGGCTTCTTTTCATCGTGACCGCCCCACCGAGTGATCCGATCGCGATGCTAATGCGGTGACATCAATTGTGCCACTTGGTTGTCACGCATGCGTCATCGTCCGGCTCTCTTGGGGTGCCCAAGAGATCCGGCGATGACGACGTCTTTAGGAAAGAGTGGGAGTGCTAGTTACCGCAAGCGATAGCGCCGGCGGTGCACACATACGGCACGACCACGCCCTTCCAGCACTGGGCGTAGGTCTTGGAGGTCACGACGTCAGGCTTGAGCAGCATGTCGGATGTGACAACCGGGCGCACGGCTTTCCAGAACGGGTCCGGCGTGACTTTGCGGGGCCGCATGGTCACATAGCTCCAGCCGCGCTGACGCTTGACCTGGTTGGCCGTATCGATGGCATTCGCATACGCGGCCCTCGCCGCCGATGCCTTCGACTCGGCGCTGTTGGTTGCCTTGATCAATTGGCAACCGGCGCTCGCCGTCTGAAGTCCACCGAGAAACAACACGGCGAAGCCAAGCACCGCCAAGCCTGCCTTGAGAACCCGAAGCATTCCGACCTCCAAATTGTGGTTAATCCTCGGCAAAAACTTCCTTTGCCACTCCCCGCGCGGACCCGCAAGTCTTACGGAGACGGACGGAGAAACAATTCCGTGACTGTGGCCGATAGGCACGCAGACGCCGCTCAGTCTTCGATCTTGCAGGGAGGCCCCTCGGGGCAGGCGCCCGGGCGGTGGCGCGTGAAGTTTTTCATCATGTCGTCGTCGGGGGCGGCCTGATCCGGCGCGTCCGCCTGCTCGCCATCGGCGTGAGGCGGTGCGGGTTCGCCGTCGGGGACGACGGGGGTCTCGGTCGCGGGCGCATCGGTCTCGGTGGCGAGGGCCGCGGCAGGGCCGCCCAACAGGGCAAGGGCAGTCAGGGATATGGCGAGGACCGTCTTCATGGCCCTAATTTCCTTCTGGCTTCTCGGCGCACATTTTTTTGGCGAAGTCGGCGAGACGGGCAAAGCGCGGGTCGCTCTCGACGGCTTTGGCGATTTTCTCGAAGTCCTCGAAAGCCTCGGGCTGCTCGAAATTCTTTCGGATGCGCGCGATGTAGGTCTTGAGCTCAGGATATTCAAAGGCTTCGATGATAAACGCGCCAAAAAAATGGCCGATCAGCTCGTCGCTGAGAAGGCCTCTATCCCGGAACAGCCCGAGATCGGAAAAGAAGCCGAGATATTCGTTGATCTCCAAATGGCTGAATCTGCCGCCATCGCTCTTATATAGCGTCTGGCAGCCTTCGATGGCATTGGCGACCTTCAGGTAGTTTTTGTCCCGGTCGTAGAATTCCCGGTAGAGATCGCGCGCGAGCTGCACCTCGGAGATGCCGGCCCACATCCTCGTGGTCTGCACGTGCATGGCCACCACCAAAACCTGAGCCACGATGAAACTGACGATGAGAAACGCCGCCCCCACCCATGGCTCGCTCAGCGCCGATTTGCTGAAGGAGGCAAGCCGGGAAAAGCTCGTGCCTCCTCCGGAGTTGCCAGTATTGCCGGGCATATTGGGCGACGTCATGCTCAGGACGAGCCTCGAGGGTCGGTCGGTGCGGCGCGCGATCCCGCCAGCCTTTCTTTCGCCGGGCCCGCGGGTGCTATAGTTCTGCTTCATGGCCAAGATTCGCGCAACCGCCGCCGAGGCCCTCCCCCCGGAGGACGAGCCTAACCCTGCCTCCGACGAGATGCTGCCGATCTCGCAACGGGCCATGCGGCGGCGCCCCGACAACTATCTCGATGCTTTGAACGAAGAGCAGCGCGAGGCGGTGGAGACCCTGGAGGGTCCGCTGCTGGTTCTGGCCGGCGCCGGGACCGGCAAGACCCGCGTGCTCACCACCCGCATCGGACATTTGCTCAGCCTGGGACGGGCGCGGCCCTCGCAGATCCTCGCCGTGACCTTCACCAACAAGGCGGCGCGCGAGATGAAAGCCCGCGTCGGTCAGCTGATCGGCGGCGTGGTCGAAGGCATGCCTTGGCTCGGAACGTTCCACGCTATCGGCGTCAAGATCATGCGCCGGCACGCCGAGCTGGTCGATCTCAAACCATCCTTCACGGTGCTCGACACCGACGACCAGATACGGCTCATCAAGCAATTGCTCGAAGCGGAGAACATCGACGAGAAGCGCTGGCCGGCGCGCCTGCTCGCGTCGATGATCGACGGCTGGAAGAACCGCGGACTTGTGCCGAAGCGCGTGCCCGACGGCGAGAGCTTCGGCTTCGCCAACGGTAAGGGACGCGATCTCTATGCGCTTTACCAGCGCCGCCTGAAGGAGCTGAACGCTGCCGATTTCGGCGACCTCTTGCTCGAGAACTTGCGGCTGTTCCAAGAGCATCAGGACGTGCTCGAACAATATCAGCAACGCTTCCACTACATGCTGGTGGATGAGTACCAGGACTCAAACGTCGCGCAGTATCTGTGGCTGCGGCTCCTGGCGCAGGGCAACAACAACATTTGCTGCGTGGGCGACGACGACCAGTCGATCTATGGCTGGCGCGGAGCGGAGGTGGACAACATCCTGCGCTTCGAGCAGGACTTCCCCGGCGCCAAGGTCATTCGCTTGGAACGCAACTACCGCTCGACCGCGCATATCCTCGGCGCGGCCTCGGGGCTCATCGCGCACAACCAGGGGCGGCTCGGTAAGACGCTGCGCACGGACGGCGACGACGGCGACAAGGTCGTGGTCGAAGGCTGCTGGGACGACGAGGAAGAAGCGCGCGTCATCGGCGAGGACATCGAGCAGCTTCAGCGCCAGGGCCATACGCTGAACGAGATCGCCATTCTGGTGCGCGCCTCGTTCCAGATGCGCGCCTTTGAGGACCGCTTCATCACGCTCGGCCTCGACTACCGCGTGATCGGCGGTCCGCGCTTCTACGAGCGCCAGGAAATCCGTGACGCCACGGCCTATTTCGAAGTGACGCTGAACCCGGCGAACGATCTGAAGTTCGAGCGCATCATCAACGTGCCGCGCCGGGGCCTGGGCGAGGCCACGCTGAAAGCGCTGCATCAGCTTGCGCGGGCCAGCGGCGTGCCCCTGATGCAGGCCGCGCGGCTGATCGTCGAAACCGAAGAGCTCAAGCCGAAACCGCGCAAAGCGCTGGCCGACTTGCTTGCCGCCTTCGACCGCTGGCGCTCCATGGTCGACAGCATGCGCCACACGGAACTCGCCGAGCTGATCCTCGATGAATCCGGCTATACGGGCATGTGGCAGGCGGACCGCTCGCAGCAGGCGCAAGGGCGGCTGGAAAACCTCAAAGAGCTGATCCGCTTCATGGACGAGTTCGATACGCTCGCCGGCTTCATGGAGCACGTGTCGCTGGTGATGGATGCCGCGACCGAGGAAGGCACCGACCGGGTCAACCTGATGACGCTCCATTCGGCCAAGGGGCTCGAGTTCGATACGGTGTTCCTGCCCGGCTGGGATGAAGGCCTCCTGCCCCATCAGCGCAGCCTCGACGAGGCGGGACGCTCGGGGCTCGAGGAGGAGCGGCGGCTGGCTCATGTCGGACTGACGCGGGCGCGCAAGACCGCCAAGATCACCTTCGCTCAGAACCGGCGCAATTACGGCATGTGGCAGACGGCGGTGCCGTCGCGCTTCATCGACGAGCTGCCGCCCGAGCATGTCGAGGTCGCCGAGGACAAGGGGACGCGCGGCTACGGGCCGAGCCGGTTCGATACGGCGGAGACTCTCTTCGCAAGCGGCTTCTACGACACGCCGGGCTGGCAGCGGGCGCAGCGCAATCGCCAGCGCGGCACCGCGGGTCCGCGCCGCGAGCCCTTGACCATCGACGGGACGCTGGTCGCCGCAAGCACGGCGGAAGGCTCGGGCGTCGACGTGGGCGAGCGCATCTTCCACCAGAAGTTCGGCTATGGCCGCGTGGCCTCGATCGACGGCAACAAGCTCACGGTCGATTTCGAGAAGGCCGGGCGCAAGAAGGTGGTCGATACGTTCGTCGAGCGGGTGTGACAATTGCCGATGTGGCTGTTCGGCTACGGCTCGCTGATGTGGGACGGCTGGGAGACGGCTTACGGCTGTCTTAGGCGCATGCCGGCCGACCTCGAAGGCCACAGCCGCGTCTTCAACAAGAAATCGCTGGAGCGCTGGGGGACGACGGAATGCCCCGGGCTGACGCTGAACCTGACACGGACCGGAACGTGTCGCGGCGTCGCCTTCGAATTCGAGGACGCCGCGCGCAGCGACATCGAGGGCTATCTCTGCGCGCGGGAGACCTGTGCGCCGACGGAAGTCCCCGTCGCGCTGCCCGAGGGCACGGTCGGCGCGCTCACCTACATCTATGACGGGCCGCGTCTGATCGAGGAGGGGCTAACGCTCGAGGAGCGCGCGGCCATGATCCTGGCGGCGGAGGGCATGGCCGGATCGAGCTACGACTACATCAAAAGCGTCCGCGCCCATTTGGCGGAACAGGGCGTCGCGGATCCTGCAATTGAGGCGCTCTGGAAGGCCGTGGAAGCCGTAAAGGACACGAAATAGCGCTATCGCGGCGCATGCCGTTTCAGGGGTACCTCCTAGCCCCGCGATCTGGATTTGGCTTTCCTTTTGAGAACAAATCAGGTACATTGATCCCGTTCTGTTCTCAGAGGGAGTGTAGATCATGCGTCTCATCGTTACGGCTCTTTTCGTGGCCATGTCGTTCATCCCCTACGCGATGGTGCAGGCTTCCGCGCAGGCGGCGCCCATTGGCTGCAGCTGCAAAGGCTGCGGCTGCAAAGGCGGCCCGGGCTGGCGCGGGCCGAAAGGCACCTGCGTGGCCGAGGCCAAGCTCGCCTCGGTCTGCGGTTCGCCGGCGGGCGCTCCTTGCGTGCACGAGGCCAAAGCCCAGGTGTGTTTCGTCAAAGAAATCGAGGCGAACGCGCAGGAGCGCACCGAATCTCAATAGGGCCGTGGCTCCCCCCGCGAAGCTTCTTGGCGGAGCAAACCCCCTCCTCTAGGGTCCCCCGCAACCATGGACAGGGGTCCCCAAGAAGCTTCGCGCACCTTTCGCGCGATCATCGAGGCCGAGCCGCCGGCCGCGGGGCGTATCGCCCGCGCGCTCGACGAGGCCGAAGACCCGCAAGCGCTGTCGGTCAGCTATTTCGATTTGGGCAATGGACGGTTCGAAGTCTCCGCCCTGTACGCCGAGCGGCCGGACGAGGCTGCACTGAGCGCGCTGATCGGCCAGGCGGCGGAGGGCGATGCGGTCACGCCGCTCGGCCTCGAAGACATGCCGTACGCCGATTGGGTGACAGTGTCGCAAGGGCAGCGTCAACCGGTGCGCGCCGGCCGCTTTCTCATTCACGGCAGCCACGACCGGGACAAGATCGCGCGCAACCGCTTCACCATCGAGATCGACGCCGACCAGGCCTTCGGTACGGCGCATCATGCCTCGACGCGCGGCTGTCTTCTGGCGCTGGATGACTTGGCAAAACGCGGTCGGCCGGACCTCGTGCTCGATCTGGGCACCGGCACCGGCATCTTGGCGATTGCCGCAGCGCGGGCGTTCGACCGGCCCGTGGTCGCCACCGACAACGATCCCGTCGCGATCGCCATCGCCAAAGCCAATGCGCGGAAAGCGGGCCTCTCTCAGCAAATCCATGCCTTTGTCGCGGAAGGGCTGGCCCACCCCACGCTTCGCCGCCTGCAGCCCGACCTGATCGCGGCCAATATCCTGGCCGCGCCGCTCTACGATCTGGCGCCGGCCATGTCCCGGACGTTGCAACGAGGCGGCTTCGCCATCCTTTCCGGGCTGACTGCGGATCAGGCGCCCGGCATCGAAGCGCGCTACGGCGCCCATGGTTTCACCCGGGAAAAGCGAATCCTTCTCGATGGATGGGCCACCCTGGTGGTAGGCCGTGACAGCACAAGCGTTTTGTCCGATTGATCGGGGGCGACGCTTCGGCTTACAAAGCCTGCCATGTATCAGAGTTTCGATGAGGCCAAAGCTCCGGCGGCCAGCGGCGACCGGGTCAAGGCATTGGTGCGGGAGTTGAAGGCGCGGCGCCTGAAAGGCTTCCTGGTTCCCCACAGCGATCAGCATCAGAACGAGTTCTTGCCTCCCAGCGAGGAGCGGCTCGCCTGGCTTACCGGCTTCACGGGCTCGGCGGGCGTGGCCATCGTCACCGACAAAGGATCGGCGCTGTTCGTGGACGGCCGCTACATCCTGCAAGCACCGAAGCAGGTCGACACCGACATCTTCGAAGTGCTGCAGGTTCCGGAAGCCAAGCCCTCGGAGTGGCTCAAAGAGACGCTCGTGAAAGGCAATGCCGTCGGTTACGACCCGGCGCTGCATACCATCAAGGAGATCGACCGGCTGACCAAGTCGCTCGGCGCCGAAGGCATCCGTCTGACGCCGGTGCCGGAGAATCCCATCGACAAGCTCTGGGAGAAGGATCGGCCGAGGCCCCCGATGGCGGGAATCGTTCACCACTCGATCGAGTTCTCGGGCAGAAGCGCGGCCGAAAAGATCGCGCAGGTGCAAGACACGCTCAAGGAGGACAACCAGGATGCCGTGCTCCTAACCGCGCCGGACTCGATCTGCTGGCTGTTCAACATCCGTGGCGGCGACATCAAGCATACGCCGATCGCGCTCGCCTTCGCCATCGTGCCGAAGGAAGGCCGCCCCACGTTGTTTATCGAACCCGCCAAGCTCGACGAAAATGTGCGCGGGACCCTTCAGTCCATCACCGACATCGCCAAGCCCGGCGAGCTGGACGGGGCGCTGAAGGCACTCGCCGAGCAGAAGGTGAAGGTGCGGCTCGATCCCAACTCCGCGGCGATGCGCTTCGCGCAGGCGCTGGAAGTGGACGGCGTCAAATACGTTGCCGGCGACGATCCCTGCACGCTGCCCAAGGCGACCAAGACCAAGGCGGAGATCGCCGGCGCGCGGGCCGCGCATCTTCGCGACGGCGCGTCCATGGTGCGCTTTCTGGCTTGGCTGGACGAGGTTGGGGAAACGGGCCGCGTGGACGAGGTCTCCGCGGCGATGAAGCTCGAGGATCTCCGCCGCCAGTCCGGCCAGCTCAAGGATATCAGCTTCGACACGATCTCGGCCTCGGGCCCGCACGGCGCCGTGGTGCATTACCGGCCGACGAACGCTTCCAAACGCGTGCTCGACAAGAACTCGCTCTATCTGATCGATTCCGGCGGGCAATATGTCGACGGCACCACGGACGTCACGCGCACGGTGGCGATCGGCAAGCCGACGGCGGAGATGAAGCGCCATTACAGCCTGGTGTTGAGGGCGCATATCGGCATCGCCACGGCGCGCTTTCCCAAGGGCACACGCGGCCAAGACCTCGATCCTTTCGCACGGCGGCCTCTGTGGGAGGCCGGGATCGACTTCGATCACGGCACGGGCCACGGCGTCGGCAGCTATCTGTCGGTGCATGAAGGCCCGCAGCGCCTGTCGCGGCTCGGTTCCGAAGTGCTGGAGCCCGGCATGATCCTTTCCAACGAGCCCGGCTATTACCGCGAAGGGCAATACGGCATCCGGCTGGAGAATTTGATCCTGATCACGCCGCTTACCAAGATCGAAGGCGGCGAGCGCGAGATGATGGGCTTCGAGACGCTGACGCTCGTGCCCTTCGACCGGCGGCTGATCGACCCGAAGCTGTTCGACCCTTCAGAGCTTGCCTGGCTGAACGCCTATCACGCGCGGGTGCGGCGGGAGGTCGAACCTCTGATCCTGAGCGACGACCGGCCGTGGCTGCGCCACGCCACGCAGAAGATAGGCTGACGCTTCTCCCGCGTTGGAGGATTGGATGGAAACGCTGGTCTCGGCGGTGGCGGCCACTCTGACGACCGTCGCCTTCGTGCCGCAAGCGATCCATATCATTCGCTTCAAGGAGACGCGCGCGATCTCGCTTCAAATGTACGTCGTGTTCGCGACCGGCGTGGCTCTGTGGCTGATCTTCGGTGTGATGATCTGGAACTGGCCAATCATGGCGGCGAACGCCATCACGCTGGCGCTGGCGCTCACGATCATCCGCATGAAGCTGCGCTACGGCTGAGCTACTCGATCAGCTTGAGCCATTCGTCTTCCGATAGCACCTGGACCCCCAAGTCCTTGGCGTTTTTGAGCTTCGAGCCCGCTCCCGGCCCCGCCACCACATAGTCCGTGTTCTTGGAGACAGAGCCCGCGACCTTGGCGCCGAGGCGCTCGGCGCGCGCCTTGGCCTCGGATCGCGTCATCCGCTCGAGCGTGCCGGTGAACACGACGGTCTTGCCGGAGACGGGCGAGCCATGGTCCACCGCTTCAAGGGCTTGAGGTCTCACCTGCTCAAGCAGTTCCTCGACAACTTCGACGTTATGAGGCTCGGCGAAGAAGTCGGCGATGGCCGCCGCCACCGTGGGGCCGATGCCCTCTATATTGTCGAGCTCGGCGAAGGCCTCGCCGTCGCGGTTCTTGCCCGCCGCAAGCATAGATTTCAGGAAATTGTCCGCCGTGCCGTAATTGCGCGCGAGCAGCCGCGCGGTGATCTCGCCCACATGGCGAATGCCAAGCGCGTAGATGAAACGGTCGAGCTTGACGGTGCGACGCGCCTCGATGGCGCCCAACAGCTTCTGCGCCGAGAGCGCGCCCCAGCCTTCCCGCTCGGCGAGCTTGCCCTCCGCCGCGTTGTCCTTCTCGGCAAGGGTAAAGATTTGCGGCGGCGATTGGATAGTCCCGTCGTCGTAGAGCTCTTGAATGCGCTTCTCCCCCAGCCCTTCGATGTCGAAAGCGTTGCGCGAGACGAAATGCTTCAAGCGTTCGACTCTTTGCGCCGGACAGATGAGCCCGCCGGTGCAGCGACGCACGGCATCGCGCTTGCCGGTCTTCTCGTCCACCTCACGCACCGCACGGCTGCCGCAGGCCGGGCAAAGATCCGGAAACTCGAATCGTTTCGCGCCTTTCGGACGCTTATCTTGAACTGCTCCGAGAATCTGCGGAATGACGTCGCCGGCGCGCTGCACGATAACCGTGTCGCCGATGCGCACGTCCTTGCGTTCGATCTCGTCCTCGTTGTGAAGCGTGGCGTTCTGCACCACGACACCGCCGACGGTGACGGGCTCGAGCTTGGCGACGGGGGTGAGCGCGCCAGTGCGGCCGACCTGGATTTCGATGTCGCGCAGGATTGTGGTCGCCTTCTCGGCGGGAAATTTATGGGCGATGGCCCAGCGCGGCGAACGCGAGACGAAGCCCAGCCGCTCCTGGAGATCGAGGCGGTCGAGCTTGTAGACGATGCCGTCGATGTCGTAGTCGAGCCCCGCCCGCCCCTCCTCGATCTCGCGATAGGTGTCCAGCATCTCCTCCACGGAGCTCGTGAGCTTGGCCAGAGGGTTGAGCGGAAAACCCCATGCCGCCATGGCCTCATACACGCCCCATTGGGTATCGGCGGGGAGCTTCGCCGCCTCGCCCCAGGAATAGGCGAAGAAACGCAAAGGCCGCGCGGCGGTGATCTTGGAGTCGAGCTGGCGAAGCGAGCCGGCCGCCGCGTTGCGCGGATTGGCGAAGAGCCGGTTGCCCGCCTTCTCCTGCTCGGCGTTCAGCGCCTGGAAGGCGCTGTGGCTCATATAGATCTCGCCGCGCGCCTCGAACGGATCGGGGAAGTTCTTCGCCGTCACGGCTTCGGGGATATCGCCGATAGTCCGAACATTGGCGGTGACGTTCTCGCCCTCATAGCCGTCGCCACGCGTGGCGGCCTGCACGAGACGCCCGGCCTCGTAGCGCAGCGTGATGGAAAGACCGTCGATCTTAGGTTCGGTCGTGAAGGCAAGCTCTGCGTCCGCATCGAGGCCGAGAAAGCGTCGCAGGCGATCGATGAAGTCCCGTACGCCCTCGTCGTCGAACACGTTGCCAAGCGACAACATGGGCACGCGGTGGACGACCTTGCCGAAGGCTTCAACCGGGGCGGCGCCGACTTTGAGGGAGGGACTGTCGTCGCGCACCAGATGGGGAAAGCGCGCCTCGATGGCCTCGTTGCGTTTGCGCAGCGCGTCATAGTCGGCGTCGGAGATCTCCGGCTCGTCCTTCCGGTAATAGAGGGCGTCGTGACGGGCAATCTCCTTGGCAAGGCGCGCGAGCTCCTGCGTCGCTTCCCCCTCGTCCAGCTTCGCGACCGATTTCGACGCCAGACCTGCGTCCTTGTTCGCTTTTGCGTTGCTCATGATTTCAGACTCTTAGGCCGACTTGCTCATGAGGCGGTCGGCGGCGGCGCGGGCCTCGTCGGTGATGGTCTGGCCGGCCAGCATGCGGGCGATCTCCTCGCGGCGATGAGCACCCTCGAGCACCGCCACGCGGGTCGCCATGGTCTCTCCGTCCGGTCCGTGCATCGCCTCCTTGGCGATCATCAGATGCCCGTCCGCGAGGGCGGCCACTTGCGGCGCGTGGGTCACGGCCAGCACCTGGACTTCGGCGGCAAGCCCGGCCAGGCGCTCGCCGATCGCCGAGGCCGTGGCGCCGCCGACGCCGGAATCCGCCTCGTCGAAGATGAGAGTCGGCGCAGAGCCGCGCGCGGCCAGCACCACTTTGAGCGCCAAGATGAAACGCGCCAGTTCGCCACCGGAGGCCACCTTCATCATGGGGCCAGGCTCCGTGCCGGGGTTGGTGGCGACCCAGAAGGCGACGCGGTCGATGCCCGACGGTCCGCCCTCTGCCATGTCGACGGTGTCGATATGGGTGACGAAGCGCGCCTTATCGAGTTTCAGCGGCGCGAGCTCGGCCGCCACCTCCGCATCGAGCTTCTTGGCGGCCTTGGCGCGCGCCTTGCTCAACGCCAGCGCGGCCGCCTCGTAATCCTTGCGGGCGGCTTTCGCCTGCTCCGCAAGCTCCGCGGCGCGGCCTTCGCTGGTATCGAGCGCGGTCAGTTCCGCTGCAAGGCGCGCGGTGAGGCCCGGCAGGTCGTCCACCTGCACCCGGTGCTTGCGGGCGAGCGCACGCAAGCCGAACAGACGCTCCTCGGCGCGCTCGAGGTCTACGGGTTCGAAGGCGGTGGCGGCGAGCGCTTCCTCCAATTTATCGCGCGCGGTGTTGGTCTCGCTCAAGACACGCTCCAAGGCCTCGGCGACGCCGGTCAGCAACGCGCCGCCGCCCGCCGCCTGGCGCTCGATGCGCCGCAGTGCAGAAGCCAACCGCGCGCCGGCGGTGCCCTCCCCTTGCAGCGCATCCAGCGCCTCATTTAGATCGGCGGCGATCTTTTCGGCGTTCATCATCAGCTGGCGCTTCTCCGCCAGGGCTTCTTCCTCGCCCGCCTCCGGATTCAGGGCGCGCAACTCCTCCAGTGCATGGGCGACATAGTCAGCATTGGCGCGAGTGGCGGCGATCTCGCTCTCATGCCGTCCACGCGCCGCATCCGCCACCAGCCAGGCGTCGTAGAGCGCCTCAACCCGCCTTGCGTCACCGCTAAGTCCGCCGAACGCGTCCACCAGATCGCGATGGCCGCTGGGATCGATCAGGGCGCGCTCGTCGTGCTGGCCGTGGATCTCGACCAGGGCTTGGCCCACCTGCCGCAAGAGCTGCACGCTGACGCTCGTGTCGTTGATGAAGGCGCGGCTTCGCCCGTCGGCTCCCTGAACCCGGCGCAGGATCAGCATGTCCTCGATGGGAATGTCGTTCCCGGCGAGGAGCGCCAGGACGGGATGATCAGGAGCGAGCTCGAAGGTCGCAGTGACCTGCCCCTGCTCGGCGCCGCGGCGCACCAAGGAGGCGTCGCCCCGGGCGCCTATGGCGAGCGAGAAGGCATCGAGCAGGATGGATTTGCCAGCGCCGGTCTCGCCCGTCAGAGCTGACAACCCGGCGCCGAACGCCAGATCGAGCTTGTCGATGAGAACGATATCGCGGATCGACAGAGCGGCTAGCATGGCGCGCCCGTCAGGCCTGTCCGTTGCCTTTCCAGGTCTGAGTGATCCAGGAGCCCTCGTGCTCTTGAGGCTCTAAGCCGCGCTTCCCTAGGAGACCGTAGGCGTGCTTGTACCACTTACTGTCCGGAAAGTTGTGGCCGAGCACGGCGGCGGCCGTCTGGGCCTCGTTGACGATGCCTAACGCCATATAAGCCTCGGTCAAACGCATCAAGGCTTCTTCGACTTGCGCCGTGGTCTGGTACTCGCTGACCACAGTGCGGAAACGGTTGATCGCCGCGAGATAGTTGTCGCGGTGCAAGTAATAACGGCCGACCTGCATTTCGCTTGCGGCGATCAGATCGCGCAGGATTCGCGCGCGATTGGCCGCTTCGGCAGCGTAGCGCGAGTTCGGGTAGCGCTGCAGAAGCTTATCATAGGCGGCCAGGGAACGGCGGGCGAAGGTCTGGTCGCGCTTCGGGTCGAGCACCCGTTCGTAATAGGACATGGCGATGATGTTTTGCGCCAGATCCGATTCTTGGGTGCCCGGGTGGAGCGTCAGGTAGCGGTCCGCGGCGGAGACCGCTTCGTCATACTTGCCGGCCTTGTAGTAGGCATAGGCCGCCATGACGATGGAGCGGCGCGCTTCCTGCGAATAGGGATGGTTGACGTCGACCTGCTCGTACTGGCGAGCGGCCTTCTCGTAGTCGCCCTCGTCGACCATCTTTTCGGCTTGGCCGTAGATCACGTTGGGCGGATCGTTGTTCACGAGCTCCGCTTTGTCGCTGCCGAAAATTG
>Ga0210068_1000046_pt1 | contig 21441 bp, 20 predicted proteins | sample RushOxbow_ThreeS_5_FD_185561 | JGI IMG/M metagenome (GOLD analysis project Ga0210068, IMG submission 185561) | Wetland microbial communities from San Francisco Bay, California, USA, that impact long-term carbon sequestration -... | ecosystem: Environmental > Aquatic > Marine > Wetlands ... | reverse complement strand
CGCGCGCAAACGCGGATGTGCGCCCATCGGTTCCCAAAAAACCGGCGCAACCAGTTGCACCTTGCCGCGTTTAATCCCCCGTCGAGGAAATGAGGAGAAGACCCATGAAGACCCTGTTGACGACGACTGCGGGCGTGCTCGGCGCCCTCCTGATCGCGACCAGCGCCAATGCGGCGGTGGTGTGCAACGCCAAAGGCGACTGCTGGAAGGTGAAGGAGAAATACACCTATCCCGACAGCGCGCAGCTCGAGATCTACGACGACAAGTGGCAGTGGGGCGACGGCGCCGCCAAGGAGAAGGAATATCGCTGGCGCGATGCCGGTGTCGGCCGCGGCTATTGGGGCCCGGACGGCGTCTGGATCACGTTCTAGTTTTTCCGAGCTTTCCTAAAGCCATTTGCCGAATGAGGCGCGGGGGCGACCCCTGCGCCTCTTTTTTATGACGAGGGGCACGAGAGACGGTCGTCCTTCCCGCGCTTCGCGCAGACATCATCGCCGCGCCGCGTCCGCCTTGCAGGCGCCGAACGTCTGAAGCGCCTCGCCCAGCGAGAGGCTCAGCCGCGCGGTCGCCTCGTCCATGAGGCGCGAGCGGGCATCGCGGAGCTGCACGACACCCGTCTCCAGCGCTTCGAGCCTTTGGTTCAACCGCTCGATCGCAGGGTCGAGGGAGGCGAGGCTTTCCGCCTTCTTTTCCTCGAGCGCAGTCCGCAAAGCCTGAACCTCGGCGGAGACGCTTTCGAGTTTCGCCAGGACGAGGGCCGGCTTCACGTCGACGCGGGACAGCACCGCATCGGTCATGGTCGCGGCGACGGTCTCGGCGAGATGCGTGATTTTCGCGGTGGCGACGAGCGCGAGAAGGGAGGCCGCGATCACCAGGATTGCCGTGCCGTTGACCAGGGCCAGCAGGAGCTGGCCGGGCAGCTTGCGGAGGCGCGCGGAGACGCCGTCTGTTTCGGAAGCGGGCATGACGTCTCCTTTCAGGGCGGACCGCCAAGCTTAGCCTTCGAAGGCGAGGCCCGGTAGCGGGGCGTATCGCCAAAACCCGTGCGCAGTTTTAGACTGATCGCGTCACGCCACCAGCTTGGGAGAGTTGTCCATGCGCATGATGATGAAGATCAAATTCCCGCCCGAGAGCGGAAACCGCGCCGCCAAGGACGGCTCCATGGCGGAAGCGTTTCAAACCCTGAAGACGAAGCTCGAGCCGGAGGCCGCCTATTTCTCCATGGAGGACGGCATGCGCTGCGCCTACCTCTTCTACGACGCGAAGGACCTGCCCGAGTTCGTGAAGATTCACGAGCCGCTCATTCAGGCGACCGGCGCGCTCGTCTATGACGCGCCCGCGCTCACCTGGGACGACATGGCCAAGGCGCTCGAAGGATTCTAGCGGGACACGCCGCGGCGGCGAACGAACGGTCGGCGGTCACGGCGAAAGCGTCGAGACGAAGCGCGGCGCCGGCGTGCACTCCGGCCGGTCGCCCAGCGCCGCGTGCCCTTGCGCGCGACGCAAATAGGCGCATGGGAAGGCATCGCGCCGACGGGACGGACAGCGACCTGGACCGTCATAATCATGGGCCGCTTCGCGGGCGACAGGATCGCCGAGGACTGGGTCGAATACGACCGCTACAACCTCTTCCGCCAACTCGGGGTGGTGTGAGCGAAGACGTGGCCCGCATGAGCGAAGCGACATGCGGGGACAGGTGGTGAGAGATGGGCCCGGACTGCGCTCCGCTTATCCGGGCTACTTGCTACTTCCAGTGGGTGCCGGAGGCGGGCTAATTCAAGGGCGAGATCATCACCTCCATCCGCCCGATGTAGGTGCTTCGCCTTTGAACGGAGTCCGCTGACATTAGGTTCAAAGTCGAGGGTATTAGGTCAAGGCCGCCCCCGGCCTTAGTCTTGTATAACTGTGTGGCCAGGTCGGTTAGCTTTGGTGGGTTGTGATTGCCAGGAACCTGCAGTTCATAAGGATCGAGATTAGTATCGTCATCTATTAGTATCGAAAGGGTAGTGCGCCGATCGCTTTCAAGTTTGAAGTAAGTAGCTGGGGCTAAGAAGGCCTGAGACATATTGAACTGAGGGTCATAATCTATGGCTAGGACTTTCCTGGCAGCGTTGTCCGGCCCCATGCGGTATCGGCCAATCATACCCGCTAAGTGCAGAGCGACCGTTGTCTTTCCCACTCCGCCCTTCATGTTCATGACTGTCACAATCGAGCCCAACTTGCCCTCCCCCCAGCAGATACACGCTCATGTTGAAAGCTAGACGCAATTCTAGCAGGACGCTCTTCCACCACCAAGCGGGCTTGCCGCTACTCCGCCGCCTCAGCCTTGGCGGGACGTTTGCCGCGTGAGCCCGCGCCGCCGCGGCGGTCGAGCAGCTGCTTGAGATAGTGGCCGGTATAGCTCTCGCGCACCTTCGCGACCTCCTCGGGCGTGCCGGTCGCGACCACGTGGCCGCCGGCGTCGCCGCCTTCGGGGCCGAGGTCGACGATGTGGTCCGCGGTCTTGATCACCTCGAGATTGTGCTCGATGACGATCACGGTATTTCCCTGGTCGACCAGCTCGTGCAGCACTTCGAGCAGCTTGGCCACGTCGTGGAAGTGGAGCCCCGTGGTCGGCTCGTCGAGGATATAGAGCGTGCGGCCCGTGGCGCGCCTCGACAGTTCCTTCGACAGCTTGATGCGCTGGGCCTCGCCGCCCGACAGCGTCGTCGCCTGCTGGCCCACATGGATGTAGCTCAAGCCCACGCGCTTCAGGGTCTCCAGCTTGTCGCGGACGCTTGGGACAGCTTTGAACAGCTCCGCCGCTTCCTCGACGGTCATGTCGAGCACGTCGGCGATCGACTTGCCCTTGAATTTGATCTCCAGCGTCTCGCGGTCGTAGCGCTTGCCCTTACACACGTCGCAGGTGACGTAGATGTCGGGCAGAAAGTGCATCTCGATCTTGATGACGCCGTCGCCCTGGCAGGCCTCGCAGCGCCCGCCCTTGACGTTGAACGAGAAGCGCCCGGGCTTGTAGCCGCGCGTCTTGGCCTCGGGCAGCTCGGCGAACCATTCGCGGATCGGCGTGAAGGCGCCCGTATAGGTCGCGGGGTTGGAGCGCGGCGTGCGGCCGATCGGCGACTGGTCGATGTCGATGACCTTGTCGAGATGCTCCAGGCCCTCGATGCGCTTGTGCTCGCCGGGGAGCTCGCGGGCGTTGTTCAGCTTGCGTGCCACGGCGCGGTAGAGCGTCTCCACGAGAAAGGTGGACTTGCCGCCGCCCGAGACGCCGGTGACCGCCGTGAACAGGCCGAGCGGGATCGTGACGTCGATGGTCTTGAGGTTGTTCTCGCTCGCGCCGACGACCTTGATGCTGCGGCCTTTCTTGGCCTTGCGGCGGTCTTTCGGGAGCGGGATCTGCTTGAAGCCGGTGAGATATTGCCCGGTGAGGCTGTCCGGGTTCCGCATGACTTGGGCGGGCGTGCCTTCGGCGACCACCGCGCCGCCATGGACGCCGGCGCCCGGGCCCATGTCGACGACGTAGTCCGCCTCGAGGATGGCTTCCTCGTCATGCTCGACCACGATCACCGAGTTGCCGAGATCGCGGAGCGCTTTGAGGGTTTCGAGCAGGCGGGCATTGTCGCGCTGATGGAGGCCGATGGAGGGCTCGTCCAGCACGTAGAGCACGCCAGTCAGCCCTGAGCCGATCTGCGAGGCGAGACGGATGCGCTGGCTCTCGCCGCCGGAGAGCGTGCCGGAGGCGCGCGACAGCGTCAGATATTCGAGACCCACGTCGTTGAGGAAGGTCAGCCGCTCGCGGATCTCTTTCAGGATGCGCGCGGCGATCTCGTTCTGCTTTTTGGTCAGGTGCTCGGGCAGCGTGTCGAACCAGGCCTTCGCCTCGCGGATCGAGAGGTCGGTGACCTCGCCGATATGGAGACCGGCGATCTTGACCGCGAGGGCTTGCGGCTTCAGGCGGTAGCCGGTGCAGGCCTCGCAAGCCTGGTCGGACTGGTAGCGCTCCAGTTCCTCGCGCACCCAGTTGGACTCGGTCTCGCGCCAGCGCCGCTCGATATTGGTGATGACTCCTTCGAACGGCTTCGACGTGGAGTAGCGCCGTACGCCGTCGTCATAGGTGAAGGTGACGTCGTCGATGGAGCCGTAGAGCACGATCTCGCGGAAGTCCTCCGGCAGGTCCTTCCACGGCTTCGTCATCGGCTGCTCGTAGTGCTTGGCGAGGGACTCAAGCGTCTGCTGGTAATAGGGCGAGGTTGCGGACGTGCGCGTCCATGGCGCGATGGCGCCGCGGTTGAGGCTCAGCTCCTCGTTGGGCACCACCAGCTCCGGCTCGAAGAACAGTTCCGTGCCGAGCCCGTCGCATTCGGGGCAGGCGCCGTACGGGTTGTTGAACGAGAACAGGCGCGGCTCGATCTCCTCGATGGTGAAGCCGGAGACCGGGCAGGCGAACTTCGCCGAGAAGATGATGCGCTCCGGCTCGCCCTTGGCCCGTTGATCGGCGAACTCGGCGAAGGCGATGCCGTCGGAGAGGTTGAGCGCCGTCTCGAGCGAATCCGCGAGCCGCGCGGCGATGTCGGGACGCACCACGACGCGGTCCACCACCACGTCGATGTCGTGCTTGATCTTCTTGTCGAGGGCCGGGGCCTCGGAGATCTCGTGGAAGGCGTTGTCGATCTTGACCCGCTGGAAGCCCTTCTTCTGGAGCTCGGCCAGCTCTTTCCGGTACTCCCCCTTGCGGCCCCGCGCGATAGGCGCCAGCAGATAGAGCCGCGTGCCTTCGGGTAAGGCGAGCACGATGTCCACCATCTGGCTCACGGTCTGGCTCTCGATGGGCAAGCCGGTCGCGGGCGAATAGGGGACGCCGACCCGCGCCCACAACAGACGCATATAGTCGTAGATCTCCGTGACCGTGCCGACCGTGGAGCGCGGGTTCTTCGAGGTGGTCTTCTGCTCGATGGAGATGGCGGGCGACAGACCTTCGATATGGTCCACGTCCGGCTTCTGCATCATGTCGAGGAACTGCCGCGCATAGGCGGAGAGCGATTCCACATAGCGCCGCTGGCCCTCGGCATAGATCGTGTCGAAGGCGAGCGAGGACTTGCCGGAGCCGGACAGCCCCGTGATCACCACGAGCTGCTCGCGCGGCAGGTCCAGCGACACGTTCTTGAGGTTGTGCTCCCGCGCGCCGCGGATGGAGAGGGATTTGGAGGTCATACCGTTAGCAATGTCGGGGACGAGGGCCTAACCGCAAGGCTTAAGCCCCCTGGTGGCGGGCGGCAAGGGGTCGCCCGCCCGACCTCCAAAGGCTAGCTTTTGAGGAGGGCGACCTCGAAATGCATGCCGTCGCGGCGCCCGAAATGCCCGCCCCAATAGAAGCCGTGCTCGTGGGCGATCGGTACGAGTTCGCGCACGCAGCCTTTTTGCCCCAGAAGAGCTGGCTGCGTGTTGAGCTTGTTCCAGCTGTAGTTGATGTCGAAGGCCGAGCCGAAGGCGTGGTTGCTGAGCGTCTTGGTGCTGCCCCGTATGAAGCGCGGCACGAACGCGCCTTCGTAAGTCAGGATGCGATCCAGCAGCCCGGCCTTCTCCCACGCTTGCCACAGGGCTTGCAGTTGTCCGGCGGCGAGCTTGTGGAAGCGCATCGTGGCCGGGGCTTTCTTGCCGATGGCCGTCTTCTTGAGTTGTGGGATCGGCACCGCAGCGATGTTGTCCTTCTCCCAGCTTCCCACAATGCGGATCCTTTCCTTGTTGGCATTCGTGGGGGCATGGACGTAGGCATAGGAGCCGAAAACCGCTTGCCGTTGGGCGTTGCTGACCAGCGGAGAAAAAGACGGCCGGGCAGGGAAGTTGGAGCCGCTGTTGTCGGGGGCGGGCTCCTCGATCAACTCGAAGCCGCGCGCCAAGGCCTTCCTGAGCGTCTGACGGCCCACCACGCCGTCGGCTTCGATCCGGACCTTGTCCTGGAAAGCCGCGGTGGCGGCAAGAGTCTTGTCACCGAAGACACCGTCCGGTTCGCCTGGATCGAGGCGTTGGCCGACCAGAAAGTTCTGCCACGCAAGCACGAGCGTGCCCCGCATGCCGATGCGCAGCGCGCTCAGCGGATAGGGCACGTCCTTGTCGGTCTCCAGCCCGGGCGCGGCGGCGTAGTCGCCAAGCTCGGTCACCCGTTGCGGAACGACCGGGGGTACGAAAGTCGGAGATGCCACGGACAGGAAGGTGCGGGCGAATTTCAGCGCGTTGTTCCAGCGATTGACGAGGCCCTTCCAGAACCTGCTTTTCTCGTCACGCCCGACGACATTCCGCTCGTACCATTCGCGCGCGTCGCAGAGATCCTCGAGCAACTGCCCGGGGTCTTGCTCGGCAACGGCGATGACCGCTCTTTTCTTCGGTCCGACGACGCCGTCCATGACCACGCCAAGCGCGTATTGCAGGATCTTGGCCGAGCCCGCATGGCCACGGTTGAAAGCGCAGTCCCGCAGATAGGCCTCGATCGGTGCCGATCGGGTCCACGACACCACGACATCGGTGTTCGAGGCGATGTACTCGATGGCGAGCGCTTCGGCCTTTGCGTGCTGGCCAGATTCGATCAGCGCGACCAGCTCGTCGCAGACGTCCTTGTTGTAGCGCTCGTTGATTCCGGCGACCTCGTAGCGGCCGCCGCCATCTTCCTTATGCAGCTTGTAGACCACCAAGCGACGCTTCGAATCGCGCCGCGCCTCGAAGTCGACGATGCTCTTGGCCATCGCCAAGCGTTGTTCTGGCGTGCTCATTTTGCGTTCTCCCCACCCCCCGAGACGTGCCCGGGTGCGCCTTTTCAGGATACACGCAAAAGTAGCATTAGGCGCAGAGAGCGCAACTAGAGATAGAGTGGCAGGATTACTCGGCGGAAGGGGTCCCGCGGGCGCGCGGGGCGGCGTCAGATCAGGGCGAGCTTCTTGAGCCGCGACCTTATGGCGCCGGGTTTGCGGCCCAGTCCGGCGGCGATGGCGCCCACGCTCTCGCCCGCCTGGTGGCGGCGGCGCAGATCCCGCTCCTCGCCCTCGGTCCAGGGCGCATAGGCCTTGCCGTGGCTCTGGCGCAGGGCGGCGACTTCGTAGCTCTTGGACGGTGCGGCCTCCGCTTGCCGGGTGCCGCAATCCCCTAAGAAGGCCGCCTGGCGCTTTGAGAGCTCCGCCGGGCCGAGGCGCGCCAAGGTCTCGAGGGCGTGCTCCGAGGCCGCGCGGAACGCCGCATCCGTCTCGATGGCTTGCGGATGCACGCGCAAGGCGCGCTCGTTGAGGCCCAGAAGGTGTAGGCCCGAAAGCTTTCGCAACCGGGACAGCGCCACATAGCCCTGGCCGTATTCGAAGGCGCGGGAGAGATCGATGACGGCGGCGTCCAGCGACATGCCCTGGCTCTTATGCACGGTGATGGCCCAGGCGAGCCGCAGCGGCACTTGCGTCACGGAGGCGCGCTCCTTGCCGCTCTCCTCGATCTTCCAGGTGACGGGCTCGGCGACGATGCGCTTGCCGGTCTTGGTGCGCACGGCCGGCGCGCCCGATTCGGAATCGAAATCCTCCACGAGCCCGAGCGTGCCGTTCACGTAGCGCCCGGCCGGGTCGTTCTTGGTGAACATGACAACGGCGTCGGGCTTCAGGGCGAGCACGTCCGGCGACAGGCAGCCGCGCTTCAGCGTCTCGATCGCGGGCGGCGCGCCCTTGGCGGTCATGACGAAGCTGCGTGTCTCGCCGCCGAGCTTGGCCAATTGCTGGCGATTGATGTCGTCCACCGCCGCGTTGTGGGTGAACAGCCGCGTGCGGCTGGCCGGCAGCTGATCGCGATCGACCATGCGCGCGGCGAGCCGCTCCCGGTGGATGCCGGTGCAGGCATTGGCGCGGATGGCGTCGAGCACGTCGAGAAAGGGCTGGTCGTCTTGCCGGTGCTGCTCCGACAAATAGCAGACCATGGGATCGAGATCGCGCCAGGCCGACGAGCCATGGGCGAACACCGCGCCGAAGCTGTCGTCGCCGCCGCCGAAGTCGAGCATATCGGTGTCGGCGCGCCGGCGCGTCACCGGCGGCAACTGGAAGAAGTCGCCGACCAGGACGACTTGCAGTCCGCCGAAGGGCGCGGGCGTCCCTTTGATATGCCGGCAGACCGTGTCCACGAGAGTCAGGGACTGGGCCGGGAGCATCGAGATCTCGTCGATGATCAGGACGCTGGTTTTTTCGATGCGCCCCGCGACCCGGCGATTGGCGGCGATGGTATCCAGATCTCGCCGTGTGAGGGTCTCGCGCACGCCGATGCCGCTCCAGGCATGGATGGTAACGCCGTGGCCATGGGTTGCGGCGATGCCGGTCGAGGCGGTGTAGGCGTAGTCGACGCCGGCTTGCGCCAACTCCTTGAGATAGCGATTGACCGTATGGGTCTTGCCGCTGCCGGGCTGGCCGGTGAGGAAGATGCTGGCCCCGGTCCTGAGCAGCGCCAGCGCCTCATCTTGAGTCATTGCCTCTCCCGTCTCCGCTCGAATCCGTATGACAATCTCAGCATAACCGATGGCGCCGCCGCGAATCCCAGCCCATAGAGAAATACATGACCATGACCCGCACCCAGATCGCCATCGCCGCCGGCATTATCCTGATCGCCGGCGCAGCCCTTTACGGGATGGGCCATCCGCTCATCTGCAAATGCGGCTATGTGAAGCTTTGGCATTTCGATGTGGTCAGCGCCGAGAACTCCCAGCACATCTTCGATTGGTACACGCCCTCCCACCTCATCCACGGCTTTCTGTTCTACGCGCTGTTCTGGCTGATCATGCCGCGCGCCTCGTTCGGGGCACGGCTCATTGCCGCGGTCTTGCTGGAGGCGAGCTGGGAGGTGATCGAGAACACCGACTTCGTCATCAACCACTACCGGGAGACGACGGTCTCGCTCGATTACTACGGCGACAGCGTGCTCAACTCGGTGAGCGACATTCTTTTCATGATCGCCGGATTCTTTCTCGCCGGCTGGCTGCCGGTGTGGGTCACGGTCCTGCTCGCCATCGCGCTCGAGGTGTTCGTCGGCGTCATGATCCGCGACGGGCTCACCCTGAACGTCATCATGTTCGTGTGGCCGAGCGAGGCGATCCTACAATGGCAGCAGGGCAGGTAGCGGCTAAAGCGGTACGCGGATGCCGAAGATCATGATCAGCATGAGCCAGGCGAAGGCCGCCACCGTCGGATAGAAGGTGAGGCCGAAGCCGAACGCGCGCAAATACGGGTTCTTGTGGTAGCCGATCCAGAACAGGATGCGGCCCAGCACGAACAGCGCCGTGAGGATCGGCAGCGTGCGCGCTTCCTCGATGGGGCAATACATCGCCAGCCCGGCATTGGCGATGAACCACGCGGTGAACTGCTCGAACGTGTTGAGGATGAACCGGTTGTTGATGTCGACCGGCGAATTGGCCTTGGGCACGCGGCCGACAAACTGACTGGGATCGAGCCGTTGCGCGGCGACGATACAGATGCCGATCACGCCGGGCACCAGCGCGATCACGGCGTCCTTGATGACCAAGGCCAGGCGGTCGGCAATGCCCCAGGCCTCCGGCGTCCACGTCCAAAAGTATTTCGCAGCTGCGAAGAAGGCAGCCGCGAACAGCCAGTTGCCCACCAGCGTGGCGATGAACGGCCACTGCATGGCGGTGAAGCCAAAATACTTTACGCGTGGATCGCGCCGCTTTGCCTTCCGGCGTCCCGATGTCTGCTGCTGATCGACGGACCGCTGCATGTTCCCCTTCGTCCTGGGCTTCAGGTCAACACCCATCCCGCCCTGGGAGGCGCTGCCAATGAAATCGTTTTGTGTTCTTGTCTTAGCCATAGGGCCCACGCCTTGAAACCACAAGAGGGCGACATAGTGGACGAATTAGAACAAAAGAGGTACATAGGGAGGGAATGCTCCGGCTTGTTGAGCTTGTGGACAGGCCGGGCACCGGCAGGGAGTTGCCTGGAAGGCCGCGGCTTGTGGGCCTAGACTGCCGGATTGCCCTGAAGGGCATACGTCACGCTTACCCGCGGGGAGGTCCAAACCATGGCCGGATCGGTCAATAAAGTCATTCTCATCGGCAATCTCGGCGCCGATCCCGAAATCCGCCATACGCAGGACGGCCGGCCGATCGTCAATTTGCGGGTGGCGACGAGCGACAGCTGGCGCGACAAAGCGACCGGGGAGCGGCGCGAGAAGACCGAGTGGCACCGCGTGGTCATCTTCAACGAGGGGCTGGCGCGGATCGCGGAGCAATATCTGCGCAAAGGCTCGAAAGTCTATCTCGAGGGCGCGCTCCAGACCCGCAAATGGGAAGATCAGTCGGGCCAGGAGCGCTACAGCACCGAGGTCGTGCTCCAAGGGTTCAATTCCTCGCTCACCATGCTCGACGGCCGCCAGCGCGAGGGCGGCGGCATGGGCGAGAGCGGCGGCGAGGGCGGCGGCGACTTTGGCCGCACCAAGCCGCTTGGCGGCGGCGGGGGCTCGTTCAACAAGGAGCTCGACGACGAGATTCCGTTCTGACAGCCCGCATGCTTCCGCGCGCAAGCGGTAGCGCGCCGCCCCGCTGATGCGCTGCCTCGTCACCGGCGCCTATGGATTCATCGGCCGAGAGGTCGTCACCGCGCTGCTCCGCGAAGGCGTGACCGTCGTGGGGGCGGGCCGGGATCTCGATTTCGGCCGGCGCATCTTTCCGGGCATCGACTGGATTGTCTGCGACTTCAATCGCGACACCGACATTGCCCAGTGGCGTGAGCGGCTGGGCGGCATCGACGCCGTGGTAAACTGCGTCGGCATTCTGCAAGGCACCGCGAAGGATAACGCCGAACGCATCCACGGCGATGCCACCATCGCCCTGTTCGAGGCGTGCGCGGAGACCGGCGTTCGCCGCCTCGTGCATGTCTCCGCGATAAGCGCGGAGGGCGACGTGGCGAGCGCCTATGCCAAATCCAAGGCGAAGGCCGATACGGTCTTGGCAGGTCTCGATCTCGATTGGGTCATCGTCAAGCCGTCGCTCGTGATCGGGCGGGGCGCCTATGGCGGCACGGCGCTGATGCGCGGGCTGGCGGGGCTTCCTTACATCCTGCCGCTCCCCGGTCCGGCCACGGAGCGGTTCCAGCCGATCGCGGCGGACGATCTGGCGCGCGGCATCGCCAAGCTCGTGACGGGGGAGACGGCGCCGCGGGAAACGGTGTTTGCCGCCGGCCCCGAAACACTCAGCGTGGGCGACATTCTGCGGCACTTGCGCGCCTGGCTCGGCTTTGCGCCGGCGCGGGAGGTGGCCGTGCCTCTGCCGCTCTTGCGCCTTCTGCTGCGCTTCGGCGACGCGGCGGGCTGGATCGGACATGCCTCGGCGGCGCGCACGACCTCGCTCACCCAGATGCTCTATGACCGGATCGTGGACGCCGAGCCCTTTACGCGGCTCGCGGGCCCGGTGAAGACCTTTGCGGAGACGTTGCAGACTGCTCCGGCAACGATGCAAGACCGGCTCCACGCGCGGGCCTATTTCGCCGTGCCCTTTCTCCAGGTGGCGCTTGCCGTGTTTTGGATTCTCTCAGGGATCATCGCCCTTGGCCCGAGCACGACGCTGCTCGCGGGCACCATCCTTGCGCATGTAGGCGTCGACCCCGCCATTGCGCAGCCGCTGGTCGCCCTGAGCGCCGCCGTCGACGTGCTCGCCGGCATCTTGTTCCTGGTTCCCGGCTGGGTGCGGCGGGCAGGGGCGCTGCAACTCGCCATCAGCGCTGTGTATCTGATCGGCCTCAGCGTCGTCGCGCCCGGCCTGTGGTTCGATCCGTTCGGGGCGCTCCTCAAGATCGTTCCGTTGATGGGCGCGACACTCGTGGTCATGGCCTTTCAAGAGAAGCGCTAGGCGATGTCTCTCTATCTCACGCTGAAATTTCTGCACCTTGTCGGCGCGGCGGTTCTGCTCGGGACCGGCGCCGGAATCGCCTTCTTCCTTTACCGGGCCGAGCGGCACGAGCCCCCTGCAATCGTCGCCGGCACGCTCCGCATCGTCGTCGCCGCCGATTACCTCTTCACCGCGACCGCGGCCATCGCCCAACCGGTCACCGGGTTATGGCTCGTGTCCGTCGCGGGCTATGCCCTCGATCAGACCTGGATCGTCGCAAGCCTCGTCCTCTACGCGCTCGTTGCCGTCTGCTGGTTGCCTGTGGTCGTCATACAAATCCGCATGCGCGACATCGCCGCCGCAGCGGTTGCCCAAGGCGCGGCCGTGCTTCCCGAGAGCTATTGGAAGTTGTCGCGGGCATGGTTCTGGCTCGGCTGGCCCGCGTTCTTATCGGTTCTGCTGATTTTTTGGCTGATGATCGCCAAGCCGGCCTGACGGCGCACGAAAAAGCCCGGACTGCCGTTCGGCAGACCGGGCCTCGTGCTACGAAGAACGCTCGCGGCTTAATAGACGCCGGAATCGCTCGGCAGTCTGTCCTCGTCCTTCTCGATGACGCTGGTGTTCTCGCCGACGGTGAGGGACTGCTCGCTCAGACGCTCATAGTCGGGGGCGGAGGTGAGAATCTCGCTCGTGAACGTGGTGACCACGGTCACGTTCTGCGCCTCGTCGCGGTTGAACGTGAGGTCCTCGTAACGCACGGCGACCTCTTTCTCGCCGATGCCGAGGAACCCGCCGACGCCGATCAGCACGGCGGCGATCTCGCCGTTCTCGTTAATGATGACGTCGTTGATATGGCCGATGGAATCGTTATCGGCATTCACCACGGACTGGCCGATCATATTGCCGGCGAGCCACTGATCGGGCTCTTGCTTGGCGCCGAACATCGGCTGGTCGAGCGAGGCGGAATCTTGGATCGCCTCCTCGGGGTGGTCCATCGGCTTTTCGAGCTCGCTCGCCTTCGGCAGAGGCGGCATGACGCCGTCGTCAGGCGGGGCAATCTCGGACGAGCGGTCCGGAATGGGCTCCGCGGGATCGGCCGGCTCTTCCATGATCTCCGGCGGCGCGATGTCGGACGGCAGCGTCTCCTCCGCCGCGGCCGGAGGGGTCTGCGCGGCGTCGGCCGGAAGGTCCGTGTCCTGAGAAAGGGCGGGGGTGATGCTCATGAGCAGTCCAACCGCCGTACCTGTGAGAAGTCTGTTCATGGGTCTTCTCCTCGTCGGGTTTCGCTGGTGACCGGCGCCATTTTCGCGCCGCAATCCATGGGCGGCACTGTCCATGCCGCTGCGTTCCAAACCAACGTTCGCCGACTCGCGGAGTTCCCAAAAATCGCTTGCGCGGACCTGGTTTTTGAGGGCGTAAAAGCGCCCGTTTCGTGTCGCCGCCGAGGCCGCGCAAGTGCTTGTAGTTATTGATGAAAATAACGGTGTTCTGCGGCCGAGAATGGTTGCGGAATCGCCTTCAAATCAGCTATAGAAAAACGACTCCTCGAACGCATTGTAAGCAACGCCGCAAGGGCAAATTTTCCCGCGGCGGGGCAGGCGTCTATCAGGGGTCTGACATTTCTTAGAAGGCACTCCCATCCTTGGCTGACCAAGACGATACAGACGTCGAAGGGCCGTCGCCCTCGGACATAAGACCGGTCTCGCTCATCGACGAGATGAAGCGCTCCTATCTCGATTACGCCATGAGCGTGATCGTCTCGCGCGCGCTGCCCGATGTGCGCGACGGGCTCAAGCCCGTGCACCGCCGCATCCTGTTTTCGATGCGCGAGAACAACTACACGCCGGACCGGCCGTACAACAAATCGGCGCGCGTCACCGGCGACACGATGGGTAAGTATCACCCGCACGGCAACCAGGCGATCTACGACGCATTGGTGCGCCTCGCCCAGGACTTCTCCATGCGCCTGCCGCTGATCGACGGGCAGGGGAACTTCGGCTCGGTCGACGGCGACCCGCCCGCAGCCGAGCGCTACACCGAGGTCCGCCTGGCGAAGCCCGCCATGGCGCTGCTCGACGACCTCGAAAACGACACTGTCGATTTCCAGCCGAATTACGACGGCCGCGAGAAAGAGCCGGTCGTCCTGCCGGCGAAGTTTCCGAATCTGCTCGTCAACGGGGCGGGCGGCATCGCCGTCGGCATGGCTACCAACATCCCGCCGCACAATCTCGGCGAGGTGGTCGATGCCTGCATCGCCTATCTCGACAATCCCACCATCGACATCGACGAACTGATCGAGATCGTGCCGGGGCCGGACTTCCCGACCGGCGGCCTCATTCTCGGCCGGCAAGGCATTCGCTCCGCCTATCACAAGGGCCGGGGCTCGGTCCTGATGCGCGGCCGCGTCGCCGTGGAAGAAGTGCGCAAGGACCGCGATGCGTTGGTCATCACCGAGATTCCATATCAGGTGAACAAGGCGACGATGGTCGAGAAGATCGCCGAGCTCGTGCGCGAGAAGAGAATCGAAGGCATCTCAGACATTCGCGACGAGAGCGATCGGCAAGGCATGCGCGTGGTCATCGAGCTGAAGCGCGACGCCATGGCCGACGTGGTGCGCAACCAGATCTTCCGCTTCTCACCGCTGCAATCGACTTTCGGCTGCAACATGGTGGCGCTGACCGGAGGCCGTCCCGAGATCTTCAATCTCAAGGACATGATCCGCGCCTTCACCGACTTCCGCGAGGAGGTCGTGGGCCGCCGGATCAAATTCCTTTTGAAGAAAGCGCGCGACCGCGCCCATGTGCTCGTGGGTCTCGCCATCGCCGTCGCCAATATCGACGATGTGATCGCGCTGATCCGGAAAGCCCCCGACCCGGCGACCGCCCGCGAGCAGCTGATGGCGCGCGACTGGCCGGCCAAGGATGTGGTGGCACTGGTCGAGCTGATCGCCGATCCCCGCCACAAAGTGTCCGAGCAGGGCACCTACAAGCTGTCCGAGGAGCAGGCGAAGGCCATCCTCGATTTGCGCCTGCAGCGCCTCACCGCGCTTGGCCGCGACGAGATCGGCGACGAACTGAAGGGCTTGGGCGATCAGATCGCCGACTATCTCGACATCCTGCGTTCGCGCGAGCGCATCGTCGATATCGTCAAGGGCGAGCTGAACGCGCTTAAAGAGCAGTTCGGCACGCCGCGCCGCACCGAGATCATCGAAATGGTCGGCGAGGTCGAAGACGAAGACCTCATTCAGCGCGAAGACATGGTCGTTACCGTGTCCCACAAGGGCTACATCAAGCGCGTGCCGCTGTCGTCATATCGGGCTCAGCGCCGCGGCGGCAAGGGCCGCGCCGGCATGGCGACGCGCGATGAGGATTTCGTCAGCCGCATCTTCATCGCCAACACCCACACGCCGGTGCTGTTCTTCTCCTCGCGCGGCATGGCCTACAAGATGAAGGTGTGGCGTTTGCCGCAAGCCGCGCCGCAATCGCGCGGCAAAGCGCTGATCAATCTGTTGCCGCTCGGCAAGGACGAGATCATCACCACCATAATGCCGTTGCCCGAGGACGAGACGTCCTGGGCGAAGCTCGATGTGATGTTCGCCACCAATGACGGCAGCGTCCGCCGCAACAAGCTCTCCGACTTCATCGAGGTGCGCCAGAACGGCAAGATCGCCATGAAGCTCGAAGAGGGCGACCACATCGTCGGCGTCGAGGTCTGCAGTGTGCAGCACGATGTTCTGCTCACCTCGCGTGACGGCCAAGCGATCCGTTTCCCCGTGGACGACGTGCGTGTGTTCAAGGGACGCATGTCGACGGGCGTGCGGGGCATCAAGCTCGGCAAGGGCGACGAACTGATCTCCATGTCGATCCTCGGGCACGTCGAGGCCTCCGCGGCCGAACGCGCGGCCTATGTGCGCCAGGCCAATATGGTGCGCCGCGGCGGCGTCGATTACGAGCCGGACATCGAACCGGACGGCGAAGGGGAGGAGGCTGTGGTGCTCAGCCCCGAGCGTTACGCGGAGCTCAGCGCTCATGAGGAGTTCGTGCTGACCATCTCCGAGAACGGCTACGGGAAGCGCTCGAGCGCCTATGAGTTCCGGGTGTCCGGCCGGGGCGGCAAAGGCATTATCGGCATGGTCGTCAACAAGCGGAACGGCAAGCTGGTTGCGTCCTTCCCCGCCGAGGACAGGGATCAGGTCATGCTCGTGACGGATCGGGGCCAGCTTATCCGTATCCCCGTCGACGGCATCTCCATCGTCGGCCGGTCGACCCAGGGCGTGATCGTGTTCGACACGGCGCAAGACGAGCGGGTCGTCTCCGTCGAGCACATTCCCGACGAGAACGGCAGCGGCGCCGTCGAAGAGGCCGGCGAGATTGACGAGGCGGACGAACCGGGTGGCGATGAGCCCGCGCCGGACGAGGATCTGCCGGACGAGGATCTTCCAGACGAGGCGTAACGTGCCTCTCTGAAGCCAATCAGACGCTCGCTTCCGGCCCGCCGCACAGCGCTTGAAGCGAGCGTGCCGCGGGCGTCAACGCGGCGAGCGCCTCGAAGTCGCGGATCAGGGCCCGGTGCCGCTCCGGATGGCTCAGAAGCCCGGTGGCGCGCAGGCGGGAGATCGTCCGCGACAGCGTATCGGGGTTCAGCCCGAGATAGTCGGCCAGGTCGGTGCGGCTGAGCGGCATCTCGAAGGCGAGACCACCGCACGGCGCCCGCACGCCGGTGGTCAACGCAAGCTCCGTGAGGAAGGTGGCGAGGCGCTGGAGACAGTCGAGCCGCCCGACCGCGGCCAGGTGAATGGCTTGCCGCGCGGTCTGATTGGCGACCGCGTCGTCGAAATAGCGGGCAATCGCCGGATCGTGGGCCGCAAGCGCGGCGAAGGTGCCGAAGCGGAAGCGGAGCACCTCGCCGGCGCTGGCGGCGGAAAGATGCGCGGCGGCCGCAGGCGGCGCAAAGGCTGCACGAAACACGTCCCCAGGATAAAGCAGCGTCACCACCTGGCGGAGATCGTGGGGCAGCGTGACGCGCAGCATCAGAGCGCCCGTGCGGATCACGAACACGGTCTCTTCGCCGTCCAAGCTTAGAGGCAGGGATTGGCCCCGCCGGGTCCGCACCATCGCGCCTTGGGCCGCGAGCGCCGGGGGTATCCCGTGCGGCATCGCGATCTCGGGAGAGGCGACGTCAGACAGTCGGAAGGCCTCCGGTCTCTTCAAGCTGGATGTGGTCTCCAAGGGTCATCCCCACGTGACGGAAAGCACATGCCGTCAAGACACAAGCTGTCGAGCCTAAAGCGCCGCCGCGCCTTGATATCGATCAAGCCGGTCTCGCCCCGCGACACCGTGACCGGGCCGGTGCCGGCGCCCGCAACGAATTGATCGAGATCAAGAAAAACCGTGTCGCTGCCGCAACAGTCCGATGACGATATGCGGCAGGCTGACCTCGGTCAGCCCAGGCAAACGATCGGTGCTGGTGCGCCCGCGGCCCCCGTCTCAACAATAATGAAGAACACGCGCGCGGCGTTTTCGCACTTCCGCGGCGACTGGGGGATGTCACATGAACAGATTTGCGATTGGCGCATTCGCGCTCTTGGCCTTGGCGGCGCTTGTTGGGGGCACGTCCAAAGCGGCCATGGCGGGCGACGAGCACGGCGACTTCATGATCAGGGGCCTGGTCACGGGCGTCTTGCCCGATACCGATGCCGCGGTGTTTTCCGGCGGAGCGCGTATTCCCGGCGCCAACGCCGAGGTTAGCGACGAAGTGATCCCGGCGACTACGCTGACCTATTTCTTCAACGACAATCTGGCGGTCGAGCTGTTCTGCTGCTTCGCCAAGCACGAAGTCGACGGGACGGGCGCCATCGCGGGTCTTGGCGATATCGCCGACACCTGGATCTTTCCCCCGGCGCTCACCGCCCAGTACCACTTCAATACGGATGGCAAGTTCAAGCCGTATGTGGGCGCCGGCCTGCAATACATCGTCTTTTTCAACGAGGATACCGGCCGCAACGCGCTCGGTGCAACGAGCGTGGATATCGACGACGCCGTGGGCTTCACGCTCCAGGCCGGTCTCGACATCTCCATCGGCAACGGCTGGTCTCTGAACGCGGACGTCAAGAAGACCTGGCTCGACACCGAGGTACACTGGAACGGCACCGGCGTGCGGGCCGACGTCGATCTCGACCCGTGGATCGTCTCCGCCGGCTTCGGCTATCGCTTCAACCTAAGCGACATCTTCGGTCACAGCCAGCAGACCGCCTCAATACCGATGAAGTAATATAATGAGTTGAGGTGGGAAGGGCCCGGTTCACGCCGGGCCCTTTTTTCGTGGCCGGCCTGCCTGGAGACTTGCGGCCTTGCCGATGATGCGCCCGCGCGGCTAGAAGAGGGCCGCTAAGGCTTTCCAAGCGGTCCATCCCGGACGGCGGCAGGAACGCCTGAGGAGCGTAGGCGGCATGCGCGTTGGTCTCTATCCCGGCAGCTTCGATCCCGTCACCCTGGGGCATGTGGATATCGTGCGCCGGGCGGCCCGCCTCGTCGACCGGCTGGTCATCGCCATCGGCACCCATCACGACAAGCACCCGCTGTTCTCGGCCGAGGAGCGGGTGGCCCTGGCCCGCCAGGTGCTCGAACCGGAAGCCAAGGCGCTCGGCCTCGATCTCGCCGTGACCACCTATGACAGCCTGACCGTGGATGCGGCGAAGTCCGCCAACGCCGCGATCGTCATCAGGGGCCTGCGCGACGCCGGCGACTACGACTATGAGATGCAGATGGCCGGCATGAATGCCGCGCTCGATCCCGACGTGGAGACGGTGTTCCTGGCCTCATCCCCGGCCACCCGCCATATCGCCGCGAGCCTTGTCCGTCAGATCGCCGCAATGGGCGGGGATGTTACGAGCTTCGTCCCGCCGATCGTGGCTTCGAGCCTCAAGCAGAAATTCACCTCATAACCAAGTCCAACCCCCGCGAGGAAACCCATGACCATCAGGACCATCGTCCTTTTCACCGCCGCACTATTGTTTGGGGCCGTGAGCATCCAGCCAAGCATGGCCGCCAATCTCGGCGATCCGTCGTCGCTCAACGAGAAGGCGCCGGACGTCTACAAGGCGAAGTTCGACACGAGCAAGGGCACCTTCGTGATCGAGGTGCATCGCGACTGGTCGCCCAACGGCGCCGACCGCTTCTACAATCTGGTGAAGAACGGCTTCTTTAACGATGCGCGCTTCTTCCGCGTGATCGAGGGCTTCATGGTGCAGTTCGGCATCAGCGGCAATCCGGACCTCTCCGCGGTGTGGCGCGAAGCGCGCATCCCCGACGATCCGGTGAAGCAGAGCAACACGCGCGGCACGGTGAGCTTCGCCACCGCCGGACCCGGCACCCGCACGACCCAGGTCTTCATCAATTTCGGCGACAATGCCGGTCTCGACGGTCAAGGCTTCTCGCCCTTCGGCCAGGTCGTCTCCGGCATGGACGTGGTCGACTCCTTCTTCAAGGGGTACGGCGAAGGCGCGCCGCGCGGGCAAGGCCCCGACCAGGGACGCGTGCAGATGGAAGGCAACGCCTATCTGATGACCGACTTTCCCAAGCTCGACTACGTCAAGAAGGCCACCATCGAGCAGTAAGCAAACCCGGCAACGAAGGAGGCCCTATCCATGGCAAATCCCGAAGACACCCTCATTCTGGAAACGAGCAAAGGCAACGTCGTGGTCGAGATGCGGCCCGACCTCGCGCCCAAACACGTCGCCCGCATCAAGGAGCTGGCCAAGCAGGGCTTCTATGACGGCGTGCCGTTTCACCGTGTGATCGAGGGTTTCATGGCCCAGACCGGCGATCCGACCGGCACCGGCGCCGGCGGCTCGGGCCAAAAGCTCGGCGCCGAGTTCAACGCCGAGCCGCATACGCGCGGCGCCGTGTCCATGGCCCGGGCGCAGTCGCCCGATTCCGCGGACAGCCAATTCTTCGTCGTGTTCGACGACGCCACCTTCCTCGACCGCAAGTACACGGTCTGGGGCCGGGTGATCGAAGGCATGGAGAATGTCGATCAGATCAATCGGGGCGAGCCGCCCGCAAATCCCGACAAGATCCTGTCGGCAAAGATCGGCGCAGGAGCCTAAGAAACCGAAGATGCAACGAGAGGGGATGCCCATGTGGTTGCCGGGACTTCTATTGACCGCGGTGGCGCTCGTCGCCGGCGGCATGATCGCCCTGCAGGCGCCCATCAACGCCGAAGCCGCATCCCGCCTTGGGCACCCCATTTCGGCCGCCACCATGTCGTTCTGCGTGGGCACGGTCGCGCTGATCGGGCTCACGCTTCTCTTCGCCCGGAACAGCACCAATCTCGGTGCGCTTGGCGGCATGCCGCTCTATATGTTGCTGGGCGGCGGCCTGCTCGGCGCGATGTATGTCACCATCACGCTGTTCCTGGCGCCAAAGATCGGCGTGGCCGCCGTGATGGCGTTGGGCATCGCCGGACAATTGGTCGCCGCGCTGCTGCTCGACCGCTTTGGGATGTTCGACCTGATCGAGCGCGAGCTGAGCCTCGGCCGGGTGGGCGGCGCGGTGCTCGTGCTGGCCGGGGCGCTTATGGTGCGGCTGCTCTAGCCGCGGACCGCCCTTGCGCACGGACCTTTTCGATTTTGAACTGCCCGAGGAGCTGATCGCGTTGCGTCCGGTGCATCCGCGCGACGCCGCGCGGCTGCTCGTCGTGCGCCCGGACGGGCCGGAGCTCCTCGCCGATCACGTGATGACCGATCTGCCGTCTTTGATCGCGCCGGGCGATGCGCTCGTGTTCAACGACACGCGCGTGATCCCGGCGGCGCTGACAGGCGTGCGCACGCGCGGCGAGATCACGGCGCACATCCAGGCGAACCTGATCGAACGCCTGGACGACCGGCGCTGGCAGGCGCTGGTGCGGCCGGCGAAGCGTTTGGAGGCCGGCGACCGCATCCAGTTCGGCGAAAGCGGCAATGCCTGCATGCTGGGGACTCTGGACGCCACCGTCGAGGCGAAGGGCGAGGGCGGCGCGGTGACGCTTGCCTTCGACCTGAGCGGGCCGGCGCTGCACGACGCCATCGAGGCGCAAGGCGCCATGCCGCTGCCGCCTTATATCGCCGCGCGGCGCGCGGCGGACGAGCAGGACCGCAGCGACTACCAGACCACCTTTGCCCGGGAGGAGGGCGCCGTCGCCGCGCCGACTGCCGGTCTGCATTTCGACGAAGGTGTCCTGGCAGCGCTCGCCGCGCGGGGTGTCGAGCGCGCCTTCGTGACACTGCACGTGGGCGCAGGCACGTTCCATCCCGCAACATTCCTTCGGGTACTAGGGCCGGAACCATGGAAAACAGCCTACGTAGAGCCATCCAGAAGGCCGACCGACGGCCGGTATGGAGAAAATCCCAACAGACTCCAGCATTACTACCAGTATCAGGTAATCATCAAGCCATCGCCTGAGGACAGCCAGGGATTTTACCTTGAGAGTCTTTCGGAACTCGGAATAGACCCTACCAAACACGATATCAGGTTTGTAGAAGACGACTGGGAATCTCCCACACTCGGGGCCTGGGGGCTCGGCTGGGAGGTCTGGCTCGATGGAATGGAAGTAACACA
>Ga0210068_1000044_pt1 | contig 21598 bp, 17 predicted proteins | sample RushOxbow_ThreeS_5_FD_185561 | JGI IMG/M metagenome (GOLD analysis project Ga0210068, IMG submission 185561) | Wetland microbial communities from San Francisco Bay, California, USA, that impact long-term carbon sequestration -... | ecosystem: Environmental > Aquatic > Marine > Wetlands ... | reverse complement strand
TAAAGTCAGCCTGTCCAGCCTTTATGCAAAGTACCTTGCTGCCTCAGAGGATGGCATAGTCGAGGTGCAAGTAACGCTGGTTGCGAGCCCCCGCAACCAATTGAACGGGCCGTCCTCATGAGGGCCGCCCCTTTCTTTTTGCCTTCAACTTCAGATGTCCATCTCGGAAGCTTTCCTCAGTTGAAGGATTGCAATCCTGTCTGAGCCCGTCCGAGGATCAGCGCATGCACGTCGTGGGTGCCTTCGTAGGTATTGACCGATTCGAGGTTCACCATGTGGCGCATCACCTGAAACTCTTCGGTGATCCCGTTGCCGCCATGCATGTCGCGCGCCGTGCGCGCGATGTCGAGAGCTTTGCCGCAATTGTTCCGTTTCATCATCGAGATCATCTCCGGCGTGGCCAGGCCCTCGTCGAGCAGGCGACCGACGCGCAGCGCGCCTTGAAGACCAAGTGTTATCTCCGTTTGCATGTCGGCGAGCTTCTTTTGAAAAAGCTGGGTCTGGGCCAGCGGGCGGCCGAACTGTTTGCGGTCGAGCCCGTATCGGCGCGCGGCGTGCCAGCAGAATTCGGCGGCGCCCATCACGCCCCAGACGATGCCATACCTTGCGTGATCGAGACAGCCGAGGGGGGCCTTCAATCCTTCAGCTCCGGGCAAGAGCCGATCCTCGCCAATCTCGACCCCGTCCATGACGATCTCGCCCGTGACCGAAACCCTGAGGCTCATCTTGCCGCCGATCTTCGGGGCCGAAAGGCCCGGCGTCCCCTTGTCGACGAGAAAGCCGCGGATCTTGCCGCCATCGGCCCGGGACTTCGCCCAGATAATGAACACGTCGGCGGTCGGCGCGTTCGAAATCCACGTCTTGTTGCCGATGAGCCGGTACCCAAGCGCGGTCCTTTCCGCACGCGCCGACATGGCTGACGGGTCGGAGCCCGCATCCGGCTCGGTCAGGCCAAAACAGCCGATCAACTCTCCGCGCGCAAGCTTGGGCAGGTAGGCCTTGCGCTGCTCCTCGGAGCCGTAGGCGAAGATCGCGTGCATCACGAGGGAGTTCTGAACCGACATCATCGAGCGGTAGCCGCTGTCGATGCGCTCGATCTCGCGGGCGACGAGGCCATAGGTCACCTGGCTCGCCCCCAACCCCCCATACTCTTCAGGCAGGGTGATGCCGAAAAGCCCCGCTTCACCCATCTCGCGAAAGACGACGTTCGGATCCGCGGTTTCCTTCGCGAAGTCGTTCAAGACCCGCGGCTTGAGCCTATCCTCCGCGAAGGCGCGGGCCCCGTCGCGCAGCATGCGCTCTTGGCCGGTCAGCTGCTCCTCGAGAAGAAAGGCATCCTCCCAGTTGAAGGCCGCTGGTCGTAGGTCGCCGGGCTTGAGTGGCGGCATTCTGGGTATCCTTGGAACTATGGCGTCAGGTCTTGGCCATCTCGCGTCCGCCTCAGGAGCCTTGCTCCGATATCCCGCCGGCAGGCGCCCGGTTGCGGCACGCTACGCCTTCTATGAAGGCGCCCAGTGCGGCATCGAAGGCGGCGTCGCGATCGAGCGCCTTGAAGGCTGGGATGAGCGCCAAGGTTGCCGCATAGGCCTGCGGATCGAGGGCCTGGAGTTCAACTTCGTCCTGGTCGCTGATCGGCTGCAACAGTCCTTCGGCCTCCGCCAGCGCATAGCCGAGGAGGAAGGCATAAAACGCGAGGCCCATCCCTGCCGCTTCGGCCGCCGGCAATCCAGCCTCCCGCAAGGCGCGATAGACGATTTCGCTGGAAGCGTGATCGGCCGGCCCCGTGGCGTGAAACCGGAAGTGGAGATGGAACAGGCGCGGGTGACGGTGGGCAAGGTCCCTGTAAGCGGCGGCGACGTTGCGCAGATCTTCGCGCCAGTTGCCGCTGGGGGCCGGTGGCTCGACAGTCGCCAGAGCCCGGTCGGCAATGCGGCGGAGCAGCTCATCCTTCGATCCGAAGTGATGCAGGACCGTCATCGGATCCACGCCGATCTGAGAGCCGAGCTTTCGTACGGAAAAACGTGCCTCGCCGTCGCGCGACAGCAGATCGAAGGCCGCGGCCAGGATCGCGGCCTTGTCCAGGCCGCGTGGCCCGCGTGGCCGGGCCGTCTTTCGTGCCGACTGTGTTGACAATTCTACACCGTAGCCAATAAGTTGACCGTAGCCATACCCGCCCGACAGCGCCTGTCAAGGATGACCGGCGGGTCGTAGGCAGCGGAGGAGTTGCGTGCCCGGTTCAAGGCCGTTCGCCGCCACAATCCCAGGGTCTCTCAGGCCGAGCCTGAAGCCATGCCGAAAGCTTGTCTCTGAAATCGATCTGATTCTGAGCGGACAGGACCGGAAGGCGCGGCTCCTGCAGCTCTGCGCCCGCATCGGCTATACCCCGCCCGCGAACTTCCAGCGCTAAGTGAAGCCGGCCCTCGGGTCCCGTTCTGCTGGAGGTTTATCGGTGACCAATCAACACCAGACGACGCAACTCAAAGAACTCGACGCTCTCCACCATCTGCACCCCTTCTCGGACCACACGTCGCTTCGCGCCGGCGGCGCACGCGTCATCGTTCGCGGCGACGGGCCCTATGTCTGGGACAGCGAGGGCAATCGCATCCTCGACGGCATGGCCGGTCTGTGGACTGCAAATATAGGTCATAGCCGCCGCGAGCTGGCCGAGGCCGCCTATGCGCAGATGATGGAGCTCCCGTTCTACAATACCTTCTTCCGCACCACGCATCCGCCTGTGGTTGCTCTGTCGCGCAAGCTTGCCGAGCTTGCTCCAGACAATCTCAATCAGGTGTTCTTCGGCTCGTCGGGCTCGGAATCGAACGACACCGCCATCCGCTTGATCCGCCACTACTGGGTTTTGAAGGGCGAGCCGAAGCGGCGCATCATCATCTCGCGGAAGAGTGCCTATCACGGATCGACGATCGCGGCCGCTTCGATGAGCGGCATGGCCCACATGCATGCGCACAGCTACCCGCTCTACGAGGGCTTTCGCCACGTCATGGACCCTTATTGGTACGGGGAGGGGAAGGACGGCGAGTCGCTTGCCGACTTCGGTCTTCGCGCCGCGCGCGCGCTCGAGGAGGAGATCCTCGCGGTGGGGCCGGAGAATGTCGCGGCGTTCGCCGCCGAGCCGGTGCAAGGCGCCGGTGGGGTCAAGATTCCGCCGGAGACCTATTGGCCCGAGGTTCAGCGCATCGTGGACAAATATGGAATCCTGCTTCTCGCGGACGAAGTCATCACCGGCTTCGGCCGGATCGGCACGTGGTTCGCGTCACAGCATTACGGCATCCGGCCTCATATCATCACCTTCGCCAAAGCGGTGACCTCGGGCTACATCCCGCTCTCGGGCGTGATCGTCGACGACGGGATTGTCGCGGCGTTGCTGGCGCATGACGACGACTTCCACCATGGCTACACCTTCTCGGGCCATCCGGTCGCCTGCGCCGTGGCGCTCAAGAATCTCGAGATCATGGAAGAGGAGAGGCTCGTCCCCCGGGTGAACGAATTCGGTGGCCCGGCGCTCGCCAAGGTTCTTGCCAAATTCAAGGACCACCCCCTCGTCGGCGAAGTTCGTTCGATCGGCCTGCTCGGCGCCATCGAGCTCGTTGCCGACAAGCGTACGCGCCGCCGCTTCGCCGATCCGGGCCGGGTCGGGCTCATCTGCCGCGACCATTTCTTCCGCGAGGGCTTTGTCATGCGCGCGGTGTTCGACACCATGGTCACCTCGCCGCCGCTGATCTGGACGCAAGACCAGTTCGACGAGGCGGAGGCCGCGATCGGCCGCGCGCTCGATCTCACGCTTTCGGATGTGGCGGGAGAGATCGCCGCATGAGCCGTCCGGTCGTCATCATGCCGTGTTGCACCAAGAGCCTCGGCGACTACACGTTCGACGCGGTGGGGCGCCAATACGCCACCGCCGTCGCAGAGGTCGCCGATTGCCAGCCTTTGCTGGTTCCGGTCGGGCCCGGTCTGGCGGATATTGCGTCGTTGCTCGAGGTTGCCGATGCGATCCTGTTTCCTGGCAGCCCCTCGAATGTCGAGCCCCGCCACTACAGCGACGAGCCTCCGGTGAAGCCGGAGGCTCTGGATTCCTTTCGCGACGCGCTCACGCTCCCGCTGATCCGCGCCGCCGTGGAGCGCAAAAAGCCGCTCTTCGCGATCTGTCGCGGCTTTCAAGAGCTGAACGTCGCTCTTGGGGGAAGCCTGCATCAGGCGGTGCATGACGTGACCGGCCAAAGCGATCACCGCGAGCGGCCTAACCGTTCGCTCGATGAACGGTACTGTCCCGTGCATCCCGTGGCTCTGCGCGGCAAGCTCCGCGATTGGCTGGGCAGCGACGAGATCATGGTCAACTCGCTGCATGGGCAGGGAATCAAGCGCCTCGCGCCTAACCTTCAGGCGGAGGCATTTGCCGAGAACCAGCTCGTCGAGGCCGTGCGTGGGCCCGACGACGAGGTGTTCTGTCTGGGCGTTCAGTGGCATCCCGAGTGGGCGCCAAAATCGAACGAGGTTTCCGTCGCCTTGTTTCGGCGCTTCGGCGCTGCGGCGAGGGGCATGACGCCATGACCGGGACGCGGCTCAACGTGGACGAGGCGCAAGCGTTCCTGGACGCTAATCCGGCAGTGCAATGGATCGATGCCTTCATGTTCGACATGAACGGTATCGCACGGGGCAAGCGCATCCGCCGGTCAGATCTCCTCGGCGTCGCCAAGCGCGGCCTCATGATGCCAAGGTCGGTCTTCATCATGGACCCGTTCGGCAACTGCGTGGAAGAAACCGGCAGGCTTTGGGAAACCGGTGATCCGGACGCGTGCTGTCATTTGCTGAGTGGGACGTTGTCTCCGATTCCGGTCGGCGACGGCAGGCGCGGCCAAGCCGTGGTCGTGACCGACGTCAGAGATGAGCTGGATCCCCGCACGGTTCTCGCCAATCAGCTTGATCGGTTCACGCGCGCGGGCCGTACGCCCGTTGCCGCCGTGGAGCTCGAGTTCTACGTCACGAAGCGAAATGCCGCCGGCACGTTTCGGCTCGATACGCCCGACGGCGTCGCAGATGACCCGGAGCGGCCCCTGACCTTCGGGTTTGACGATATGGAGGCCCTGTCTCCCTTTATCGACGACATTTTTCGTGTCTGCGAGGCGCAAAGTATTCCTGTCGACGCGGTCATTCAGGAATCGGGGCCCGCGCAGTTCGAGATCAACCTGAAGCACCGCCCGGATGCGATGGCGGCGGCGCTCGACGGGCTGTTGTTGAAACGCGCCGTCAAAGCGGCGGCGCGCGCGCACCAGCTGGACGCGACCTTCATGGCCAAGCCCCATCATGAATGGGCCGGCTCCGGAATGCATGTCCATCTTTGTCTCCTCGACCCCTCCGGACAGAACGTGTTCGCCGGCGATCCTATTTCGCCGCTGTTTCGGCATGCGCTTGGCGGTTTGTGCGAGACGATGGCGGATTTCATGGCCGTTTGGGCGCAGTCGGCCAACGCCTATCGGCGCTACGTGCCAAAGGCCTATGTTTCGATGGCCGCTCAATGGGGCTTCAACAATCGCACTGTTGCTCTGCGCGTCCCCCTCGGCGACGGCGCGTCGACCCGCGTCGAGCATCGAATTGCCGGTGCCGACGCCAACCCCTATCTCGTGATCGCATCGATGCTTGCGGGGATGAGCCATGGGTTCGAAAATGAACTCGATCCGGGTCCCGCCATCGAGGGTCATTCGGACACGGTTGAAGCGCCGCAGCTGCCAACGGCCTGGGTCAACGCGCTCGAACTCTTCCAGAATTCTGAAATCGTGCGGGGGGCGTTCGGCGATAGGTTTCAGCACGTGTTTTCACGTCTGAAGCAGACCGAGCGTAACAATTTCGAACGCATCGTCACCCCGCTTGATCATCTCTGGTACGCGCAAGGCGCATGAGGCATCCATGACGTCACTTGCATATTTCGAGAATATTGCGGGCGCGGTCGAGTTGCCCCACCAGGCAGTGATCGACGGATCTCTTCGGCCGAGCGTCACAGAACGCACCTTCGAGAATATCACGCCGCGAAATGGCACCGTCATAAACTGCGTTGCTGACTGTGGTGCGGCCGATATCGACGCGGCCGTTGCCGCCGCCCGTCGCGCTTTCGACGAGGGTCGCTGGCGCGGTCTTCATTATCGCGAGAAGAAAGGCATCCTGTTTGCGCTTGCCGACCTCATGGAGCGCGATGCCGAGATCCTCGCCGTGCTCGAGAGCCTCGATGTGGGCAAGCCGGTCAATGACGCACTGACTGTCGATGTGCCGGGAGCCATCCGCACGCTTCGCTATTATGCGGAGGCGCTCGATAAGATTTATGGCGAGGTGGGGCCTGCCACTTCAGACCGTTTCTCTTTCACTATCGAGGAGCCCCTCGGCGTAGTCGGCGCCATCGTGCCGTGGAACTTCCCATTGCATATGGCGATGTGGAAGGTTGCTCCTGCATTGGCGATGGGCAATTCGGTGGTGCTCAAGCCTGCCGAGCAATCGCCGCTGACGGCCCTGAAGCTTGGCCAATTGGCGCTCGAAGCGGGCGTTCCCGCGGGCGTGCTGAACGTCGTTCCGGGCTTCGGCGACAGGGCCGGCAAGGCGCTCGCCCTCCACATGGACGTGGACATGATCGCGTTCACCGGCTCGGGGGCGGTCGGCCGGCTGCTGATGCAGTATTCGGGGCAAAGCAACCTGAAGCGCGTCAGCCTCGAACTCGGCGGAAAATCTCCGCAGATCGTGTTCGCAGACTGTCCTGACCTCAACGCCGCCGCATTTCATGCCGCCTGGGGAATTTTCTTCAACCAGGGCGAGGTCTGCACCGCCGCGTCCCGTCTCCTCGTGCAGGAAGACATCGCCGACGCCTTCCTCGACAAGCTCCTGATGATCGCCAAGCGCATCGTGCCGGGCGATCCGCTGGAGCCGGCGACCAAATTCGGCGCCATGGTCTCGGCCGAGCAGATGCAGACGGCGTTGCGCTACATCGAGGACGCAGCCCGAGAGGGCGCCGCGTTGCGGCTCGGTGGCAAGCGCACGCGTATCGACAGCGGCGGCTTTTTCGTCGAGCCGACGGTGTTCGACGCCGTGGCGCCGGACGCGCAACTCTCCCGGGAGGAGGTCTTCGGACCCGTCCTCGCCGTAAGCCGGTTCAAGGAGCCGGACGAGGCCCTGCGCCTTGCCAACGATACGGTCTACGGGCTCGCCGCCGGCCTGTGGACGCGCGACATCAATCTCGCCCATCGCGCCGCCCGCGAGATCAAGGCCGGCCTCGTGTGGGTCAATGGATGGGACGCCTGCGACATCACCATGCCGTTCGGCGGCTTCAAACAGTCGGGTTTCGGCCGAGACCGCTCGCTTCATGCCTTACACAAATATGCCGATCTGAAATCGGTCTCGATCACGATACGCTGACGGATGGTGCCGATGAACATGATCGCCAAGAAGTTTCCGACCAGCGCTTTCATCGGCGGCGAATGGGTCGGTTCGGCGAAGACGTTCGCGGTCACCGATCCCGCGACGGGCGCGGAGGTGGCGGTTGTGCCGGATCTCGGCGCCGAGGAGGCCAGACGCGCCATAGACGCCGCGAGCCGCGCGTTGCCGGACTGGTCGGCAAAGACGGCGAAGGAGCGGGCGGCGATCCTGAGGCGCTGGTTCGACCTGGTCACCGCGGAGGCCGAGAGCCTCGCCCAGCTGATGACCACGGAGCAGGGCAAGCCCATTGCCGAGGCGCGCGCCGAGGTGGCCTATGGCGCCTCTTTCATCGAATGGTTTGCCGAGGAAGCCAAGCGCGCCTACGGACGGACGATTCCGACCACCGCCGCCTCCAAGCGGTACATCACGATCAAGCAGCCGATCGGAGTCGTCGCCGCGATCGCGCCGTGGAATTTCCCGGTCGCGATGATCACCCGCAAGGTTGCGCCGGCGCTCGCCTCCGGCTGCACGATCGTGGTCAAGCCAGCGGCCGAAACGCCGCTTTGCGCTCTTGCGCTCGCCAAGCTCGCCGAAGACGCAGGCCTGCCGCCCGGCGTCCTCAATATCGTCACGACTGACGACGCACCCGCCGTGGGTAAGGTGTTCTGCGACGATGCCCGCGTGCGCAAGCTCTCCTTCACGGGCTCGACCGAAGTCGGCAAGATCCTCTATCGCCAGTGCGCCGACACGGTGAAGAAGTTGACCCTCGAGCTCGGCGGCAACGCGCCGCTCCTGGTATTCGACGACGCCGACCTCGACCAGGCCGTCGCCGGCGCCATGGCTTCCAAATACCGCAACGCCGGCCAGACCTGCGTCTGCGCCAACCGCATTCTCGTGCAATCCGGCATCTACGACCGCTTCGCGGCGGCCATGGTGAAATGCGTGAACAAACTCACTGTCGGCCCCGGTCTGGAGGACGGCAATGCCGTGGGCCCGCTGATCAGCGGAGAGGCCATCGACAAGGTCGAGACGCTCGTCGCCGATGCGGTGAAGAAGGGCGCCAAAGTTCTTACGGGGGGTGAGGGGGCTCCTGCCGGTCCGCTCTTCTACCGTCCGTCGGTCGTGAGCGACGTCACAGCAGATATGAGCATCGTGCGCGAGGAGATTTTCGGCCCCGTGGCCGCTCTGGTGCGGTTCGAGACCGAGGACGAAGCGATCCGGTTGGCGAACGATACACCCTACGGGCTCGCGGCCTATCTGTTCAGCCGGGACGTGAGCCGCGCCTGGCGTGTCGCCGAGAAGCTCGATGCGGGCATGGTCGGCATCAACGAGGGTATCTTTTCGAACGAGGTGGTGCCGTTCGGCGGCGTCAAGGAATCCGGCCTTGGCCGCGAAGGCGGCGCCGAAGGCTTGGAGGAGTATCTGGAGGTCAAATACATCTGCCTGGGTGGCATCGATGCATGATTGATCAGGTTCAGAGCAAGTTGGCTATCGATTAGGCTGGTAAGGATGACTGCTAGAAGCAATACTTTGAGGCGGAGAAACCACTGGGGCCAAGGACTTGGAAGTCGGAGAGGACCGCACGGTCAGCAATCATAGGGAGACTGAGTATGTCGGACGAGCGCACCAAAGCTTTATTCGGACCCCATTCCCGTCGATCAATTCTTAAAGGCCTCGGCGCAGCCGCGGTCGGCATCACCCTCACCGGCAGGAAGCACTCTGCCTGGGCCGCTGACGAGGAGAAAAAACTAAACTTCTACAACTGGGACACTTATATCGGCGAGACGACGCTCGAGGACTTCGCGGAAGCGAGCGGCATCGACGTCAATATGAGCCTGTTCGCCACGAACGACGAGTTGTTCGCCAAGTTGCGCGCGGGCAACCCCGGATACGACGTCATCGTACCCGGCAGCGAGTTCGTCCAACGCATGATCGAGGCCAAGTTGCTCGAGCCGTTGGATCATTCCAAGATCCCCAACATCAAGAACATCGCCCCTGAGTTCATGGAAGACGCGCCATTTGATCCGGGCCGGAAGTACAGCCTGCCCTATACCTGGCTCGTCATTGGTATCGGCTATCGCAAGTCGAAGGTCGACGGCGTGCCGGACAGCTGGAAGTACCTGTTCGACTCCGACAAATACGCGGGCAAGATCACGGTGATGTCGGACGCGAGCGAGCTGTTCCGCAACTGTTTCAAATATCTTGGCGGGTCCTTGAACGACGCGTCGCCCGAGCTGCTCAAGAAGGCCGAGGCGATGCTCATCAAGCAAAAGCCCCACATCAAGGCTTTCCACGAGGACAACGGCCAGGATCTGCTGCTCTCGGGCGAGGTCGATCTGGCGATGGAGTATAACGGCGATATCGCGCAGATCATGACCGAGGACGACGACATTGATTTCGTCGTGCCGAAGGAAGGCGCAATGAAGCAGCAGGATACGCTGGCCATCCCGAAAGGGGCGCCGCATCCGGAGAACGCGCACAAGTTCATCAACTTCATCTTCGAGCCCGAGGTTGGGGCCGAGATTTCCAGTACCATTCTCTATCCGTCGCCGAATGCGGCGGCCGTCAAGCTGATGCCGGCGGATTACCGGGACAATAAGGTCATCTTCCCGCCGGCGGATGTGATGGCCAAGTGCGAGTGGCCGAACTATCTCGGTCCGGAGTTCTCGCGGATGCTTGACGAGGCGATGACGCGTTTGCGTGCGGCCTGATCAATTAGGATACGCCCGCGATGGCCTCGCAGAAAAAGGAACGTCGGCTGGCTTTTCTAGCGACGGCGCTACCACCCATAGCTTGGGTGGTAGCGTTCTTCCTCGCACCGCTGGCCATCGTCTGGGCTTATAGCTTCGGTCAAAATGTCAGCCTGACCGAAGTCGACATCAGCGGCACGTTCGCCAACTACGCGCGCGCGCTTCAGCCGCTCTATCTCGGCATCTTCGCCAAGTCGATCTTCGTCGCCGGGATCACGACGCTCCTTTGCCTCATCATCGGCTTTCCGGTGGCGCTGTCGATCGTCTTCGCCAGCGAGCGTTGGCGGGCGTGGATCTTGCTGCTGATCATGCTGCCGTTCTGGACCAACCTGCTGATCCGGACCTACGCGCTGATCGCGGTGCTGCGGACTCAAGGCTACGTGAACTTCACGCTCGAATGGTTCTGGGATCAGGGCAGCTGGCTCATGACGCTCGTGGGCCTGGAGCCGCTGGGCGACTTCACGCCCTTGCAGTTGCTTTACAACAACTTTGCCGTCGTGTTCGGGCTGGTCTACGTGCATCTGCCCTTCATGGTCCTGCCGCTTTACGCAGCGCTCGACCGGCTCGACAAATCGCTCATCGAGGCGAGTCTCGACCTCGGCGCCGGCCACATCCGGACCCTGTTCTTGATCGTGGTGCCGCTGGCGCTGCCGGGCATCATCTCGGGCATCATCATCACCTTCGTCCCGGCGCTCGGCGCCTATCTGACGCCGGACCTGCTCGGCGGCCCCGACAGTCAGATGATCGCCAACGTGATCGAGCGTCAGTTCAAAAAGGCCAATGACTGGCCGTTCGGCGCCGCGCTGTCGTTCTTGCTGATGTACGCGACATTCGCCGCGATCGCCTTGCGCGTCTATTTCACCCGCGGCAAATCCACCGACGCAGGTCACGGGATCTAGACCATGGCCACACGACGCGCACCCCTCGAATACAACCGCGCATGGCAGATGAAGCTTTGGCTCTTCGTCGTGTTCTTCTTTCTCTATGCGCCGCTGGTCGCGCTCGTCGTCTTCAGCTTCAACGACAGCAAGCGGAACATCGTCTGGCGGGGTTTTACCCTCGATTACTACAAGAAGTTCTTCAACAACGAGGACCTGCTGATCGCCTTCGCCAACTCGCTGACGATCGCGCTGTTCGCCACGCTGATCTCCCTCGTCATAGGGGCGCTGGCCGGCATCTTGCTGTGGCGCTACCGGTTCTTCGGCAAGACCGCCGTGGAGGGCGCCTTTACCCTCCCCATCGTGGTGCCTGAAATCTGCATGGGCGTTTCGATGCTCTTGTTCTTCACCCGCGTCCTGCCTTGGCCCAACGATCTCATCTGGCCGTTCAGTCTCGGCTCGATCATCATCGCCCATGTCTCCTTCTGTTTCCCCTTCGTTGCGCTGGTGGTCCGTGCCCGGCTCGCCAGTTTCAACCAGGAGCAGGAGGAAGCCGCGCGCGACCTCGGCGCCAACGACTGGCAGGCGTTTCGCGATGTGCTGCTGCCCCATCTGAAACCGGCGCTGATCGCGGGCGCATTGTTGGCGTTTACGCTCTCGCTCGACGATTTCGTGATCACGTTCTTTACCTCGGGACCCGACACGGTCACCTTCCCGGTAAAGGTCTATTCGATGCTGCGTTTCTCGGTGACACCAGAGGTCAACGCAGCCTCGACGATGCTGATCGTTGTGACCATCGTGCTCATGGCTCTGATGATGCTGATCCAGGGCCGGGGGCGAAAGTAGCCTTAGAGGGATGATGAACGTGGACCAGGTATCACCGGGCGGAACTGCAGCAGCGGCGGTCAAGCCCATCATCAGTTTCCGCAACATCTGCAAGCGTTGGGGATCCACGGTCGGCGTGGATCATGTCAGCCTCGACATCGAGCCGGGCGAGTTCTTCGCGCTGCTCGGTCCGTCCGGTTGCGGCAAGACGACACTGTTGCGCATGCTTGCGGGGCTCGAGGTGCCGACCGAGGGCCAGATCCTGATCGACGGTCAGGACATGGGCGACATCCCGCCGAACAAGCGCGCGGTGAACATGGTGTTCCAGTCCTATGCCGTGTTTCCGCATATGACGGTGGCGGACAACGTCGCCTACGGCCTCAAGATCGACCGCGTGCCTCAGCCGGCGCGGGCGGAGCGCGTGCAGGAAGCCTTGGAGTTGGTGCAGCTCGGGCAGCTTGCCGACCGCAAACCAGACCAGCTTTCGGGCGGCCAGCGGCAGCGTGTGGCGCTGGCCCGCGCGCTGGTGAAGAAGCCGAAAGTCCTGCTGCTGGACGAGCCGCTCTCGGCGCTCGACGCCAAGCTTCGCGAAGCCATGCGCTTCGAGCTTTCCCAGCTGCAACAGAAGGTCGGCATCACGTTCATCATGGTCACCCATGACCAGAACGAGGCTCTGGCGATCGCCTCCCGCATCGCGGTCATGAACAAGGGCTCGATCGCGCAGCTCGGTACCCCTTCGGATCTTTACGAATTTCCGGCGTCGCGCTTCGTCGCCGACTTCATCGGTTCGGTGAACATGTTCGAAGGCACGCTGATCGACGATCGGCCCGATGAAGCGACGGTCAATTGCCCGGACCTTGAGCCGTACCCCATCCATGTCCCCCATGCTGTCCTGGGCCAGGAGTCTTCCAAGGTGTGGGTCGCGATCCGTCCCGAGAAGATGAACTTGCATAAGGATGCGGACGCGCCGCCTGCTTTGCCGGAGTGCCCGCCGGCTCACAATGTCGCCAAAGGGGAGATCAAGGAGATTTCCTATCTCGGCGACATCTCGATCTTTCACGTGCTGCTTGCCAACGGGACGCTGATCCGGATATCGCGTCCCAACCGCTCCCGTTTCGACCAGGATGACTTTGGCTGGGGCGAGAAGGTGTGGGTCAGTTGGGGCGGCACGAGCCCGGTCGTGCTGCAAGGCTGAGCCGTAGCCCAACCGGTTTTCTATACTCAAGACATCTTAGCTCACGAGGCCACTATGAGCGCCAGGCTCTCGACCAATGATCTCGAAGCATATTGGATGCCATTCACGGCGAACCGCCAATACAAGAAGGCGCCCCGTCTTCTCGTGAGCGCCGAACGGACGCATTACACGACGGACGACGGGCGGCGCATTCTCGACGGCACGTCGGGATTGTGGTGCGTCAATGCCGGTCACTGCCGGCCGCGGATCGTCGAGGCGATCCGCAATCAGGTCGGCGAACTCGATTTCGCAGGCTCGTTCCAGATCGGTCATCCCAAGGCGTTCGAGTGCGCCTCTAAGCTCGTCAATATCGCCCCGCCCGGATTCGACCACGTGTTCTTCACCAACTCGGGATCGGAATCGGTCGAGACCGCGCTCAAGATGGCGCTCGCCTATCATCGGGCGAAGGGCAACGCGACCAAGGTCCGGCTGATAGGCCGCGAGCGCGGCTATCACGGCGTGAATTTCGGCGGCACGTCGGTGGGCGGCATCGCCAGCAATCGCAAGATGTTCGGCACCCTGCTGACCGGCGTCGACCATATTCGCCATACCCATGACCTGTCGCGGAACGCGTTCAGCCGCGGCGAGCCCGAGCACGGGGCGGAGCTCGCCGACGACTTGGAGAGGCTCGTGGCGCTCCATGACGCCTCGACCATCGCCGCCGTGATCGTGGAGCCGGTCGCCTGCTCGACGGGCGTGCTGATCCCGCCTAAAGGTTACCTCAAGCGGTTGGCGGCGATCTGCGCCAAGCACGACATCCTGCTGATCTTCGACGAGGTCATTACGGCGTTCGGCCGTCTGGGCACGCCTTTCGGCGCCGACTATTTCGACGTGTCGCCGGACCTCATCACCACGGCCAAGGGTCTCACCAACGGCACGATCCCCATGGGCGCGGTGCTGGTGAAGAAGGAGGTTCACGAGGCCTTCATGCACGGCCCCGAGGAGGTGATCGATTTCTTCCACGGCTACACCTATTCGGGCCATCCGGTATCCTGCGCGGCCGCCATCGGTACGCTCGAAACCTATAAAGAAGAGGGGCTGCTGACGCGGGCGGCCGAACTGGCGCCTTATTGGGAGGACGGCATCCACTCCCTGAAAGGGCTGCCCCACGTCCTCGATATTCGCAATATCGGCCTGATTGGCGCCGTCGAGCTCGATCCGGTTCCCGGCGAACCGTCGAAACGCGCCTATAACGTGTTCGTCGAGGCTTTCAACCGGGGTCTGCTCGTCCGCTCGACAGGCGACATCATCGCGATGTCGCCGCCATTGATCATCGAAAAGCAGGAGATCGACCAGTTGATCGAGATTCTCTCCGGCGTTCTCAAAGCGGCCGCTTGAGTCCGTCGATGGAAACGATCCAGAACGCCATCAATGGGCGCAAGGTCACGTCGCGGTCCTCGCGGATCGCGCCGGTTTACGATCCGGCCACCGGCGAGCAGACCGCGAACCTCCCGTTATCGACCGCCGAAGAGACCGCTGCCGCCGTCGCCGCGGCGTCCGAGGTTGCGGGCGATTGGGCCGCAACGCCGCCGCTCAAGCGGGTCAAGCCTATGTCCCGGTTCAAGGAGTTGCTGGAGCGCCACGCCGACGACATCGCCCGCGCCATATCGAAGGAGCACGGCAAGACGCACGCGGACGCGCTTGGCGAGCTCGCCCGCGGCATCGACGTCGTCGATTTCGCCTGCGGCATTCCACACCTGCTCAAAGGAGAGTACAGCCGCAATGTCGGCCCCGAGATCGACAGCTGGTCGGACCGCCAGCCGCTCGGCGTCGTCGCCGGCATCACTCCGTTCAACTTTCCCGCCATGGTGCCGATGTGGATGTATCCGGTCGCCGTCGCTTGCGGGAATACGTTCGTCCTCAAGCCGTCGGAGCGCGATCCTTCGGCGCCGATGATGATCTGGGAGTTGTTCCAGGAGGCGGGCTTCCCGCCGGGCGTTCTCAACATCGTCCACGGCGACAAGGAGGCGGTCGATGCGCTTCTCGATCATCCCGACGTCAAGGCTGTGAGTTTCGTCGGCTCGACGCCGATCGCCGAGCACGTCTACCGGAGGGGCGCTGTCTCGGGCAAGCGCGTACAGGCGCTGGGCGGCGCCAAGAACCACATGATCGTGATGCCGGACGCAGACATGGACCAGACCGTCGACGCGTTGATGGGCGCGGCCTTCGGGTCCGCCGGTGAACGCTGCATGGCCATCTCCGTCGCGGTTCCCGTGGGGGAGAAGACCGCTGACCGGCTCGTCGAGGCGCTGGCTCCAAAGATTCGCATGATGAAGGTGGGGCCCGCCACCGACCCGGACTCCGAGATGGGCCCCGTCATTACCGCGGCGGCGCGAGAGCGTATCGCGGGCCTTATCGGCGAGGGGGTCGCGGAAGGCGCCGAGCTCGTGGTCGACGGCCGCGGGCTCGAATTGCAGGGTTACGAGCGCGGATACTTTCTTGGCGGGTCGCTGTTCGACCGCGTGACCAAGGACATGTCCATTTACAAGACCGAGATCTTCGGTCCCGTGCTGTGCGTGGTCCGGGCCGGCGGCTATGAGGAGGCCGCGCACTTGGTCAACAGCCACGAATACGGCAACGGCACCGCGATCTTCACCCGCGACGGCGACGTTGCCCGCGCCTTTGCCGATCGGATCGAGGCCGGCATGGTCGGCATCAACGTGCCGATCCCCGTGCCCGTCGCCTATCACTCCTTCGGCGGCTGGAAGCGGTCGCTGTTCGGCGATCACGCCGTGTACGGTCCGGAGGGCGTGCGCTTCTATACGCGGCTCAAGACCGTGACCGCGCGCTGGCCGACCGGCATTCGCGGCGGGGCGCAGTTCGATTTTCCAAGCTTGAAATAAAATGCCGGCCCGCTTCTGAGGGGAAGAAGCGGACCGGCGACGGACGCGGGGGGATTTGCGTCCGGGGGACTGAAACTAAGCGGCGGCCAGGGCAACGCGCTCCAGCGGCGCGCATCCGAAGCCGAGCGAGGCGGCGACCGCCTCGTGTGTGATCTTGCCATTGCGGACATTGAGCCCCGCGGCAAGATGCGGATCGTCGTCGAGCGCCGCCACGCCTTTGTCGGCGAGCTTCATGACGAAGGGCAGCGTCGCATTGTTGAGGGCCTGGGCGGACGTCGTCGGGACCGCACCGGGCATGTTGGCCACGCAGTAATGAATGATGCCGTCGATCTCGAAAGTCGGATTGGCATGAGTGGTGGGCCTGGACGTCTCGAAACAGCCCCCCTGGTCGATGGAGACATCGACGAGCACGGCGCCGCGCTTCATGCGGCCGAGCATGTCCCTGCGGACGAGCTTCGGTGCGCTCGCACCGGCGACCAAGACGGCCCCGACAACCACGTCGGCGTCGAGCACTTCCGTTTCGACGGTGTCCAAGGTCGAGGCGAGTGTGCGCACGCGTCCCTCGAACAGCTCGTCGAGCTGCCTGAGACGGGGCAGGGACCGGTCGATGATCGACACGTCGGCGCCGAGGCCGGCCGCCATGCGGGCGGCGTGCGTGCCGACGACACCGCCGCCGAGCACCGTGATCTTGGCGGGGCGCACCCCGGGGACGCCGCCCATGAGGACGCCCCGGCCGCCGGTCGGGCGGCGAAGGGCGATCGCGGCGGCTTCGATGGCGAGACGGCCGGCGACCTCGCTCATCGGAGCGAGGAGCGGAAGGCCTCCGGCGGCATCCGTGACGGTCTCATAGGCGATGGCCGTGGCGCCCGACTGCATGAGCCCGCGGGCCTGCTCCGGATCCGGGGCGAGGTGAAGATAAGTGAAGAGGATCTGGTGCGGCTTCAGCCGGCGGTACTCGACCGCCTGCGGCTCCTTGACCTTGACGATCATGTCGGCCGCGGCAAACACGTCCTCGGCCGTCGGCGCGATGCGGGCGCCGGCCTTCTCGTAGGCCGCGTCGTCGGCGAAGATGCCGGCGCCTGCGCCGGCCTGCACTACGACCTCGTGACCGCGCGCCGTCAGCTCGCGAACCGAGCCAGGCACGAGGCCAACCCGAAACTCGTCACTTTTGATCTCCGTGGGCACGCCGATGCGCATAATCCACTCCATGAGGATGCGGTTGTTTGCTGCGAAAGATTCGCATTTTATCCGCGCCGGTACTCAGCGATTTCTCGGTCCAGCCTTCCGATTTGTGCTATAAATAAGCTCAATCAGCCTTTTGGACGCAGATAAATGAAAGAAATCGAGCTAGATGCGCTGGATCGCGCGATCCTCGGCGCTCTGCTGGAGGATGGGCGGCAGAGCCAGGTCGACCTCGCCGAGCGTATCCCGCTCTCCGCCACCGCGATCGCCCGGCGCATCCGTGCGCTCGAGGAAAAACACGTCATCGAGGGCTACCAGGCGCGGCTCAGCCGCCAGGCGCTCGGTCTCGGCATGACCGTGGTCGTGCAGATCAGCCTCAAGAGCCAGAACGAGGAATTGCTCAAGGCTTTCGAGGAGGCCATCGCGCTGGCGCCGTCGGTCGTCTCCTGTCACTTGATGTCGGGCGAGGACGATTATTTCGTCACGGTGCTGGCCCGAGACCTCGCGGATTTCGAGCGCATTCATAAAGAGGAACTGTCGCGGCTCCCGGGCGTGGCCCGGCTGAAGTCGAGCTTTGCCCTCCGGGAGGTCGCCAGCCGTCTTCTGCCGGCCTCCTGCCTGCTGCCAGCGCGAAAGTGACGCTGGCGGAACCGGCCAAACCCTGCAGTCTCCACTTCTGCAACGCCACGGCTTGTGACAAACTCTGACACCACACTTGCGAAACCGCAGGTGCGGCGGACCGTCTTCGATCACAACCTCGTGGTGATTGCTATGTCGCGCACGCCGTTATTCTCTGCCCTCAAGAAAGCCTTGGCCCGTTCGGCCCTCGAAACCGGTGTCGTCTGGCCGCGCTCGTCCGCCTTGACGAGACGTCGGCTGCTCCGGCTCTCGGCCGCGGCGGCCGGCGCTGCAGTCCTCGCTCCCAGCTTGAAGTGGTCCGCCTTTGCCAAAGAACCGGGCGGCGCCTCGGTCGCCATCGTCGGGGGTGGGGTCGCCGGGTTGACCGCAGCCTACCGATTGCACGCGGCAGGGTTTAAGCCGGTTCTCTTCGAGGCGAGCAATCGCTGGGGTGGACGCATGTACACCCACTACGATTTCTACAAGGGCATGTTCTGCGAGCTCGGCGGCGAGTTCGTGGATAGCAATCACGAGGACCTTCAGGAACTCGCCAAAGAGGTCGGCGTGGAGTTGCAGACGCTTGCCGTCGAGGGCGATGGCGAGGACCTTTATTTCTTCGGCGGCAAATTCCATACGCCGAAGGAGATGGTCGACCCCGAGACGCAGACGGGCGCCTTCGCACCGATCGCCAAGCAGATCGCGGCGGACGCCGACCAGCTTGTCGACGATGACGACGAGTGGACGGAGCACGCGCTCAAGCTCGATCAGATCAGCCTCAAGGACTACCTGGAGCAATTCCGCGGAAAGACCGATGACTGGGCGATCGATCTGCTGGACGTGGGCTACAACATCGAGTTCGGTCTAGAGACCAAGGATCAATCCAGCCTGAACATGGTGGACTTCATCGCCACCGATATGAGCGAGCCGTTCCAGATGTTCGGGGAGAGCGATGAGCTTTATCGTATCAAGGGCGGGTCCTCGACGCTCATCAAGGCTCTCCTGGCAGCGCTCGAGAACAAGATCGACCTGAAGCAAGGTCACACGCTGACCTCCCTCGACAGCAAGGACGGGAAAATCGTCTTGGGTCTCAAAGCGCCCGGCGGGGCGCTCTCGGAGAGCTACGACGCCGTGATCCTCGCACTTCCGTTCACCATGCTGCGGCAAGTCGAGGGCCTCGAGCGTCTGGACCTCGGGGACGAGAAATTGGAATGCATTCGCGAACTCGGCTACGGCCAGAACGCGAAGGTTTTGCAGGGAACCACATCGCGGGCCTGGCAGGGCACCGACACCGGCTTGCCTGCGCCGTCGAATGGCACGTTCTATTCGGATCTCGGCTTCCAGAATCTGTGGGACTCGAGCCGGGCTCAGCCGGGCGACGCCGGTATCATCACCAATTTTCTGGGCGTGAAAGCCGGCGCGGGAGACGCCAAGTCGGCCCTCGATGCTTTTCGCGCCGACCTGCCGAAAATGTCGGCGAAACTGGCCGAGAGCATCGATCCTGCAGCCGTCGTGTCCTGGTTCTGGAGCACCTATCCCTATTCGCTCGGCAGCTATGCCAGTGCCAAGGTCGGTCAATACACCACGATGCTGGAAGTTGCGTCCGAGCCCGCGCTTGACGGCCGGCTGCAGTTTGCCGGCGAGCATACGAGCAGTGATTTTCTTGGCTTCATGAACGGTGGCGTCGAGAGCGGCAATCGCGCCGCGGCGGCCCTCGTTGAGGTTATGGCGCAGAAATGAGCGAGTTGTCAGGGTCGGCGGCTCGCTGGGGGCGCTCGGTGGGCTCTTCGACTAGCATTTTAAGAAGGTACTAAGGGCGGCGCGACCTTCGGAAACCCGAAAGCCGGCGGCCTGCTTGTCACGCTTAAGGAGAACATGACCATGAATCGCGCAGTTGGCGTCTCAGCTTCTTTGATCCTGTTTGCAGTGTCCGGATCCGCTTTGGCGGAAATGCCCACCGCTGTCGGGGAGGGCGAGGGTGAAGTCGATATCGTCGCGTGGCCCGGTTACATCGAGCGCGGCGAGACCGACAAGGCCTATGACTGGGTGACCGCGTTCGAGAAGGAAACCGGCTGCAAGGTGAACGTGAAGACGGCGGCCACCTCCGACGAGATGGTGACTCTGATGAACCAGGGCGGGTTCGACCTCGTCACCGCGTCCGGCGATGCGTCCTTGCGCTTGGTCGCGGGCAAGAAGGTTCAACCGATCAACGTTGAGCTGATCCCTAGCTGGAAGACCGTCGACGACAGGTTGAAGGATGCGCCCTGGCACACGGTCGACGGCCAGCACTACGGCGTCCCGTTCCAATGGGGCCCGAACGTGCTCGCCTACAATACCGAGGTGTTCAAGGAAGCGCCGACGAGCTGGTCGGTCGTGTTCGAGGAACAGGATCTGCCTGACGGCAAGACCAACAAGGGACGCGTCCAAGCCTATGACGGCCCGATCTATGTCGCCGATGCCGCCTTGTACCTCATGAAGAACAAGCCGGAGCTCGGCATCAAGAATCCCTACGAACTCACCAAAGAGCAATATGCGGCGGTCATGGAGTTGCTCGAGGCTCAGAGAGCTTTGATCGGGCGCTACTGGCACGACGCCATGGTGCAGGTGGACGACTTCAAGAACGAAGGCGTGGTGGCGTCCTCGTCGTGGCCGTTCCAGGTCAACTTGCTGGAAGGGGAGAAGCAGCCCATCAGCTCGACCATCCCGAAGGAGGGCGCAACGGGCTGGGCCGACTCGACCATGATGCATGCCGACGCGAAGCATCCCAACTGCGCCTATAAGTGGCTCGAGCATTCGCTGAGTCCGAAGCTGCAGGGCGATCTCGCGTCGTGGTTCGGTTCGGTGCCGTCGGTTCCGGCCGCCTGCAAGGGCAACGAGCTTCTGACCGATACGGGTTGCGCCACCAATGGCTTCGACAATTTCGAGCAGATTTGGTTCTGGCGGACGCCGACCGCCCAGTGCGAGCAAGAGGGCGCGTGCGTTCCTTATTCGCAATGGGCCAAGGACTACATCGCCATTCTCGGCAAGTAGCTCTAGACGGGGGGCTCTTCCCGCGATGGCGCAGCGTCATGTCGCCTGCCGTTAGGTTCGTCAAGGTCTGCCGCCATTTCGGCTCGATCCGGGCGGTGGACGATGTGACGCTGGACATCGCGGAGGGCGAGTTCTTCGCCATGCTCGGACCGTCGGGCTCGGGCAAGACCACTTGCCTGCGTCTCATCGCAGGATTCGAGCAGCCCGACGAAGGCCACATCGAGATCTTCGGTGACACCGCCGAAGGGGTCCCGCCCTACAAGCGCAACGTCAACACGGTGTTTCAGGACTATGCCCTGTTCCCCCATCTGACGGTCGGCGATAATGTGGCCTACGGCCTGATGATCAAGGGGGTCGGCCGCGCCGAGCGCGAGGCCAAGGCAAGAGACGCGCTCGCCATGGTGAAGCTCGGCGGGTTCGAAGATCGCCGCCCGGCGCAACTGTCCGGAGGCCAACGCCAACGCGTGGCGCTGTCGCGCGCGCTGGTCAACGGACCGAAGGCGCTTCTGCTCGACGAGCCCCTCGGTGCGCTCGACCTTAAGCTCAGGGAGCAGATGCAAGAGGAACTGAGGACCTTGCAGAGGGAACTCGGCATTACCTTCGTCTTCGTCACGCACGACCAGAGCGAGGCGCTGTCGATGGCCGATCGGGTCGCCATTTTCAACGAAGGCAAAATCGTGCAGGTCGGATCGCCGGCCGATGTGTATGAGCGGCCTCGATCCCGCTTTGTCGCGGACTTTGTCGGATCTTCCAACGTGCTTGCGCCCGCATTCGCGGCGGCCCATGGCGGGACTGACAGCTGGACCAGCCTTCGCCCGGAAAAAATTCGTA